>LUMS01000066.1_pt1 | contig 33816 bp, 38 predicted proteins | sample 729711 | NCBI WGS metagenome assembly LUMS01 (sample SAMN03860298, study PRJNA289734) | marine metagenome | biome: seawater column; feature: ocean; material: water; isolation source: Red Sea water column Station 192 - depth 25m | place: Saudi Arabia: Red Sea | collected 2011-10-15 | depth 25 m | reverse complement strand
CGCCGTCACCCACCCCTTCCGGGCCCGTGCGGTCGTGGAGGGTCGGGTGACCCACGAGGACCGGGCCGCCGTCGCGGCGACCCTCGCCGCGGACCCGGGCGGGGTGTCGGGGGAGGTGCTGGCCGGGCTGGTGGAGCCGGTGTCGGTCACCACCGGCCGCTTCCAGGAGCTGCTGACCGACCGGTGCAGCACGGGCGGGCCGCTCGTGGACGCCGAGGTCGCCGAGCTGCTGGTCGGCCTGCGGCAGGGACGCTGCCGCAGCCTCGTGGCCCGCCACCTGCGCCGCGACACCGCCCGTGCCCAGGTCGACCTGTGGTCCGACGTGGTGCGTCGGGCACCGCGCGACAGGGTCCCGGACGCGGCCGGCGCGGTGGCGCTGGCGGCCTGGGTGGTGGGTGATGGAGCCCTGGCGTGGTGCGCCGTGGACCGCGGCACCGAGGTCGACCCGGAGCACCCGGGCTGCCTGATGGTGGCCGACCTGCTGCAGCGAGCCGTGCCGCCCGAGCGGTGGGAGGTCTCGCGCAGCCCCCTCGCCGGGTGAGGTGCGGAGCCCTAGGGTTCGAGCATGGGAGAAGAGGTGGAGCAGCAGGAGTTCACCCGTGCCGACCGCACCCGCCACCGGGAGAAGGTGCGCCGCAACCTCGACGTCTTCGCCCGGATGCTGCGCGAGGCTGCCTTCGACACCGACGACCCGATGACCGGCCTGGAGGTCGAGCTCAACCTCGTCGACGAGGCCGGTGACCCGGCCCTGCGCAACGCCGAGGTGCTCGAGCAGATCGCCGACGCCGACTTCCAGACCGAGCTCGCCCAGTTCAACGTCGAGATCAACGTGCCACCGGTGCACCTGCACGACGACGGCCTGGCCCGCATCGAGGAGGTCCTGCGCCAGGACCTCAACGACGCCGAGTCGCGCTCGGCCGCGATCGGCGCGCACCTGGTGATGATCGGGATCCTCCCGACGCTGGCCGAGGGGCACCTCGGGCGCGACGCCATCAGCGCCAACCCGCGCTACGCGCTGCTCTCCGACCAGATCCTCGCCGCCCGCGGGGAGGACATCGAGATCCGGATCTCGGGTGACGAGCAGCTGCGCACCACCGCGGACTCGATCGTGCCCGAGGCCGCCTGCACCAGCACCCAGTTCCACGTCCAGACCTCGCCCGACCAGTTCGCGGCGTACTGGAACGCCTCGCAGGCCATCGCGGCCGCGCAGCTGGCCGTCGGCGCCAACTCCCCCTACCTGCTCGGCAAGGAGCTGTGGCGCGAGACGCGCATCCCGCTCTTCGAGCAGGCCACCGACACCCGGGGCGAGGAGCTCAAGGCGCAGGGGGTGCGGCCGCGGGTGTGGTTCGGCGAGCGCTGGATCACCTCGGTCTTCGACTGCTTCGAGGAGAACGTCCGCTACTTCCCCGCCCTGCTGCCCATCACCGACGACGAGGACCCCCTCGAGGTGCTCGAGGCAGGGGGCACCCCGGCGCTCTCGGAGCTGCGCCTGCACAACGGCACGGTCTACCGCTGGAACCGTCCGGTCTACGACGTCACCGACGCCGGGCCGCACCTGCGGGTGGAGAACCGGCTGCTGGCGGCCGGGCCCACCGTCCTCGACACCGTCGCCAACGCCGCCTTCTACTTCGGGCTGGTCCGCAGCGTCGCGGAGAGCGAGCGGCCGCTGTGGAGCCAGATGTCCTTCAGCGCCGCCGAGGAGAACTTCCACGTCGCCGCCCGGCAGGGCATCGACGCCCAGATCTACTGGCCCGGCGTCGGCCAGGTCCGGGCCACCGAGCTGGTGCTGCGCCGGCTGCTGCCGATGGCCCACGAGGGACTCGAGCGCTGGGGCGTCTCCGCGGAGGTGCGCGACCGGTTGCTGGGCGTCATCGAGCAGCGCTGCCTGCTGGGCACCAACGGCGCCGAGTGGTTCGTGGGCCGCGTGCGCGCCCGGGCGGGGGAGGACCGCTGGGACGCCCTGCGGGCCACGCTCCTGGAGTACCGCGAGCGGATGCACAGCAACGAGCCCGTCCACGCCTGGGACTGATCCGACCCGGCCCCTGCGCGACACCCGCCCGGTCCTCACCCGGCCGCGCCGCTCCTCGCCGTACGCCGGCGCTCATCGGGCGCGCCGACGGTCGCGGATCCGTTTCCAGGTGCGGGTCTCGCCCGTCGACGGGTCGTGCCATCCGTGCCGGGTGACCACGAGGAACCGGCTCGGCACGTCGACCTCGCCCCTCGCCGCCCGCCACGCCGCGAACCAGGCGGCGTCCGCGTCCTGCCAGGCCAGCGAGCCGCCTCGGGTCAGCCACACCAGCGGCGCCTCGTGACGTCGACGCCACAGCAGGGCGCCGAGCACGTCGCTCCGCAGGGCGTGGTCGCCCCCGTGCTCGGCCGGCACCACGGTGGCCCGGCCGAGCGGGGCGCCGACGTGGAGGAGCGTCGGGAAGTGCCTGCGGTGCTCGCCGGTCGCGTGCTCGAGCACCGCCGCGCGAGCCGTCCGCTCGCGACGGTCCCCGCGGCCGGGGAGCGGGTCGGTCGGGTCACGGTGCACCCCGTCACGATGCCCGGTCACGCCTGCTGTCGCCGGGCGTCATCCACAGGCGGGTGAGCCGAGGGTCCGCTACCGTGCCGGAGAGGTCGAGTCTTGCCCCGACGGTCGGGTCGCCGGTCGACCGGAGCCGGGAGGGCGCGATGAGCACGGTCGTGGTGGGGTACGTCGCCAAGCCGGAGGGCGAGGCAGCCCTCGACAGGGCGGTCGAGGAGGCACGACTGCGAGGGTCCTCGCTGGTCGTCGTGAGTTCCCACCGCGGTGGCCAGGAGTACGACGAGGGCCGCGCCGCCACCGCCCAGGCCGAGCTCGACACCGTCCGCGCCCGGCTGGAGTCGAGCGGTGTCCCGTTCACCATGCGTCAGACCGTCCGTGGCTTCGAGCCGGCCGAGGACCTCGTCGCCGTCGCGGAGGAGCACTCCGCGGACCTGCTGGTGATCGGCCTGCGGCGTCGGTCGCCGGTCGGCAAGCTGATCCTCGGCAGCCAGGCCCAGCGGGTGCTGCTCGATGCCCCCTGCGCCGTGCTGGCCGTCAAGGCCGGGTCCTGACCCTGCCGCCCCGCGGGGGTGAGACACCTCCTCACCGTCGTCGCTGACCGGCAGTCGACCCGCCCGCCGGCGTGCCGATCCATACCCGCCGGCGTATCCGCAGGTCAGCGGCTCGTCACAACGGGTGAGGACCGGCCTCACCGGCGTCGGTAAAGCCCACGCTCAGGGCTGTTCGGAGTTGTTCGGGAACCCCGTCCACGCCTGACGACCTGCGTAAAGCCGCCGAGACTTCTGTCCGTGGCCGACCCCCGATCGGCCTCTCGGACGACTCTCTTGGAGGCTGGCGTGCTCGACGTCTCGATGCCCTCGCCCACCCGGGCGAGGGTCGCGGCGACTGCTCTCGTGACCCCGGCGGCCCACGGCGACCTCGAGGTGCGCGTGTGGCCGCCCGAGGACGTGTGGCACGTCGCCGAGGGCCTCAGCGCTGCGGGGCTGCGCTGGGAGCCGGCACTGCCCGACGAGACCGGCGTGCCGCAGTCGCTGCTGGTGCAGCGGCGCTGTGCCGCCGACGTCGAGCTGGTGCTCGACGGGCTCGGGCTCCCCGGCCTGGCTGCGCTGGGCTACCTGCCCCCCGACGCCCTCGGCGAGTGCCGCCGCGTGGCCGGGTCGGCGCCCCAGGACGACCGCATGCGTGGGGACGTGGTCTTCCTCGAGCTGCGCGAGCTGCCCTACGGGGGTCGGTGGCAGCTGCGGGGCTTCGGCTCCCCGGCGGCGCTGAGCACGCTGGCCCGGGCCTGCGCACCCCTGGCCGTCGGGCTCGTCGAGCCCGACCCCACGACGTACGCCGACCGCTCGGTCGTCCTGGAGCTGGCCGGCCGTCCCACGGTGGTCCAGGAGCTCGTCGAGCACCTCGACTCCGCGGGGCTCGACGGTCATGTCCGGGTGCTGCGCATCCACGACGTCGACGCCTGACCGCGTCGGGCCTCGCCCAGGTGGTCGGACAGGTCGTCGTCCCGGTCGTCGGGCAGGATGGCGTCATGGCGATCCACATCACCGGCGACGAGGTCGCCGACCAGGTGCTCACCGACGACCCGTTCGCGCTACTGGTCGGGATGATGCTCGACCAGCAGTACCCCATGGAGCACGCCTTCCGCGGCCCGGCCAAGGTGCTCGAGCGCTTCGGGACCCTCGACCCGGCCCGCATCGCCGCCGCCGACCCCGAGGAGTTCGCCGCCCTGTGCGCGACGCCGCCGGCGATCCACCGCTTCCCGGGCTCGATGGCCGCGCGGCTGCAGGAGGTGGCGCGCCTGGTGAGCGAGGACCACGACGGGGACGCCTCGCGGCTGTGGACGCAGGCCTCGGACGGTCGGGACCTCCTCAAGCGCATCATGGCGCTGCCCGGCTTCGGCAAGCAGAAGGCGCAGATCTTCGTCGCCCTGCTCGCCAAGCAGCTCGACGTGCGCCCCGAGGGCTGGGAGACCGCCGTGGGCGACTACGCGCTGGAGGGGCACCGCTCGGTGGCCGACGTCGTCGACGAAACCTCCTTGCAGAAGGTGCGCGACTTCAAGAAGCAGAAGAAGGCCGCGGCCAAGGCCGGATCCTGAGGCGGGGCTGAGGGGTGACTGAGGCGTTCCTGAGCGTGAGCACCCGCCGAGGGAGCTCCGGGACACGACCGCGGGGCTGTCCCCGTTGCGGGAGTGTCATCACCCCCGTGGCAGAATGACGACGCGGCTCTTGACGACTCCGGGCTCTGCCGCGCCCCTACGCCAGTTCACGAGAGGTGTTCGTGACTTCGAACGCACGCAAGATCCCTGCCGAGGTGCTGACGCACCCCGCCATCGTGACCCTCGTCGAGCGAGGTGCCCCCTCGGGCAGCGTCACTCCGGAGGAGGTCCGTCGGGCCAGTGAGGACGCCGCCATCGAGCCGCGGCACCTCAAGGCACTGCTCGGCCACCTCAGCGAGCAGGGCATCTCCGTGAACATCGACGTCGCCAGCACCCGTGCGGTCGCAGCGACCTCGACGCGCAAGACGACCACGGCCACCGCCAAGAAGGCGGCTGCGAAGAAGGCGGCGCCGGCGAAGAAGGCCGTACCCGCCAAGAAGGCGGCCCCGGCGAAGAAGACCGCGGCGAAGAAGACCGACGCCGCCGAGACCGTGGAGGTCGAGGTCGAGGCCGCCGCCCCGGTGATCGGCCCCGACGGCAAGAAGGTCCTGCCCGACGTCCCCGACGAGCAGTTCGAGAAGGACGTCGCCGCCGACCCCACGATCAAGCAGGACGAGGAGGAGGCCACCGCCACCTCCAGCTTCGTGGTCTCGGCCGCGGACGAGTCCGACGAGCCGGTCGGAGGTCGAGCTCGCCAAGCGGATCGAGGCCGGCCTGTTCTCGGAGGAGAAGCTGGCCAAGGGCGGCAAGATCAAGCCCGAGCTCCTCGAGGAGCTCGAGTGGATCTCCGAGGACGGCCGCCGCGCCAAGAACCACCTGCTCGAGGCCAACCTGCGTCTCGTCGTGTCGCTGGCCAAGCGCTACACCGGCCGCGGGATGCTCTTCCTGGACCTCATCCAGGAGGGCAACCTCGGTCTGATCCGTGCGGTCGAGAAGTTCGACTACACCAAGGGCTACAAGTTCTCGACCTACGCGACGTGGTGGATCCGCCAGGCGATCACCCGCGCGATGGCCGACCAGGCGCGCACCATCCGCATCCCAGTGCACATGGTCGAGGTCATCAACAAGCTGGCCCGCGTCCAGCGCCAGATGCTCCAGGACCTCGGGCGCGAGCCCACCCCGGAGGAGCTGGCCAAGGAGCTCGACATGACCCCCGAGAAGGTCATCGAGGTCCAGAAGTACGGCCGCGAGCCGATCTCGCTGCACACCCCGCTCGGCGAGGACGGCGACTCGGAGTTCGGTGACCTCATCGAGGACTCCGAGGCCATCGTCCCGGCTGACGCGGTGTCCTTCACGCTCCTGCAGGAGCAGCTGCACGCGGTCCTCGACACGCTCTCGGAGCGTGAGGCCGGCGTGGTCTCGATGCGCTTCGGTCTCACCGACGGCCAGCCGAAGACCCTCGACGAGATCGGCAAGGTCTACGGCGTGACCCGTGAGCGGATCCGCCAGATCGAGTCCAAGACCATGTCGAAGCTGCGGCACCCCTCGCGCTCGCAGGTCCTGCGCGACTACCTGGACTGAGCGCTACGAGGCTTCGAGACCGTTTCCGCAGGTAGGAGGCGGTTTCGGGGCCTGACGGGACGACACGCTACACGCGCACAGCGCTCTTAGTCCAGATATTCGGCGTAGAGTGCGTGTCGTGGAGATCGACGACGCGACCCTGCTGGCCCGCTCGTGGCAGCTCGCGCTGCGTGCCGAGCGCAAGTCCGAGGCGACCCTGACCAGCTACACCCGCGGGGTCGAGCAGTACCTGGCGTACTGCACCGAACACGAGCTACCGCCGTTCCAGCGTTCGACGATCAACCTGTGGACCGCGCACCTGCTCGACAGCGGAGCCGCCGCCGCCACCGCCCGCGCCCGCCAACTCGGCGTGCGTCGGTTCTCGGCGTGGCTGGCAGAGGAGGGCGAACTACCCGCCGACCCGTTCGTCGGGATCAAGAGCCCCAAGCTCGACGAGAAGGTCATCGAGCCGCTGACCGATGAACAGCTCCGCGCGCTGCTCAAGGCGTGCGCCCCGCCGAAGGGAGCGGAGCCACGGGTCGCGCTGCGCTACCGCCGCGACGAGGCCATGCTGCGCCTGATGATCGAGACCGGCATGCGCGCCGGGGAGGTCGTCGCGCTCGAGGTCGACGACGTGGACCTGTCCAACGGCATCGCCACCGTCAGACGCGGGAAGGGCGGCAAGGGACGCACCGCCCCGTTCGGCCCCGACGCATCCCTGGCGCTCGACCGCTACCTACGACTGCGCCGAGGACACCGCCTCGCCGCCTCGCCCGCCCTGTGGCTCGGGGACCGCGGCAAGGGGTTCTCCTACTACGCGCTGCACAAGACGCTGGGGGAGCGCGCGGCCGCGGCCGGGATCGACGGATTCCACCCCCACCGCCTGCGCCACACCGCCGCCCACCGGTGGCTCGCTGCCGGGGGATCGGAGAGTGGCCTCATGTCCGTGGCCGGCTGGACCCGACCAGACATGCTCATGCGCTACACCAAGGCCCAGGCCGCATCCCGCGCGGCCGAGGAAGCCCGCCGCCTCAACCTCGGCGACCTCTAGACGCGACACGCCGACACCGCACCGGTCAGCGCTGTACCGGCACAGCGTGTGGCACCATTGCACTCACAAGTAAAGACCGAGCGTTCCGAGCAGGGGCAGCCGATGGCGCGATGCCAGAGCCCAACCTGACCGGAGTCGTAGGGGCGGCGCGATGCCCCCCCGAGCAAGGCGCGATGCCGAGCAACGATGTCAGACCCATAGGACGGGTCTCGTCGTAGCTCGGCGTTTCTGTTTCCCGAAGGGAACGCGCCATGACCGTCTCCAACTCCGAACTCTCCTTGCTTGGCCGACTGGCCGCCCACGAGTCGTGGGCCAACACCACCGACCGGACGAAGCGGACTGCTCCCGCTCGCGCCGCCCTCGAGCAGAAGTGGCTCGACCAGGCTGACGGCGATCCGGTGCGTGCCGCACATCTCAAGAAGGCGCATTACGCCCGCCTCGCGCTCAAGAGCGCTCAGGCCCGCCGCGCCCGCCGTGGAGGTGTGGCCGATGCTTCTGCCTGACGCGCATGACAGAGCCCGCCCCGCGGCGAACGGAACGGGCTCAGATGTCATCACCAACGACACATCCAGTATCCCACGAGCGGCCGACCTTCTGGCGGATCTCGACGCCCTGGCCGAGCACCTGCGCGGCTACTTCGTCGTGCAGGTCGTGGTCGACGACGCGGGCCACCGACGGACGAACTTCTACCGCTCCGCCAAGGCAGCCGAGCGCGCCGTAGACCGTGCCCGCGCCCGTGGTCGACACGCTCACGTCACCCTCTGCCAGCTCCACCCGGTCGGGGTCGTCGCGGGGGTGATCCGATGAGTGCCCTCATGTGTTGGCGGCCGGGACACTGGTCGACAACCGCCAAGCCGTGCCGCCACTGCGCTGCGCCCACCAATCTCCGAGACGAGACCGGGCAGCCCTCTCACAAGGTCTGTGCCGAGGCCCTGGCCGAGCGGTGCGCCGACTGCGGCACCGGGACGCAACTCCGCGAGTTCGGAGAGCCCTTGTGCTCGAGCTGCCAGGAGGTGGCCGGATGAGCGCCCCCGACCTCGACGCCTATGTCGAGCACTTCCGCACCCGCGTCCTACAGGACGCTCTCGCAGAGGCCACCGCGTCCTACTGGAACCGCCGAGCCGCAACGTTCGCCGCGGTCGGTAACGCCCGCTGTGACGCGATCGCCGCCGCCTGCCGCAACCGTGCCGCCGTGGCGCTGCTGCGCGATGAGCCGGTGCTGTGCCCCACCTGTGGCACGCCGCCCTCGCCGTGGTCGTGCTCGTGCGGTCGGACGCTCGAGGAGGCTTCGTGAGCGACTACGACGACTTCGTGGCCGAGCTGCGCCAGGTCGTAGGCGACGACTTCGCCGCGCCGGATCAGCCGCCTGCGCCGGATGCGCCGGTTTCCCTAGAGGGGGAGGCGACCCTCGACGCGGTGCGGTCCTGGCTCGCCCGCTACGTCTCGACGGTGCAGGAGAGCGACCTCGACCTGCTGACCCTGTGGGCCGCTCACACGCACCTGTGCCTGGAGACCTACACCACCGCGCGTCTGCTGCTGGACTCTCCGGTGCCGGGGTCGGGGAAGACCACGACGCTCGAGCACCTCGAGCGCCTGTGTCTGCACCCGGTCCAGATGGCCTCGGTGTCCTCCCCGGCCATGCTGGTGCGCCTGCTGGACTCCGGCCTGCGCACGATGCTGATCGACGAGGTGGACCGCTCGCTCTCGCCCGACAAGGAAGGCATTGGGGACCTCATCGCCGTGCTGAACAGCGGCTACAAGCGGGGGGCTACCCGCCCCGTGCTCGTCCCGTCCAAGGAAGGCGGATGGGCGACCAAGGAGATGTCCACGTTCGCCCCGGTCGTCATGGCCGGCAACTCCCCGCGGCTGCCCGAGGACACCCTCTCGCGCTCCGTGCGGGTGCTGCTCATGCCCGACGTCGACGGGGTGATCGAAGAGTCGGACTGGGAGTGGATCGAGGACGACGCCCGCGAGCTGGGGCGTCGTCTCGCCGCATGGGCCGACGCCGTGCGCGAGAGCGTGCGAACCAACCGCCCGGTCCTGCCCGAGCAGGTGCGCGGACGAGCACGCGAAAGGTGGTCCCCGATGCTCCGCGTCGCCGAAGCGGCCGGGGGTCGCTGGCCCGAGGTCGTTCGCCGCCTAGCCGTCGAGGACGTCGAGGAACAGGAACTAGCCCGCGAGGAGGGCGTCGTGACCCAGCGACCGCATGTGCTGCTGCTCCAGCACCTCACTGAGGTCTGGCCCCCCGGTGAGACATTCGTCCCCACCGACGAGCTGATCGAGGCTCTGGTTACCCAGCACCCCGAGACGTGGGGCGAGTTCTCCCCGTTTGGGAAGCGACTCAACGCCCAGCGCCTCGGACGGATGCTCGCCGGGAACTACAAGGTCCACACCGTCCGACCTGACTCCCGAGGTTCGCGCGGGTACGCCGCCGCGAGCCTGTCGACAGTCATGCGCCGCTTCGGTCTGACCCTCCCAGGGGAACCGGCCAAACCGGCGCAACCGGCTGAACCGGCACGAGCAACGGGGGAGACACCCCCTCTCGACAAACCGGCGCAATCGGCGCAACCGGACACACCGGCGCAGGGTCGCGGCACCTGTGACACCTGCGGCAAGCCGACCAGCCCGAACTTCGTCCGCTGTACCGACTGCAACGCCTCGCAGCTCGCGCTGCACATGGCGACCGCTCGAGGAGGTTCCCAGTGACACCGACCGCCGACCTCGCGTGGCGGGTGCTCTCCCAGGCGCTCGACGTCCTGGCAGACACCGGCCGGCCCACGCCCTGCCAGATCGACCCCGAGCCGTTCGTCTCCGAGGAGCGCACCGAGCGGGCAGAGGCCGCTCGCGCCTGTCGTGGCTGCCCGGTGCTCGACCTGTGCCTGACCTACGCCGAGCTCGGCAACGAGCCCTTCCACGTCTGGGGCGGACTCCAGCCCTCCCAGCGACGCAAGCGCGCCAGGCAGGCAACCCCATGACCGCCGTCGGCGGGCGTGAACGTCACCGGGACCGGGCGCACCGAGAGATGTCGACCCGCCCGGAGTGCACACCCCGGATCGAAGGCAACGAGGGCGAGTCCTTTCCCCCGTCGACCTGCCTGCGCCCGCCGACGGACCCCACCACCACAAGGAGCACCCCATGAGCACACCCGCCGAGCAGTTCGCCGAGTTCGCCGAGAAGGCGCTCGCGGCCCTCTCTGACGCCCCTCTGCCCGCCCACGACACGGACAACGACCTGATGAGCCTCGACGACCTCGCCGCGGCCCTGAACAAGGAGAACGACCAGTGACCTACGACCGCCACGCCACCATCCCCGAGCGCCAGCTCGACGCCATCGCGGCCGCCTACAGGCTGGCCGGCAAGCAGCCCCCGAGCCGGACCACCGCCACCCTGACCGCCGTGCAGGACGAGCCCGGCGTGGCCGAGGTGACCCTGCAGGTGGCCCGCGGTGCGTTCGACGCCGAGGACCCCGAGCAGTACCTCGAGGATGCCCTCGCCGCGATCCAGCGCGCCCAGGCCGCCGACGCCCTGCGCCTCGCTGTCGGGCAGGCCGCGCCCAACGTCCGACGCGCCAAGATGCCCGAGATCCTGACCCGCGCCCTGGCCGACGTCGCCGACGGGTTCGCCCTGACCGTCAAGGATCTGACCGCCGCCGCCAATAAGCTCGACGCCCGCGACCCGCTCAACGTCGCCAACGCCGTGCGCGACGACACCACCAAGGAGATGAAGCGCGCCGACGCCGCCCTGACCGAGCTGGGGCTGTACGCCGCCATGACTCTCGGTCGCCCCATGCGGGGCGTACACCCGGCGCTGAACAACGTCCTGCCGGTCCTCGACCTGCCCGAGTGCACCGTCGAGGTCGTGGCTGCCAGCGTGGCCGAGGAGCCGCCGCCGCTGAACGCCGACAAGTGCGAGGGCACCTACACCGTGCGCCGTCTGACCCGCGACCTCTCACGCGACACCGACAAGACGCTGGTGGCCGTGGCTCGTGGCGAGTACGAGGGCGTGAGGTTCGCCCTGGCCGACGGTGAGGAGCTGCGTGCTCGAGCAGCCAACGCTGCGCGATCGGACACGCGGACCGTGAAGAACGGAGCGGGTCTCGTCATGTCGTGACCGCGGCCGCGACCGCGAGGGGTAGGGGGGAGCCCCTCCCGCCCCTCGCCCGCGGCCACTCCTCTGCCTAGGTCCCGTTTCCCCCCGCTCTGCCCGTGCCACAGGAGGCCCGTAGTGACCCTCTCCGAAGCAACCGCCAGCGATGACCGTCTGACCGCCCTCGTGGCGCTGCGGGACCGCCTGGCGGCCGATCTTGACAACACCAAGTCAGCGCGTGACGTCGCGTCGCTGTCCCAGCGTCTGCTCGACACCCTCGAGCAGATCGACACCCTGCGCCGTCGCCGTGGGCTCGAGGCCCCTGACGACGAGCCGACCGGACTCGACGAGTTCCGCCAGCGCATGGCGGACCGTCGTGGCCGGCCCGCCTGAATCCAGACCAGACCCGCGCACCGACAGGCCAGGAGGCCAACACATGACACACCACGACGACGCCGCTGCTGGCATGCAGGGCGCGATCGACGCGATCCGAGCGATCGCAGTCGACGGAGAAGACGGCGCTCTAGCCGTCCTGAACAAGCTCAGCCACGCCGAGGCCCTGTGGTGTTCGGCGACGCTGGTCGCCGCGCTGCGGGAGTACGTCGCCGCCCGCGTGGGCGGCAAGCCGCACAAGGTCGCCCGGGCGCTGCTCGACGCGGCTGACCGCTGTGAGCGCGAGGACATCGTGCTCACGCAGGTTCAGCTCATCCTCGACGAGACGGAGGTCTGACATGGCTGAGGTAGCAACCGCGTGGATCACCCTGGCGCCGAGCATGAAGGACTTCGGCCGCCAGGTCACCGGGCAGGCCAACGCCCAACTCGCACCGGCGTCGAAGAAGATCGGGTCTGGCTTCGGCGCCAAGCTCGGTCTCGCCATGAAGGCCGGACTCGCTGCCGGGGGCGTGGCGCTCGCCGCGTTCGGCAAGGCGTCCATCGACGCCGCCAGCGATGCTCAGCAGTCTCTCGGGGCTACTGAGACGATCTTCGGCAAGTTCGCTAAGGGTGTCATCAAGAACAGCAACGATGCCGCCCAGGAGTTCGGGCTATCGGCGAACGAGTACCGGGAGAACTCCAACCTCATCGGTGCGCTGTTCAAGAATCAGGGCGTCGCGCTCAAGGACCTCGGAGGCGCGACCGACAACATGATCGGCAAGGCCGCCGACCTGGCCGCGACGTTCGGCGGGGACACCTCGACGGCCGTCGAAGCACTCTCAGCCGCGTTCAAGGGCGAGTTCGACAGCCTCGAGAAGTACGGCATCAGCCTCAAGGCGTCGACCATCAGCGCCGAGTTGGCCGCTCGAGGACAGGACAAGCTCACCGGGGCCGCCCTGGCTGCGGCTCAGCAGCAGGCGGTCACGGACCTGATCTTCAAGCAGTCCAAGGACTCTCTCGGGGCGTTCGGCAAGGAGTCCGACACCCTGGCCGGTCAGCAGCAGAGGCTCGGTGCTCAGTTCGAGAACATGAAGGCCACCATCGGGACCGCGCTCCTCCCGGTGGCGACGCAGTTCTTCGGGTTCCTCAACACCACCGCGCTGCCTGCGCTGTCGTCGGTCGGCTCCTACCTCTCGGAGAACTTCGGGCCAGCGTTCGAGCGGGTCCGCGCCGCCGTGGCCGGCTTTCTCGGTGGCTCAAGCGGCGACGTGTCGGGGTGGGCGGCCAACATCAAGTCCGTGTTCACCGACGTGACCACGATCGCAACGCGGATCTGGGACACCTTCGGTAAGGACATCGTGCAGTTCGCTACGAAGGCCCTGAAGAACGTCCAGCAGATCATCGGGGGTGGCCTCAACGTCATCGCCGGAATCTTCAAGACCATCTCGGCGGTCATGCGCGGCGACTGGGGCAAGGCGTGGGATGGCATCAAGCAGATCGCCTCGGGTGCCAAGGACGTGCTGACGGGCCTCATGAAGCAGTTGTTCAACGTCCTCGAGACGGTCGTCTCTGTCGGATGGAAGGCGATCAAGGCCCTGTTCTCGACCGCGTGGAGCGGGCTCAAGGAGGTCGTGAAGAACGGCGTCGACAAGTCCGTCGAGTTCGTCACCGCGCTCCCTGGCCGCATCCTCGACGGACTCGGAGACCTGGCGAACACCCTCAAGCAGAAGGGCATCGACCTGATCCAGGGCTTCGTCAACGGCATCAAGTCGATCGACGTCGGCGACGTTGTGGGCGGCATCCTCGGGAGCATCCCCGGCGTGGGCCGGATCGTGGGGGAGCGCACGGCCGTTCCGATGGCTGACTCGACCCCGCTGGCCTCGCAGGTGCCTGCGCTGCCCGTGTCGTCGCTGTCTGCCGACCTCACCGCCTCGCCGCGAGTCAGCGCGGGCGGGTCCGAGGTCGTGGCCGAGCTGCGGAAGATGAACGCCCGACTCATCAGCCTCGAGCGGACCACCGGACGTCAGGGCAATGACTTCGGTAGGGCACTCAACGGCGCGGCCGCCAACGGGCAGCGCAGGCGCACCTCCGCCTAGCCTGAGACACACAACAGCCCCCGGCCGGTTCGCTCGGTCGGGGGCTGTTGATGTACGTCGGGTCTGGACTTGGTGACTTGCCCTTCGTGTCACGAACCTCAGGTTCAGGTCATCGCTGCTCCTGCTGCCACATCAGCACGTGGGACCGGTGCACGGCCTGACAGGGCGTGCACTGCTCCACGATGAAGCGGGGGTCGTCCCCGATGACGCTGCTGCTGGGGCCGACGTAGTTGGCCGTGGTGAAGATGAAGCCACACAGCGCCGTTCCGGGCATGACGCCCCACTCGAGGCTCACCTGAGGGTCGTAGGAGGCGTGTATGACGACGCGCTCCGGCTTGTCGAACTCCTCGCACTCCTCGGGGGGTGAGGACGCCGCGGGGGTCGACCGACAGGTGGGAACCACTTCCCACCTGCTCGAGGGCGTGGCCGCTCATCGAACCGCCTCCACGTCATCCATCAGCACGGTGACGCTGACCCCGAGTGCCCACGCCACGGTCAGCAGGTCATCGACCTGCATCCGGCCGGCGTCCTGTCGATAGGCCGCGACGTACTCCGCGGGAATGCCGGTGCGTCCTGAGAGGTCTTCGTCGGTGACGCCCCCACGGATCATCAGCAGGTCGATGTTGCAAGCCACGAGCTGGCCAAAGGTCGGCTTGATCATCGCGCGCTCCGACGAATCAGATCACCAGCGCGTACCAAGGCCATGCCGAACTCGTGCGCGTCGGCCTCGCTCATCTCGTCTGCGTCGGTGCACTGCCACACCGAGGGACGGTCGACTTCGTAGGCGTCATCGGCCTCGGTCGTGCCGGTGCACTGCTGGACCTCGACGGTGTACGTCGTGGAAAAGGCGATCGTGCGGCGACACAGGAGCGTGCCGCCCTCGCTGAACTCGTCGACGTTGTGGCTGATCGTGCACCAGGACGCGCACGGGGGATTCGGGGCGGTCTGCCACCAGGCGGCAGGGTGGTGGGTCATCGTGGTCATTATGGGCTCCTTGTCATTCCAAGGTATTACGCCCCACAGCGCTTCTGACCTGCACGTTCCTATCGTTCAGCCGCACAGCGCTCAGCCCATCCGAGTGCGCGACTACCTCGACTGACCGACCTGCCGCCGAGCCGGCGTATTGATACGCCGGCTCGACCGGCTCGTCGAGGTCGCACCAGTCAGCCGGCCGCGACCAGGCCCACGGCCAGCGCGCACAGCGCCAGGCCGACGGCCTGGCCGCGGCCGATCTGTTCCCGGAGCACGGTGGCGGCGAGCAGCACGGTGAAGGCCGGGTAGAGCGAGGCGATGACGGCGACGACGCTGAGGTAGCCGCCGTGGGTCGCCACGAGGAACAGGCCGGTCGCCAGGGCGCCCAGCAGCCCGGCGAGGGCGCCCCAGGCCACGGGACGTGCGCGGGGGAGCCAGTCGCCGCCGACGGCGGCCGCGAGACCGGCCACGACGACCGCGGCCACCACCTGGTTGAGCGCCAGCGGCAGCAGCCCGGCTGAGTCCGGCACCTGCGCCAGGCCGGCGAAGAGGGTTCCGAAGCCCAGCCCGGCCAGCACGCCGTCGAGCGTGCCGGACGCGCTGTGCGCGGGGCCGGTGTCAGCGTCCGCGGCCAGCTCGTCCTCGGCCGGGCGGGAGACCCACCAGATGCCGGGGAGAGCGGCAGCGACGCCCAGCCAGACCAGGGACGAGGGTCGCTCCCCGGAGGCCAGGCCGACCACCATCGGGACGAGTGCGGCCCCGACGGCGCTCACGGGTGCGACCACGCCCATCCGTCCCGAGGCCAGGCCGCGGTAGAGGAACCCGGTGCCGACCCCGTTGCCGAGTCCGGCCACCACGGCCCACGCGTGGTCGGTGGCGGTGGGGGAGCCGGGGTCCAGGAGCGCGACCAGCGCCGTCGTCGTACCCCCGGCGAGCAGGGCGAGGAAGCCGACGGACCAGGACGCGCCCGTACGTCGGGAGGTCAGGCCGCCGACGAAGTCGGCGAGGCCGTAGGCCGCTGCCGAGGCCAGGGCGAGCAGCACGGGCACCGTGCATCTCCTGTCTGAAGACGCCGACGGCCCCGGACATCACTGTCCGGGGCCGTGCGGATGGTCTGGTCGGGTGGGCTCAGGCCTGGCCGAGCTTGTGGGTCTCGTCGTGGACGGTCACGGCCACCTGCTTGAGCGCGTCGCCGTGCTCGCGGGCGTGGTGGGCGCAGAAGAGCAGCTCACCGCCCGTCTGCAGCTCGACACGGAGGTAGGCCTGCGCGCCGCAACGGTCGCAGCGGTCCGCTGCGGTCAGCGCGGTGCTCGGGGCAACGGCAGTAGTCACTTCGGCCTCATTTCTGTACTCACTCGGTGCTGGTGACAACGTAGCGAGGGACCTGAAAGATTCCTCGCTGCGTGTGGCGCACGCGACAGTGGGTGGTGCGATGTTCCCATCGGCCGCCCTCCTGTCCGGTTGAGTGGATCCGGTGCGTTCTGGACTGTCCGGAACGACGCTGTCCCTGGGGTTGTTCCCCCACCCGGCGGACGATCACTCGCCCTCCTGGGTGAAGTCTCTCTCGTCCTGGGACGTCGCGTGGACGGTTCCGGATCCCGAGCCCGATCGTGTCCACATCGTGACGTCCGCAGGAGCGGTCCTGCGGTGCTGCTGTGCGGTCCTGCCAGGTCGTGCGGTGGTGTGGTGCTGCGGGGAAGAAGTGCTCTGACACTAGACCTGCCCGTGGGGGCGTGCCGCGAGCCGGTCACGGCGTGTCGTCGACTAGATTCTGGTCAGTGACGCAGGCCCCCGAGACCGCCCCGAAGCGCCAGCACCAGAGGAGCTCCGAGATCGCCGACAACACCTACAACGCCGCCCACCTCCTGGTCCTGGAGGGCCTGGAGGCGGTGCGCAAGCGGCCGGGCATGTACATCGGGTCCACCGACACCCGCGGCCTCATGCACTGCGTGTGGGAGATCATCGACAACGGTGTGGACGAGGCGCTGGCCGGCGCAGCGGACCGCGTGGAGGTCCTGCTGCACCCGGACGGGTCGGTCGAGGTCCACGACAACGGCCGTGGCATCCCCACCGACAAGGAGCCGCGCACCGGTCTTCCCGGTGTGGAGGTCGTCGCGACCAAGCTGCACGCAGGCGGCAAGTTCGGCGGCGGCTCGTACGTCGCCACCGGTGGCCTGCACGGCGTGGGCCTGTCGGTGGTCAACGCGCTGTCCTCGCGCATGGACATCGACGTGGAGCGCTCCCCGGCGGTCCAGGGGCTGTCGTTCCAGCGCGGCGTGCCGGGCGTCTTCGCCGAGGAGGGACCCGGTGGCGACTTCGAGCCCCGCTCGGGCCTGACCCGCAAGGGCGGCCGGGTCGCCAAGGGCCGCACCGGCACCCGCATCCGCTTCTGGCCGGACCGGCAGATCTTCACCCGCGACGCGACCTACGTCTACGACGAGCTGGTCACCCGGGCCCGTCAGACCTCGTTCATCGTGCCCGGCCTGGAGATCGTCGTCCGCGACCTGCGCGGCGAGGAGCCGGTCGAGGAGCGCTTCAAGCACGACGGCGGCATCACCGAGTTCGCCGACTTCCTCAGCCCCGACGAGCCGGTGACCTCGATCCTGCGCCTGCAGGGCTCCGACGTCTTCACCGAGACCGTCCCGCTGCTCGACGACAAGGGGCACATGACCCCGCAGGAGATCGAGCGCGAGCTGACCGTCGACGTCGCGGTCCGCTGGGGCACCGGCTACGAGACGACCCTGCGCTCCTTCGTCAACGTCATCGCCACCCCCAAGGGCGGCACCCACGTCAGCGGGTTCGAGACCGCGCTGACCAAGACGTTCAACGACGTCATGCGCGCCTCGAAGGCACTGAAGGTCAACGACCCCGACGTCATCAAGGACGACGTGCTCGAGGGCCTGACCTCGGTCGTGACCGTGCGTCTGGCCGAGCCGCAGTTCGAGGGCCAGACCAAGGAGATCCTCGGCACGCCCGCGGCCCGCACCATCGTGCGCAAGGTCGTGGCCCGCGAGCTCAAGGCGTTCCTGACCTCGACCAAGCGGGCAGAAAAGGCCGAGGCCAAGCTGGTCATGGAGAAGGTCGCCGGCGCCCAGAAGACGCGCATCGCCGCCCGCCAGCACAAGGAGACCCAGCGCCGGAAGAACGCGCTGGAGTCCTCCGCGCTCCCGGCCAAGCTGGCCGACTGCCGCTCGGGCGACAACGACCGCAGCGAGCTGTTCATCGTCGAGGGTGACTCCGCGCTCGGCACCGCCAAGCTGGCGCGCAACTCCGAGTTCCAGGCGCTGCTGCCGATCCGCGGCAAGATCCTCAACGTCCAGAAGGCCTCGGTCGGCGACATGCTCAAGAACGCCGAGTGCGCCTCGATCATCCAGGTCGTCGGTGCCGGCTCGGGGCGCACCTTCGAGCTCGAGGCCCGGCGCTACGGCCGGATCATCTTCATGGCCGACGCCGACTCCGACGGCGCCCACATCCGCTGCCTGCTGGCCACGCTGTTCTTCAAGTACATGCCCGACCTGATCCGTGACGGCCGCGTCTACACCGCCGTGCCGCCGCTGCACCGCATCGAGATCTCCAACCCCAAGAAGGGGATGGAGAAGTACGTCTACACCTATTCCGACGCCGAGCTGCAGCGGAAGCTGGCCGAGCTGCGGAAGAAGAACGTGCGGTGGAAGGACCCGGTCCAGCGCTACAAGGGCCTCGGTGAGATGGACGCCGACCAGCTGGCCGAGACGACGATGGACCCCCGCCGCCGCACCCTGCGCCGCCTCACCATCGACGACGCCGAGGGCGCCACCGAGGTCTTCGACCTGCTGATGGGGTCCGAGGTGGCTCCTCGCAAGGAGTTCATCGTCCAGGGTGCCTACGACGTGGACGTCGAGGCCCTCGACGCGTGACCGCGCGGCTCTGGCGTCGGCTGCTCCTGTACGCGCTCCTGGGCGCGGTGGCCGTGGTCGTCGGCTTCGGGGAGGGGGTCTCCTCGTGGGACCGCGAATTCTGCACCGCCGACGCCACCGACTGCGACCTCGGGTTCTTCCGCGGTGTGCTCTGGGCGGGGGCGGCTGTGGCGGTGTCGGCGGTCGCCATCGCGGCGACCGAGGTCCTCCTGGCACGGAGGAGGCGCACGGGCCAGTCGGTCTGATGCCGAGCGGCGATGGGGGCGTCACGCGGGCGTGCGCACGCTTGGACAGATCGCCGACCTCGTCGACACCGTGCCGTCGCTCCCGCAGCACCGCAGTCTGGGGATCGCGCTGACGGTGCCCGGGGCCCGACCTCGGGCTTGGCGCTCGAGATGGGCGAGGCCACGCGTAGACCTGTCTCGTGTGGCTCAGCGCGGTCCATGGCGCGCGCTGGGCCACACGAGGCGGTGCGGCTGGTGCGGCCCGATCAGTACTTCTGGTCCAGCAGGCCGCTGTCGACGTCGTAGAGGAAGCCGCCGACCTCGACCGACTCCGGCACTAGCGGGTGCGAGCGCACCCGGTGGACGTCGAGGCCGAGGGTGGCGACCTGGTCCTCGATGACGTGGAAGCGCTGCCAGGTGGCGTCCACGCCGGCGGAGGCCGCGACGCGCTCGCGCAGGGTCTCCTCGGAGTTCGAGGCCACCGCGCACCGGGTGTGGGGGACCACGAGGACGCGCTTGACGTTGAGCAGGTGCACGCCGAGGACGATCGCCTCCAGCGCGGCCTCGGTCACGCGGCCGCCGGGGTTGCGGAAGATCTTGGCGTCGCCGGGCTCCAGGCCGATCATGCGCAGCGGGTCGATCCGGCTGTCCATGCAGGTCACCAGGGCGACGCCGGCCTTGGCGATGCCGTCGAAGCCGCCGTAGGCGAAGTCCGTGGCGAACTCACGGTTCGCGGCGAGAAGGTCGTCGAAAGGAGAGTCGGTCACGGACCGAGAAGTTAGCCGATCCCGAGGCCCGTGCGGGTGGGTGTCCCACGGGTGGCCGCGCCGCGGAGCAGCACGAGGGCCAGGACCGCCGCGACCAGCGCGCAGCCGGCGGCTCCCAGGAACACCGTCTGCTCCTGGGCGATGCCGGCGGCCTTGAGCAGGTCGGAGTACTCCGAGCACCGGGTCGTCCCAGCCGGGCAGACGTCCTGCACCGGGGGCACCCCGGCCTGCTCGGCGTAGTAGCGCCGCAGCCCGATGGTGGTCAGCGCCGAGATCCCGACGAGCATGCCCACCATCCGCGCCACCACGACCATGGCCGAGGCGACCCCGTGGACCGCGTCGGCGGTGCTGGCCAGGATCGCCGCGTTGACCGGCGCCAACGCCAGGCCGAACCCGAATCCGCCGACCACCAGGGGCACGGTCGCGGTCCAGGACTCCAGGCTGGTGATGTCCCACCGCGACATCGCCAGGAATCCTCCGGAGGCCATCAGCATCCCCGCCGCGGCCACGAGGCCGGCCGGCAGCATGCGGGTGAGGTAGCCGCCGACCACCGCTCCCACGGGAAGGGCCGCCAGGAACCGCAGCAGCACCAGGGCAGCCATCAGCTGCGACTCGGGGTAGACCGTGGTGCGGGCGAAGAGCGGGACGTCGATGAGGGCGGCGATCAGCGCCGTGCCCACGAAGAAGCTGACGACCACCGACCCCCAGGCCGGTCGAGCCGCCAGGGTGCCGCGGGGGAGCAGGGGCGCCTCGGCGCGGCGCAGGTGCACCACGAAGGCGACGGTGCCGATCGCGGCACCGAGGAGGTACCACCAGCCCTGCTCGGAGAAGACCTCGATCTTGGGGTCCGCGGTCGCGAACGCGAGGATCACCCCACCGAGGGCCACGGCGAGGTACGTCGCCCCCACCAGGTCGGCCTCGCGGAGCGAACGGCCCCAGGCGCGCAGGTCCACCAGCGGGCGGCGGGCCGTCAGGGTGCGGGCCAGCAGCAGGACGACGGCAGCGATCGCGACCGCGCCGATCGGCGTGAGCCACCGGCCACCGTCCTCGACGAACGGGATGAACAGCTGTCCCCAGGTCAGGTCGGTCAGCAGCTGGGTCGGTGGCTGGAACACCAGGCCCCCCGCGGCCATCGCGACCAGCAGCAGGAGGATGCCGAGCCAGTCGAGGTGGTCTCGACGCCCGCTCGTCGCTGGCGCTCCTCGCTGCTCCACCACCGGGGGTGACGCGGCCTCGTGGCTCGCTGTGCTCGCACCTCGACCATCGACGCCCTCCCGGGAGGCAGCTGCGGCGATCGCGGCGGCGAGGACGAGGCCGACGGCCAGGTTGAGCAGGAAGATCGCGCGCCAGTCGGCGACGGCGAGGACCACCGCGCCCAGCAGCGGTCCCAGGACCGAGCCGATCTCCTGGACCGCCGAGACGATCCCCAACGGGATCGCGCGCCGGTGCACGGGGTAGAGGTCGGCGACCAGGGCGAGTGTCGCGGGCACCAACCCGCCGCCGCCGACGCCCTGGAGGAAGCGTCCACCGACCATCGTGGTCATGTCGTAGGCGGCGGCGGTGAGGATCGAGCCGAACGCGAAGACGACCAGGGCGGCCGTCAGCACCGGCACCCGGCCGCGCAGGTCGGCGATGCGCCCGATGAGCGGCAGCATCGCGACGTACCCCAGCAGGAAGCCCGAGACGATGGGCGCCGCCCGCTGCAGCTGCTCGGGGGAGAGCCCGATGCCCTGCATCATGTCGACGAGGGCCAGGACGACGACGTAGGTGTCGGCGGCCGCGAACGCGACCGCACCCGCCGCCAGCCCCAGCAGCAGCCTGGACCTGGGCGCCGGGCCCGCGCCGGGATCGCTCACCGGGTGACGCTCACTCGGGAGCGGTGATGGTGGGCTCGGTGCCGTAGTCGGCGAAGGAGATGGCGTAGGTCATCGACCCCGCGCCGTAGAAGTCGCCGGTCAGCTCCATCGACCGCAGCTCGTCGTCGTCGCTCACGGTGTACGTCGCGTCGAACTCGCCCGTCGCGCTCGGGATGATCCCCGAGACGACGTCGCCGGCGACCGTGCCGGAGTAGGTGGTGAGGATGTCGCGGTTGTCGGTGCCGCCGCGGACCTGGTCGCCCTGCTCGAGGCCCTCGGTCTCGACCAGCAGCGAGGAGAAGCCGGTCTCGGGGTCCATGAGCCCGGCCGGGTCCGGGGCGCCGTACTCGGCCGGGTCGACCTCGGACCAGCCGATGGTCAACGGCACCTGGGCGTAGACGGTGCCGTCGACCGCCACGACCGGGACGGTGGGCTCGATGCCGGCGTAGCGGACCACGATCGAGCCGTCGAAGGCCGGGTCGTGGGTGCCGACGCCCTCGGCGCGCAGCAGGCCGTCGACGCCCTCGGAGAGGTCGTCGGTGGACAGCGTGATCCGCACGCCGCTGGTCTCGTCGAAGGTCGCCTTGGCGGCGGCCATCACCTCGGCTGGATCCGCGGACTCCTCGCCCGGCTCGTCGGAGCCGCTGCAGGCGGCCAGGGGCAGGGTGAGCAGCGCCGCGGCGAGCGGCGCGGCGGCTCGGCGGGCACGACGGTGCGCACGGGTCGGGAGGGCCATGGCCTCAGCCTTCCACAGGGGCGGTCGCGGGCACCCGGGCGGAGACCGGGCCGGCCACGGCCACGATCGGCTGGCTGGCCGGGATGCCGGAGCCGTCGCGGCGACCGGTGGCCTCGGGGAGCTCCACCGGCGCCCCGCTGCTCGCTGCGGCTCGGGGCGGGGCCGTGCCGACCCACGCGAGCACGAGCGCGTCCTCGCCCTTGAGGAAGCGGTGGCAGCGCACGCCGCCGGTGGCACGCCCCTTGGGCGGGTACTCGCTGAACGGGGTCACCTTCACGGCACCGGCGTCGGTGCCGGCGAGTGCGGAGGAGGCGCCCGAGACGGTCACGACCACCGAGCCCTCGGGCGCGGCCGGGTCGACCGCGCCGAACCACACGACGTGCTGGCCGTCGGTGACGCGCACGCCGGCGATGCCGCCGCCGGCGCGCCCCTGCGGGCGCACGCCGTCGGCGCCGAAGTGGAGCAGCTGGGCGTCGGAGGTGACGAAGCACAGCGTCTCCTCGCCGGTGGCGAGCTCGACCGCGCCGACGACCTCGTCGCCGTCCTTGAGGCCGATCACGTCCCACTCGTCGCGGTTGAGGACCTCGGGGTTGACCCGCTTCACCACGCCCTGGCGGGTGCCGAGCGCGAGCCCCGGACCGTCGTCGCGCAGCGTGCACAGCGCCAGCGCCCGCTCGCCCGTCTCCAGGGAGAGGACCTCCGAGAGCGGCAGGCCGCCCTGCAGGTTGGGGTCGTTGGCCGAGGCAGGGATCGCCGGCAGGTCCAGCACGCCCAGGCGCAGGAGCCGCCCGCGGGAGGTGATCACGCCGATGTCGCTGCGGGCGGTCGTGGCCACCACGCTGGTGACGACGTCGTGGTTGGTGCGGCCCTCGCCCGAGCCGGGGGCCTCGCCGCTGCTGGAGCGTGCCAGCAGTCCAGTCGAAGACAGGAAGGCGAAGCAGGGGTCGTCAGGCACCTCCAGCGGCACCGCGGCGGCCGCCGCCGGGGTGCCGGCGGACTCCAGCAGCACGGTGCGGCGCGGGGTGCCGTAGGTCTTGGCGACCTCGGCCAGCTCCTCGGAGACCACCGAGCGCAGCAGGGCGTCGTCGGCGAGGATCGCGTCGAGCTCCTCGATCTCGCGGCGCAGCTGCTCCTGCTCCTTCTCCAGCTCGATCCGGCTGAAGCGGGTCAGGCGCCGCAGCTGCATCTCCAGGATGTACTCGGCCTGGGGGACGGAGAGGTCGAACACGCCCATCAGGCGCTCCTTGGCCGCCGAGGCGTCGTCGCTGGAGCGGATCACCGCGATGACCTCGTCGATGTCGAGCAGCGCGATCAGCAGGCCGTCGACCAGGTGCAGCCGCTCGGCCTTCTTGCCGCGGCGGAACGTCGAGCGCCGGCGTACGACGTCGTAGCGGTGCTCCAGGAACACCTCGAGCATCTGCTTGAGGCCCAGGGTGCGCGGCTGGCCGTCGACCAGCGCGACGTTGTTGATGCCGAAGGAGTCCTCCATCGGCGTCTGGCGGTAGAGCTGCTCGAGCAGCGCCTCGGGGACGAAGCCGTTCTTGACCTCGATGACCAGCCGCAGGCCGTTGTCGCGGTCGGTGAGGTCCTTGATGTCGGAGATGCCCTGCAGCTTCTTGCCCTGGACCAGGGTCTTGATGCGCTCCACGACCTTCTCGGTGCCGATGCCGTAGGGCAGCTCGGTGACCACGATGCCCTTGCGGCGACCGATCGTCTCCACGCGCGCGGTGGCCCGCATCTTGAACGACCCCTTGCCCGACTCGTAGGCGTCGCGGATGCCGTCGAGGCCCACGATCTTGCCGCCGGTGGGCAGGTCAGGACCGGGGATGAAGCGCATCAGGTCGTCGAGGTCGGCCTTCGGCTGCTTGATCAGGTGCCGCAGCGCCTGCACCACCTCGACCAGGTTGTGCGGCGCGCAGTTGGTCGCCATGCCGACCGCGATGCCGCTGGTGCCGTTGACCAGCAGGTTGGGGATGGCCGCCGGCAGCACGCTCGGCTCCATCTCCCGGGAGTCGTAGTTGGGCCGGAAGTCGACGGTGTCCTCGTCGATGGAGGCGGTCATCGCCACGGCCGGGGGCGCCATCCGGCACTCGGTGTTGTGATTGACGAACCCGCCCGCGAGGAATGAGTGGTCCTCGCTGTCGACCCGCAGTGAGTAGACCTCGGCCTCGGGCTGGTCCTCCACCGATGCGACCTCGACGAATCGATAGCCGGAATCCATCACCGAAGAGACGACCTTTAGGACCTCAGGGTCCTTGAACTTCGTCACCAGCAGGCTGCGGTCCGTCTGCCAGCGCTCCATCCGATCCACGTTGTGCTGCGTCAGCCAGGTCTTGCCCGTGCCGCGACCGGTGCCCAGGGTCGAGCGCACGTAGTCGGCAACGAAGGGTGCGTAGTCGGAGGAAAGACGGTGGGAGTACCGAGGGCGATCCCTGAGCAGGGATGTCAGCTTCACCTGCTTCTCGGTGAGGAAACCGATGCGCTCGGCGAAAGCGTGCATCTGATGAAGCCCTGAGATGACCAGGCGGTGCTCGCCCTTGCGGTAGCGGCACAGCGTGGAGTGGATGCCGAACTCGAGCAGCAACTCCTGCAGTTCCCGGGCCAGCCGGGGGCTGTACGTCGAGTACTGGATGGTGATCGCATTGCGGCCGACGCTGTGGACGCCGCCGTCACCCTCGAACAGGGACATGAGGAACGCGCGCTTCAGGCCGGGCCCTCCCTGCCAGACCACCTCCGGGACGAACTTGGTCGCCGCCTTGTGCCCGACGAGCGGAGCCAGGGGGCTGGCCCGCAGGTGGTCGAGGCGCTGGATGTCGAGCTCGAAGATGGTCTTGCCCGAGCGGCGCAGGATGCGCTGGTAGCTGTACCGAGGGCCGCCGACGAGAGCGTCGTAGGCGTCCAAGACGTACTGGAAGTACTCCTGGTCGGTGTTGTTGAAGCCTGCACGCTCCTGCGACGCAAAGCCCTCCGACACCCACCCGCCCAGCAGCACGCCCAACTGCATCTCAACGGGCATGGGGACCGCAGTGGTCCACGCATTGCGGGCGAGGCACACCACGTCGCCAGGCTTGATCTCGTCGAGGCGGAGCCACTGGAAGACTGGCACTCCGGCCTGTGGGACCAAGCAGAGCACGGGGTGGTTGTGGCTGCCGGCCAAGCGGTGCCCACTGGCGGTGGTGAGCTGCTTGATCGGGTGAACGCCGGAGTTGAAGACCTTCGTGACCCGGACGGGCTTGCCGTCCTTGTCCAGTACTTCGAAGTCGGCATCGGCCTCGGAGTCAGCTGGCAATGAGACGAGCTCGTCGATTCGGACCGATCCACCGTCGGGAAGTCGGACCCGAGTGTCGCCCGTCAGGCAGTAGCGCATGGCAGCAGGCGGGTCGTCGGGCGAGCCGAAGTTCCCATGGCCGTCGACCATCGGCAGCCGGACCGTCCAGCTCTGCGCCTGCCGGACCAGGGCGTCGTAGATCGCGCCGTCACCGTGCGGGTGCAGGCGACCCATCACCTCACCGACGACGCGCGCGCTCTTGACGTGCCCGCGGTCGGGGAACAGGCGCATGTCCTGCATCGTGTAGAGGATGCGCCGCTGCACCGGCTTGAGGCCGTCGCGGGCGTCGGGCAGCGCCCGGGAGTAGATGACGGAGTAGGCGTACTCCAGGAACGAGGCCTGCATCTCGTCCCGGATGTCGGTGTCGAGGATGTGCTCCTCGAAGTCGTCGTCGGGGAGGTCGCTCTTGGTACGCCGTGCCATGGGGCCATTCTCACCGTCGGCGCCGACGGTCCCGGCAGGGGCACGCCGACCGGTACATTTCGTGACGTGAGTGCCGCCCCCGAGCAGCCCCCGGCTCCCGCCGCGCCCCCGCGGCACTGGGAGGCCGACGTCCTGCTGCGCGACGGCAGCACCGCCCACATCCGGCCGATCCGGCCCGAGGACGCCGAGCTGCTGGTCGACTTCTACAGCCGTGTCTCCGACCGGTCGAAGTACTACCGGTTCTTCTCGCCCATGCCGCGGCTCTCGGACCGTGACGTCGAGCGCTTCACCAAGGTCGACCACGACCGCCGGGTCGCGCTGGTGCTGGTGCTCCAGGGCCGGATGATCGCGGTCGGCCGCTACGACACGCTGCGCGCCGGCGAGGCCGAGGTCGCCTTCCTCGTCGAGGACGCCCACCAGGGCCGGGGCATCGCCCAGCTGCTGCTCGAGCACCTCGCCCAGGCCGGCCGCGAGCGCGGGCTGGAGAAGTTCGTCGCCGAGGTCCTGCCCGACAACTCGCGGATGATCCAGACCTTCCGCGACGCCGGCTACCGCGTCGCCACGGAGTACGAGGACGGCGTGCTCGTCCTGGAGTTCCCCATCGACGCCACCGACACCGCCATCGGCGTCATGCAGGGCCGCGAGCACCGCGCGGAGGCGGCCTCCATCGAGCGGTTCTTCAACCCCCGGTCGGTCGCCATCATCGGCGCCAGCCGGCGCCAGGAGACGATCGGTCAGACGCTGGTCCGCAACCTGGTCAACGGCGACTTCACCGGCCGGGTCTACGCGGTCAACCCGACGGCCGGCGCGGTGTCCGGGCTGCCGGCGTACAAGTCGGTGACGGACGTCCCCGACGACGTCGACGTCGCGATCGTCGCGGTCCCGGCCGACGCCGTGCAGGACGTCGTGCTGGACTGCGCGGCCAAGGGCGTGCACGGGCTGGTGGTCATCTCCAGCGGCTTCGCCGAGACCGGCGAGGAGGGTCGCCAGCGCCAGCGGCGCCTGGTCGGGCTCTCGCGGTCCTACGGCCTGCGGCTGATCGGCCCCAACTGCCTGGGCATCATCAACACCGACCCGAGCGTGTCGATCAACGCCTCGCTCTCGCAGGTCATGCCGCCCCGCGGGCGCGCCGGCTTCTTCTGCCAGTCCGGTGCCCTGGGCTCGGCGATCCTGGAGAAGGTGCAGAACCGCGGGCTCGGCCTGTCGACCTTCGTCAGCGCCGGCAACCGCGCCGACGTCTCCGGCAACGACCTGCTGCAGTACTGGGAGGAGGACGACTCCACCGAGGTCGTCCTGCTCTACCTCGAGTCCATCGGCAACCCGCGCAAGTTCTCCCGCATCGCCCGTCGGGTGAGCCTGCGCAAGCCGATCGTCGCGGTCCGCTCCGGCCGCACCACCCAGGGCGTCCCGATGGGCCACGCGGTGCGCAAGATCGCCGCGCCGCCGGCCGCCGTGGACGCGATGTTCCGGCAGGCCGGCGTCATCCAGGTCGACACGCTCGAGGAGATGTTCGACGTCGCCCAGCTGGTGGCCCACCAGCCGCTGCCGCGCGGGCGTCGGGTCGCCATCGTCGGCAACTCCGATGCGCTCGGCCTGCTGGCCGCCGACGCCGCGGCCGCGGTCGGGCTGGTCGTCAACAAGTCGGTGGCGCTGGGCGCCGAGGCCGGAGCCGAGGACTTCGAGGACGCCCTCGACGCCGCCATCGACGACCCCGACGTCGACTCGGTCGTGGCGGTCTACATCCCGCCGCTGAACGTCTCCGGCGAGGAGGTCGCCAACGTGCTGGCGGCCATCGGAGAGCAGTCCGACAAGCCGCTGGTCTCGACCTTCCTCGGGGTCGAGGGCGTCCCCGAGCTGCTGCGGGTCCCTGACGTGGCCGGCTCGACCGCCGGGCGTGGGTCCGTGCCTGACCCGTCTGCTCGGCAACCGGCCCGGCGGTGTCGACGTCGCCCGCGACGAGCTGCGCGACCTGCTGGCCTGCTACGACATCGACCTGTGGCCGGCCCCGTCGGTCTCCACGGTCGAGGAGGCGATCGAGGCCGCCGAGGCGTTCGGGTGGGACGTGGTGCTCAAGGCGACCGCCGAGCACCTGCGGGAGCGGCCAGACCTCGCCCACGTCTGGCGCAACATCGACGGCCCCGACCACATGCGCGACGCCTGGGCCTCGCTGCACGCGCTGGTGGGGGATGAGGAGTCCGGTGGGTTCATCGTCCAGCGCACCGCCCCGCCGGGCGTTCCGATCACCATCCGCAGCCTCGAGGACCCGCTGTTCGGCCCGGTCGTCTCCTTCGGCATCTCCGGTCCGATGACCGAGCTGCTCGCCGACCGCTCCTACCGCATCCCGCCCCTGGGGTCGCGCGACGCGGCCGCCATGGTGCGCGAGGTGCGGTCCGCGCCGATGCTCTTCGGCTACCGCGGCGCCGACGTGGTCGACGTGGGCGAGGTCGAGCGGCTCATCCGGCGCGTCGCCCAGCTGCAGAACGACATCCCCGCCGTCAGCGCCCTCGAGCTCGGACTGGTGCTGGCCGGGCCGCACGGCTCCACGGTGCTGAGCGCCGAGGCGCGCCTGGAGCAGGTCTCCGACGCGCGCTCGGACTGGTTCGTGCGCAGGATGCCCTCGCAGCCCGGGGACACCCTCCCGTCCTGAGGGCGAGCAGCAAGTAGGCTCACCGCCATGGTGATCTCCGACAGGGCGCGCCTGCTCTTCGTGCACGTGCAGAAGACGGGCGGGTCGACCATCCACAACCGGCTGACCGAGGTCCTCCCGGACGCTCGACAGGTCAAGGGCGTGGACCGGCACGGCACCCTGAACCAGATCCTGCGCATCGAGCCGGAGCTGTCGACGTACTGGACCTTCGGCATGGTCCGGAACCCCTGGGCCCGGATGCTGTCCTGGTACAACATGGTCGACCGCTTCCGCAGCTCCAAGGAGGGCGGTGCGAGCCGCCTGGACCGCAAGAACAACTTTATGCGGACCGTGGGGGAGACCTGCCCGGACTTCGAGGCCTTCGTGATGAAGGGCCTCGACGAGTTCAAGCGGCTGCAGACCCCGCAGTGGCGCTACCTGGCGACCAAGACACGGCGCGCCGACTTCATCGGTCGCCAGGAGACGCTCGAGGCCGACCTGCGCGCCGTGCACGCGAAGTTCGACATCGAGTGGACGCCGCTCAACAGTGTCAACATCGACCGCTCGCGGCCCGACTACAAGTCCGGCGACCCCGAGCTCGGCGGACGCGACACCCGCTACCGCGAGCAGTACACCGACGAGATGCGCAACCGGGTCGAGGCCGTCTTCGCCCGCGACGTGCAGGCCTTCGGCTACGAGTTCTGAGGGCGACCTGATGCGTTCCACCCGCACCGACGACCGTGACGTGGCCCCCGAGCTGCGCAAGGCCATCGAGCGCACCGGCTACTACCCCGAGGTCGTGCACGACGCCGTGGCCTCCGCCGTCGCCGGCGAGCAGGTCGTGTCGTTCTACGTCCACCACGAGCCGACCTTCGAGCACGACGAGGTACGCCGCCACCAGAGCGTCGTCGTCCTCACCCCGACCCGCCTGCTGCTCGCCCACACCGACGAGCACGCAGGGGACGACCTGCTCCCCGAGCCCTACACCTCCACCTCCACCGAGGCGATCTCGCTGGCCGCGGTCAAGTCGGTGGTCGTGACCCGGATGGTCACCAACCCCACCAAGGGGCCGGCTACACCGGGGTCCTGGCCTCCGACGACTTCTCGCTGCGCGTCTCGGCCGCCGCCGACGGGCAGGACGCGGTCGTGGGGCTGCTCGCCTTCGCCGAGCAGCTCAGCGCCCGGACCCAGTCCTGAGCGGGCTCCCGGTGGAGGGCTTCCTCGCGCCCGCCTACGGCGAGCGGTCGCTGGGTGACGTGGTGCCGGCCGTCGGTCGCGCGCTCGGCGTGACCGATCCGAGCGACTCGGCCGGCCCCCAGGCACCCGGGGGTCTCGTGCTGCCCGAGGCACCGTCGTACGTCGTGTTCCTGGTCGACGGGCTCGGGTCCCGGCTCCTGGAGCGCTACGCGCACGCGGCGCCCTACCTCTCCTCGCTGTGCTCGGCAGCACCGACCGCTACGGCGGGCGTCCCGTCCACGACGGCGACCTCGCTGACATCGCTGGGCACCGGGCTGGTGCCCGGCGCGCACGGCGTCGTCGGCTTCACCTCCCGCATCCCCGGCACCGACCGACTGCTCAACGCGCTGTTCTGGGACAAGGACGTCGACCCGCTGGAGTGGCAGCCGCACCCCACCGCCTTCGCCGGTCTGCGCTCGGCCGGGGTCACCGTCACCGTGGTCAACAAGCGCGAGTTCGGCGGCAGCGGTCTGACCGTGGCCGCGCACCGCGGGGCGGACTACGTGGGCGCCGACAAGGTGGGGGAGCGGATCGCCGCCGCGGTGGCCGCGTCGGCCGAGCGCCCCTCGCTGACCTATCTCTACGACGGCGACCTCGACTGGACCGGGCACCGCTACGGGGTGGCGTCCTCCCAGTGGCTGCAGCAGCTGGCGATCATCGACGCCGAGGCCGAGCAGCTCCGCGAGGCGCTGCCGGCCTCCGTGCGCCTCGTGGTCGTCGCGGACCACGGCATGGTCGACTCGCCGCCGGAGTCGCGCATCGACGTTGACACCGTGACCGAGCTGCGCGACGGGTTGGCGCTGTTCGGCGGCGAGGCCCGCTTCCGCCAGCTCTACTGCCAGCGAGGGGCGGTCGACGACGTGGTCGCCACCTGGCGCGAGGTCTGCCACGTCGACCACGCGATCCTCTCGACCGCGGAGTGGGGGTACGAGGCGACGCTGGTCGGCCTGCACGGCTCGTTGACACCCGAGGAGATGCTCATCCCGGTGCTGGTCGACTGAGCCTCTGCCGCTGGTAGGGTCCACCCGTTCGATCTTCCTTTAACGAGGCGTCCCGTGAGGCGCAGAAGGAGGTCCGGGAGCGCGTGTCAGAGCAGCCGCCTTCCAGCCCCACCCCCCACCCCGGTGACCAGACCGACGCCCCCTCGGCGGCCCCCGTGCCAGGAGAGCCCGAGGGCAGGATCGTCCTCGACGAGCGCGACATCGCCCGGGCGCTGACCCGGATCTCCCACGAGATCCTCGAGCGCAACAAGGGCGCCGCCGACCTGGTGCTGCTGGGCATCCCGAGCCGCGGCGTGCCGCTGGCGAAGCGGGTGGCCGAGCGGATCGCAGCGGTCGAGGGCGTCGAGGTGCCCGTGGGCAGCCTCGACATCACGATGTACCGCGACGACCTGCGCAAGCACCCGGCCCGCGGCCCGCAGCACACCGAGATCCCGTCCGGAGGCATCGACGGCCGCACGGTCGTGCTGGTCGACGACGTGCTCTACTCCGGCCGCACCGTGCGAGCCGCCCTGGACGCGATGAACGACATCGGCCGTCCCGACGTCGTCCGCCTCGCGGTCCTGGTCGACCGCGGCCACCGCGACCTCCCGATCCGCGCCGACCACGTCGGCAAGAACCTCCCCAGCGCCCGGACCGAGCGGGTCGCGGTCCGGCTCTCCGAGCTCGACGACGTCGAGGGGGTCTGGATCTCGTGAGGAAGCACCTGCTCTCCATCGACGACGTCACCGCCGACGACATCGCGGAGATCTTCGCGACCGCGGCGGAGATGCACGACGTGCAGCGCCGTGACGTCAAGAAGCTCCCGGCGCTGCGCGGCCGGACCGTCATCAACCTCTTCTTCGAGGACTCCACCCGCACCCGGTCCTCCTTCGAGATCGCCGGCAAGTGGCTCTCGGCCGACACCATCAACATCACCGGCAAGGGCTCCTCGACCTCCAAGGGGGAGAGCCTGCGCGACACCGTGCTGACCATCGCCTCCATGGGCGTCGACGCCCTGGTCATGCGCCACTCGGCCAGCGGTGCCGCCCTGCAGGTCAGCCAGTGGGTGGACGCCTCGGTCATCAACGCCGGCGACGGCACCCACGAGCACCCTTCGCAGGCCCTGCTGGACGCCTACACGCTGCAGCGCCGCCTGGGCAGCCTCGAGGGCCGGCACGTGGTCATGGTCGGCGACCTCACCCACAGCCGGGTCTTCCGCAGCAACGTGCTGTGCCTGACCAAGCTCGGCGCCCGGGTCACCGTCGTCGCCCCGCCGACCCTGATGCCCAGCGGCGTGACCGAGTGGAGCCGCGCGGCCGGGTTCGAGACGTCGTACGACGTCGACGCGGTGCTGCCCACCGCCGACGCCGTGATGATGCTGCGGGTGCAGAAGGAGCGGATGAGCGGCGGGTTCTTCCCCTCGCCCCGGGAGTACACCGTCGGCTACGGCCTCACCCGCGACCGGCTCGCCCTGCTGGGCCCCGACGTCCCGATCTGCCACCCCGGTCCGATGAACCGCGGCCTGGAGATCGCAGCCGACGCCGCGGACGCCGCGCAGTCGGTGATCCTCGACCAGGTCTCCGCCGGTGTCGCGGTCCGGATGGCCATCCTCTACCACCTGCTCGCAGGGGAAGGGAGCGCCGCGTGAGCGCGACGCCCACGAAGCTCGTCGTCCGGGGCGCCTCGCTCCTGGGGGAGACCACCGGCGACCTGCTGGTCGTCGACGGCGCGATCACCGAGATCGGGTCGGTCGACAGCACCGGCGCCGAGGTCGTCGACGCCGACGGACTGGTCGCCCTGCCGGGCCTCGTCGACCTGCACACGCACCTGCGCGAGCCGGGCCGTGAGGACGCCGAGACCGTGGTGACCGGCTCCCGCGCCGCCGCCGTCGGCGGGTTCACCGCCGTCTTGGCGATGGCCAACACCAGCCCGGTCACCGACACCGCGGAGGCCGCCGAGCGGGTCCACGACCTCGGCGTCGCCGCCGGCCTCGTCGACGTGCACCCCGTGGGCGCGGTGACCAAGGGCCTGGCCGGCGAGGAGCTCGCCGAGCTCGGTCTCATGCACCGGTCCCGGGCGCGGGTCCGGGTCTTCTCCGACGACGGCAGGTGCGTGGCCGACCCGCGCGTCATGCGACGGGCGCTGGAGTACGTCAAGGCCTTCGGCGGCGTCATCAGCCAGCACTCGCAGGACCCGTCGCTCGCGGGCCCGACCTCGTGCTGCCACGAGGGCGAGCTCTCCGGTCGGCTCGGGCTGCCCGGCTGGCCCGGGGTCGCCGAGGAGGTCATCGTCGCCCGGGACGTGATGCTGGCCCGGCACACCGGCTCCCGCGTGCACGTCGCGCACGCCTCCACCGCCGGCACCGTCGAGGTGCTGCGCTGGGCCAAGAGCCAGGGCATCCAGGTCACCGCCGAGGTGACCCCTCACCACCTGCTGCTGACCACCGACCTGCTCGCCGGCTACGACCCGACCTTCAAGGTCAACCCGCCGCTGCGACCGCAGGAGGACGTCCTCGCCCTGCGCGAGGCGCTGGCCGACGGCACCATCGACGCCGTCGCCACCGACCACGCCCCGCACGCCCGCCACGACAAGGAGCACGCCTTCGTCGACGCCGCCTTCGGCATGCTCGGCCTGGAGACCGCGCTGCCCGTGGTCGCGCAGGTGATGGTGGAGAGCGGGCAGATGTCGTGGACCGATGTCGCGCGGGTCATGTCGACCACGCCGGCTGCGATCGCCGGGCTCGACCGACAGGGGCGCGGCCTCGAGGTCGGCTCGCCGGCCAACATCGTCCTCGTGGACCCCTCGGCCGACCTGACGGTCGACCGTGACGCCTCGGTGTCGCTCTCGCGCAACAACCCCTGGCACGGCCGCACGTTCGGCGCCGCCGTCCGGGCGACGTTCCTGCGGGGCCGGGCCACGGTGCTCGACGGGGCGCTGGTCTGACCTCGCCCGGCCGTCGGCCCGTCGACCCGCTGGTCCGGCT
>LUMS01000033.1_pt1 | contig 34376 bp, 52 predicted proteins | sample 729711 | NCBI WGS metagenome assembly LUMS01 (sample SAMN03860298, study PRJNA289734) | marine metagenome | biome: seawater column; feature: ocean; material: water; isolation source: Red Sea water column Station 192 - depth 25m | place: Saudi Arabia: Red Sea | collected 2011-10-15 | depth 25 m | reverse complement strand
CGTCAACTGAATCTAAATTATTATTGAGTTTTGTACCCCAAGTATCAGTTGATGCCCCTACCTCTGGTTTTGTAAGGTTTAAATTAGTTGTAAATGTATCTGCCATAAAATATCCTCTATGCTGCGTCAGTCCAGGTTGTTGTTGTTACGGACTGATCTGTCCAAGTTGTTGTAGCTGGTGTTTGATCTGTATAAGAGGTAGTTGCTACAATCTCTTCCTCCCATTTTAGACCTCCTTCAGCAGAAAATCCACTTGTTTGTGCAAATGTTCCTGCTCCTCTATCTATCTGTCTGCCTACGGCAACTACAGATCCTACCGCCGCAATAGTAGATTGACCTGTAAAAGTAAACCTACCCTCTGCTGTCATGTTTGAAACTACAGGTCCAATACTTGCACCAAGATCAATTTGATGGCCTGTAGCTGTCATGCTAGATGACGCTGCTATGACTGATGCACCTAAATCTATCTGAACTCCAGATGCAGTCATACCTGATGATGCAGCTATAGTTGCTACGCCGTCATGTATAAGTGTGCTGTCTGCTGTAAATCCTGAAGATGCTGCTATAGTAGAAGCACCCGTAATTACAAATCTACCTGTTGCTGTAACTGCTGATGTGCCAGCTATTGTTGATGCGCCTGTAATAACAAAACGGCCAGTCGCAGTAAAACCTGATGATCCAGCCGCAGTTGCCTGCGCAAATTGGTAAGATGGTGTACCCCAATGACTCCTGCCGTATTTACTAAAGCCGTAGCCTACTGAGGCCATTGTATTAAGCTAATGTAATATCTAAGTCGCCAGCATCAAATCTAAACACATCACCACTACTTACTGTTTTGTTTGCAGTAAGAGCAGCATAAGCAAGTAAATTACCGCTTGATGATGCGTCAAAAATACCAACTGCAACTACTGTTCCATAGTCAGCTGTAGCTGTTGGATATTCAACTGCTGCTGCGTTTGTTGCGGTTGTTGGGTTTGTGCCAGAAACATTAAATGTAGCTGTTTGCCTTGCGTATGCGCCACCGCTTACTTCTGTTCCACCACCAGTATCAGTTGGTGCTACAGTAAACAAAGCAACATGTAAAGTTGATGGTGCTGTGAAAGCATTTCCACCAAATACATGGTCTAAAACTTTATCTTCTAAATAATCGCTAAATCCAGACATTTATATTCTCCTAATTGTTCTTCATATAATATATGTTTTTACCAGCTTTGCCATAAGTTTTTCTTCTTTGCATAAGAGATCCTTTGCCAAACTCTGCTTTTTCTTGTTGTAATCTTATTTCTTCTAAGGCTTTTTCAAACTGTGTTGTAAATAAAGGTATTCTTTCATCCTCCATTAAAAATACAGACGCGTGCTTCAAAGCACCATACAAATATGCGTCTGGATGATTTAGTGAAACAAAGTTTGTTGTGTTGCTATCACTCAAAGAATCTATTTTGCCATAGTATGTCAGTTGTAAAGTGTAGCTTGTATCTGGTGTTGGTGCTAATTCTAAACTTTTGTCAACTATTGCATAATAAATAGGTTGTCCTGTTGAATTATCATTTGATTTTCTATATACATCTAGTGATTCTATTGATTGTTGAAATAATGGTCTGAAATCATTTGATGTTATTTCTATGTTTATTGCCTCTAACCAATCAGTTGGTAAAGTTAGATATTGCGAATCAGCCGTTGCTGTCGCTCTTTTGACCATATCTTTTGTTCTTAATCTTCTATTCAGTTCGCCTTCAGTTGCGTCAATAAAAAAATCTAATTGATCTGTAAGGTCTGATCTATTTAAAAAACTAGCTATGTTTGTTTTTAACTCTGCGTATGTCATATTCTACCTTTCCAAGTTCTGAATGGTTTATTGTCAGGATCATTTAACCATTTTTTCAATGCTTTTTTATCATTGATTGATCCGTCCCTAACCATCTGTTGATATATTACCATAGGAATCTCTGCAACATGACGAAATTCTTTGCCTGGTTTGTACTCAGACAAATTTTTTACATAGTCTAGGGTGGGTTGTATGTTTTGTTTGGTATGACAAATCATCTTATCTTCTTCAGTAGCAAAGATGTTTTCACTATTCCTAGAATAATCTAATACAGTTTTATTTGCCATAATAAAGTGTGGGGGCATACACCCCCACATTACTAGCTATTAACCAGCGTCAGTTGATGAAACTTTAACATCAGCAATAATACCATGTGCTGCTTCATTCTTCATTTCAAGTCCGTATTCTACGACTATCATTTTAGTTTGAGCGTCACCGATTGTGCTTATGTCAATGGTTTCAAAATTTCTGAGGTATGCTACACCAGCAAATTCTGGATCTAACAGATGAACTGCTTGTTCTCTACTTCTGTTTGATGGCACAACTTGTAGTTCGCCAAAATCACCTGAGTAGATAGATACAGATGCTTCGATAGTGTTTGCATCCACAAACTGTCTAGCTTGTGATCTGCCTGTGAAACCAGAAATAACAGATTTGTTATATGGTCCGCACATTAAGATTGATGGTTCAGCGCCACTTGCAAAACATTGTTGCTGAACATCTTTAAGCATATCTTCAGTCAAGTCTCTTCTAGTACCATTAGTTCTAGCAGCAGAAGCAGATCCGTTTGCGCCGTCAGATGCTTTGTTCACATTGGTTTGATACCAAGTTTCTAAAGATCTTGTTTGACGCGCAGCTGAAGCTGTACCTGTTACTTTAGCAATATTCTGTGTAAGGGCTTCTTCCATATCTCTTTTGAGGGCTTTTGCCATCAAAGCTAATTGGTGTGCCATTTCAGAATTTTTGCCAGCAGCATCAGATGCTTCTTGCGATCCTGTTACTGTTGCATCTCTGGAAGAGATCATACATACATTAGATTCTCTGACAGTAGCAGTAGAAGCTGTTCTACTTAACTCAAAACCCTCTAACTGACCAGTTGAGGATGGAGTTGGTAGGCTTTCTGTTTGCCAGTCAAAGACCACATTACTTACATTACTAGTACCGACACTTGATAAAAAAGGTGTTTGCATTGGTGATATGTTATAAATTATATCACTTAGCTGTTCTCTATCGGCGGTAGCAGTATATGTATCAAAAGCGTTAGTTACTTTTGCCATTTTTTTACTCCTTAAAAATTATATTATTTTTTCAAATACTTTAGCCGCATCTGTAATTTTTCCAGACTTAGCCAACTTTTGTTTTGCTTTAGTCACAGGAGTTGCCGTTTTTGGTCGGTTTGTCGTACCAGGCCGTGCCACCTTTCTTGCTGGTGCTTTTTGTGTTGGTTTTTTCTTTGTGGCTGCAACTGTTTTAGAGTTTAGCCAAGCATTTCTCAAACCAAGTAAAGCACGATAATCATAAACCTGTTGTATCTCTTGCGGTGTATATTCCAACACTTTAATAGCATACTCGCTAATAGCAGCTTTTTCTTTGGCAGCAACCTCTGGGTTTTGCCATTCTGGGATAAGTTCCATGAGTCTTTGATTGCCGTATTCAACTTGTTGTTTTATAAGTTGTTGCTGTTTTTGAAATTCCTCTTGTTTGATTCTTTCCTGTTCAGCACTTACTGCGTTCAATTTTTCTTTTTTTTCATCCCAAAGTTGCTTTTCGCGAACATAACCAACAGGATCATCTTTATAAAGTGTGTCCCAGTCTGGCTCGTTTGCCATTTCGCCCTTTAATTGGGCTTCCATCTTCGGTAACAACTGCGAATAAATCGCATCCCTTTGCGCTACTTCTTTGGCTTGCTCTTCAATAGTTTTTCGCTGTTGAGAGAGTTCTTGTGTTTTGCGCGTATAATCTTGCTGACGAGAATAGCCATTGATAAGTTCTTCTTGCGTGACCTCTTGTTCAATTCCGTTTACATTAACTGTAAACATTTGAGGTTGCTCGATTTCCTCATCAATATTTGTTTGTTCTTCATCTAAATTTTCGTCCTCTTCTATAGGCTCTTCTTCAACTTCTATATCTTCTTCAAGATCTTCTGTTTCTGTTTCCTCTATTTCAGGGACATCTTCGGTAGGTGTTTCCACCACCTCAACTTCTTCGTTTACTTGCTCTTCTTCCTTATCCTCTTCGGGGGTCAAAAAACTTTCAAACATAGCGGTAGTTGTTTCGCCTTCTGTTTTTAGTGCAGTCGGTTTTTCCGTTGTTGCCATATAAATACTCCTTTACTGTATTTATGAATATTTTAAACCAATATTCTACAAAAAGGGAATATTTATCCTAAATTTCTAATTTTGTTTATATGTGTTTTTGTAAGTTTGCCTTTTTCTACCATGATGCGTAGATGCCGTTCTACTTCAGGTAACAACAATAATGATCTGTGTAAATCTTCTCTTATCTGTGTATCTTTAATATCTCTGGTGTTTAACCAAATATTTGTGTATTCGTTTTTTAAATTTTCTAGTGCTTCTTTAAAAACATCAGAATCTAGTATTGCTTCAGCTTGTGCAGCTTTTACAGCTTCTTCGTGGGTTATGCTCATGCAAATAAGCCCATTGGATCTTGACGCTCTATTGAAAATCTGCTACCAGTAGGTCCTTGTTGCAAATCAAAAAGACCTTGTTCAAGACTTGCCAATCTTTGGTCAAAAGGTGTTAGATCAGGCATCATTGGCATTGTTGGTATATCAATATTTTGTATTGCTTGGTCAATATCTTTTTGTGTTACAAATTTTGACACATCTGGTATCTCAGGCATATCTTGTCGTTCTATAGAGAGCCTACCTCCAGTAGGTCCTTGCGATAACAAAGTATCAATTTCGTCCCTTGATATAAATTTTGTCAAATCTGGTTGTTCTTGTGGTGGTATCAATGATGTTATTTCATCACGCAAACCTTGTCGCAAAACATCTACATCTATTTGTGGAACAAAATTAAAACCACCTAAAATGTCTCTTGGCGGAGGAAAACGCAATTGATCTTGTAATATTGTAATGTTATCACCCATACCACCGCCTATAATATTTGGTGGTAATTGTGAATAATCAGGTGCGTCTGCGTCACTAAATGGCATATCTGGTGGCGCATCTGTAACAATGGTTGGCATATCTGATATAACTGGACCAAGTTGTGCTTGTGTATAACCACCTGCTTGTTCTGGTGAAAAACTTACGCCTGGTGCAATAACTTGTTCCATAGGCAATCCACCAGCTATTGATCTTGCATAATTAAAACCGCTTGCAAAACTTGGATCTACAGTTGGTGTAACAACTGGTGGTCGATTTACTGGTGGTAAACTATCTTCTCTTATGTTTGGTCCTAAAATTCCTATAGACATATCTATATCGTACTCCAATCCTCTCCTGTAAACAATAGCGATTCTGCTTCTCTTCTTCTAATCAAACCTTGTAGTACCTTGCCACCAGCTTTATTCCATCTTTTAATTTGTGCTGGTACGCCTTCATAATCTTTTGCATTTAAAACTTTCAATAAAGTTGAGGCTTTTAAATTTGCTGGCCCAAGGTTGAATACCCATGATACTAATGCATCAAATTGATTTTGTTCCAAATCAACTTCTACAAGATCATTTATATAACCTTCATATTCTTTCATTTCATGCAACAAAAGATTGTCAGCTTCTTCTTGCGTTATAGTGTCGTTTTCTTTTACACCTTTAGTTGAGCCGTAGCCTATTGTCCACACATTTGCTGCACATTTATAAGCCTCTAACTCACAGCCCTCAAATTTCTTTATCAAGGCTAAACCTTCTTGTGAAATTTCCATATTACTCCCCCCAGACTTTTGTTTTTGTTCCGCCATCATAGTCAACGGCAAGATTTTCTTTTTTAAGTAATTCAGCAACATTTCCTTGTTCGCAAAATATATCGCCTAATACTCTACCATATTTATCAGTACCATACGATTTCAATGTTATATCGCCAACTAACCATTCTTTTAATTTTGATTTAGCAAGCAATCCAAGTTCTTTTTCTTTTGTTCTATGTGGTTGTCTTTTTGTGTTTATTCTTGATTCTGGCGTGTCTATGCCTGCTATACGAACAGATTTATTGTGTAGTTGCACGGAAAAACCAAGATCAATGCTTTTTAAACGAACAGTATCGCCATCAATAACTTTCTGTAAAGTTACTTTATATACAAAAGCGTCTGGGTTTGTCATTTGTCGTCAGACGAGTGTGATGCACCAAAATAAAAAGATATGATTGCACTAGCCAAGCCACCCAAATAACCAAGCACTAAATTAATAAGTGCCTCGCTGTTCTGTTCTGGTGGTTGTAGTGTTACTAAAAATATGTAGCCAAGAAAACCGCCTATAGTTACCAAACCTATAATTCTTGCAGTCCAGTCTTTACTGAACATACTTCTTGCATTTTGTTTATCTTGTGTTTCTAGTTTAAAAACATCAACATCAAGTTCCTTCATTTTAACTTCAAAGTCTTGTTCGGCTTTTTTAAGTTCAAGCATCTGTTCTGGTGTTGCGTTTTGTATTGCTTGTTGTATAGATTTTTGATCGTTTGGCACACCAAGAACATCTGCAATCATGTTTGCAGCCATGCCACCCATAGGTCCACCTAAAGCTGTTCCAAGAGTAGGTGCTACTGTACCAACTATATTTTTAAGTATATTTTTCATATTAAACCAACATTGATGTTACAACTGCTATAGACAAAGCGCCAAGAAAACCAAACACGCCAAAGGTTGCAGTTTTTATTGTTAAATTAATTCTAGTGATTTCTTCTTTGATGTCTGAAAATTCATTGAAAGCAGTTTTCCAACGCTCGTGTGATATTGTTTCTAACTTTGTAAGTCTTTCTGCAACATCTTTGACTGTCATTTTTTTTATTGTCATCAGACTGTATATATTTTTAAATAATCTTTTTTACCTTTCACCTTTATAGGTTTTAGTGATTTTAACTCAAAATCACAATTTTTTGCAGTATTTTCACCAATCAATATATCCTCGCCGACTTCTTTTGTTGCTGATTCAAGTCTTGCAGCTGTATTTACCGCATCACCAATAGCAGAATAATCAAACCTAGTATCTGATCCCATGTTGCCTATGACTGCTTCACCAGAGTTGACACCAATACCTATAGCAACTGGTTCTGGTAAGGTTTTTTGTAATCTATTTATAGCTGTTCTCATATCTTGTGCGCAAGCTATTGCTCTTTTTTCATGTTCATCAATGTCCAGCGGTGCATTAAATATTGCCATACAAGCATCACCTATAAATTTATCAACCATGCCACCATGCGCTTGTATGCAAGTTACCTGTTCTGTCAAAACTTTGTTCATTATGTCTGTAACTTCTTCTGGTGATAATTTTTCAGATAGATTTGTAAATCCTCTAACATCTGTAAATAAAAAAGTGCAGTATCTTTTTTCGCCACCAAGTTTTAAAAGTTCTGGATTGTCTTGTAACTGTTTTACTTGTCTAGGATCAAGATAGTGTTCAAATTGTTTTTTAATCTGCTGACGCAATTTATATTGTTTTTGGTAGTTTAAATAAAAAGCAATAGTAGATGTAAAGATTTGTGACACAAAAGTCCATGAAAAATCCAATAAAATGCCCTTTTGGATGCTAAAAACTCCTGAGAAGCCCGTAGTGAGCAAGAAAATTACAACTATACTTGCACCCTTAACTACATTGAAATAATTGATTGTGAGCCATGTCAGAGTGACAAAAATTGTCAAAATCAAGATTTCGGCCGCTTTTGACCAATCAGGTATGTATGGAGAGTTCTGTACAAGTATTGATTCAGATAATGCAGCTTGAACCTTATGTGGTTCTACTAAACCAACTGGAGTTGCAATTTGTGGCATGACTCCGTTAGCAGTTACGCCAACAAAAACAAACTTACCTGCAACATGCATTTCTTCAAGAGTTGTTTGTGGAGTATCAACCCAGCTGATCCACTTACGACCAAAACTATCTGTTTTGACTGGTGGTATTCCTCGTATTGATATTTCTTCAATACCATTATCATTAGTTTTTATAATGTAAGTTTCTACACCTAATAGAGATTTATATATTTGTGTTCCAAAACTAGGTATCCATTCGTTGTTTGGTGTTTTAACTAATAAAGGTATTCTGCGAACTAGATTATCAATATCTGTGGGAGCAACGGCTAAACCTTGTAAAGCGTGGTTTGATAGTAGAGGTAGGTTTTCCTTCACTCCCGAAGAAATTATACCACCATTATCATTACCAATAACAACTGTGCCTGGTGAACTTGGATAGTTGCCTTTGCCATCTTCAAACATAGCTAAAACAGATGGAGCAAACTTTAATGATTCTGCAAATATTTCATCACCACCCATACGATCAGCTTGTGGAAAACTAACAACCCAGCCAACACCTATTGCACCATTGTTGATTAAATCTAGCTGAATCTCAGCTAATCTTTGTCTTGGTAATGGCCAACCACCTTCACGCTCAATATCATCTTCAGTAATATTTAGTATTACAAAATTGCCTGATTCTTCTGGTGTTTTTACAAAAGCATCAAACACTTTTAGTTTTAGTATTTCTGTAGGCGTTGATTCAAAGATCAAAGGAAAAGAAAGTAATATAAGTAAAGGTAATAATAGTTTGTTCATTTAATCACTCTGAGTGATAGTAATTATACTATCGCTACCTCCATTTATTTTAATAACATTAGATACACCATCTTGTATTAAAATTACTGTATAAGCATTACTGCCATTAACATCAACTCTTACGCTTTCATTTACCTGCCTACGCAAACTAACAACATTACCTGTAATCAAAGCAGTTATTTGTGTGTCTGGATCTTTACCTAACAAAGTACCAGCAATTTGTGTGCTTGTTGCTTGTGCTAGCACATCTTCATCTTCATCTATTGCTAAAGCATCTAATACATTTAGCAAATCTTCAAGAAAGTTTACATCTAAGTAATTTATATCAAGTTCAGTAAATTCTAAACTATCGTTCTCTAAATAATCTTCTGCTAAATAATCAATATCAAGATCATTAAAATCTAAAACACTATCTGCTTTTGTTGTAGTGGTTTCTTCTTGGACTAACGCTTCTTCTTTTGGTGGTGAAACAATTAACATATTATCAATAATATCAAGTGTCAGATCCAAAATAACTGGTTTGGTAGGTGCTGATTCAAATACGCTTACAGTAGTTGCTTCGTAGGGTTTGTTGAGTATGACAGTTCCCATAGCTGTAACAACTTCTATTTCTCCACTAGATAAACCAAAAGGATCTGGCAAAAGAATAATTAGACTTCTGCCAAGTTCATCTACAGTTGCAGTAAAGTCTGTACCACGAATAGCTATATTAGCTGTAGGTGTTTTAAGAGAAATATTTTGTTTATCTATACGATTTAGATTGCCTGTGATAAATCTTGCCGTACCAAGACCGAAGGTAAGAGCCATTTTTGCTTTGCTTGGGTCTGGATCGTATATATATTCGTCTATAAGTAATTTAGACCATTCAGTAAGTTTGACAGTAGATTTATCAAGAAAAGTGATTGCCATACGGCCATCTTTTGTTATGGCTTCATCATTACTTTGTATAGCAAAATCAACATCAGCAACATAGGATTTATCTCTGACTATTTCGGCCTTGCCGTTTAGTTCAGATATATCTCCAATATCAACAGCTTGTGCTTGTACCCTGGTCGTTTTGAATGACGCAAACAGTAGAAGCAGCAGTACCAGAAATGGATATGATTTTAAGCCAGTCATTGTCTTGTGTGCTTAGTTGTGAAACATTAAATGTTCTTGATCCGCCTGTATGGTCCAAGTAAAAATATCCACCAGCTGATGCAGTTACGCCTGTTCCTGTATAAGTTACTGTATTGTCAGATCCATCAATATCCATATAGTTGGTAGCGCCATCTATATTAATATTTGATGTAACAGTATTATTAGATCCGTTAATAATCCAATCTAAGTCTAGTTGTGAAGCCAAAGCAGTTGTGCCTTGATTTAGAGTGAATGTGTTGCCACTTCCTGTGACATCAACATTTTGGTTTGATCCGTCAGAACTATAAGTATCTGTTGGATCTACTTGAATGGTAAAAGTATTAGTGCCACCATCAAACTCATAAAAACCTGTAAAAGTATCAGCAAATATGTCACCTAAGAATTTGTTACTACCACCAATCATGTTTATATCTAATGTCATGGTATTACCATCTAAATCAAAAGGATTTAGACTACCTGCTGTAGAGTTAAGACCGCCAATAATATTTGATATGCCAAGTTGTTCCAGGTCTATGTTTGCACCTGTGCCAGATTGATCTATGTAAATTTCATTGTCAGCCGCGTATGTTGTCAATGCAGTCAGCATCACAATCAGGCTTATCAATTGTTTCATGTTTTAATTCTACTCCTTCATTATTGTTTTGTAAAACCCAAAAACCTTTTTCATAACCTTGTTCTATAATTTCTAAAACAGCACCCTCTATAGCTTTCATCAAAGCTATGGTTGATGATTCGTTGCTAGCGTTACCAAGTTCTATTTCTACTAACTCGGTGTTTGCCTCTATAAATCTAAATACATCCTCTGATTTACCATAGCTAAATATAGTTTTTTGACTCAATACTTCTAGCAAAACCTCACCAGTTGCAACAGATACCATACGCAAACTAACAGTAATATTATCTTCTCTGTATTGCACACTGTTGCCAATGCCTAAATATCTTGCACCAACACCGCCACTTTCTAAGTTTGCTTCGTAAGATATGACAGCGCCTTCAATCAATATACCAGCAAACAACAAAGGTCTAAGTGCTTTTTTCTTTTCTTCTTCTGTTGCAGTTTGTTCTCTTGCTGATCTAATTAGTTGACGCTCTTTGGTTAAATTATCTAAACCAACTCGTTCAACTACCCTAAAAAACTTGCCGTCTCCAGCGTGCTTCAAGGCTCTTATTAACAAAGCATTGGGCTGTTGTGTAATAGCCGTACTAAACAAAGCAAACTCACTATTACTTTTTCTTTGTCCAGTCTGATCTGTAAAAGCTGTAGGATAAACCGCCACTACAGGACTCACTAGGGGAATTGCTGCGTTTTTTAACTCAGGAGATTGCAAGTCCTGTATTGACGCTATATCTTTTGCTTCAAACCTTTGCTCATAGGTATCGTCTAGTTGGTAAAATAAAGAACAACTAGAAAGTAAAAGTACCGATAGGTATAACGATAGTTGTGATTGTTCCATCTTGCTCGGTTATAGTTAGGGTTAATGTTGTGCCATCACTTGTATATTCTATGGTATTACCCTCTAAAGTTATAGTGCCAGAGCTTTGTGGTGTTTCACCAAATAAATTATTTACTAACTGTCTTGATAGTTCTGCATAGACTCTTGATTCAAGATTACGCATAAACCTAGCAAGTGTAGAGTTTTCTTTGTCCCTTTCTATTTCATCTTGTAAGGCTTTTATTTCTTCTTTGATTGTAAGTTTGCGAGTATGTTCTTGGTTTTCTATGGTTAGGTAATGACTTGATGTACCTATGCCATTAAAACTTGGCGACTTAAATTTATGAACTATCTGATCTGCTTTTATATTTATTGAAATAATACCAATTAACAAACCAATACCAATTATAAATACGGCTTTTGCAATTTGATCTTTTTGATGTTCTCTTGATTTAGTCTTTTCTTTGGTCATCCCTATCCGCCTTTGCTAATTTTTCTATATCAATCAAGTTTGGCACACCTAACAAAGTTTTTAACAATACATCCTGTCTAATACTTTGATTGTCAACGGCTCTAACTCTATCAATAAGACTTACAATAATACCATATTGACTGTCTAATTTAGTTGTCACGCGCTCTTCCATAGTATCTAAACTTGTTTGTACCTTGTCATCTAAGGTATCTAACTTAGTTTCCATACCATCAATGATCCTGTTGATAAGTTTCCACACAAAAACTCCAAGACCAAGCGCTGCCGCTATTGGAAAACCAACCTCGGTAATTAGTGCAACAGCATCACTCATTTATGAGTTTTTATAACTTTAAAGTCTGCTGTTTGTGAAGCCCCTTTGTGTGGCACAAACTTACCTTTGTTTTTCATCAACTTGTAAGATTTACCAACTTTCATAAAGTGGTAGCCTTTTGGTGCTTTTACTTTCATTACTTTTTCTTTTTCTTTTTAGCTCTAAGTTTTGCAAAATCAGCACCCGTAATTTTATTACGAGGTTTTGCTACCCGAGCAAGTTTTTTTTGTTTTGGTGAATATTTTTTAAATGGCATAATTATTTACCTTTTTTCTTTTTACCTTTTTTCTTTTTCTTTTTTCCTGTGTGATACATATTATTTCTCCTTTTTCTTTTTAGTTGTTTTTTTAACTCTAACAGTTTTGTAAGCCTCATTCACCTTTGGTGTCGACTTATCGTCAGGTATGTATTGGCCTTTTTTGTTTCTGGTTCTAACTTGTACCTGTTCTGTATTAGTTAGTTTACCCCATAAGTTACTAAAAAATTTCATAATATTACTCCTATTTCTTTTTTTTAATAATGGTTTTTACATTTGTTGGTTTACCACCAACGCCTTGTTTCACAGCCCGCTTTCTTCTTACTGCACTAGCTATTTGTTTTGCCGTCATCTTGGCAGCTTTTGCTTTGGGTACACATTTTGGGTATTTTCTTTTGCGATCAGATTTTAGTTTTGATCTGCCACACTTTTTGTAGCCGCCACCTTTTTTAGGTGCGCCAATATCTACCCATTCTTCTTCAAACCATTCTTTGAGTCCTTTGGCCATTATCTATATCCACCGCCTCTTTTTTTGTATTCACGAACCAACCAAGCGTTTGCATACGCACTTGGATATACCTTAAATTTTCTTTTTGCTTCAGCTTTCACTCTGGAATATAGAGTTGGGTTTGTAGGAGTTGGACCTTTTTTCTTTTTTGCCATATTAATTTACCAGTTTTTACAAGACCAATATCTTGCTGTTAGTTTACTTGGTGGACTTGTGTCGCACTTATGTCTAGCCCTAAAAGATTTTCTTCTAGCTGGACTGCCTTTTTTGATTTTCATGTTGGGATCGCCAAAGCGAATAAGTTTTGTTTTGTCACCTTGCTTTGCTAGAACAGCAAACTTCTTTGATTTACCAGGCGTTCTTTTTGGTTTGTTGTAACCGCTAAATCTTTCGCCTCTGTATGTTATTGCCATTAATGTAACCTCTGTTCTTCTATAAAAATCACTTTTGAGTCTTCTTTTATCTCACCTCCAGATAAAATTGTCAAAATTTGTAACGCGTGATCTTGGTTTCTGGCCATTATATCTTTTGCTATATAAACTAAATCTCCTTCAAGAACTTCTAAATTATATATTTTGTGTTGGCACATTGTTTGTAAACAGTCCTTGGGCTTGATTTTTTGCAGTCTGTCTTATGACTTCACGATCTCGCTCCATAATAGCGTTGATTTCAGCAATATTTATTTGTGATCCGTATTTACCTTGCAATTCTATTGCTTTCAATCGGATCTGGGCCTCTTCTATGTCCCTTTGCCTATCATCATCCATAATTATTTTCATTCTGTCTGTTTCAGCGTCTATGATTGCTTTTTGTGCCAAGTTTTGCGCTTTTTGTGCTTCAGCAGTAGCTAAAATTTCTTCCGCAGACGGCTTTTGTGCCTCAGGCGGGGTGGGTGGTAGTGGCGGAACTTCTGTATTTATAAAGGATTGTGCGTCCTGGAAGCCTGCCATTTCGATCATTCTGGTCAAAGTATTGGCATATTGTTGTAAATTTACCAAAGGATTGTTTGGTCCAAGCGTGGTCATAATTTGTTCTTGTTTGCCAGCTAAAGAACTAAGAACTTGAAACTTTTCTTCGTCAGATGACTTAGATATGGCCACATTGACTACAATATCCTTGTCATTGTCCCAATATCTTGGATCAACTGGTACAAATTTGCCGTTCAATCTAAACACATCTTGTGCGTTTTGGTGCTTGATTACTAGATTATTGACTGTTTTGAACATAGTTTTCAAACCACCTTCTGCAAAATGCCTACAAATTAGTTCTACTCTGCCTTGCGCACCGCTCATAGTTGCTGATACAGCTGCTTTGGTTGTAGATTGTAGGGCATCTGCATTTAATCCAGCGCTTGCCTTTGATACACCAGTTCTGTTTTCTTTTTGTTCGTCTAAATAACCAAGAACAGGAAAAGCCTCTTTACCTACAAAAGGTACTGCAAAAGGTTGCACCATGCCTGGCGCTCTCATTCTTATTGGTTGTCCTATGTCTGTGTTCAATACATCATCAATATTGACTTGTCCTTCAACAATACCCATTCTTGGGAAGATTGAGTGACCAAGTGAGTCTAAAGTATCACGCATAATTTGTGATTTAGCTGCTTGAATGGGTTTGAGATAGTCAGCTGGACATGAGCCGATAGCTGTATGTGGTTCTGGATCAGGACAGAACATACATATTGGTAAATCATCCCATTGTTCTACCATCAAAACATGTAGTCCGTCACCAACAGTACATACTCTTACACGCTCGTCTATGCCGTCATTATCAAAATCAAAAAATAAATAATGCTCAATGTATAACACATCTTTACCGCCTGGGTCGGCCCTATCTGGATACACCATATTGTCGTATGGGTTTCTTGCTTCTTGTTCTTCGTAGCTTTGTGGGTCAATAGCGCTACCGCCATAGCCAGCATACTGCATCATTTCTTCTTGGTCATACCCCATAGCAACTAAATCAGATACAGACTTAATCATGCGGTGTGCAACATAAGATGAAGTTTCAAGATCGCGTGCGTGTCTTGATATTAATACTTCTTCTGGTGGTATTGCTTCAATACATACTTGATCTTTTGGCATAAGCCTTCTGATAGTTAAATCATAACTGGTAGGAATTTCTTGGGTAATCTCTTCTTCTGTTACAGGGTCAATCGTAGTGATAGATTCTTTGGTTGCTTTTTCTTTTAGTACCTCAACATTTTTATCAAGTATCAATGCTTGGTAAGACTGCGGATCTAAGTCTGTGTATTCGTGGGTGCTAGCCATAACGCTGTCATCCCAGAACACTTTGACAAAGCCTGTTTTTCTAACAAGCGCATCTTTGAATACTTCATACAAAACTTTGAAACCAGGATTCTTTTGTTGGATGATGTAGTTAATATAATCTGTTTGTTGTTCTGCTAGTGGTATATCTTCTGGACCTTTTGGTACAAACTCTACAATCTTTTTAGTACCAAAGAATGTTCTCATAATCGAGGGCAACATAAACAGTACGCTCTCTCTTACATCTGTTGACACAAACTCAGACTGCACACTTGATGTGCTGCTTGGTTCTGTACCTAAATAATATTCTGTTGACTCGGCTCTATCTGCGCCTACTTGATGAATAAAATCTCTAGCGTCATCCATTTCTGATTTGATGACACCGACAAGATCAAGCATATTTTTTTCTTCCTCAACAGCAGCCTTCATGTCTTTTTCTTTTATTTTTTCTGCCATATTACCCTACTCGTATAATTCGTGATTTAAGTGGTTTTTTAAAATTATACCCTAAAAAGCTGGTACTACCACCAAAACTTGCAGCTGAACTTGCCATAGTCAAAGCCAGAGCGTCAGCTTTATCAGGGGATTTGATTCCTCGCTTACGCATTTCTTCTTTGGACTCTATTTTTATTTTGCCTGTAGAGGTATATTTATACATAGGCGCGGCCAGTTCAGCTACCAAGTCGTCATCTACGGGTAATCTACAATCTCGTTGGGTAAGATAATCTTTGATCGCAAACCACAACTCAGCACGCAAGTTTAAAAAATTTTTTTTCGTGGATGGTGCTTCGGCAACATTGATACCGCGCACGGGTAAGTTTTGCTCTGCCAGTCTGTCCACCACGCCCGCGCCGAGTCCAATAACATCTACTAATATTTCTTGCGGTCGCTCTATTGCGGTGCAATCGTCATACTTATTTTTTATCACCCCACATAGTTGCATTAAATCCATAGACTTGAACGAAGTAATATCCATAACATGATTACCTTGTCTGATACAGAGCGCGGAGTTGTCACCGCCAAAGCGCGCGACATCCAAGCCCCAGATTATTGGTTCGTTGGCCGCAAGAGCAACATCCCTGTCAATCGCGGACTTGATAAGATCCATTGGTATTACTGTATCGTCATCAGCTTTTGGAAACTCGCCCATCACCTCCACGCGCGCGACAGTTGAATCTTCGCCGTACTGCTCAATCATTTTTTGAAATAACTCTTTGTCTGTACCCTCAACATTACGCGAATCTATTTGTTGGTTTTTCCAGAACGAACTCTTGCTGTTAAAACTGTCATAGAAAGGCCCTGTATTTCTTCTAGGGTTAGAGAATGTAAACCAGTAGCGGTTGCGCGTGGGTTCTGAGAAGAAACCTTCTGACACGCTGTAGATGGGAGCGGGGATACCAGATGCTTCATCCATGATTAAACAAACGCCGTATGACGAGTGGATGCCTGCAAACGCGTCTGGATTCTCCTCGCTCCAAAGTTGTGCTTGCGCGTAATAGTAACCTGTATCTATTTTTAAATCTTTGATAAGTGCATCTTCAAACCAGCCTGCTGGTTTTATCGTGGTGGCTGTTTTGGTAAACCAATGTGAGTTGATTGCAAGTGTAAGCCATTTACCAAGTTCCGCCCATGTTCTTGATCTAAGCTGTTGTTCTGTGTTGGCTGTAACAATTATGGTTGATCCTAGTCTGGTAGAAAGCATCCACATAATAATCCAAGCCACCAAAGCTGATTTACCTATACCACGGCCAGAGGCTACAGCAAGTCTAAACATTTCTGGTAAATCAAGCGCGTTGTTGCGCTCTATGTGTATTGCCATTTCTCGCAAAATTTTTTCTTGCCACTTCCTTGGTCCACTAAAGTTTTCAAGGGGGGTGTCCTTTTGTTTCCAAGGGAACACATATTTAACAAAGTTTACGGGATTGTCTTTGATTGGTCCTGACCAGATCTCGGTCATCAATTCTTTTTCTTGTTTCACTCCGTATTTCATAATAAAAATTTAGTTATAGTGTTATACATATATCGCACCTGCCTGCGCACGCAAGGGGGGGGTAAATTTGCATTATTGAGAGATGATTCATATTAGTTAAGAGGGAGAAAAAACTAACACTGCAAACTTACCCTTTATTATCTATATCGCTACCGCTCGCGCGCTTGCGCGGGGCTATCGCGGGCGCGGTTTCGTGGTCTATCACGCGAGCGCGTGCGCTGTCCAGGATTCCTGCTAAATTTAAGTTGTGGTCAACTTGTGTTTTCTCGGCCCAGGTATCGCGGTCTGCTGATTTTAAATAGAATTGGATTGAATTAAAGTCTCCGTCCTCTATCTTTTCCATTAATTTACTCGTTGCCAACTGTAAACCTTTTGCCCTTCCTCTGGCCAATGCGTCCGCTAATTCCGAATTTTTTTTATTTCTATGTTTGTTAAATGTATCCCAACCAACGCCGATAGCCCGCGTAATGTCCATAATTCCCATATTTAAAGACGCTAAATATTCAACCCTGTTATAGTCAATAACAATAGGTTTGCGTCCGCGTTTTTTAGGTGTTTTTTTTGTCATATTCCGATTAATTATAGCTTAAATACCTTGTTTTTATGCTATTTATAAAGAAATATACATAAATATTGAGTATTAGTATTGACAAAAGAGTAAAAGTAAGTAATATAGTAAGTACATATTAACTAAACGGAGAATAAATATGACAAGAAAACATTTTATAAAATTAGCTAAACTAATAAAAGACAATGGCAGAATGGCCAATGTTAGAAATAAACCAATGTTTGTAATAAATCAAGCAGAATTTATAGATGGCCTTTGCGATTTCTTACAACAAGAAAACCCTAATTTTGATGAAGTAAAATTCAGACAAGCAACAGGTCAGGTTATAGGAATGTAAACTAAGCCCCAATTAAAACAAGCCCGCTTATGTGGGCTTTTTGGGTAGAAACACATATTAATTAAACGGAGAATAAATATGAAAGTAACAAAAGAACAAGCTAAAAAGCATTTATCTAATTTAATTGATAATTTGTTAGATAGCGAGGAAACACATTATTCAGAACACTTTAATATTGATTATGAAAAAGTAGATTTAACAGCTACGGAAAATTTACAAGAACATAATTATAAAGATTTAAGAGTTCTACAAGATTATCTCAAATAACTTTTTATATAACGGTATAAACACGGAGAATAAATATGAATAACATAATTGAAAAAACTAAAAAACTTTGTGCAGACATTGATGAAGCATATATCAATGAATGGCCAAACACAAAAGGCAAAATACAACACATAGCAAAAACTGGTAAAAAATACATCAAGATAATTAGATGTGGTGAAAATGAAAAATGCGTATGGGGATTTGTAAATATTGAAAACGGAGATATTTTAAAGGCGAGCAGTTGGAACGCTCCCGCAAAACATTCAAGAGGTAACATATATGATAATTATCAAATAAATGGTATGCGTATATATGGACCTGATTATTTGAGGTAAACAATGACTAATCCACAACACATAAGCACGCACATAGACAACTGGTTTAAGGCTAGGTTCTTTAACCACCTATTACACAAATATAAGGCTAAATCACTAGATGACTTGCATATAAGAATGTTTAATGAACTAGAACAAGAAATTTACTTTAAAATCATAAACAAAAGGAGAACATGATAACCATAAAACAAATAGAGCATCAAAAACAAATAAAAGACCAGGCGCAAGACAAAGCAAATGAAGAGCGCAACAAATGGTTTTTAATGATTGCACAATACAACAAAGAAAACGAGGTAAAGTATGAAGATAGACCGCAGAAGAATACCAAAGCATCTAAGACACTTGTCGGACCATGTTCTTGGTTTATTAATGTATATTTTTAGAGCGCGCTGATGTCTAAAGGCTCACAACCAAGACCGCACGACAAAGATAAATTTAATAAGAACTTTGATTTAATATTTAACAAAAGAAAGGGAGTAAAAAAAAATGATAACAAAAAAACAATTAAAAAATAATAACTGGACTGTCGTACCAAACGGAGTTTGGTTTGGCGTTGATTATGCTGAATCTCACAAAGTAAATGTATTAGATATACTTACTGATTTATTAGATTTAGATACAAACGCAGAAGGCTACAATTTTGTAGTATGTGCATATAAAAGGGAGGACACAGACAAAAAATGATAACAGTAAAAGAACTAATAAAAGAACTAAAACAATTTAGTCCTGATGCGCCAGTAGAATATTGGGATGAAGAGAAAGGCTTTCTCGGTATTTATGTAAATGGACAGAATGTTGATGAAATAGATTATCAAATGTCAGAAGAAAACTTAACGCGCAGACAAGCATTGAATAAAGTAGCTGTTGAATTAATGTATGACCACCATGACAATGTTTAACTTCTTATGGGATATATTCATAGCCTTTGCGATTGTCTTATCGCTCACGGCCATAATATTAGTTGTCAATGATCGGAGATAGTTTATAGTTTTAGTGCGGGCGCGCTAATTAACTCCGTGTATATATATCTAATTAGCACCTCTACCGCCCGCACGCCTTACCGCACACCCACGCACAACTACTCGCGCACCAGGTCAATTAAACCAACTAACAAAAAATGTTTCCTACCCTTTGCCTGCGAGCGCCTGAGTCTCTTTTGCTCGCCCTCTAACACACACCAAATGATTTCTTGATCTATTAACTCGCCTACCCCACGCCCCGCAGTTTTCCTATTTACCCCTGTCATCTTTGCATAGTAACTTATCGCGTCATGCGAAGACCAAGTCTCGTATCGCCAACGCTCGCACAAAGCCCACAACATCAACTTCGCACCTACACTTAACTCCGTCCTTCCGCACTCGCGCCTAAACCAAGCCCACACAATACTACGCACGCGCGAAAAATCATTTTCTTTTCGCGCTAGCGCTATCGGAACTAGCGTGCCTTTACCTTGCTCTTCCGCGCGCGCTGTGATCCACCAATGTTCCTTATCAACTGCATTAAATCTTTTCATACTTCTTCTCTCTTCGTGCGCTTCCGCGCGTGGAGTGTGAAACCCCTCCAGGGTTTCCACTCCCCTATATCATATGACTATGATATGGATATATGAGGCGATCTTACTCATGTTATGTCCAAGTTCTACTATAGTTATGGGTAGAACTTACTATAGTTATGTCCAATATCGCCCATAGTAGCCTAAAATTTATCATACAAATTAAATGGTTTTTGTAAATCATCTAAGAGTTCTAACACCGCGTTTTTTCTAAACAAAGTCTTAATTTTATAATCTACATTACCTGTATTTGATTTAACTAGACTGGCTTTCACAACCGCCATTCTGTCAAACTCAATGCCTTGTTCTTCACAAATGCGCTCGCAAGTTTCAGTATCCGCCAACCACATAGCGATAGCCCAACGCACGCTGTCTGTGATTGAACTTGCGCCCCTTATCTCGGCTCTGTGACTCATTGCGTCGTCAGAGTCGTTAGAGAGCGCACTTTTGTTAAGATGATGAACTGTCAGCGTTGTTACGCCCAACCTAGCGCTTATATTTGCGCAATAACTACCCCACAATTGACCAACCTCATTTGAACTAGATACATTACCCGTGGTAAATGCTTGGAGCGGATCAAAACACACTAGCTTTAAATTTGGTATGGCTTGCAGTTCATCTACCAGTTCTTGTGCTATGGGTGTCACGCCCTCTTCACGCAACAATATCATTGGTTCTTTTTGTTCTGGTACAGGAAACACATAAACCTCATACTCAGAATCAAAGCGTTTGCCCTTTGGATCTAACATATCTATTCTTCTATGGATCTCTGACATATCATCTTCCGCACAAAAAATAACTGTATTACCCTTCTGTTTGATGTCTTTACCCCACCAGCGCCCGCCGTTGCATATTGTCAATGCCAACTGTATGACACTTAATGATTTACCCACGCCCCCCACGGCCGCCAAAATGCCTGGTTTACCAAGTGGGATAAAAGAATCTACAAGCCATTCTACTGGCTCTGGTTTATCAACTAAGTTTCTTATGGCATAACGCTTGATACCTAGTTTATGATCTATGATTTCATTACTCACGCGCTCCAGACCATGTTTTAAATATAAATCATTGTAGTCGCCAACCTCACTAGGCAAACGCACGGCACAATTATTAATCGCCGTAGCACATTCTTGGGCCTTTTTATCTCCAACTCCGCTTTCATCATGGTCTAATGCTAGAATAAAACGAGTGCCTGTAGCTATACTTCTCAATTTAGTGGCCGCATCAAACAAGAAGTTTGCACTAAATACGCAAGCTACAGGCAAATTTGTAGCCTCATGGATTGTTGCAGATGTTGAGTAACCCTCTGCTAAAACTAACTTTTCACATTTTGGTAAATCTTTGAATGTCGTACCAATTAAAAATACATTACCTTTAATTTCTGACGCGGTAACAAACTTTTTTCTGCCCTTTTTATCAATATACTGTAGAGATCGTAAGTTGCCTGATGTAGAATAAACAGGAACAACCAAGTTTCCATTTAGTTGTTTCAACCCATAACTTTTAACTTTTTTATTTGTGAGATACTCATGCTTGCTAACGCTTTTACATATATCAAATCTTTGCTTTACCTCAATAGCCACTTCATCTTGTCGCAGTTTCCTTTGCTCGTTAGCTTTACGCGTAGTTTCTTGCATTTGTTCGTGTAATGCTTGTCTATCTACTGCGGGCAAAGTGTTAGTATCTATAGAACTCCATTTACCTTCAAAGCCATTACGCCAGTTGCCAAAAGTAGCAAAATAGTGATCGCCTAATTGGTTTACAACATAATAACCAGACTTTTGACCGCCTGTATCTGGTTTTGTGCCGTTTGCTTTGACAGGCACACGCACGATCTCGCCAGTTATTTCTAAATAGTCAACGCACAACCCATGCGATTGCATTTCGGAAACTAAATCATTTGTATTTTTGCCTTTGCTAAATCCTAAATCATTTAGTATTACTTTCTTTTTGAAGTATTTTGTTAGATCCATTCGCGGCTCTCTCGTCATCTAACTGGGCTTGTTTGTTAGCCCAATTTAAGTAATGTCTAACAATGGATGTAAAAACTTTTTTTCTATTTTCTCTTTGCCATTCATGTAATGGTTTATGTTTCTCACTCTTTGTTAAACTCGTATAAGTTTCTTTTGTTTGTGCAATAGCATATTCAATACCAAGATCATTTAGTTGTGCTTTGTTTGGCAATCTCTCACCCTTACCAATTAACTTTAAATGTTCCATACTGCACGCTCCAAGCCAATATTCATTGTCTTTGTATAAAAATGGGCCTGCTGGTGCTTTGCAGTAAGCACACAGCGTTGGCCTTTTGTTGTTATCAAAACGGAATGTCGTCATCATCAGACGGGCTTGATCCTACCGCGTCTAAATCCTTTTGACTTGGCGATACTTGTATATCAGCAGTATCATCTTTTGTTTTTGATACAGCTTGCCAAGTCTTACCAAAGTCATCATTGATTTCTAAGTACCCGTCAGCACCTTTAATGATTTCAGCTTCAACGCTTTTGTTCATAAAGGCAACAGATGTATCTTTTGGTGGCTCTTTAAGTCCCATAGCTTGCGCTAATAGTAATAAAGATTTGATACCCCTATCAACAACCTCTGGTTTATCATGGGCGACTGTAAATGTATGACTAATTTTCATACCATGTCCGTCAACTTCGAAATACATTTTGCAACCACGCCAACCATTTTTACCTTCAATCAAATCTTCATCTTCGCCAACCCAGTTCAAAATATGTCTGCCAGGCTCAACACTTGATCTGCTTTCAGTATTAACATCATAATTAGTTAGATCCATTTCTTTTCTCCTTATTTATATCCAACATTTATATCCAGGACAATCGTCCTTTTCTGCACCGCAATATTTACAATGACCCTCTTCATATTGTTCTTCATTACCTATATCGTGTTCGTTATAGGTGTCTGATTTCCCGTTGTTTTTAGGTTCTAATGCTTGGTGCAACTTCATGTAAAAGGGCGCATATCTCATTTAATCATAGCCTCTCTAATAGTTTTCCATTCAAAAGGCATTTCTGGATCAAGTGAAAATCTATTCTTGGCTTGAAAACCAGGACCAGCTTCAGTAAATATTGTTCTGTCGCCTTGTTTCATTTTGGTAGTCATGTTGCCACCCTTACCTTTGACTTGGATAGTACCAATCTTGTAATTAGCAAACAACACACAATCGCTGTGTTCTATTACTAGATCAGCTGCTTTTCTGTGTAGTTTTATTTGGTGGCGATCATGCGGTTCATTACTTGGATCTTCATATCTTCGTATCTCGTTGTGCGCTATCTGTAAGATTGTAAAACCTTTCTTACGCAACTGATTAATAAGACCAAGGTAATCCTTCCAAGTTTCCAAAGCAACAGCGTAGCCTTTACCATAAGCGGGACTGCTTATCTCAGGCCAACCATTCTCTTGACATACATGCTCTTGTAGTAAAGTTTCAAGCCAATCTAAACTATCTATAACGACAGTTTTGTATTCGCTTTTCTCTTCTATTAAAGATTTAAGATTGCCTTCAAACTCTTCATAGCTTTGTGCTACAGGAAAGTGAGGACATTCTATTTTACCAATACCATCTTCTGTCTGCACAATGATAGGTTTGTTCATTGACGCACCAAAAGATGTTTTACCAATACCACCAGGACCATACAAAGTAATGATAGGCGGTTTGAGTTGTGCTTTTGTTCTAATATTAGCTAACGACATTAGATTCCTCTTTTTTGTCAGCTTCTAATATAGTTTTCATTCGCACTTCATATTGTGCAAGAATAATCATTAGATCATCCCTGTTATTGTCAACCATAGCTAACGCTTGTTTTTTTTCCTGCCAACGAGCAAACAAAACCTTTGCTTCGTTTGGCATTTCATCAACAACATACTCAGGGCCGTCCCCAAATTGTATTGTGTTTTTTGGTGCTTCTGGCACATCTTGTTGTGTATTATCTTTTTTAGACATTTACATTCTCCCTTTTTTTTGAGTTATAAGTATTACATATACTTTTAGCATTACACCAGCGACAGCCAGCTTCACTATAATTATATGTAGGTATTTCTTCAAAACATGCCTCTGCGGCTGGCTTTAAAGTTTCATAGCCCCATTCAACCAAGTTTATGGCTGATATGTAGTATGATCGGATATGGCCATCTTTGTGCCAACCTCTTGGCTGCACAATGGTCATTTGAACTTGTGTATCTTCGTTACCATAACGAGATAATGCACCTAAAGCATAAATGCGTAACTGTGGATTGTCAGGCTCTACAGCCCATTTACCAGATTTTAAATCAACTATTTCTAAATGGTTTTTACTTAATAATATAGCGTCAGCCGTTCCCCATAACTCATTGTGTATCTCTGGCATCCTAACCCTTTCTTCAATGAGTGGTCTGGCTATATCAAGATCGTGCATGCGCTTGTCTATGTATTCTACATAAACCTTTGCACAGTCAACCATGTCTTGATCTACTGTAATATCAAAATCTTCAACATGATGTGTACTACCAAGATAGTATTCTTCAAGCGTCAAATTTTGTAATCTCCCTTTTAATAATGTTTCTACCATTTCGTGTATCAATGTACCCGTTGCGGCTGGCACGCCTACCTTGTATTCTACTTGTTGCGCAAGTTTTGGCATCCCTGGACAGGACATCCAAATCTTTGCTGCACTAGGACTTAGTAATGCGTGAGCCATTTATGGATCTATAAGATTCTTGTTCCATTCTGACAACATCTTTGAGATCATATCTTATCTTACCACCTATCTTAAAATAGTTTGGTCCTTGTCCTCTTTGTCGTCTATTGTCTATAGATTTTTTTGTTACGCCCCAGCGTTCAGCTAATTCGTTTGCGTCTATAGTCTTGGAAATGTCAAAAGTAATTTTGTCATCAGATTCAAATATTTCCATAATTTTCCCTTTTTTTATATATAAGTGTTAATATAGCATAATATTACTTAAAGTGGAGAAAAAATATGAAAAAAAATAACATTGATGAGTGGGATCAATCAATAGATAGACTGGCAACCAACAACCAAGTTGACGGCGACCATTACAAACAGCATATCATACAACCAATAGAATATATATATGCAAATAAACTAAGTTATAACTTAGGCAGTACACTTAAATACATAACCAGAAACAAAGGCGGTAAAGAAGATAGAATAAAAGACCTTATGAAGGCCAAGCACTTTATTGATTTAGAATTAGAAATGGTTTACGGCGTGGATCAAGAAGGCGAAAACATAGGCAAGTACACAATTGAAGTAACTATTGATTAATTTTGTATAGCTTCTATAGTTTCTTGTATTTCTTTTTGCACTATTTCTGGATATTGTCCTTGTAACATTTGTCTGGCTTTCTCTTGATTTGTTCTAAATATTTTTGCAATAGCATCTTGTTTTGCAGATGTTGTCAATCTGTTATATCCAGGTGATGTAACTAAGGTAGCAATAATTTGTTTTGTTCCTAAAATCTGTTGATTTGCTAACAATGTCTCGTATTGTTGCGGTGTAAGTTTTACATTACCGATAGTTCTTTTTGGGAAAGGTGGCGTATAGCCTAGGTTTACAAACTCATTAAATACAACATCATCTGTTACAGTTGATACTCTTACAGGTGAATATCTACCACCCAAGGGATCAAATGTTGGTGTAAATCTTCTTATTTCTCCAAACACATTTCTTTTTGGTGGCAGATCAACAGAGGTACGAGCGCCAGTTGCACCAACAATTTCTGGAAATCTATTTACAAAACTATCACTAAAAGTTTGAACATCTCTTATTACAGGATCGTCAGCTTTCCTTTCGTAGTATGTAAATGTAGGCACAAAACTAGAAACAAACCTTTGTATTGTAGCTTCGCCATATCTATCTGGATCATTAATCATTTCAATAGTGTCACTAAGACCAGTCAAAAAAGTTTTGTTTGTAATGTTTTCTGAGAATGATGCAGCCATCATAGACATCAGCTTACCAAGTTCTACATTTTCCTCGGCTGTAAGCTGTCTATCAACATATTTACCAATGTCAGATATATCTGCGGTTATACCAAAAAGAATACCAACTGGCTCAAATCTATTATAACTATAATATTTATCACCAATTCTAAGTGAATATGGTTGCCATCCTGTTTCCATCAAGATTGATTTTTCTCTGCTGTCAGTAGGACCACGACCAGTTATAAGGCCAGAGTTTGCATAATACAATACAGAACTACCAATGGCAGCACCGACAGCTAATTTTGCTCTTTGCAAATCTGCTACCTCACCACCTTGTTGTATGGCTCTTTTATACCTTTCACCCAACAATCCAGCAGGCGTACGCTCAAAAGCGTAGTTTACTATGTTGACTGGAGTTCTTATAAAAGGCGTAATAAATCTAAGTGCTGGGTATCTTTGCACAATTTTTTGAAAAGCCTGTCCAGCCGTAGCCAATGGGTTTGTAAAAGTCCCGTATCTACCAGCGTCTATTGCGTCAATATGAATATCTGGTGCTAGTTCTTCTGGGTTACGCATAATTTCGTAAGCCCTTTTTAATCCTTTCTTTTCTTTTTGTGATTGTCTAAACGCTCTGCCCCACAACTCTTGTCTGTAACCAATAGATTTGAAAAAAGCATCTTCTGCAACAAGTGCCGTGCCTGGCAATCTGACTACCCTACCTAAAATACCTGGTATTGTTTCTTGTCTATTGAGTTCTAGTTTTGTAAGCGGATCTACTGCTTCGCCAGTTACAATAGCCCTACCAGCCGCGCGCAGGCCGTCTATCGTTCCATATAAAGTACCTAATACTCTTGCTCCAGCCTCGCCAAATGTAACAATGTTTTCACCGCCACGCACCTTACCTATTGCTGCTGCTGTAATATATTCTATAGGTGTAAGGCCAGCAACAAGTGTATTTGAAAGCGTGTTGACAATGTGTGTTGATGGTGAAGATAACAAAGCATTGATCCAAAACTCTTGTATGTAATCTAAAAATGTCGGCTTGTATTGATCTCTGGTAAATTTTGCTAACGCAGCTGGATCGTCTAACAAACTCATTTTGTTTGCTATATCTTTTATTACATCATCACCGCCTTTCAAAGCAACAAATTCTTTTATTAATTTATCTCTCTCTTTTGGGCTTTTACCAGATGCAGGTCCAACACTTTCTCTAAAAGATCGTAAGGCCCTACCAGCTTCAGCAGTAATACCAGCTATTTGTTCTTGTATTGCTGCCGCACGGGCCATAGCAACCTGAAAATTAATTAGGTCAACCTGTGATGCGTTTACATCTTTTGCAATTTTTGCAAGATCGTATGCTTCAGATATTGCTTCGTCAAACAATATTCTGGCTGCATAAGCCTGTTCTGAATTAAAAGCCTGTCCAACCTTTCTTTTAAATAATGTATCGTCTGAATAACCTAAATCTCTAGCAAGTGCCTCTAGGTTTTCACCTTTGCTACCAAACTTTACTACATTTCTTCTGGCATCTAAAAAACTATCATTGTCAGTAGCGATTTTGTTTATAATATCTTTGATTTCATTTGGCTCATTGATTTTTGTTAGATTAATGTTACCAGCAAATTTTTCTTCGCCTATGTTTTCTATGGATCTCTCTGGCCTTGTACTAAAACCAACATCTTTTGATGTAAATGATTCTGGAACATCATCTATAGTATTTCGTGGTGGTATTACATCAAGATCATCCAAGGTAATTGATCTGCTTTTTTCCATAGCCATCATTTCTTGGTATATTTCATCAGTTTGTTGTTTGGATATAGCTAATTTTTCTTGTTGATCTACTACATTTGCTATTGCATTATCCCTTTCGAATATTTTGTTTAGCACTTTGTCTAATTGTTCATTACTTAATCCTTGTGGATCTATGTTTTCAGCCTCTAAAGTTTCTAGAATATTATCAATCTCTTTTTGTTTTTCATAATATCTAATCATTTCTGGTTCAAACTGTGGCAAGGCTGTGTTTTTCTCTAATGCTTCAAACAAATCACTTGGCATTAATTCTGTTGGTTTGCCCTCAGTTTCTTTCAAACCTTTACCAGTACCTTGAAAAAAATTTAATTCATCAAGTTCACCTAATAGTTCATCAGCAACACCTGATTTTGCTCTACCAGTGGAGGGATCTATTGGCGCATTTGGTGCTGTATATGCTAAAGGAAAATTTGATTTATCATAACCAAGCGCTGATGCTATTTCTTCAAAATCAGGATCATTTCTTGGAACTCTGCCTTTAAGCAAACTTCTTACAGTCAAAACTTCTGGCCTTTGTCTTGGATCTGGGTTTCGTAAACTAGGCGGTAACATTTTATTTTTTGGCGTGGGTTGTTCTATCGCTGCGCCAAGAGGCGTACCTTCTGCAATAACTTCTTGTGGTGTATCTTGTACCACTAAAGGCTCTTGTGTTTTTTGTGTTTCTTGTATTTGTTCTACAACATCATTTTCTTTTTTAGCTGCTCTTAGTTTGCCAATAGTTCGCAAAGCGGCATCTACAGGAACACCTAGCGCTGCACCCTCTAAGGCCATTTTAAATCTTGCTTCAGCACTTTTATCATTAGGATCTGCTTGTAAATATTCTGTAACAGGGTTTGGTAGTTTTGATTGTATTAAATTAGATACTCTTTGTTCATAAGGACTAAAAGCAAACTGTTCAGCAATAGCACCTATACCAGCGCCTTTTGCAATTTTTTGTTTTGTTGTTGTTGCTGTAATACCAGATGCCAGACTGCCTACTTTTGTAAATGCAGGAACAAAGGTTGCAACATCACGCGCAAAAGGACCTGCAAAATATGTTGGCTCTGGAACTGTTGGTAATTTAATCCTTGCGTCACCAACATCTTTTGTAAATCTAATTCCTTTTTCTATTTCAGGTGTATTTGGATCATCACCAAAAACAAAACCTGGACCACTTGGTCCAATATCTTGTGCTAAATCTATTGTAGATTGTGCTATATCCCGCGCAGCACCGCCTAAAGTTCTAAATAAATTTTTTGCAAAACCTAATTTTTCTTTTTTTTCAAAAGGACTTATACGAGTAGGAAGATATGGAAGAATGATATCAACTGGTGTATCGCCAAAAGGATTTTGTTGTAAAGGCGAATCTCCAAATGGATTTTTTGCCATTACTCACCCTTTTTGTATCTTATGCCGTTAGTAATATATTCTTCGCCTTCTTCTAAAGCATCATACTCTGCTTGTGTTGTGATTGTTTTTATAGCTCCAGCATCAGGTTGTACTTGCGAAATTGATCCTGCGCCTATGCCTTCAATAGTTCTAGTTAAAGGATCAGCTTTTCTTAAAACTTGTAATACCAACTCATCTTCTGGTGTTAGTTGATAATTAGGTATTGTTCTAATTTTTTGTAAAATGTCAGCCGCATATTCGCTTTGTGTTTTTGGTTTTGGTGTTTCTAGTGTTTTGACAACTAAGTTAATGCCTTGGTTTGCATCCATAATATCAACAAGAGATTGTAAACTATCTGGTATTGAGTCAAGATTGTTTTCTTTCCAGGTTTTCCAAGCCTTTTCTTGTTGATTTTTTTTCTCTTTGCTTGCCTTCATTTCTTTAAGCTGTATGGCTTTTTGCACAAAATCTTTGTCGCCACGAAGCGCGCCACCTAAGGCAAATAACATAGTTCCTAGACCGCTTTTATCTTTTTGTTGTGTTATAGCCATTTATAAAACTCCGTAGTTGACCATATAATAACCATTAGCATCTTTAGTTACTGCTTTTGGCATATACTTCATAACTTCTTGTGCAATTACGCCTGTTGTCGCATCTTTTATACCAAGCCTTTTAGCTTTATCATTCCAATCCCAAGTATATAATTTGTGTCCGTTTTCAGATGTGCCAATATGGTTAATGTTTTCTTTTAGTCTTTCGTCAGACATAAAATACATTCCTGCTAGCTGTGCTGCTGTTCCTAAAACATCTCCTGCACCAGTTTTTTGTTGACCAGTTGTGGTTGTGCTAATTAATGGTGTTCCCATACCAGCTTGTAATAAACTTAATTGTTGAGGTCCATAACCTAGCGCTCTTTGGAACTCGCCTCTTGCAGCATCTATACCTCTTTGCTGTAGCGCCTGCTGTTGCGCGCCTATACCACTTAACAAACCAAGGTTTTGTAGTTGCGATCCTTGTAAACCACCAAGCAAACCAGCTTGTTGCTGTCTTGCTTGTAGTTCAAGCTGTGGAGCAAACATAGCTAATTGTTGTTGTCTTGCAATATCGCTCTCCGCCGCCCTTTGCGCTTGCTCAAAACCAGCTTGTCGTAAGTTTGCTGCTGTTCTTGCTTGTGCTTCAATAAATGGTCTTTGTGATTCTGATTCTAACAATGCAGATCGTGAGCCACCAAACGCGCCCGCCCTAATCGCACGCTCTTGCGCACCAGTTCTTGCTATATCTGCCTGTCTTTGTATATCGCCTAGCGCTTGATCTATTACTTGTTGTTGAAACGGCGATTGATACTGTTCTATCGGCGCAGTAAGTAATGATCCTACTTGACCTGTCATAGGTCTTTGTTGTTGTGCTAGTCCTTGTAGGGCTTGCGTAGGGTCAAACGCCATACCAGATTCAAATAGTCCTCTTGTCGCCTGAAACTGCCTCAGTTGGTCTGGATTGAATCCAGCGACCATTGGGCCTGTATAAGGTATAAATGGCTGTTGTGAGAGTCCTCTGGCTCTGCCAAATAATTCTTGAAACTGTGCTTCTTGGAAGGCTGGTAAACTAGCTTCCTGAACTGTTGTGGTTTTTCCTTTGCTCATAAGTCTTTTCTAATTAAATATTCTGTTTCAAATCCAAGATGTTTTATTTTTCTAATCCATCCTTTTCTACCGCCACCATAAAGTCTTTTTATACCTGCCGCCTTTGCAAATGCTTCTATTGACGGCAACATTTGTTCTAATTCTTTATAGTCACCACCACAAAACAAAAGGTTTAACGCTTTTACTTGTGGATATAGTACAAACTCTGTTATATAAGCAGACCTTTTGCCTGGCCATAAGTGGAATATTCCTGATCTTATTTTATCTTCTATATCGTCAATTGTATAGGAATCTTGATACTTTACTGCTTTTTCAATAAAAGGCTTACATCTGGCCCATTCTTGTTCCCAAGGCTGTTTTGCTTGTGTTTTTAGTTCTACTACTTTATTAGTCGCCTTTTGCATATTCTACAATACTTAAAACCAAATCAATATTCGCATGATTTACTTGTGCTTTTATTACTTCACCTTGTTGAATTATTATCCCAGCACCAAGCACTAATTCTTCTGTAGCGTGTGCTGCTATATTGTGTTCTTTATAAATAAAAAATTCGTTTGAACTCGTATCTGTTATAGAAACATCTAAATTTGTTTGCTGATTACCATGATCGCAAGCTATAAAATCTTTAACAATGGCAAAATCAAAATCGTCACCAGTTGGTGCGGTATATATTGTTTGTTGCGTGGTTGCAGCAAAAGAAAATTTTACATTAATTGCTTTTTGTAAATACTGTCGTTGTGAGGATAGATCCATTATCTTCTGCCTCTGTTACGCAAGTTAAGTCTGATGTTGCCTACTTGAAAGTCTTGTGTTGTACCGCCTGTTACTGTCATTTGCACCTGTCTTGCAGTAAATCTAGCATCTGTATAGCCATCTGTTTCAAATGTAAAACTGCCAAAATCTGTTTCTGATCCAAGAGGCGTAAACTTACCTTTAAAACTAATTGTTACACCAGGCAAAGTATTTGCTTCTTCGTCTGGTATGATTTGATTGCATTGTACATAATTATCGCCGTTTCCAAGTTCTATAGGACCAGTTGTGCAAAATGGAACACTTGTTCCTAAGTTTGGCGATGCGTTTAGTGTAGTAGATTCGTGTTGATAAATAAAACCGCTTGAATCTCCAGCAATAGGAAAGTCAAATACACCTTGGTCTATCCAACATCCTCTATCTAAAGTTCCTATGGCCCATGTGTTTTCTCTGTAGTTCCAAATGACATATTTGTTTGGTAAATATACCCCTTCACCGACTGGGAATCCCCACCATAATTCGTTAAAGTTTGAGTTGTGTCCACCCCAGCAAGCTGCTCTGCCTTGCACATTAAGGTTGTCATATACAAAATCATGCACATCACATGGTATTTCTCTTACTGCACCATCATAAATAAAAAATGAGTTTTCGCCCATCCAAGATAAAAAGTTGCCTGTAGCAACAACCGATCTTCTACTAACTGCTTTACAATTCGAGCCTGCTGTTGCAATACCATAAACAAATGGTGATCCTGTATAGTACATTCTGTTTATTCCAGTATCACTAAATATTATTACATCATTTTGGTACTTAACACCAAGTAAGGCTCTTCCGCCTGTAGGTATTTGTAGATCACCAGCGGTATTGGTGGGACTTGATGTCCAAGTATTACGATCTTCTCTATCGGACCATGATATTTTTCTTGGATCTCCACCTGATCCTATAGCTACTAAATGCCTTTCGTTAGTGACTACTATTGCCTGACAACCAGTAGGTGCATTTGTGACTACTGTTCCTATGGTATCTGCTGTACCGCCTGAAACTGGTCTCCATTTGTAAATTTTGCCATCACCTGAAAAACAAAAAATTAAATCTTCACCCCAGTTATCAAAAGAAAAATGACCAGATGCTAGAGGTAAACCTGATTGTGAACGAGCGTCACCATAATCTTCAACGCCCCATTGATAAGCACCATAACCAAGTGGATCATTTGCAGCGTCATTTACAAAACCAGATGGTGTTATGTTGACTACGGAGTTTTTATATAGAACATATACTTTTTGTCTTGTACCTATAGCTAAAATAGATTCACCTGTATTATCTGCATAGGCATACATACCAATAGGCTCGCCGTCTAAAGCTGTTGCTACAAGTTTTGACCAACCGCCTATAGGTTTCAAAAAACCATTTTCAAAGCGTATTAAATCCCCGTCAACCCAACGACCTTTGTTAGCGTAATCAGTACCATTTTTGACTATGCCAGCGGGCGGTGTGACGGGCAAAAGGGCCATGTTATGAACTTAATGTTTTAGTTTCAGTTGTCGGCGTTACTTTTTCAGCTATTACTGCATCTAAATTACTTTTCATGCTAGTAACAGTATCACTACCTAATGCAGTTTCTACCCAACCCTGCAAGTCACTATTGGTTAAAGTTGACCAATTTTTAAAACTTGATAGATTAGATGTATCTAAAGACTGTGATCCATAAACTGTAGCAGTTTGCGGATTGCCTTCAGAATCATTGTTACTATCATCAGTCGCAGTAAGTCGCCAATGCACATTGTAAACTACATTGCTTTTACTATTATGTGTTGGGTATCTGTCGTGTGTTTTACAGTCCCATTCGTAAGATATTGCCATATTTATTCTCCTTTTAAGTCCAGTTTATATGTTTCACCTTTTAAAGGCTCAACTATTACCTTACCATTATCATCAGTCCAATCAGTATCAATCATGTGCTGGTCATGTCTTTCTCCAATAACCAACCATGATACGGTTGCTATTGATGATGTGTTTTGACAAGATATGGTTAATATATTTCCTGATACGCTACCTTTAACAGCATCCCAGTCTGATTCATTTGAGGTAAAACATGATGTATTTGTGTTAAGTAATACAAAAGTTCCTTCAGTCATACCTGCTTCAGTATCTAAATTAATAGTTGCAGTTCCATCAACAAGTGTTACAACGCCTCTATAAATATTATCTGCCTGAGGTGCTTCTACAAATGAATGTACTAAATGATGAGTGTCTTTTTTTGATTCTAATGGGTGGTCAATTTTAAATGAGCCTGATGATTTAGATAAAGCACCACCAGAACTTAAAGTCATAGCTAAAGTTAAACTTGATTCGTTGTATCCACGAGTAAAAAAATTTAAAGCACCTGATGGTAGTGTTCTACTACCACTTGTAGCATCATTATTAGATGTGATTCTACCTGTTACATAAGGTGCTACTCCTGAAGTATCCTCAGTAAAAAACTCTAATCTTCCTAAATCCCCTGTTAAACTTTGCCAAGAGCCTGAACCTTTTGTATTTGTGAGTCTTATTGTTGGTGAACTGTCATTAAGGTCATCTCCTGATACAGTTAAAGTTGTAGCAGGATTGCTGGTTGCAATTCCAACATTACCTGAACTATCAATACGCATTCTTTCTGTTGAACTAGCACCACCTGATGCTGTTCTAAATGCAAAAATACCACCAGTTCCACTAGCACCATAAGAAACAAATCTTGTTACACCACTTGAAAAATCCATAGCACCAGTAGATGTTCTATCATCAGATAAAGCACCTGTTATAGCTAATGCACCATTGACTGTTAGTTTTTCAGTAGGGCTACTCGTACCAATTCCAACGTTGCCTGAA
>LUMS01000118.1_pt1 | contig 34794 bp, 27 predicted proteins | sample 729711 | NCBI WGS metagenome assembly LUMS01 (sample SAMN03860298, study PRJNA289734) | marine metagenome | biome: seawater column; feature: ocean; material: water; isolation source: Red Sea water column Station 192 - depth 25m | place: Saudi Arabia: Red Sea | collected 2011-10-15 | depth 25 m | reverse complement strand
GTGCAACTCCAGCACCGAGGTGTGCTCGGCACCCGCCCCGACACCGGTGAACCACTGGTCGCTGCTCGTGGCGGGGCAGTCGACCGCGCGCAGGCCGGGGGTCGACCACCGCTGGACGACGAGCCCGGGGGCCGTCGCCCCCGCCCCGCTCACCCGGGTCGCGTCCGCGAGCTCGACGCGACGGTCCGGCGTGACCTCGACGGTCCGCGGCTCGCTGGCGCGGCCGCCGGCGACGGCCTGCACCTCGCCGGTCTCGCCGACCTCGACGGCGTCGGAGGCCACGAACACCCCTCCGGCCTCGTTGCCGGTCGGGCAGACCAGCACGCTGCGGGCCAGCGGCACCTCGCTGGGCGCCCGGTCGACGGAGTCGACCTGTACCTCGGCGTCGGCCAGCAGGGCCGCGCAGATCGCCACGGTCGGGACGACCGCCGTCACGACCGCGAGCGGGCCCGGCCGGGAGGACGAGGGCCGGGTCACGGTGGGCCATCTCATCTGCGGCTCCCCTCGGTCCTGCTGGCGCCCCGCGTGGGCGCGCACTGCACCAGTGCGACGGCCAGACCGGCGAACTGGACCAGCAGCAGGACGGGGCGCAGCCAGGAGCCCGGCCCGTCGAGCGCGTCGGCCGCCGGCTCGCGGGAGACCCGCCAGGCGCGGGTGTCGCGGTCCTCGGCCGAGGCCTGCACCAGCCCCGGCGCCGCGTCGAGCACGGAGGCGACGTCGCCGTCGGCGGGCGCCGGCAGCACGACGTACTCGATGCCCCGCTCGGAGAGGTCGGTGGCCAGCTCGTCATCGGGCTGGCTGACCGCCCGGCGCACGAGCGCGGTCAGGTCGGTGTCGCGCGGCGAGAGCCCGAGGACCTCGTCCTCGCCGACGGTCACGCCGTCCCCACGACGCACGACGTAGTCGACGCCGTCGCGCACGGAGCCGGTGAGCACGAGGATGCCGCGCTCGGGGGCCTGCGCCGCGCTCTGCACCATGTACGCCGGGATCCCGGCGGCGTCCTCGGCGGCCAGTCGGTGCTCACCGCCCGCGAACCACCCCAGCCCCACGAGCGGGACCAGCGAGGCGACGACCGCGAGGGCGACGACGCCGGCCCGCCACGGCCCAGGCAGAGGTGCGGAGGCGCCCCGGCGCAGCTCGACGGCCCCGAGGGCGCCGAGCACGACCGCGGTGACCAGGGCGCCCTGCAGCACCACGACCAGCACGGCCACCGAGGCCGGGGTCGAGCCGCCGGCGACGTCGAGGGTCACCCACGACAGCACCAGCGTCAGCAGGCCGGCCAGGACGTCGAGGCCGTCGGGCATCGGGGCCGGCAGCCGCCCGGCGCCCAGCAGCAGCCCCTCGGCGGCACGGTGCTGGACCGCCGGCAGCCACCACGGCAGCAGCAGGACCACGGGCAGCCCGAGGGCCAGGGACGGCGGGCCCCACGCGGAGCGCTCGCGGGCGGCGTCCGGCACGAGGCGGGCGGCCGCGGCGACGCCCAGCGCCGCCAGCACCAGCGCGAGCAGCCAGGCGACGGGGGCGAAGGCCACCAGGAGGGCGAGCAGCACGCCGCTGCGCCAGGCCGCGCGCCAGCGCCGGTCGGGCTCGGGGTCGGCGAACCCGACGGCGGCGTGGGCCAACCAGGGCAGGACGGCCACCGCGGCCACCACGCCGAGGCGTCCCTGCCCCCAGGCACCGCTGGTCGCGGGCACGAGCGCGTAGACGACCGCACCCCACAGCAGCAGCCAGCGCGGCAGGCCGCGCGGGGACACCAGGCGACCGATCAGCCGCAGCAGCCGCCAGGCCCCCCACAGGGACACCGGCACCGCCAGGAGCAGCAGCGCGGAGACCGCGGCGGTCGCACTGCCGCCGAGGAGGGTGCCGAGCAGGGCCATCGGCAGGAGGTACGGCGGAGCGGGCACCGCGGTGCCCGCCCCGAGGGGGTGCCACGACTCCAGGTGGAGGCGCCACCAGTCGCCCACGCCCTCCGGGGCCGGGGACAGCGCGCCACCGGTCACGGGGCCGAACGCCGCACGGGCACCCACCACGCTGACCAGCACCACGAGCGCCAGGACGACGGCGACGGGGTTGGACAGGAACCGGGCGACCCAGCCGGAGTCGGCCTCGAGGACGTCGTCCTCCTCCACGGTCCGGCGGGCCGCGAAGGACTCGGGGTCGCGCTCGGCGGCGGCGATGCGCCGCCGTTCCGCGACGTCGGCGGCCTGGTTGCCGGCGGCGGCCACCACCCCGCCCACGACGTCGAGACCGTGGCGGTAGGGCAGCCACCACGGCGCCAGCAGCGGACGTACGTCGGCGCCGTCCTGGCGCCTGCGTCGGGCCCGCAGGATCGTGCGGGGCCGCAGCGACACCAGCGCCGCCAGCTCGTCGAGCGCCTCCCCGGGCGAGCGCACCAGCAGGAAGCCGAGGGCCCGCAGCACGGTGCCGAGGGTCAGCCTCACCGCCTGGAACGGCAACGCCCGCGTCGGGCTGTTGGCCAGCAGCGTGAACAGCGCGGCCCGTCGCTCCTGGAAGTGCGTGTGCCTGCCGGTCAGCGGGGTCCGCCGCACCCCGCGGTGCGCGGCCTCGGCGTGGAAGACCACGGCCTGCGGCACGACCAGCGTGGTGTGGCCGGCGGCCGCGGCGCGCCAGCCCAGGTCGAGATCGTTGCCGAAGACCGGCAGGTGGTCGTCGAAACCGCCGAGGGCCTCGAAGACCTCACGGCGCACGAGCATGCCGGCGCTGTTGACGGCCAGGACGCGGCGCACGTCGTCGTGCTGGCCCTGGTCGTACTCACCGCGCTCGAGACCGGTCTCCCGGCGGCCGGTGCCGGAGATCGTGACGCCGACCTCGAGCAGGCGCCGCAGCGAGGGCCACTCACGCAGCTTGGGGCCGAGCAGGTCGGCCTCGGGGTGCGCCTCGGCGGCGGCGAGCAGCTGCGCGAGGGCGTCGGGGGCCGGGGTGGAGTCGTCGTGGAGGAGCCAGAGCCACTCCGCGTCGCCCACCTCCTCCAGGCCCAGGCGCACCGCTTCGGGGTAGCTGGTGCCGGCCGGAGCGGACCGCACGGCGCCGAAGGCCGCCTCGAGGAGGTCGGGCCCCTCGTCGCGGCTGCCGGTGTCGACGCAGACGACACGGTCCGGGGCCCGGGTCTGGGCGCGCAGGCCGTCGATCACGACGGGCAGCCAGCGGGCGCCGTCGTGGCTCACCACGAGGGCGGCGACCGCCCCCTGACCTGCCCCGGACACGATCGGAGACAGTAGCGCGAGCCCCTCCGGGCCCTCCTAAACGCGAGCGGCCCTCAACGCGAGCGGCCCAAATGCGAGCGGCCCCGGTCACCAGGACCGGGGCCACGCTCACCTCAGACTGCGCGCTTCTTGAGCTTGCGCCTCTCCCTCTCGGAGAGCCCGCCCCAGATCCCGAAGCGCTCGTCGTTGCTCAGTGCGGACTCCAGGCAGTCCTGGCGCACCTCGCAGGTGAGGCAGACCTTCTTGGCCTCGCGGGTGGATCCACCCTTCTCGGGGAAGAACGCCTCCGGGTCGGTCTGAGCGCACAGTGCGCGCTCCTGCCACGACCCTTCCTCGGTCTCCGCCTCGAGCAGAAACAGCTCTCTCATGGCTCAACGCCCTTTCGACCCTGGTGTGCTCCTCGTCCGGCACCGAAGAACACTGTTGGAATTACATGCCTGTCGTAGCACTGTCGTCAAGCGGAAGTCTGGTATTGGTCCCTGTCACCACCCGCCCGGCACCCTCGTGCGCTGCTGCGGCAGAGTGAGGGCATGCAGATCAGTCGCATCACGGTCCTGTCCGGCGGCATGGGCGGCGCCCGGTTCCTGCAGGGCCTGCTGCACGGTGTCCGCGGCGGGACGCTGCCCGGGGTCTCCCCCGACGCGCGCGTCACCGTGGTGGCCAACACCGCCGACGACATCTGGGTCCACGGGCTCAAGGTGTGCCCCGACCTCGACACCGTGATGTACACCCTCGGCGACGGCATCGACCCCGAGCGCGGGTGGGGCCGCCGCGAGGAGACCTGGAGCGTCCGCACCGAGCTGGCCGAGTACGGCGTCGAGCCGACGTGGTTCGGGCTCGGCGACCGCGACGTGGCGACCCACCTGGTCCGCACCCAGATGCTCGAGGCCGGCTACCCGCTCTCCGCGGTGACCGAGGCGCTGTGCCGCCGCTGGCTGACGCCGACATACGGCGAGGGGCTGCGGCTGCTGCCGATGACCGACGACCGGGTCGAGACCCACGTGGCGGTCGCCGACGGGTCCGAGCCCAGCGGTCGACGCGTCGTGCATTTCCAGGAGTACTGGATCCGCCTGCGCGCGTCCGTGCCGGCCGAGACCGTCGTCATGGTCGGTCTGGACCGGTCGACCCCGGCACCGGGCGTCCTCGACGCGATCCGCGACGCCGACCTGGTCGTGCTGCCGCCGTCGAACCCCGTCGTCTCCGTCGGCACGATCCTCGGCGTGCCGGGCCTGCGTGCAGCCGTCCGGGACACCTCGGCCCGCGTGGTCGGCCTCTCCCCCATCGTCGGCGGCACGCACGTGCGCGGCATGGCCGAGCAGATGCTCACCAGCATCGGCGTGGAGGTCAGCGCCGCCGGTGTGGGCCGCCACTACGGCGCGCGCTCGCGCGGTGGGGTCCTGGACGGGTGGCTGGTGGACTCCCGGGACGAGGCCGCCGTGCCGGTCCTGCACGAGGCCGGCCTCCGGGCGGCGGCGGTGCCGCTGATGATGACCGACCCCGACGCGACCGCCGCGATGGCGGCCGCCGCCGTCTCGCTGGTGACACCGGGGGAGCCCGCGTGAGCGGTCGGCTCGAGGTGCTGGCGCCGGACGGCGTCGGTGAGGTCGGCGAGGGCACGGACCTCGCGGCGCTGCTCGTCGACGCGCTGGCCGCCTCGCCGCACGGCCCCCTCCGCGACGGTGACGTGGTGCTGGTGACCAGCAAGGTCGTGAGCAAGGCCGAGGGCCGCAGCCGCCGCGGCGACCGCGACACCGCGCTGGCCGAGGAGCTCGCCGCGCCCGGTGCCCGGGTCGTCGCCCGCCGCGGTCCCACCACGATCGCGCGCACCCGCCACGGCCTGACCATGGCCGCCGCCGGCATCGACGCCTCCAACGTCGAGCGCGGCACGGTGCTGCTCCTCCCGCTCGATCCCGACGCCTCGGCGCGCGCGCTGCGCCGCCGCCTCCACGAGCTCACCGGCGCCCGGGTGGGCGTCGTCGTCACCGACACCGCCGGCCGCGCCTGGCGCGAGGGGCAGACCGACATCGCCATCGGTGCCGCCGGCCTGCTGGTCGCCGAGGACTTCGCCGGACGCGTCGACGGCCACGGCAACGAGCTGGCCGTCACGGCGCCCGCGGTCGCCGACGAGCTGGCCGGGGCGGCAGAGCTCGCCCAGGGCAAGCTCGGCGGGCGGCCCTTCGCCGTGGTGCGCGGCCGTGCCGACCTGGTGCTCCCCCTCGACGAGGACGGCCCCGGGGCCCGCGCGCTGGTCCGCCCCGAGGGCGGCGACCTGTTCGGGTACGGCGCTCGCGAGGCCGTCGTCCGCGCCCTGACCGGGCACCCGGCCGACCGGGCGCCGTTCGGCGCTCCGGCCGCGGCCGCCGAGGTGCGCTCGGCGGTCGAGGCGGTGACCGGCCGCACCTGCCGCGAGGAGGGGCCCGAGCCGGGTGACGCGCTGGTCGTGCCCGTCGCGCCCGGCGACGTACGCCTGCTGGAGGTGCTGGCCTTCGCTCATGGCTGGCTCGTGGAGGCCGATGACACGGGAGATGCCGACGTCGGGGCACGCCTGCGACCGCTGACTCCGTAGACTCCCCCGCGACATCCGCGCAACACCCCATCGCACCACCGCACACCCGAGGACTGCCGAACCGTGGCCAAGACCGTCAAGTCCGAACGACAGGCGAAGCTCGACAAGATCCGCAAGCAGCAGCGCGGAGCCGAGAGCCGCCGCAGCTTCGCCATCATCGGCACCTGCGCGCTCATCGCCGTGGTCATCGTGGCCGCCGCCGCCTACCAGCCGATCAAGAGCTGGTGGGACCAGCGCGGCTTCTCCGACACCGACCTGGCCGCCATCGGCGCCCCCGCCTCGGTCTGCGGCGAGATCACCACGAAGTCCGCCGAGGGCAGCGGCAACCACGTCGACGATGGCCAGCAGGTCTTCTACGACGACGCCCCGCCCGCCTTCGGCCAGCACTGGAACGTCTTCGGCAAGGCGCCGGTCCCGATCGGCCGCGAGTTCTACACCGAGTCCGACCGTCCCGAGCTCGAGCAGCTCGTGCACAACCTCGAGCACGGCTTCACGATCCTGTGGTACGACGAGACCGTCGCCGAGGACGCCGACCAGCTCACCGAGCTGCGTGCGATCGCCCGCAAGTTCTCCGACACGACCGACCGGCGCAACGCGTTCATCGTCGCGCCGTGGACCGAGGAGGACGGGGCGGACTTCCCCGACGGCCAGCACGTCGCCCTGACCCACTGGTCGGTCGGCGGGGTCGGCGAGACCGACGGCGAGCAGGTCGGCGTGTGGCAGTACTGCGAGGCGCCCAGCGGCGAGGCCGTGGACACCTTCGTCCGCGACTACCCGCAGCAGGACAGCCCGGAGCCCGACGTCGCGATGTGAGCCGCGCGGGCCGGCTCACACGATAGCCTCACACGAGGTCGGCCCGGCCGGACTCCTTCAGCGCGGCCACGACGGCCTTGACCTCCTGCGCGCGGGCACGGGAGGTCACCAGCACCGCGTCCGGGGTGTCGACGACCACGACGTCCTCGAGACCGACGACGGCGATGGTGCGGCCCCCCGTCACCACCAGGCCGGTCGCGTCGACCGCGTGCACCGCGGTCGCGTCGCCCAGCACGGTCACCGGGTCCTCGCCCTCCAGCAGGGTCGCCAGTGGGGCGCACGACGAACATGCCGGCGTTCCAGCGGTAGCCGCCCTCGGCGAGGTAGCCGGTCGCCACCTCCACCGACGGCTTCTCCACGAACGCCGCCACGCGCTGGGCGCCCGGGTGGCCGTCGAGCCCGTCGCCGGAGCGGATGTAGCCGAAGGCCGAGGACGGGAAGGTGGGCTCGATGCCGAGGGTGACCAGCCAGTCCTCGCGTGCCACCGCGACGGCGGTCCGCACGGCGTCGCCGAACCCGTCGGGGTCGGTGATCACGTGGTCGGCGGCGTAGGAGCCCATCACCGCGTGGGGGTCGCGCCGCTCGAGCAGGGCGGCGGCCAGCCCGATGGCCGCCATCGAGTCGCGGGCCGAGGGCTCGGCGATGATCGAGTCGGCCGGCACGTCGGGCAGCTGCTCGGCGACGGCGGCGGCGTGGGCGGTGCCGGTGACGACCACGATGTGCTCCCCCGCGAGGGGCACCAGCCGGTCGTGGGTCTCCTGGATCAGCGTCCGCCCGCTCCCCCGCAGGTCGCGGAGGAACTTCGGCGCCGTGGCCCGGCTGACCGGCCACAGGCGGGTGCCGGCACCGCCGGCGGGGACGACGGCCCAGAAGTTGTCGATCATGGCGCCAACCCTAGGGGCGCCTAGGGTCGTGGTGTGACCACGTTCGCCGATCTGCTCGCCGCCCAGGTCCGCCGGGACCCGGGGCGCCCGTTCCTCACCTTCTACGACGTCGCGACCGGTGAGCGCACCGAGCTGTCGCTGACGACGTACGCCAACTGGGTGGCCAAGGCCGCCGGGCTGCTGGAGGACGAGCTGGGCCTGGACCACGAGGACGTGCTGCTGGTCGACCTGCCGTGCCACTGGCTGGGCCCGGTCTTCCTCGGCGCCGCCTGGAGCGTGGGCCTCGAGGTCGCGTTCCCGGGCGACACCGCGTCACCGGACGCCGTCGTGTGCGGCCCCGACGGCCTGGACAGCTGGGGCCCCCGCGCCGGGTCGCTGCCGGTCGTGGCCTCCGCGCTGCACCCCCTGGGCCTGCGCTTCAGCGACCCGTTGCCGGCCGGCGTGCACGACCTCGGTGTGGAGATCTGGGGCCAGCCCGACGCGTACGCCGGGTTCAACCCGCCCGGGCCGAGCGAGCCGGACTGGGAAGCGGCCGCCACCGGGAGTCTCCTCACCGACGGCGGCCGCCTCCTGTCGACGCAGAACCCGGCTTCCCCACCGGGGATCTGCGTCCTCACCGAGCCGCTGGCACGCAGCGGCTCGCTGGTCCTGGTCGTGGGTGCCGACGACGACCGGCTCGAGTCGGTCGCGACCGACGAGCGCGTCACCGCGCGGCACCTCTGAGCTTCCCCACTCAGTCCACCAGGTCGTCTGTTCAGTCCACGAGGTCGTAGACCTCCGCTCCGTCGGCGATGACCCGCGGGCTCTTGAACCCGTTGGCGCGGCTCTCGACGAGCAGCAGGCGACCGGTGCCCCGCTCGCGGACCACCAGGTCGGGCCGGTCGCGCAGCGTGACGTCGGGGACGCCGGTCATCAGGTCGTAGTCGGAGAGGTCCAGGGAGAGGGTGCGGCCGCCGGTCAGCCCGCCCGGCCCGTTGCCGGTGTAGACGAGCAGGTCGTCGCCGCGCCGGACCAGGGTGTCGGGGGCACCGTCGGAGTCCCAGCGGCCCACGCCGACCTGGCGCGTGCCCGAGAGCGCCGAGTGCGCCTGGTACGACGGCCCGAGCGGCTCGAGCCCGCGTCCGGGGTAGATCCGCATGGCGCCGCCGCTGGGCTGGCCCATCAGGTCCGGCCAGCCGTCGCCGGTCATGTCGCCGACGACTTCGAGCATCCGCACGTCGCCCATGCGGTGACCGATCTTGACCGCCTTGGCGAAGCTGCCCGTCCCGTCGCCGCTGCGGACCTTGACCGCGCCCTTCTTGCGCTGGCGCACGATGAGGTCGCCGTGGCCGTCGCCGTCCCAGTCGCCGGCGTTGAGGACCAGGTCGGCACCCTTGGCGCGCACGTTAGTCTCCACCACGGCGCCGGTGTCGAAGGTGCCGGTGCCCGTGAAGACGAGCATCTCGTCCCCGCGCCGCGACACCAGGTCGGGGGCCGGTGAGCCGGTCACGTCGCCGGCGCCGGCCAGGTCGCCGCGGCCCTTGAGCCGCTTGACCGGGCCCCGGGCCGCGCCGACGGTGCCGTCACCACGGCCCGGGAGCACGTAGGCGTGGCCGCCCTCGCGGCGCACCACGAGGTCGACGAGGCCATCGCCGTTCCAGTCCGCGGAGCCGGTCACCGCGTCGTAGCGGGGACCGCCCTGGACCAGCACGCTCGGGGTCCCGGTGCCGCCGACGGGCAGCAGCCACAGGGACCCGGCACCGTCGCGGGCGACCAGGTCGCCGACGCCGTCGCCGTCGAGGTCACCGGCGCCGGCCAGCAGGTCGTAGCCGCTCCAGTCGCCGCTCATGGCCGAGGAGGCGAAGCCGCCGTTGCCGCGACCCCGGAACAGGGTCGGGCGGCCGGTGGACTCGTCGCGGCCGACCAGGTCGCCGAGGCCGTCGCCGTCCACGTCGCCGGGCGCCGCGAGCAGGTCGTGGCCCCGGGTGACCCCGGCGGTGCGGAGCACCCGGCCGTCCACCCGGACCTCGACGGAGCCGTCGGCGGTGCGGCCGAGGAGGTCGGGTCGCCCGTCACCGGTCAGGTCCGGCGAGACCAGCGTGGCGGCGTACGAGCCCCAGCCGGTGGAGTCGACGACGGGCTTGCGGACCTTGGTGAGGCCGCCGGTCGGGATGACGACCACGCGGTGGTCGCTGGCGCGACGCGCGACCACGTCGGGGTGCGGCGTGCCGAGCAGGTCGGCGTCGAGGTCGCGCCCTTCCCAGCCGGTCTGCGCGGCGGCGGCGAGGCTGCGGATGTCGCCGAGGCGGGCGTAGAGGTACTTCCCCGGGCAGGCGGTCGAGCCGGCGTCGCGGTGGCCGTTGATCGCCGGAAACGTGTCGCTGCCGACCTGCTGCTTCGTCGAGGACGCGTCGACGCCGTGCAGCGAGAGCTTCCAGGCGAAGAGCGCGCCGTAAGCCTCGACCATCGCCTGGCTGGGCTTGACCTGCTCGAAGTTGCCGATCGCCGACATCGCGAACGCGTAGTCGTTGTAGCCCAGGGTGTGCGCGCCGACGACCGGGCGGTCGACGCCGCCGTAGCGGCCCTCCCAGATCCGGCCGAAGCGGTCGACGAGGAAGTTGTAGCCGACGTCGGACCAGCCGCGGGACTTCGTGTGGTAGGCGTAGATGCTGCGCAGGATGCCCGGCACCTCGTCGCGGCTGTAGTCGTTGGCGTTGACCGTGTGGTGCACGAAGCCGGCGTGCACCTCGTAGTAGCGCAGCGAGCCCTTGTCGCGCATGCTCTCGTCGGCGCCCCACTGGGCGCGGGAGAAGATCTGCGGCTCCGGGGTGACCCCGCCGCGGGCGGCGGGCCCGGCGGCCGAGGTCGTCTCCGCGGTGTCCAGCGCCGCGCGCTGGCTGACCGTGCGCGAGGGGGTGCCGGGGTCGATCACGGCCAGCCGCAGGTCGGCGGGCGCGGCGCCGGCGGCGTCGACGACCCGCACCTGGACCCGGTCGACGTCACCGACGTACAACGGCTCGGTGCCGGGGCGCGCCCGACGGCCCTCGCGGGTGTCGGGGTCGGGGCCGTGCTCGTCGTGGTACTCCAGTGCCGACCAGCCCGACCACTCGCCGTCGGTGAGGGTGCGGGCCGCGATGCTCAGGTCCTCCTCGGCGACCTCGGCGCCCGGCGCCCAGGTGACGCCGACCATGCCGTCACCGGTCACGGCCTCCGGCCGGCTCACCAGCCGCTGGCCGCCGCCGGGCACGGCACGGGCCGCGGCCGTGCCGGTCAGCGACACCTCGCGCACGACCGGGTCCACCACGGTCGCCGGCAGCGTCGCCGTGCTCCGCGCCACCTGGGCGTACGCCGACAGCACGCCGACCTCGGAGCCGGTGCCCGAGATCGTGACCCCGGCGGGCGGCTGGCGCACGACGTCGAGGCTGATCAGGCTCGCGGCAGGGGTGAGCACGGCGAGCACCGCACCGAGGGCCAGCAGCTGCTGGCAGGCGGTGACGAACCGTGACCGGAAGAGCGACATCGAGGACCTTTGCGTGCGCGGGGAAGTTCACACTGCGCGCAACTTTCACACGAGTCACACAGGTCACGGAAGAGTTCGTGAGTAACTACAAACGTGTAATTTCCACTCGACACGCCGAGGAGGTCCGGATTTCTTCGCCGGGCCGGCTGGCGTCAGACGTCGGCGCCGAGCTCGTCGTCGTCGTTGTTCTCGTCGTCGGAGTCGTAGTGGAGGTACTTGATGCCCTCGTCGACGTCACCGTCGAAGCCGAGCCGGCCGTTCTCCAGCACCAGGACCCGGTCGCACATGCGACGTACGGACCCGGCGGCGTGGCTGACGTAGAACAGCGTGCGACCGGAGTCGCGCACCTCCTCCATCTTGGCCATGCACTTGCGCTTGAAGGGCTTGTCCCCCACCGCCAGCAGCTCGTCGGCCAGGAAGATGTCGCAGTCGACGTTGATCGCGATCGCGAACCCCAGCCGCGAGCTCATGCCCGAGGAGTAGTTGCCGACGGGCGAGTCGAGGTGACGACCGATGTCGGCGAAGCCGGCGATGTCGTCGAAGCGGTCCTTGGTCTCCTCCTCGGTCAGCCCGAAGACCGCCGCGTTGAGGTAGATGTTGTCGCGCCCCGAGAGCTGCGGGTGGAACCCGGCACCGGTCGCGATGAGACCGGCGATCCGGCCCCGGGTCAGCACCTGGCCGGAGTCCGGCTTCATGGTGCCGTTGATCAGCGTCAGCAGGGTCGACTTGCCCGAGCCGTTGAGGCCCATCAGGCCGATCGACTCCCCCTGCTTGACGGTGAACGAGACGTCGTCGACGGCGTTGAAGTCGTCCTTGGTCTTCTGGCCGCGGAACTTCGCCACCGTCACCTGCTTGAAGGTGCGGTGGTAGCGCAGGCTGAAGGTCTTGGTGACGTTCTCGACGACGATCGACGTCTCGGGCGGGTAGCTGCTCGGGTTGCTCAGCGCACTGGTCACGTCAGACGCTCCGGGATCTTGTTCTCGAACCGGCGGAAGACCCACTGCCCCAGGAGCAGGACGACCACGGCCACCCCGAGCATCACCAGGCCGCGCGAGAACATCGCGTCGGGCATCTCGGTGAGCATGGTCCTCTCGGGGTCCTCGGTCGTGCCCACCCAGAAGGCGCGCTGCACGAGCAGCACGGCGTTCGAGAGCGGGTTCCACAGGTAGTAGGCGGCCGCGTCGCCGAAGCGCTCGTCGACGATCGAGTAGGGGTAGATCATCGGGACGCCGAAGCGCACGAAGTTGGTCAGGATGTTGACCACGCTGGCGAAGTCGCGGAAGTAGACGTTGGCGACGCTGAACATCAGGGCCAGCCCGGTCCCGAGCGCCATGATGATGCCCAGCGCCAGGAAGAACGCGGCGATGCCCAGCCCCGAGGGCGCCCAGCCGATGATCAGCACCGCGACCAGCAGGATCACCACCTGCGGGGCCACGTGGAACAACGAGACCATCATCGACGCGACCGGGAACATCTCCTTGGGCAGCGCCATCTTCCGGATCAGTGCCTTGTTGCGCACGATCGACCTGGTGCCCGCGTTGAAGGTCTCGGTGAAGAAGTGGACGACGATCAGGCCGCAGAAGACGTGGATCGCGAAGTTCTCGGTGCGGTCGCGCCCCAGCACCAGCACGAAGATGAAGGTGTAGATGAACAGCTGGGTCAGCGGGTTGATGTAGGACCAGATCAGCCCCAGGAACGACCCGGAGTAGCGCGCGTTGATCTCCCGGCGCACCAGCAGCTTGAGCAGGTAACGGCGCCGGAAGACCTCGAGCAGGCCCTGGGTCGCGGTCGGCGGCGCCAACGGCGCGTCGACCAGGTAGCGGCCCTCAGTCATCGGAACCCGAGCGATCCTGCCCCAGCCACGGCGACAGCGTCTGCTCCCAGGTCTCCGGCGAGGTGATGTCGCCGAGCGCGGCGCGGTACTCCTGCGCCAGGCGCGGCCACTCCTTCTTCAGCTGCTCGTGCAGCTTCAGCGTCTTCGTGAGCAGCTCGCGGAACTTCTCCGGGTCGCGCTGGTAGAACGCGGCGGACGTGCCGTCGTTCATCGAGACGATGGCGGAGTCGTAGGAGGCCAGGCGGTACCACTTGGCGTCCATGGCGCGGACCTCCGCCTCGGGGAACTCCCGGGACAGCTCGCGCGGCTTCTTCAGCTGGCGCAGCGGCTGCAGGCCGGCGCTGACCAGCTGCGAGACGCGGCTGGGCACCTCGGCGGAGTCGCGGCCCTTGCGGGGCGGCTTCTCCCGGCGTACGGGCGGGAAGGCGTCGCGGTCGACCTCGAGCTTGGCGTCCTGGAACGGCTTGCGGATCGCGTTGACGTAGGTGAGCGTCTCCGGCAGCCGCTGGTGCAGGTGGCCGGGCCCCGACAGCACGTCGAGCAGCGCCTGGTGACGCATCTCGACGGTGGAGTACTGCATGGAGACCAGGTGGGCGATCTGGTGGTTGCGGCTCTCGCGCACCATCCGGCCGCCGTTCGGGTAGGTCGAGTGCAGCAGCGCCGCGACGAAGCGGTTGCGCTGGTGCAGGTAGGCCTGCCAGTCGACCGCGTCGTTCTTGTCGGTCCACGGCACGTGCCAGACCGCGGCGCCGGGCAAGGTGACGGTCGGGAAGCCGTGCTCCCGAGCGCGCAGGCCGAACTCCGAGTCGTCCCACTTCAAGAACAGCGGCAGCGACAGGCCGACCTCCTCGAGGACCGCCCGCGGGATCAGGCACATGAACCAGCCGTTGAAGTCGACGTCCACGCGCTTGTGCAGCCAGCGCGCCGAGCGCAGGTTGCGTGCGGCGAAGTCCCAGTCGGGGAAGGTGTCGTTGGGGCTCTCCCACCAGAACTTCCACGGCTGGACGATCTCGCCGAAGCTGTGCAGCCGAGACCGGGAGTAGATGTTGAACATGTGCCCGCCCACGATCGTGGGGCGCTTGGCCAGGTCCGCGAAGGTGACGGCGCGGATGATGCCCTCGGGCTCGCACACGACGTCGTCGTCCATCATCAGCGAGTACGTCGCCGAGCCCCGCTTCACCGACTCCAGCTGCCCGCGGGCGTACCCGCCCGAGCCGCCGAGGTTGCCCTGCTCGAGCACGGTCAGCGTGGAGCCCAGCAGCTTCTCGGCGGTCGCGAAGTGCTCGGAGCCGGTCACCTTGTCGGTGCCCTGCTCCATCACCATCACGGTGTCGAGGTAGGGGTGCAGCTCCTCGGCCTCCCCGAGCTGGACGAGCAGCTCGGCGCAGAAGTCGGGGCGGTTCATCGTGGTGATCGCGATGTCGGTGGTGCCGTGCTCGGCGCGGCCCGCGGGGACCTCGGCGCTCCACTCGGCGGACTCGACGACGACGTCGCCGTCACCGGCCACGACGTCGTACCAGTACCAGCCGCCGTCGATGAAGGGCTTGAGCGTCAGGTCGAAGGTGAAGGTCTCCGAGGCACCGCCGGTGGTCTCTGCCGACTCGACGCGCTGGGAGTGGCCGCGCGCCATGGACTTGTAGACCAGCAGGGTCGCGCCCTCGCCGCGCAGGGTCACCGTGAGGCGGACGGCGTCGACGACGGTCCAGCGCCGCCAGTAGGAGGCGGGGAAGGCGTTGAAGTAGGTGCCGAAGGAGAGCTTCTCCCCCTGCGGCACCCGCAGCGCCGTGCGCGACTCGATCTGGTCGGGGTGCAGGCTCTTGCCGGTGCTGGTGGACTGCCGCACCGCGGCGTTGTTGAGGTCCTTGGCCGCCCGGTTGCCGCCGACCTCGTACTTGTCGGCGTCGAGGCGGGCCTCCTCGGTGTCGACGTAGAGGGCCATGACGTCGAAGTCGCGGTCCAGCGGCATGATCTGCCGCTGGAGCATCCTGCGCGTGCTCATGCCACACCTCCGCTGGCGAACGGCGCACCCTCGGCGAAGTGCGGCTTGATCTTGTTGTCGTACATCGACAGCGCCGAGCCGATGGCCATGTGCATGTCGAGGTACTGGTAGGTGCCGAGGCGGCCGCCGAAGAGCACCATGTCCTCGGCCTTGGCCTTCTCGCGGTAGCGCATCAGGATCTCGCGGTCGGCCGCGGTGTTGACCGGGTAGTACGGCTCGTCGCCCTCCTCGGCGAAGCGGCTGTACTCGTGGACCACGATCGTCTTGCCCGGCAGGTAGGTGCGCTCGGGGTGCAGGTGCTTGAACTCCAGGGTCCGGGTGAAGGGCAGCTCCTGGTCGTTGGCGTTGACCACGCCGGTGCCCTGGTAGTCGTCGACGTCGAGGGTCTCGGCCTCCAGGTCGATGGTGCGCCACGACAGCCGGCCCTCGGAGTTGTCGAAGTACTCGTCGACGGGGCCGGTGTAGACGACCGGGACCTTGCCGACGTACTCCTCGCGCACGTCGAGGAAGTCGACCTCGAGGCGGACCTCGATGTTGGGGTGGTCGGCCATCCGCTCCAGCCACGCCGTGTAGCCGTCGACCGGCAGGCCCTCGTAGGTGTCGTTGAAGTAGCGGTTGTCGAAGGTGTAGCGGACCGGGAGGCGCGTGATGATGTCGGCGCTCAGCTCGGTCGGGTCGGTCTGCCACTGCTTGGCGGTGTAGCCCTTGACGAACGCCTCGTAGAGCGGGCGGCCGATCAGGCTGATCGCCTTCTCCTCGAGGTTCGTGGCGTCCTCGGTGGCGATCTCGCTGGCCTGCTCGGCGATCAGCGCCCGTGCCTCGTCGGGGGTGTGGGACTTGCCGAAGAACTGGTTGATCAGCCCGAGGTTCATCGGGAACGAGTAGACCTGCCCCTGGTACTTCGCGAACACCCGGTGCTGGTAGTTGGTGAAGTCGGTGAACCGGTTGACGTAGTCCCACACCCGCTTGTTGGAGGTGTGGAACAGGTGCGTGCCGTACTTGTGCACCTCGATGCCGGTCTCCTCGTCGAACTCGGAGTAGGCGTTGCCACCGATGTGGTGGCGGCGCTCGAGGACGAGGACCTTCAGGTCCAGCTCGGTGGCGCAGCGCTCGGCGATGGTGAGGCCGAAGAAGCCGGAGCCGACCACGACGAGATCGGGGGCGGAGTCAGGAGCAGACACGATCGGTCAGTCTACGGACGACGGGGGCAGCGAGCGCATCCCCCACGCTGCGCGCATGGCTCGGATCACGTTGGCCGCCTCCGACCGTCCGCCGCGCACGGGCGCCAGCAGGAGGACGGCCAGCACGATGAGCAGCGGCTTGAGCCGGACGGCTGCGTTCTCGCCGTACCGCAGGTGCACCGCGAAGAGGTTGCGATACATGTAGAAGCCCTTCCACCCGGCCAGGTCGTGCTGCTGGTCGAAGTCGAGCTGGCGCACGAGCACCGCGTCGCGGACCGCCCAGATGCGCCGGCCGCTGCGGCGGGCACGGATGGCGAAGTCCACGTCGTCGTAGAAGATGAAGTACGACGGGTCGGGCAGCCCGATCTCCTCCACCACCGTGCGGCGCACCATGAAGCCCTCGAAGGCGACGTTCTCGACCTCGACCCGCTCAGGCATGGCCGCGCGGGTGCCGAAGTCCTCGACCATCCCGGTCTTGGGCTTGATCGCCCAGGGGTGGGTGAGGTCGAAACGGGTGGCGGCCTTCTCGCACAGCCGGCCGTGTGAGTCCTCGCGCACGCTGGTGAGGCAGTCCTCGTCCTGGGCCATGAGCACCGAGAGGCAGTCCGGTGCCGGGACGACGTCGTCGTCCATCAGCCAGGCGCGGTCCCAGCCCTGCTCGTAGGCGGTGCGCAGACCGAGGTGGAACCCGCCGGCGCCGCCGAGGTTCTCCTCGGTGCGGATGACCTGCAGCGGCAGCCGGCCGCGGGCCTGCTCGTCGGCGAGGACCTGCGGCGTGTGGTCGCTGCTGTGGTTGTCGACCACGATCACCGCGTCGGGGCGGTGCTCGAGCGCGGCCAGGCCGTCGAGCATCCCGGTGAGCAGGGCGGCGCGGTTGAAGGTCACCACGACGACGGCCACGGTCTCCCCGGTCTCGACGGTGGTCATCGCAGGTACCTCCGGTGGCCCGTGAAGTCGCCGCGCAGGCCGGCGTACGCCGCGCGGGCGCTGAGCGCGAGGCGTACCGGGTCGCGGCGGGTGAGGAGGTAGAACCACACGGTCTTGGCCCAGAAGAGCAGCACGTGCAGCCAGCCGCGGTACTCGCGCAGGTTGAGGGTGTTGTTGCGGGCCATGCAGTAGGCCTTGAGGTCGCTGGGGCTGTGGTTGTACGTCGTGCGGCCGGCCATCATCGGCGTCCCCAGCTCGCCCACGGACGGGTGGTGGACGCGCGCGTCCGTGACGGTCGCGATGCGGGCCCCGGCGCGCTCGGCGCGCAGGCGGTACTCGTGGTCGTCGCCCCAGATGAAGAACTCCTCGCGGGGGTGGCCGATCCGCTCGACCAGCTCACGGGTCACCAGCACCCCGTTGAAGGGGATGACGATGTCGTCGATGCGCTGACGCTCTCCCCCGGCCCGCTCGACGTCGGCCAGCGCCCGCACCACGCGGGTGCCGCCGGGCAGCCGGATCGGGAACACCAGCCGCCCCGGGTCCTGCTCGTCGACGACCAGCGGTCCCCAGAAGTCCAGGTCGTCCTCGCGCAGCAGCCGCTCGAGGCACTCGACCTCGGGCAGCCCGTCGTCGTCCATGAGCCACACGAGGTCCGCGTCGGTCTCCTCCGCGGCCCACCGCAGGCCGGCGTGGAAGCCCCCGGCGCCGCCGCGGTTGTCGGGCAGCGTCCTCGCCGTCACGTCGCTGCGGCCGGCCAGCCACTCCCCCGTGTCGTCGGTGCTGGCGTTGTCGACCACCAGCACCTCGACCAGCGCCGGGGTCCGCTCGCGCACTTCTGCCAGTCGCGCCACGAGGGTCTGGAGCAGATCGTGGCGATTGAAGGTCACGACGACGGCCACCACGCGGCGTACGGGCTGGTCGGTCGGCACGGGCGCCACCCTAGGAGAGTCGACGCTGTCGGGCACCACGGCACGCGCTGGCTGGCCTGCTGCCGTGACCCGGGGCACGCGCTGACGCAGAGCACGCCAGGACCTCAGCGCCCGCGCTTCAGAGCGTGGTGGTGCCGTCGGGGTGGACGAGGAACCGCAGGCTGTGGGGGCTGGTCCAGAGCCAGGTGGTGGGGGTGAGCTGCTGGTAGTCCCACCGCCCGTCAGGGGATGGGTGGGTCTTGGCTCGGTGATGTCGTCTGCACAACGGGGCGAGTCGGTCGGTGGCGGTCTGGCCGGGTGGTCCGCCCTGGTCGGGTGGGACGTACTCGTCGATGTTTGGCCGGGTGGTCCGCCCTGGTCGGGTGGGACGTACTCGTCGATGTGGTCGAGGTCGGTCCTGGCTGAGGTGCGGGTGCAGTGGGGGAACACGCAGGTGGGGCGCTTGAGCTTGACGCGTTGGCTGATGCGGTCGGGGATCTCGTAGGCGTCCACGGCGATCTGGTCGGCGAGGTCGATGACCGGCTTGACGATCACCTGGGTGCCGGGGACTGAGAGCCACTCGCGGACGGCGTCGGCGGTGAGGGTCTGGTGGTGGTTCTCGACGCGGGCGAGGTGGAGGCCGAGCTGACCGGTGTCGGGGTCGATCTCGGGTGAGGACGTGAGGGCCGCGTCGCTGAGGTGGATGTGGAGGACGACCTGGCGCGGTCGGTTCGCAAGGGTGGGTGGTCTCGACGCCCGCTCCTCGCTGGCGCTCGTCGCTGCTCGACCACCTGCGGCGGTGTCGTTGGCTGCTCGACCACCTTCGTCGGCCGGTGAGGTGTCGAGGTCGAGGGTGAGATCGCCGCGGGAGAGGTAGCCCAGGGCCTTGGCGCGGCGGACGTCGAGGGAGTCGGTGGACCCGGCGGCGAGGAGCTGGTCGGCGATGGTGCGGATGGCGTGCTCGAGCTCTTCGGCATCAGCCCGGTCCAGCAGGCCCGAGAGGTGGACGCCGCTGGCGGTGCCGATGGACCACGCGGTGGAGAGGTCGAGGGTGACGTGGAGGGTGGCGGCGGTGTCGGCCTCTTCCATCTCGGTCGCCTCGGGGTCGAAGCGTGCGGCTGCTTCGGCGACGAGCCGCTTCACGGTGGTGAAGGAGGCGGTGTGGATGAGGTGGGCGAGGTGGGCGTCGACGAACGCCGCGGCCTCCTGAGTGAGGGCGCGGGTGAGGTCGGTGACGCGGCGGACCCGCCACACCTGCACCTGACCGTCCAGCAGGCGCTGCCAGATCTTGGGCAGCCGGTAGCGGGCTTCGACGGCATCGGAGAGCAGCATCCGCCCGGAGTCGGTCGACCTGCCCAGGGCGGCGGCGAACTCGATGACGGCGAACTCCGACACCTCAGGTGCGCCGGGTCCGGCGAGCTCGAGCATGGTGTCGGCCCCTGGCATCCCGAACCGGGCCACCCACGCGTTCTCCGCTTCGGTGTGCGCGTCGTCGTCGGGCAGCCCGAACGTGCCGTACAGGTCGGGCATCAGAGCGCCGGTGGTGTGGCGGTCGGCCCACTCGCCGATCGCGATGAACCGGTCGCGGTCGGCCTGGTCAGCGGCCTTGTCGAGGTCGCGGATGGCGGTCAGCAGGTCACCGGTCGGGACAGGAGGAGAGTCCTGTGCCGAGTGGTCCTGGTGCCCGAGTGCCATGGCCAGATACTACTAGAACACCAGTTCGAAAGGAACCCTGGATGCGGGCCCCGGATCCAATCTGTGGAGGACGATCCAGCCGCAACCCGAGCGAGCACCTCGAGCTGCCGCAAGGGGTGAGCGGCGCGCAGCCAGGTACCGGAATCGAAGCCAACCGCGAGCACGGCTTCGAGAAATACAGGACCTGCTGCAGCGCGAACGTCCGGGCGCCCACCCACCCCGACCACCGAGTCCGAGGGGACCGGAGGGCGTGCCGTGAAAGGGGTTCACGAGGAACCCTCCAGTCGCCCCGTGGAGCAGGTTGCCTATCGGCGTACGGGGTCTCGAGACGGCGCTGGCGCGCCTCCTCGACCGGCGATGGGACAGCGCTGGCGCGCCTCGCACCTCAACCAGCGAACGAGCAGCGGGGGCCGAGGCCCAGGCGCATGACGACGGCGGTGGTGCCGTCGCGGTAGTAGCGCGGGCGCCGGTCGACCTCGGTGAACCCGCGGGCGGCGTAGAAGGCGAGGGCGGAGGCGTTGTCCTCGCGGACCTCGAGCAGCATCCGGTCCGCGCGGCCGGAGCGGGCGAGCGCGACGCACTCCTCGAGCAGGGCGGAGGCGACGCCGCAGCGGCGGGCGGAGGTGGAGACCGCGATGCGTTGGAGCTCGGCGACGTCGACCACGACGGAGACCACCGCGTGCCCGACGACCGCACCGGCGAGCTCGGCGACGAGGTAGTGCGCGTGCGGCACCTCGCCGCGCACCCCGGGCGCGACGAGGGCGGGCGGCCAGGCGTCGGCACCGAGGTTGTCGGCCTCGGAAGCGACGACGGCGTCGAGGTCCGCCTCGGCGGCGGGGCGGACCACGAGGGTCACGAGACCTGCTTGCGGGCGCTCGGCTCGACGGCGTCGGGGCGGCGCAGGTAGAGCGGCTCGGGGTCGAGGAGCTCGGCGCACTCCTCGGTGATCACGCGTGCCAGCCAGCCGGCGGACGGCCGGGTCGGGCCGGCGGCGGTCGGGAACGCGTCGGGGTAGAGCGCGGCCCCCTCCCCCACGACCGGCGAGGCAGTGGCGGCGTCGGCGGGCTTGAGGACGGCGGGGCCGTCGAGGCGAGCGCCGCCGGCGTCGTACGTCGCGAGGTAGACCTCCTTGCGCCGCGCATCGGTCGCCACGACGAAGTCGGAGGTCACCGCGCCGGTGTCGACGGCCTCGATCGCGAGCACGTCGAGCGAGCACACGCCGTAGACGGGGATCTCCAGCACGAACGCGAGGGTGCGGGCCGTGACCAGGCCGACGCGCAGGCCGGTGAACGGTCCCGGGCCGACGCCCACGCCGATGGCGGTGAGGTCCTGGCGGACCGCGCCGACGTCGAGCAGGCAGCGCTCGATGAGGGGGGCGAGCTGCTCCCCGTGCTTCATCGCCCGCTCGGCGACGTGCTCGGCGACGACGTCGGAGCCGTCGTGCAGGGCGACGGTGACGAGCGGGGTCGCGGTGTCGAGGGTGAGCAGCACGCCAGCGAGGTTAGCGGGCGGCCCGCTGGGCGTAGGCGGTGGCGGCGGCGTGCACGGCGTCGACGTACTCCTGCGCGTGGTTGTAGCTGTGGATCGCCGAGGCCCAGGTGGAGCCGGAGTCGAGGTCCTGGCCCGAGGCGCACAGGTAGCGCGCGGCGGTCGCCGCAGCGTCATCGAGGTCGTGCGGGTCCATCACGCCGTCCCCGTCGCCGTCGGCAGCCCACGGCTCCCACGAGGAGCGCAGGAACTGCATCGGGCCCACGGCGTGCTCCCAGACCGGGTCGCCGTGCCACTGGGCCGACTCCGGGGTCGAGCGGATCGCCGCGACCGGTCCCACGCCGTCGAGCGCCACCCCGATGATCGGCGGCTCCGAGCGACCGTCGACGGTCAGCGAGCGGCCGTCGATGGTGCCGTGGTGGGACTCCACCCAACCGATGCCGGCCAGGGTCGTCCACCCGAGGTCGCAGCCGCCGACCCGCGAGATCTGGGCGTCGGCGTACGCCCGGAGCGCGGGCTGCGGGATGCCGGTACGCCGGGCGGTCCGCTCCAGCCAGTCCTGGTCGACCAGCTGACCGGACACCGGGGTCGCGGCGGGCAGGTCGGCGGTCACGGGCACCGGCGCGGCGACGTACTCCGGCGGCGGGGTGAGGTCGAGCGTGCGCGGCGTCGCGTAGAGCCGCGACAGGCCGAACGCGGCGGCGGTCGCGAGCACCAGGAGCGTCGCGAACAGCAGGATCGCGCGCGGGCCGGAGATCACGAGGAGAGTGTGGGGTACGCCGGCCGGATCAGCCGAACCGGCCGTGGACGTAGTCGCTGGTACGCTCGTCCTGCGGGTTCTCGAACATCGCCCGGGTGTCGCCGTGCTCCACGATCACGCCGGGCGTGCCGTGCGCGGCGAGGAAGAACGCGCACTGCGAGGAGACGCGCGCCGCCTGCTGCATGTTGTGGGTGACGATCACGATGGTGACCTCGCGGGCCAGGTCAACCATCGTCTCCTCGATGACGCGGGTCGAGGTCGGGTCCAGCGCCGAGCAGGGCTCGTCCATCAGCAGCACGCGCGGCTTCACCGCCAGCGACCGGGCGATGCACAGCCGCTGTTGCTGACCGCCCGACAGGCCGCCACCCGGGGCGTCGAGGCGGTCCTTCACCTCGTTCCAGAGGCCGCCCTTCGTCAGGCAGGACTCCACGAGGTCGTCGCGCTCGGAGCGCGACGCCTTGGTGCCGGTCAGCTTGAGGCCGGCCAGCACGTTCTCCCGGATCGACATCGCGGGGAACGGGTTGGGCTTCTGGAACACCATCCCGATCGCGCGACGCGCCTCGATGAGCTTCTTGTCCGGGTGGTAGATGTCCTCGCCGTCCAGCCACACCTCACCGGCCAGCTGCGCGGACGGCACCAGCTCGTGCATCCGGTTGAGGATGCGCAGGAACGTCGACTTGCCGCACCCGGACGGTCCGATGAGCGCGGTGATCGCACCGGCCGGCATCGTCAGCGAGACCCGGTCCAGCACCTTGCGGTCCCCGAACCACGCGGTGATCTCCCGGGCGTCGAGCTCCGCGAGCCGCTGGTCGATCGGACGCTGGTCGACCTGACGCTGGTCGAACGGAGCCCGCGGGAGCGCGTCGTCGGGTACGGCGGGGATGACGGCCGTGGCGTCGGTGCTGCTCGTGGGGCTGGTCATGGGGGCGCTCTCGTTCCTGATTGGTGCGGGGGTGGTGCGAGTGGTCGCCCGGGAGCGACCACCCGCACCGGTGAAGCTGGGTGCTGCCGGGTGCTACTGGGTGCTACTTCTTCTTGACCTTGACGGTGACCTTCGTGGTCTGGTCACCGAAGGCCACGGTGTACTTCGTGGTCTTCTTGACCTTCTTCGCGACCAGCGTGGCCTTGCCGTTCTTCAGCATCGAGGAGTCGATCTCCTTCTTGCCCTTGAGCAGCGAGACCTCGCCCTCGGCGCCGGCGATGGTGACCTTGACCTTGGCGTTCTTGCCCTTCTTGACGGTCTTGGCCTTGGCCTTGATGACCACCTCGTCGGACACGACGACGGTGGCGTCGTCGCTGGAGGCGAGGAAGCCCTCACCCGGGTTCAGCGTGGCCGTGTAGGTGTGCGAGCCGGCCTCGACCGCCGAGAGGGTGACCTTGGCCTGGCCGGCGACGATCGCGACGTCCTCGGCGACGACGTCCTCGCCCTCGGTGAAGGTGACGGTGCCCGACGGCACGCCGCTCGTCGAGCCGAGGGTGGCGGTCAGGGTGACCTTGCCGGCCGACGGGCTGGTGGCGGCCAGGTCGGTGGTGGTCTCGGCGACCTCGTTGGTCGTGAAGTTGCTGGTCGCGGCCTGGGTCGCGACGCCGCAGGCCCCCTGGTTGGCCTCACGGGCCAGCTGCAGGAAGCCCGAGCCCTCGATGAGCGGGGCGGCGGCATCGGAGCAGAGGAAGCCGTCGGGGCCGAAGACCGCCTGGATGTCGGCACGGGACAGGTCGGTGCCGCGGACCACGTTGTAGAGCGCGCGGTTGGCCGCGAAGCCCGCGGTCAGCTTGATGGCGCTGCCGGCGGCCTTGGCGCGACCGGTGGAGAACGGCGCGACCGCGTTGGCGTCGCCCTGGATCGGGGCAGGGTCGTGCTCCTGGACCTCGGTGACCGAGCCGGCCAGCGCCACGTCGACGCCGTTGTTGGCGGTCTTGAGCTGAGCGACGAAGAACGAGCGGGTGCCCGAGCCGGCCTGCGGGATCAGCGGCTTGATGACACCGGGGCTGCCGCCGAGCTCACTCCAGTTGGTGACGGTGCCGTCGTAGATCTTGACCAGGTCCGCGGCCGAGATGGTGGCCGGGGCGTTGGACGGCACGGTGTTCGAGACGGCGAGCTTCAGGCCGTCCACGGCGAACGGGAAGGCCTGCAGGCCGGCGTTGACCTCGTTGGTGTTCAGCGCCGAGGAGGACCGAGCGAAGTCGATCTCGGCCACGTTGTTGTCGCCGTACAGGCGGCTCTTGCCGGCACCCGAGCCGTTGGGGCGGTCGATGGTGGTGCCCTGGGGGAACGTCAGCTGACCGCCGCCGCCGGCCTGGAAGGAGGCGATGCGGAAGCCGGTGTCGCCGTCGTTGAAGCCGGGGTGGCCGTCGAAGCCCTCGGCGACGTAGTGCATGGAGATCTCGGTGGTGTCCGAGCCGACACCGATCAGGTCGGCCGCGACCGGGGTGAAGGTCGGGTCGTAGGCCTCCTGGGCCGCCGAGGCGGAGGGGACGCCGAGCGCGAGGGTCGATGCGGCCACCGCCGCGACGACCCCGAGGACGGAGCCGCTGAGGGTCTTGCTTGCCTTCATGGTTTCGCTCTCTCTTGGTGGGGGTGGAGCTCGCGGCGCGGGTCCGGGTGACCCTCGACGCGGATGGATCGTCAGACGCCGGAAGGCGCCCGGTCAGGTGCTTGCATGGACGTTGCGGATCGGTTCACGAGCCGGTCACATCACGTTGGGGAGAAGTCGGACGAGCACGTCGGTGGTGACCCAGGCCAGGGCGATGACCACAGGGCTGGCGAGCACCCAGACGAGCACCGCGGACCAGCGCTGGCGTGCCGAGACGATCAGCAGCGTGGCCAGCACCAGCGCGGCCAGGCAGGTCGCGAGGAGCGGCAGCACCGTGACCTCGGAGGCCATCAGCTGCTCGCTCTCCGGGATCGCCGCCGGTCGCCCCGGCGGTGCGGGGAACGCGTCGTCGGCCTCGGCGTCGACGTACACCGCCTCTCCTGGGGTGAGCCCGGCAAGCCGGCCCTGGCCTTCGGCGGTGGCCAGGACGAGCCGGGCCACGCCCGCCTCCCGCGGCTGCGGCAGGGGGTCGCCGGTGCGCCGGACCCCGAGCACCCGGAAGGTGCGGGTGCCCTGGGCGACGACGACCTCGATGGTGTCGCCGGGCGTGAGGTCGGTGAGGTCGGCGAAGGGCCGGCCGTACATCGCTGCCCGGCCCATCAGGACCGAGGTGCCGTCCTGGCCGGGGAGGACGGTGTTGCGCTGGTGCCCGGGGCCGACGCGCAGGTCGCCGGAGGCGGTGCCCTCGACGACGACCTCCTCGAGGTCGAGCGCGGGGATGCGGACCAGTGCGACCGGATCGCCGACCGGCACGACCGGTCCGACCGGCGCGGTGGCCGACGCGATCTCGGTGCGGAACTGCGCGTAGAGCAGGTCCTGGGCGCGCTCGTGCTTGAGGTCGCCGAGCAGCAGCAGCTGCACGAAGACCCACAGGCAGACCACCGCGAGCATCGTCGCCGCCGACGAGGTGACGGCCGGGGTGCCGGTCAGCGGAGGCCGCGGGGCACGCGCCGGCCTGGGCGGCTTCCGCGGCTTGGCCGGTTTGGCGGGCTTGGCCGCCTTCTCGGCCCGGCGGGTCGGCGTGGTGCGGGACGGTTGCGTCATGGTCACGGCTCAGCCCTGCCGGGGCGGTCGGACGAGGAAGCGGGTGCCGGCCACGGCCAGGCTGCCGAGCAGTCCGCCGAGGAACAGCAGCGGCAGCAGCAGACCCGCGGTGCGCGAGGAGATGGCCGTGGTCGCGGGCATCGCGACGGGGGCGGTGTCCTCCTCGACCGGTGCCGGCGCCTCGGTGGGCTCCTCGGCGACCGGCGGCTCCTCGACCGCAGGCGCGTCCGGCACGGTGGTGGGCACGTCGGTGCCGTCGGAGCCCCCGTCGGTCGTCAGGTCGACGGGGTCGGGGAGCGTCGAGGCCGGCGGCGTCTGGGTGCCGATGGCGGTCGCGACGTCCTGCGCGGCGGCGTACAACCCCGCGGTCACGCCGGTACGACGCAGCGGGAGGTAGCCCGCGGGCAGCTGGCCGTTGCCCGGGCCGGGTCGCTGGCCCTCGGAGGTGGCGACCCGGATGAACTGGGCGACCTTGGCCGCGTCGGCCTCGTCGAGGTTCTGCATCCGCGCGGCCGTGTAGACGACCATCGTGCCGGGGTAGGCCTTCGAGCTCGTGCGCACGTCCGCCTGGTCGAGGGTGAACGGGAGCGTCTCCTCGCCCGGCTCCATGAGCGACACCGCAGCCGCCATGGAGGACTCGGTGGGCTCGACGAACTTCCCGGGCGCGGCCTGCAGGGCGGCCGCCTTGAGGCCGTAGCGCTCGACGTCGCCGAGGCTCACCAGCCCGAGCATGAAGCGCGCGCCGTAGGACTGCCGCCCGATGCGGCCCACCTTGTAGAGACCGGTGTCGGCGTCGAGCTCGCACCGGGTCTGCACGTTCGGGTGGGCGTCGAGGAGCGCCTCGCTGATCTTGCGCAGCGTCGTGACGGGAGCCGCGATCTGGTTGAAGTAGACCGCCGGGTTCTCCTGACGGCAGGTGTTCCCGGTCTCGGGCACGAAGTCGTCGAGCAGCGGGATCTCGGAGGCCGGCAGCGCCAGACCCTCGTAGTTGGGGTTGACGACCATGCCCCACTGGTCCGCCTCGCCGCTGACGAAGTCGCGCGCTGCCCGGTCCTGCATGACCCAGTCGGTCAGCTGGCGGATGATGTCGGACTGGTTCGACAGCGACAGCAGCGTCGCCCCGACCTCCTGGTTGATCTGGCTCAGGCCGGGGTTGAGCCGCACGAACTCCGGGTCCTGCATGATCGAGAGCGGATTGCCCTCCATGCCGGGGTGGCCGCGGCCGAGGTCGGAGCCGAGGTAGGACTGGGTCAGCAGCTTGGCCACCAGCCGCGGGGTGATCCGCAGCGTCGCGAGCTCACCCGCGTTGTCGGGCCTGTCGACGACGTAGCCGATGGCGAACCCGGTGACGGCCGTCGGCGCGTAGCCGACGGGGTCGAGTCCGACCTGGGTCTGCTCGGAGCTGACGAGCGCCGCGGCGCCGCCGCCGTTCTCCATCAGCGTGAAGCCGGCCTCGTCGGACATCTGGTTGTGCTGGAACTTGAAGCGGTCCTTGCGCAGGCAGTACGCCGGCGACCACTGCAGCGCCGCCTGCGCGAGCAGCTCGGTGCCGTAGAAGCCGGTGGGTGCGCGGGCGTCGAGGATGTCGCAGGTGTCGGGCGGGAGCCCGAAGGTGATCGGGATGGTGAAGCGGTTCTTCCACTGCGACGCCGCCCACCACAGGGACGGCGAGACGGCCTGGTCGACCCCCTCGGAGGCGACGTTGCCGCTCCCCGGCACGAAGCGCCCGGTGCGCCGGCAGGCGTTGTCCGACGCCGTCGGCGGCGAGGACGGCTGGTCGCAGGAGAGGCCCACGATGGGGATGACGACGATGGAGCACGCGGTCTCGTGGTTGCAGCCCAGCGACTCGTTCTCCACGTCCGAGCGGACCTCGAACTGCACCTCGCCGCGACCGTCGAGGTCGGTGAAGGCCGCCAGCTCGGCGGCCGGGAAGGCCGCACCCACCGCGGCCTCGGGCGGCATCTGGTCGGCCTGGCAGGCCGGGAAGACCTTGCCCGAGGCGGCGACGAAGGGCGTGAGCCGGGTGCTGTAGCCGGCGATGTCGGCGGTGGGGCACACGTCCGCACCCGGCAGCGGGTCGAGGCCAGAGACCCGCCCCTTGTCCGCCTCGTCGGCGTCGAGGTCGTGGCGCCAGGCGGCCTCGCCGTCGCTGCGGGTGATCTGCGAGCGCTGCGCGAACGACGCGGTCCAGCAGGTCTCGGGTCGCAGCTGCTCCTCGCCCTTGCCCGGCTCCTCGACACCGCGGCACTGCATGATGACGACCGGGTACTCCTGGGCCAGGCCGCTCTCGCCGAACGGGTTGCTGGCACGGCCGCCGCTGGGCTGGGCGCCCTTCCAGGCGATCCGGATCCGCTGCCGGCCCCGCAGGTCCGTGGTCTGGTCGGCGGTGACCGTCACGGTGTAGGCCGGGAACTCCTGCAGGCTGCCGTCGGGCTTGGTGACCACGCGCTGCAGCGTCTTCGTCTCCGAGTACGCCGGCGCGCCGGCGCCGGCGCGGGCCACCGGCTCGGTGGCTCCGGTGCTGCTCGGCCCCGCCAGCACCAGCCCGGAGCCCAGGCTCAGGAGGACGGCGGCGGCGAGTGCGCGCCGGGGGCGGACCCCACCGCTGACGACCGCGCTCACGACCGGGCTCCTGCCGGGCCGCGGCGACGCAGCGCCGAGACGTAGAGACCGGGCAGCACCACGAGGGTCACCAGCAGCAGCCCGGAGAGCCAGGCGAAGGCCCGGGTGTCGCCGGCTCGGTCGGCGACCAGGACGGTGCTGGGGTCGGCGTACACGGCCGCACCGTCGCTCACCGCGCCGGTGTCTCCCCCGACGACCTCCCCGGTGACGGGGTCGACGCTGCCGGGTGCGTCGGTGGTGACCTCTCCCCCGGTGTCGACGTCGGTCCCACCACCTCCACCTCCGTCTCCGGAGCCGTCGCCCTCGTCGGTCGTGCCGCCATCGCCCTCGTCGGTCGAGGGGTCACCGGTGCCCGTGGAGGTGCCGCAGGGCCCGGCGCCGGCCTTGTCGCAGGCGGCCGGCTGGGGAGCGATCTGGGCCAGCTTGTTGTTGCTGAGGTTCTTGCCGTCGAAGGTCGGGTTGTTGCACGAGCGCACGTCGCGGTTCGTGAGGTCGACGTCCTTGTCGGCCTTGCCCAGCTTGGCGATCTGGTCGAAGCCGGCCTGCACCAGGTTCAGCGGCAGCGGCGAGTAGCCGTACGGGCCGGCCTTGGTCTGCCCGGCGCACAGCGAGTAGTACATGAAGTCGGCCAGCGTCTGGCGCTTGGCGGTGGTCATGCGCGGGTCGTCGGAGGCGGTCGGAATGACCATGTAGGAGTACGACGAGATCGGGTAGGCCCGCGGGTCCGGGTTGCGGTACACGTCGTCGAGGATCTGGGTGAGGTAGGTGCTCGGGTCGTTCGGGTTCGAGGTGTTGATGCGCGCCTTCGTCAGCGCCACCGCGACGTTGTACTGCGTCGGCTCGACGTAGTAGCCGCCCTTGTTGAGCACCTTCACGACCGGGTAGTTCTTGTTGACCGGGTAGGAGTACTCGACGTACCCGATGGTGCCGTTGCCGTAGGTCGAGGAGATGAAGTTCATGACCTGGTCGGACCCGGCCTGGCTCACGGTGCGCGAGCCCGACTTCTTCGGGTAGTACGACGTCAGCCCGGACTTACCGAAGTACGGCCGCCAGATGGATGGGTACTCCTTGTCCATCCACGTGGTGAGCTGCGCCGTCGTGCCGGACCCGTCCGATCGCACGACCGGCGTGATCGGCAGGTTCGGGAACGCGCGCCCGTTGTTGTCCTTGGTGATCGCCGGGTCGTTCCAGTTGGTGATCTGGTTGGTGAAGATCTTCGTGAGCGTCTCGCCCGAGAGCCGCAGGTTGCGGACCAGCTCGTTGCCCACCTTGAGCTGGTAGGTGAAGGCGGTGCCGCCCGCGACGATCGGCAGGTAGGCGAACGAGCGGCCGTTGGAGGGGTCGGCGTTGCCCTGCTCGTCGGTGCCCTGGAACGGGATCTCGGAGATGGCGAAGTCGTTGGTGTCCTGCGCGAAGTCCTTGCGGCCCTTGGTCGAGCCGCCGCCGGTGTAGACGACCTTCATGCCCGAGGCGTCCACGTCGGCGATCCACTGCTGGACGATGACCTCGGACCAGGTCGACCCGGTCCCCTCGATCTGGGCGTAGGTCGCGGCCCGGGCCGCCGCCGGGACGGAGGCCACGCCGGCGATGGCGAGGGCGGAGGCGGTCGCGCAGCGCGCGAGCACGGAGAGCAGGCGGTTCACCGGGGGTCCTGGCTTTCGGGCTGGTCGAGGGGCTGGTGAGAGGGCTGGTCGGAGGCGTGAGCGGCGTTCGAGCCGGACTGGCGCCGCGGGAGGGCGAGCCGGCGGCGGGAGGGGGCCTTCGCACGCGGCGGCCTGGCCAGCACGCGGGCGATGACGAAGAGCAGGAGCACCAGCATCAGCAGGACGCTGGCGGCGCCGAAGGCGCGGTCGATCGCCTGCTCCTCGCCGGAACGGACGTTGCTGTAGATGAACAGGGGCAGCGAGTTCATCGCCCCACCGACCGGGTCGGTGACGAAGAACGCCGCCGCGCCCGAGGTGATGAGCACCGGGCTGGTCTCGCCGACACCGCGCGCCGAACCGAGGATGACGGCCGTGGCCAGGCCGGGTCGGGCCGTCGGGAGCACGACGTGCCAGACGGTCTTCCACCGCGATGCACCCAACGCCAGGCTCGCCTCGCGCAGGCCGCCGGGCACGACGCGCAGCACCACGTCGGCGGCACGCGCGATGATCGGCAGCATCATCACCGCGATGGCCAGGCCCGCGGCCAGGCCCGAGCGCGGCTGGCCGAGCATGATGATGAAGACGGTGTAGACGAACAGGCCGGCGACGATCGACGGGAGCGCGGTCATCGCCTCGACGATGGTGCGCACGAGCCGGGCGAACCGACCACCGACCTCGGTCATGAACACCGCCGTACCGATGCCCAGCGGGAGCGTGATCGCCAGGCCGATGCCCAGCTGGATGAGCGAGCCGAGGATCGCGTGCGCGATGCCACCGCGGTCGAAGGCGTCCTTGGGGCCCACGCCCGACATGTCGTCGGTCAGGAAGTTCAGGTGGGTCAGCGGCTCCCAGCCGCGCAGGAAGACGAAGCCGACGGTCGAGACCAGCGCGACGCCCACGCTGAGCGCACCACCGGTGATGACGGCCGCGGCGACGCGGTCCTTCACCTCGATCCAGCCGCCGTGCATCGCGGCGGTGACCGCAGTGACCACCAGACCGAGCAGGAACCAGCTGACGACGAACCACGCCACGCCCGCCAGCGGCAGCAGCTGCTGGGTGACCAGCCAGGCCAGGGCCGCCGAGGACAGCCAGGGACCCCACCGGGTCAGCTGCTCGTCGGGGCTCGGGCGACCCAGCGACCGGCGGGGCACCGGCGGCGGCGCGTCGTCGTCGACCTGCGGGAGGTACGTCGTCAGCGGTGTCGCCGTGGCCGGCGTCATCTCGGGCGTGGTGGTCATCAGGCGTCCGTCCCGGCACCCGAGCGGCTGCGGTTGACCACGACCGAGGCGAGGGTGTTGACGACCAGGGTGATGAGGAAGAGCACGAAGCCGGCGGCCAGCAGCGCGGAGAGCTGGGCGGCGTTGGCCTCGCCGAAGCGGCCGGCGATCAGCGCCGAGACCGAGTTGCTGCCGATCTCGGTGAGGTTCGGCTTCACCTCGAACGTCGGGCTGATGATGAGGACGACCGCGATGGTCTCCCCGAGCGCGCGGCCCAGGCCGAGCATGGTGCCGCCGATGATGCCGCCGCGGCCGAAGGGCAGCACGACGGAGGTGATCATCCCCCACTTCGTGGCCCCCAGGGCGAGGGCGGCCTCCTTCTCCCCCTGCGGGGTCTGGGAGAAGACCTGGCGCATCACGGCGCACGCCATCGGCAGCACCATCATCGCCACCGCGATGCCGGCGCAGAAGCTGCTCGAGACGTAGCGGCTGGCGTCGACGACCGCCGCGTCGGGGTCGGCCCCGCGGACGTCGAAGAAGGGCAGCCAGCCGAGGTTCCGCTGCAGCCACACCGCGAGGTCGCCGGCGTGCGGCATCACCAAGAGGTAGCCCCACAGGCCGTAGACGATCGAGGGCACCGCGGCCATCAGGTCGACCATCGCGACCAGGGTGGCCTTGGCCCGCTCGGGTGCGTACTCGCTGATGAACAGCGCGGTCAGCAGGGAGAGCGGGAAGGCGAAGAACATCGCCACGATGGCGATCGAGATCGTGCCGGTGAGGACGGCGGCGATCCCGACGACGTCGCTCTCGGGGTTCCACGAGGACTCGGTGAAGAAGCCTAGGCCGTAGCGGCTCAGCGTCGGGTAGGCCTGCCAGCCCAGGAACAGCCCGACCCCGCCGGTGATCACCAACACCGACGCACCGACCGCGCGCGCGGAGTGCTCGAAGACGGCGTCGACCCCGCTGGCTTTGCGCGAGATGCGGCGCGGACGGATGTCCTGGCCGGCCGCGGCGTCGTACGACGGCAGCGTGGTCACGCGGTCCTCCCCCGGAAACTGTTCTGCTCGGCTTCCGGCTAGCGCCGTAGCAGCAGCATCGTGGAGGGGCTCGGGGGACGGGAGAGGGCGTGATCGGTGAACGGCTGCCGAACGCTGGGACCGCATTTCCCGAACGGGTCACCCGCTCGGTCCGGGGGTAGTCACAACGGGCTACCCCGCCTGGAGACGGGTAGTCCGCGCGGGGTTGAGCGCAGGTGAACGGCCGCGGAACGACCGGATCAGGCCGCCGAGCGGCCCCCCGCCGGCGGGGTCAGCCGAGCAGCACGCCGTGGCCGGCGAGCAGGTCCTCGAGGACGTCGTGGCCGCGGTCGAGGTGCCAGTGCTCGGCACGCAGCCCGACCGTGCGGGCGGCCTCGACGTTGGCCTCCATGTCGTCGACGAAGAGCACCTCGTCGGCGGGGGCGCCGATGCGCTCCAGGGCGATCTCGAAGTAGTCGGGCTCGGGCTTCTTGGTACCCATCTCCCAGGAGTAGCAGGAGACGTCGAAGAGCCGGTCGAACCCGAGCACGGTGCGCATGTGCTCGCCGCGCTGGCGGTGCTGGTTGGTGCCGAGGTGGACGCCGAGGCCGGCCCCGCGGAGCCGGTCGACGAGGGCGAGGGTCGCCTCGGAGGGGGTGATGTCGGCCCAGAGCGACTCGTAGAGCGTGTCCGGGTCGACGTCGGCGTACGACGGGACGAGGCGGCGCACGGACTCGAGGAAGTCACCCTGGCCGCGCAACGGGCCGCGCTCGGCGGCCCACAGGGCGCGACCGAGCTCCTCGGCCCGATCGCCCGCCCACCGGCGCAGCAGCGCGAACGGGTCGCGCACGCCGTGCTGCACGACGCCGTCGGCGTCGAGCAGGACGTGCCGGACGGTCACCGGTCCGGCGCTCAGTCGGTGCCGTGCTCGGCGATGAACGCCAGGATCTGCTCCGACAGCTCCGGGCGGCACACGATCAGGTCGGGGAGGTAGACGTCGTCCTGGTTGTAGACCAGCTCGTCGCCGTTGACCCGGCTGGTGAACAGACCGGCAGCACGGGCGACGGCCACCGGGGCGGCGGAGTCCCACTCGTACTGGCCGCCGGCGTGGACGTAGGCGTCGGCCACGTCGCGCACCACGGACATCATCTTCACGCCGGCCGAGCCCATCGGGACCAGCTCGGCGCCCATCTCCTCGGCGAGCGCCTGCACGAAGGCCGGCGGGCGGCTGCGGGAGACGGCGATGCGCGGCTTCTCCGACGTGCGCGGGGGCACGACGGGAGCGTCGCCGGTGTTGAAGGTCTCGGTCGGGAGCGTGACGATGCTGTTGAGGATCGGGAAGGGCTCTACCGCGTTGGGGATGGCAGAGGCGTTGACGAAATGCTCCTGGAACCGTGGCTCGATCGCGGTCTCGACCTTGTGGATCGCGCGCACCGTCTCCTCGATCAGGCTGCGCGCCTCGGTGTTCAGCAGGGCGATGCGCGCGCCGGTCCCGGCAGCGTTCCCCGCCGAGGTGACCTTGTCCAGCGGCGCGTCGGGGATCATCCCCAGCACCATCGCGTGCTTCGGGCTGATATGGGCGCCAAAGGCCCCGGCCAGAACGATGCGATCCACCCGGTCGGCCCCGCGTTCGTCCATCAACAGCCGCGCCCCGGCATAAAGCGCCGATTTCGCCAGCTGGATCGCGCGGATGTCGCCCTGGGTCACGGTGATACGCGGCCCGCCCTCGGCGCTGCCGTCATGGATCAGATAGGCATGGGTGCGCCCCTCGGCTTCGCAGCGGGGCGTGCCCGTCTGCTCGGCCGATCCGATCAGGCCCGAGGGGTCCAGAAGCCCGGCCATGCGCATCTCGGCCACCGCCTCGATAATGCCTGACCCGCAGATGCCGGTCACGCCGGTCTGCGCCACGGCCTGAGCAAAGCCCGGATCGTCGGACCACAGGTCCAGCCCGATGACGCGGAACCGCGGATCCTTGGTCACGGGATCAATCTCCGTCCAATGCGTTAAAGCCGGAAGCAACGCCCAAATGCGGTCCCAGATCTTGGCGGGCGACATCGCGGATCGCGGCAACAGATTGCTGCAACACCTCTACACGCAGACGGGATTGCGGCTACATTGCGCAAAGACCGCCCCGATCGCCGCGTCTCTGCCCGACTGGGGCGCGGGCGGTCAAAGCTGCCCATGGGGCGTCCGATGCGGGTGTCGGCGGTAAACTCCAGCCCGAGGTTCAGCGCCTTGAAAAGCTCTTGCGCCGCTTCCTCGGTGCTGCGGTAGGGGCCTCCTTCGGCGGGGGTGGCAACGGCCTCGGCATAGCCAGAGGTCCAGCCGTCCAGAATGGCTTGGGACTGCGTGGCAATATCGGCAGTTACCGTCTGCACCAAGGCGCAGCGATAGCCAGCATCGCCGATCGTGCTGATCTGATCGTCATACAGCAGGAATTCGAGCGCATAGAAACCGCGCCCCGCGATGGAAACATCGGCATAGGCCTGCGGGTCACGGCCCACGGGATCGGCATCCGTGATCAGACCCGCGAGTGTTTTGGGTGTGGCCCCACGGCTGTCCGGCCAGAAGGCCAGCGCAAAGGCGCGGTTGTCGGTCTCGGACGGGCCAAAACGCAGATGGCTCACCGCGATCCACGCGTCAAAGGCATCATGGTAGGCATTGCGCAACGCGGCGTCATCGGGGGCGCAATTCTGCTGGGCAACGGCGGCCAATGCATCCGAACGCTCTACCAGTGTGGTATAGCGGGGCAGGATGTGATGATCGACCACATCGCGCAAAACGGCGGAGCCTACCTCGGCCGCAGCACCCAATGGTGCGCAGAAAAGACCAAGGGCGAGGACCAGTTTTTTCATGTTACAAACTTTCCAGATAGTGGAT
>LUMS01000071.1_pt2 | contig 35485 bp, 27 predicted proteins | sample 729711 | NCBI WGS metagenome assembly LUMS01 (sample SAMN03860298, study PRJNA289734) | marine metagenome | biome: seawater column; feature: ocean; material: water; isolation source: Red Sea water column Station 192 - depth 25m | place: Saudi Arabia: Red Sea | collected 2011-10-15 | depth 25 m | reverse complement strand
CGCGCAGCTGCTGCACGTAGGCGCGGGCGACGGCCGGAGCCTTCTCCCCCGCGCCGAGGATCGGACGAGTGACGATCTCGATGAGGGGGATGCCCGCACGGTTGTAGTCGACCAGGGAGTAGTCCGCGCCGTGGATGCGACCCGTGGCCCCACCGACGTGCGTGGACTTCCCGGTGTCCTCCTCCATGTGCGCGCGCTCGATCTCCACGCGGAAGGTCTCCCCGTCGACCTCGACGTCCATGTACCCGTCGAAGGCGATGGGCTCGTCGTACTGGCTGGTCTGGAAGTTCTTCGGCATGTCCGGGTAGAAGTAGTTCTTCCGGGCGAAGCGGCACCACTCGGCGATGTCGCAGTTCAGCGCGAGGCCGATGCGGATCGCGGACTCGACCGCCTTGCCGTTGACCACCGGCATCGCGCCGGGCAGGCCCAGGCAGGTCGGGCAGACGTGGGTGTTGGGCTCGCCGCCGAAGGCGGCCGGGCAGCCGCAGAACATCTTGGTGGCGGTGTTGAGCTCGACGTGGACCTCCAGGCCCAGCGCCGGGTCGTACGCCGCCAGCACGTCCTCGAACGGGACGAGGGTCTCGCTCGTCGCACTCATCGGGCCACACCTTCCAACGCAGGGACCTTGTCCAGGAGGGGGCCGCCCCACCGGTCGTGCAGCGCGGCCTCGAGGGCGGCGCCGACGCGGTAGAGGCGGTCGTCGGCCATCGCCGGGGCGAGGACCTGGAAGCCGGCCGGCAGGCCGTCCTCGTCGGCCAGCCCGCTGGGCAGCGAGATGCCGGGGACGCCGGCGAGGTTGGCCGGGATGGTGGCGAGGTCGTTGAGGTACATCGCCAGCGGGTCGTCGAGCTTCTCCCCCAGTTTGAACGCCGTGGTGGGTGCCGTGGGGCTCACCAGCACGTCGACCCGGCCGAAGGCTGCCTCGAAGTCGCGCGAGATCAGCGTGCGCACCCGCTGGGCGGTGCCGTAGTAGGCGTCGTAGTAGCCGCTGGAGAGCGCGTAGGTGCCCAGGATGATGCGGCGCTTGACCTCGTCGCCGAACCCGGCGTCGCGGGTGGCGCGCATGACCTGCTCGGCCGAGGGGGCGTCCACGCCCTCGGGCAGCACCCGCAGTCCGTAGCGCATCGCGTCGAACTTCGCGAGGTTGGAGGACGCCTCGCACGGCATCACGAGGTAGTAGGTCGCCAGCGCGTGCACGAAGCTGGGGCAGGAGACCTCGACGACCTCGGCGCCGGCCGCGCCCTGCAGCTCGGTGATGACACCGACGCGCAGGCCCGACAGGTCGCCGGTCGCGCCCTGGCGGGCGGCCTCGACCAGGCCGGGGACCGGCTGGTCGACCGAGGTGGAGTCGAGCGGGTCGTGGCCGCCGATCAGCTCGTGCAGCAGCGCGGCGTCCAGGACGGTGCGGGTGACCGGGCCGACCTGGTCCAGGGAGTTGGCCATCGCGACGAGGCCGTAGCGCGACACCCCGCCGTACGTCGGCTTGACCCCGACCGTGCCGGTGACCGCGCCGGGCTGGCGGATCGAGCCGCCGGTGTCGGTGCCGAGGGCCAGTGGCGCCTCGAAGGCCGCGACGGCCGCGGCCGAGCCGCCGCCGGAGCCGCCGGGGATGCGCTCGAGGTCCCACGGGTTGCGGGTGGGGCCGTAGGCGGAGTGCTCGGTGGAGGAGCCCATCGCGAACTCGTCCATGTTGGTCTTGCCCAGGATGGGCAGACCGGCGTCCTTGAGACGGCGCACGACGGTCGCGTCGTAGGGCGGGATCCAGCCCTCGAGGATCTTCGAGCCGCAGGTGGTCGGCAGCCCGGTCGTGGCCAGCACGTCCTTGACCGCCACCGGCACGCCGTCCAGCGCGTGCAGCGGCGCGCCCGCGGCGCGGCGCTCGTCGGAGGCGACGGCCGCGGCCAGCGCCCCTTCGGTGTCGACGTGGAGGAAGGCGTGCACGCCGGCGTCGACGGAGCCGTCGACGGCCGCGATCCGGTCGAGGTGGGCCTGGGTCAGCGCGACCGAGGTGGTCTCGCCGGCGGCGAGCGCGGCGGCCAGGTCGGCGGCTGTGGTGCGGGTCAGGTCGGGGGTCGGGTCGCTCACTGCTCGTCCCCCAGGATCCGCGGCACGGCGAAGCGCTGCTCCTCGGCGGCCGGCGCCATCGCCAGGGCCTGCTCGGCGGTCAGGCCGGGCACCACGACGTCCTCGCGGAAGACGTTGGTGAGCGGCATCGGGTGCGAGGTGGGCGGCACGTCGGCGCCGGCCACCCCGCTGATGGAGGCGACCGACTCGAGGATGACCGACAGCTGCGGGGCCAGGTGGTCCAGCTCGGCGTCGGACAGGTCGATCCGGGCCAGGGTCGCCAGGTGGGCGACCTCGTCTCGGGAGATCTCGGGCATGGCGCCCATCCTAGGAGCGCCCACCCGCGTGGGTGACCCCGGTCCCTCGCCGATCCGTAGGCTCGTGGTTGAACTGTCAACCGCACTCCACCACGCCACTCGGGAGGCCGCACCATGACCAACGTCGCGATCGTCTACTACTCCAGCTACGGCTCCACCCACGCCATGGCCCAACGGCTCGCCGAGACCGCCGCCAAGCAGGGCGCCGAGGTCCGTCTGCGCCACGTCCGCGAGACCGCCCCGACCGAGGCCTACGAGTCGCAGGACGCCTGGAAGGCGCACGTCCAGGAGATGGCCGGCGAGCCCGTCGCCACCCCCGAGGACCTCGAGTGGGCCGACGTCGTCGTCATGGGCTCCCCCACCCGCTACGGCCACGTGACCAGCCAGATGCAGGGCTTCCTCGACACGCTCGGCCCGCTGTGGGCCGAGGGCAAGCTCGCCGACAAGGTCTACACCGCGTTCACGGCCTCCCAGACCCGCCACGGCGGGCAGGAGACGACGCTCCAGGCGTTCCACACGACCTTCGCGCACCTCGGCGGCATCATCGTCCCGCCGGGCTACACCGACCCGGTGAAGTTCACCGACGGCAACCCGTACGGCGTCGGCAAGGTGACCGGTGCGTCGGCCGAGCTCGACGACGACGACTACGCCGTCCTCGACCACCTGGTGACGCGGGCCATCACGATCTCCGAGCGGCTCACCGGCGGCGGCGCCGCCGCCTGAGCCCCTCCTGCTACTCCTCGACGGGGCCGGCCTCGAGCAGCTGCTTGAAGCCGTCCTCGTCGAGGATCGCGACGCCGAGCTGCTCGGCCTTCTCGGCCTTGGACCCGGCGTTGTCCCCGACGACGACGTAGTCGGTCTTCTTCGACACCGACCCGGCCGCCTTGCCGCCGCGGCTCAGGATCGCCTCCTTGGCGGAGTCGCGGGAGAAGTCGACGAGGCTGCCGGTGACCACGATCGTGAGGCCTTCGAGCGTGCGTGGGGTGGACTCGTCGCGCTCGTCGGCCATCGAGACCCCAGCGCGCTCCCACTTGTCCACGATCTCGCGGTGCCAATCGACCTCGAACCACGCGGTCACGGCCTCGGCGATGGTCGGGCCCACGCCCTCGGTCGCGGCCAGCTGCTCCTCGCTCGCCTCGCGGATCGCGGCCATCGAGCCGAACTCCTGGGCCAGCGCGCGGGCCGCGGTCGGACCGACGTGCCGGATCGAGAGCGAGACCAGCACCCGCCACAGCGGGACGTCCTTGCGGTCGGCGAGCTTGCCCAGCAGGGCGCGACCGTTGGCGTTGAGCACCCGATCTCCCGCACCGCCCTCCTGCTCGGCCTTCTTGGCCGCGCGCGTGTAGAGGTCGGTGCGCAGCAGCTTGGCCTCGTCGAGGTCGAAGACGTCGCCCTCGTTGACCACGACGCCGGCCTCCAGCAGTGACACGACGCCCTCGTAGCCGAGGTGGTCGATGTCGAAGGCGGATCGCCCGGCCACGAACGAGAGCCGTTCGCGGACCTGACCCGGGCATGCCTCGTGGTTGGGGCAGCGCAGGTCCTTGTCGCCCTCCTTCTGCTCGGCCAGCGGGGTGCCGCACGAGGGGCACTCGGTGGGCATCACCCACTCCGGCAGCCCTTCCGGGCGCAGCGGCAGCACCGGGCCGAGCACCTCGGGGATGACGTCGCCGGCCTTGCGGAGGATGACGGTGTCGCCTGGGCGGACGTCCTTGCGCTTGACCTCGTGGGCGTTGTGGAGCGTGGCGTTCTCGACCGTCGAGCCGGCCACGCGGGTCGGCTCCATGACGGCGTACGGCGTCACCCGGCCGGTGCGGCCGACGTTGACCCGGATGTCGAGGAGCTTGGCGTTGACCTCCTCGGGCGGGTACTTGAACGCGATCGCCCACCGCGGCGCCCGGCTGGTCGAGCCCAGGCGGCGCTGCGCGGCGACGTCGTCGACCTTCACGACCACGCCGTCGATCTCGTGCTCGACGTCGTGGCGGTGCTCGCCGTAGTGGGTGATGAACTCCTCGACCTCGGCCAGCGAGCCGAGCACCTTCGCCCGGTCGGAGGTGGGCAGCCCCCAGGCCCGCAGCGCGGCGTAGGCCTCCGACTGCGCGGCCGGCTCGAAGCCCTCCCGCGCACCCAGGCCGTGGCAGACCATGCCCAGCGCGCGGGTCGCCGTGACGCGCGGGTCCTTCTGCCGCAGCGACCCGGCCGCGGCGTTGCGCGGGTTGGCGAAGACCGGCTTGCCGGCCTCGGTCATCGCCTCGTTGAGCCGCTCGAAGGCCTCGGTGGGCAGGAAGACCTCGCCGCGCACCTCCACCAGCGCCGGCACCGGGAACTCGTCGGTGCCGGTCAGGCGGTGCGGGACGGAGTCGATCGTCCTGACGTTGGGCGTCACGTCCTCCCCGGTGCTGCCGTCGCCGCGGGTCAGCGCGCGCACCAGGCGACCGTCCTCGTAGAGCAGGTTGATCGCCAGGCCGTCCACCTTGAGCTCGCACAGCAGCGCGGGCGACTCCACGCCGTCGCGGCCCAGCCGGGCGTGCCAGGCCTCGAGCTCCTCGAGGGAGAAGGCGTTGTCGAGGCTCTCCATCCGCTGCAGGTGGTCGACCGGGGTGAACTCGGTCGAGACCGCACCACCGACCTTCTGCGTCGGGGAGTCGGGGGTGCGCAGCTCGGGGTGGGCCTCCTCCAGCTCCTCCAGGCGACGCATCCTCCGGTCGAAGTCGGCGTCGTCGATGCTGGGCGAGTCGAGCACGTAGTAGCGCCAGCGCGCCTCCTCGACCTCCTCGACGAGCTGCTTGTGCTCCTCGCGCGCAGCGTCGGTGGCGGCGTCGGGCGACGGGGCGTCGGGCGAGCTGCTCATGGGCGCATTCTGCCCGGGCCCACCGACAGCCGAGCCACACCCCGGCGCAGGCCGGTCCCACCCATCCGGACCTGGGGCCGGCGACGAAGATGGAGACGTGAGCACCCCCTCGCTGACCCGCCTCGACCCGCCCCTGGACGGGGGCGCCGCCCCGCGCGCGGTCGCCCTGATGCTGCACGGCGGCACCCAGCGCTCGACCGACCCCGTGGGCTCGCGCAGCGCCTCGTGGCACCGGATGACCGCGATCCAGCGCCGCATCGCGCCGCGGCTGCACGCGGAGGGCGTCGCGAGCTGGCTGCTGCGCTACCGCGTGCGCGGCTGGAACGGCGACGGCTCCGGGCCGCGCGAGGACGCCCGCTGGGCGATGGAGCAGGTCCGCGCGACGTACGGCGAGGTCCCCCTCGTGCTGCTGGGCCACTCCATGGGCGCGCGCACGGCGGCGTACGTCGCTGACGACCCGCAGGTCGCCGGCGTGGTCGCCCTCGCGCCCTGGTGGCAGCCCGACGACCCGGTGCACGCCCTGCGCGGGCGTCACGTCGTCGCCGCCCACGGGAGCACCGACAAGATCACCTCGGCGCGCATGACCCGCGCGTTCCTGACGCGCGCGGCCGGCGTGGCCGCGAGCACCGACTACGTCGACATGGGACGCATCGGGCACTACATGCTGCGCAAGGTGGACCGCTGGAACGACGTCGCCGCCGACGGCGTGCTGCGAGTCGCCGCCACCGCCTCGGTCTGAGCCCCGGCACCCGCGCCACGCCTCCCGGTCCAGACCGGTCGGGCCGGGTGGGGAATGTCGCCGCCCTGTGTCATCGTTGGGGCCGGATGGAACGGAACCGTTTCGTTTCATCGAGGTGAATGGAGGGCCACGCATGACGCCACGTCCGGCCCGATCCCCCGAGACCCAGGCCGGCGACTCCCCCACCCGGCCCCGGGTGGAGGGTGACCGGGAACGCGAGATCCTCGAGGCGACCCTCGACGTGCTCGTCGAGGTCGGCTACGACCGGCTCACCCTCGACGCCGTCGCCACGGCGGCGAAGGCCTCCAAGGCCACGCTCTACCGCCGGTGGAACGGCAAGGCCAGCCTCGTGGTCGACGCGCTCGCCCACGACAAGGGCCCCTCCCCCGAGCCGCCGGACACCGGCAGCCTGCGCGAGGACCTTCGCGAGGCCTACTGCGGGCTCGGCGGACTGGCCACGCCGCGCCAGACGGCGCTGTTGGGCAGCATCATCACCGCCATCACCACCGACGCCGAGTTCGCCGAGGCGTTCCGCGAGGTCGTCGTCGGACCCAAGATCGCGACGGCCCGCACCATCTGGGAGCGCGCCGCCGCCCGCGGCGAGGTCTCCCCCGACGCCGACCTCGAGGTGCTCGAGCCCGCCCTGGCCGGGATTCTCATGCACCGCGCCCACCTGATCGGCCAGCCGCCCACCCCCGAGCTCGTCACCCGCGTCATCGACGCCGTGATCCTCCCGGCCGCCCGGGCCACCACCGACTCCCCGACCGACTCCCAGACCGAGCTCTCGACTACTCCCGACCAGAAGGACCTCTCGTGACCGACATGACCACCGACCCGCCCGCGTCCGGACCGGACGCCCACCAGGACTCCGCGTCCCGGGGGCCGCGGCACGCCGCCTGGGCGCTGGTGCTCATCTGCACCGCCCAGCTGATGGTGGTGCTCGACAGCACCATCGCCAACATCGCCCTGCCCAAGATCCAGGCCAGCCTGGACATCGACTTCGCCAACCTCAGCTGGGTCGTCACCGGCTACGCGCTGGCCTTCGGCGGCCTGCTGCTGCTCGGCGGCCGACTCGGCGACCTCTACGGCCGGCGCCGCGTCTTCATGATCGGCGTGACGCTCTTCGCGCTCGCCTCCGCCGTCGGCGGCATCGCCCAGAACGAGGCCATGCTGCTCGGCTCCCGCGGCATGCAGGGCCTGGCCGCGGCGCTGGCCTCCCCCAGCGCCCTGGCGCTGATCACCACGACGTTCCCGCCGGGCCCGCAGCGCAACCGTGCGTTCTCGGTGTTCGCCGCGATGTCCGGCATCGGTGCCGCGATCGGCCTGGTGCTCGGCGGCTGGCTGACCAACCTCGACCCCGAGTGGGGCTGGCGCCTGACCTTCCTCATCAACGTGCCGATCGGCCTGGCCGCGGCGTTCCTCGCCCCGCGCCTGCTGCCCGACTCCGAGCACCACGACGGCTGGCTCGACGTCCCCGGCGCCATCACCGGCACCGTCGGCCTGCTGACCCTGGTCTTCGGCATCACCCGCACCGGCAACACCGACCCCGACACCGTGTCGGCGGCGAACCCGATGGGCACGCCGTACGGCTGGGGCGACCCGGTGGCGCTGACCTTCCTCGGTGTCGGCGTCGTCGCGCTGGTGGCGTTCGTGCTTCTCGAGACCCGCGTCCAGCACCCGCTCATGCCGCTGCGGATCTTCGCCAGCCGCAACCGCGCCGTCGCCTTCGTCTCCATGATGATGACCCCGGCCGCGATGTTCGCGATGTTCTACTTCCTCTCGCTCTACGTGCAGGACGTCATGGGCTACTCCGCGCTGCGCACGGGCTTCGCGTTCCTGCCGTTCGCGTTCGGCATGATCATCGGTGCGACGACGTCCTCGCGGCTGATCGCGCGGATGGACCCGCGCTACCTGACCGGCACCGGCACGCTGCTCGCGGGCTTCAGCCTCTTCATGTTCTCCCACCTGACCCCGGGCCAGGAGAACTACTGGACCGACATCATGCCGTTCATCGTCACCATGTCGATCGGCATGGGTCTGACCTTCGTGCCGATGACGCTGGTCGCCCTGCACGGCATCCCCGCCTCCGACGCCGGCATCGGCTCGGGCGTGCTCAACACCATGCAGCAGGTCGGCGGCGCGCTGGGCCTGGCCATCCTCTCGACCGTCGCGTCGCACTTCATCCTCGAGCGGGCCGCCGAGCTCGGCGGTCCGGACGCCGACCCCGGCGAGGTCGCGATCCTGTCCTTCGCCGACGGCGCGACCACCGCGTTCCTCGTGGGGGCCTTCATGATCTGGGCCGCCTCGGCCCTGGTCTGGGCGCTGCTCAACGTCAAGCACACCGAGCTGGCCACCGACGACGCCCCCGAGGGTGCGGCCGTCCACGTCTGATCGATCCCACTCCACTGCCGAGCCGGCGCATCCTTCCGGAAGGACGCGCCGGTTCGGCGTCTCCGGGCCCGGTGGTGCGAGCCGGGGGTCAGGAGAGGGCGGAGGCGACCTGGCGGGAGAGCGTGAGGGCCTTGCGGGACCAAGCGGTGGACGCGCAGGCGAGGCCGCAGCCGGGGCCGACGAGCAGGGTGCCGGCGTCGGGGTCGAGCCCGAGCATGTCGAGCCAGCGCTCGACGCGCTGCACGAGGGCCTTGTCGGTGACGGCCGTGGTGCCGCCCGCCGGCTCCAGGGTGGGTACGACGCCGAGCGCGACGCTCACGCCACCCTCGAGCGCCTCGGCGACCGTGTCGTGGTCGGCCGCCGAGAGCACCGAGAGGTCCACGACGAACCCGGTCGCACCGGCGCCGCGCACGAGGCCCCAGGGGACCCCCGGCGCGCACGAGTGCACCCACGGCTCGGCTCCCTCCTCGGCGATCGCCGAGAGCACCGTCTCCAGCAGCGCCGAGGCCTCCGGCGGGTGCACCACCCGGTGCTTGCCGAAGCCCGACGCGGTCGGCACCGACCCGGTCAGCACCGCCGGCAGCGCGGGCTCGTCGACCTGCACCACCAGCGAGGTGGCCCCCGGCACCCGGCGGCGCACGTCGCGGATGTGGGAGCGCAGCCCCTCGGCCAACGACTCGGCCAGGTCGCGCCGGGCCCCGTGGTCGGACAGCACCCGGTCGCCCCGCGGCTTCTCGACGGTCGCCGCGAGCGTCCACGGCCCGGCGACCTGGGTCTTGAAGGCACCCTCGTAGCCCTGGGTCAGCTCCTCCACGCAGTCGAGGTCCTGGGCCAGCAGGCTGCGCGCGCGACGGTGGTCGACCCCGGGCGCACCCGAGGTCCCGACCAGCCGCCACCCGGCGGGCTGGAGGTCGACATCGAGCCCCTCGAGCACCGCCAGCGCGCGGCCGGTCATGGACGCGGTCGCCCCGCGCCCGGGCAGCTCGGGCACGTGCGGCAGGTCGGGCAGCTCGCCGAGGACCGCCCTCACGGCCTCGGCGTAGGCCTCGGCGTCCTCACCGGGCATCGAGCCGACACCGGTCGCCCGGGTCATCGCGCGCTCCCGGCCGGCGAGCGGTCCGTGGAGGCGATCGTGGCCGAGCCGACGACCCGGCTGCCGTCGTACACCACGACGGCCTGGCCGGGCGCGATGCCGTACGCCGCGTCGAGCAGGTCCACGCTCACCGACTCCCCTCCCTCGTGCACGCGCAGCCGCGCGCGGTGCTCGTCGCCGTGCGCGCGCAGCTGCACGGTGCAGTCCGACCAGGACCCCGGGGCCGGGACGGTGCCGCACCAGCGCGGACGGATGCCCTCGAGCCCGTGAACGGCCAGCCGCTCCCGCGGCCCGACGCGGACCGTGCCCTCGACCGGCTCGATGTCGAGCACGAAGCGGGGCTTGCCGTCGGGTGCGGGCGTGCCGATGCGCAGGCCCTTGCGCTGGCCGATGGTGTAGCCGTAGGTGCCGTCGTGGCGCCCCAGCTCCTCGCCGGTCTCGTCGTCGACGATCGCGCCTCCGTGGTTGGGGGCGCGCTCCCCCAGCTTCTCGCGCAGCCAGCCGGCGTTGTCGCCGTCGGCGACGAAGCAGATGTCGTGGCTGTCGGGCTTGTCGGCGACCAGCAGCCCGCGCCGGGCGGCCTCCTCGCGCACCTGCACCTTGGGGGTGTCGCCGAGCGGGAAGAGCGAGTGCCGCAGCTGGTGCTGGTCGAGCACGCCGAGCACGTAGGACTGGTCCTTGCCGGCGTCGACCGAGCGGTGCATCTCCACCAGCCCGTCGTCACCGTCGCGCAGGAGCGCGTAGTGGCCGGTCGCGACCGCGTCGAAGCCGAGCGCCAGGGCGCGGTCCAGCACCGCGGCGAACTTGATCTTCTCGTTGCAGCGCAGGCACGGGTTGGGGGTGCGCCCGGCGGCGTACTCGTCCATGAAGTCCTCGACCACGTCCTCGTGGAAGCGCTCGGAGAGGTCCCAGACGTAGAACGGGATGCCGATGACGTCGGCAGCGCGCCGGGCGTCGTTGCTGTCCTCGATCGTGCAGCATCCGCGGGCGCCGGAGCGGTACGACGCGGGGTTGCGCGACAACGCGAGGTGCACGCCGGTCACGTCGTGACCGGCCTCGTGGGCGCGCGCGGCGGCCACGGCGGAGTCGACCCCGCCGGACATCGCGGCCAGTACCTTCACGGCAGCACCTTCATCGCAGTCCCTCCACAGCCGGGCGTCTCAGAGCTTCGCGGCCCGGGCCCGCTCGACGGCAGGACCGATCGCGTCCACCACGGCGTCGACGTCGGACCCCGTGGAGGTGCGGCCGAGGGTGAAGCGCAGCGAGGACCGGGCCGCGTCGTCGTCGCGGCCCATCGCCAGCAGCACGTGCGAGGCCTGCGGCACGCCGGCCGAGCACGCCGACCCGGTGGAGCACTCGATGCCGCGGGCGTCGAGCAGCATCAGCAGGGAGTCGCCCTCGCAGCCGGGGAAGGACACGTGGACGTTGCCGGGCAGCCGCGCCTCGTCCCAGCCGAGGACGCTGTCGGGGTCGCTGTCGGGACCCGGGCCGTTGAGCACCACGTCCGGGACGACCCGGCGCAGCCCCTCGACGAGCCGGGCGCGCAGCGCGCGCAGGTGGGCAGCGTGCTCGGCCTGCCGGGCGACCGCCAGGTCGAGCGCGGTGGCGAACCCGACGACCGCGGGCGTGTCGAGCGTGCCGGAGCGCACGTCGCGCTCCTGCCCGCCGCCGTGCAGCAACGGCGCGACCGGCAGGTCCCGGCGGACGACGAGGGCCCCGACGCCGTGGGGTCCTCCGATCTTGTGCCCGGAGACCGTCATCGCGTCCACGCCCGAGGAGGCGAAGTCGACCGGGACGGCACCGACGGCCTGCACCGCGTCGGTGTGGACGGGGATGCCGCGCTCGCTCGCGGACGCGACCACGCGGTCCAGCGGCTGGAGCGTGCCGACCTCGTTGTTGGCCCACATCACCGAGACCAGGCCGACGCCCGAGGGCTCGGCGAGGGCGCCGTCCAGTGCGGCCGGGTCGAGTCGACCGGCCGCGTCGACCGCCAGGTGCTCGACCGCGAAGCCCTGCCGCTCCTCCAGCCACTCCAGCGGGTCGAGCACCGCATGGTGCTCGACGGCGGTCGTCAGCAACCGGGTGCGCCGGGGGTCGCCGTCGCGCCGGGCCCAGGCCAGGCCCTTGAGCGCGAGGTTGTCGGCCTCGGTGCCACCGGAGGTGAACACCACCTCGCCGGGACGGCAGCCGAGGGCAGCGGCCACGCGCTCGCGGGCCTCCTCGACCGCGCGCCTCGCGGCCCGGCCGGAGGCGTGCAACGACGACGGGTTGGCGGCACGACCGAGCTGCTCGACCATCGCCTCGAGCGCCTCCGGCACCATCGGAGTGGTGGCGGCGTGGTCGAGGTAGACGGGGTCGGTCATGGCGCGGACCAGCGTACGGCGCGGGGCCAGGTCACTCCCAGCCAGCGCTGACCACGGCCCCGACCGGCACCCCGACCTGCCGGGCCGACCCGGTCACGGGACGACGCGCACGCTGCCGATCTTGGTCTTCGCACCCTTGGCGATCCGGCACGTCAGGTCGTCGTCGAAGGAGAACGCACCCGTCACCGAGACCGCCGCGCTGAACCGCTTCGGCAGCTTCACCGGGTAGGTGTCGACCTTGTTCAGCCGCACCGCCTGGGCGGTGCCGGTGCCCTCGAGGACCAGCAGCCCCTCGGCCGGGACCTCGGTCGCCGGGATCTCGAGGCGACGGATCTTGCGCTTCTTCTTCCCCACCTTGTACGTCGCGTCGTCGGAGCGGCCCGAGACCTCCTCGACGCCGTAGTCACGCATCGCCTGGGTCATGTCCTCGGGCACCACGATGGACAGGTCGATGGGGCGGGCGGCCATCTTCTTGCCCGCCGTCACGGTGCGGGGCAGCTGCACCCGCACGAAGGTCTCGACGTCGCCGGTGCCCAGCACCTCGGAGGAACAGGTGTAGACGGTGCGCTTGTCGATCGTGCGTGGGTCCTGGTCGTTGGCGGCCCCGGCGGGGGCGGCCGCCAGCACCGGGAGGACCGGGGCGATGAGGGCGGCGACGACGGCGGAGAGGAGAGGGCGCACGCGTCCAGGGTAGTGCGAGACCGACCCCACACCCCGCCCACATCTGCGACCACACGTCGCCCACGCGTGCGGGAGCCGTCAGGACGTCAGCAGCACCAGGTCGTCGCGGTGCACGACCTCCCGCTCGTAGGCCGACCCCAGCTCCTGCTTCAGCTCCGCGGTGGAGCGCCCGACCAGCGCCGGGACCTCCTCGGCGTCGAAGTTGACCAGCCCGCGCGCCACCACGGCGCCGTCGGGACCGGTCAGGTCGACCGGGTCACCTGCCACGAAGCTGCCGCTCGCACCCGTCAGGCCGGCGGCCAGCAGGGACGCCCGACGCTCGACCACCGCGCGCACCGCGCCGGCGTCGAGGTGCAGCGCACCGCGCGACTCGGTGGCGTGAGCCAGCCACAGCAGCCGGGTCGGACGCCGCCGACCGGTCGCGTGGAAGAGGGTGCCGACCCCGTCGCCGGACAGTGCCGCCCCGGCGTTGTCGGCCGAGGTGAGGACGACCGGGATGCCCGCACCGGTCGCGATCCGCGCGGCCTCGACCTTGGTCACCATGCCGCCCGTGCCCACCCCGGCCGCTCCCACCGAGCCGATGGAGACGGCCTCGAGGTCGGCCTCGTCGCGTACGTCGGGGAGCAGGCGCGCCCCCTCGCGGGTCGGCGGGCCGTCGTACAGGCCGTCGACGTCGGAGAGCAGCACCAGCAGGTCGGCGTGCACGAGGTGCGCGACCAGGGCGGCGAGACGGTCGTTGTCGCCGAAGCGGATCTCGGAGGTGGCGACGGTGTCGTTCTCGTTGACGATCGGCAGCACCCCGAGCTCGAGCAGCTGCGCGAGCGTCTGGTGGGCGTTGCGGTAGTGCGCCCGCCGGGTCACGTCGTCGAGCGTCAGCAGCACCTGCCCGGCCACGAGACCGTGGCGGGAGAGCTCCTCGGTGTAGCGGTGCACCAGCAGCCCCTGCCCCACCGAGGCGGCCGCCTGCTGCGCGGCGAGGCCGCGCGGGCGCCGGGCCAGCCCGAGCGGGGCGAGACCGGCGGCGATGGCGCCGGAGGAGACCAGCACGACCTCCACGCCACGCTCGCGAGCCTTGGCGAGCACGTCGACGAGCGCGCGCACACGGTCGGGGTCGATGCCCCCGGCGGCGGTGGTGAGCGAGGAGGAGCCGACCTTGACGACGACGCGACGTGCCTCGGTCACCTCCCGACGCAGGGTCACCCCCGACCCTCCGGGTCGTCCTCGGCCCAGTCGCGCGCCTGCTCGGACTCGTGGGCCGCGAGCAGGTCCGGGTCGTCCTCGCCGCCGATGTCGTACGACGTGGGGCCGGCCTCCCCACGGCGCTCGAGGTCGAGGCGGCGGGCGACGTCCGCGCGGGTCTCGCCCTCGAGCCGGTCGGGCATCGCTGCGTCGATCTCGCGGCGACGGCGCGAGGCGTCGCGGCGGTCCTCGAAGCGGTGGTCCTCACCACGGCGTCCCAGCATCTCCGCGCCGGCCTCGATGCCGGGCTTGAAGTCGAAGACCACGGAGTTCTCGTCGCGCCCGATGAGGACGGCGTCGCCCTCGATCGCGCCGAGCTCCATGAGCCGGTCCTCGACGCCGAGGCGGTTGAGCCGATCGGCGAGGAAGCCGACGGCCTCGTCGTTGCTGAAGTCGGTCTGGCGCACCCAGCGCTCGGGCTTGGTGCCGCGCACCCGCCAGCCGCGGTGACCGGGCTCGGAGGGGACCTCGTCGCTCTCGGTGACGGTGAAGTCGGCACCGTCCGCGCTGGCCGGGCGCAGCACGATGCGCTGGGCCTCGACCTCGGGCTTCTCGGTGCGCGACGCCGCGACGATCTCGGCCATCGCGAAGGTGAGCTCCTTGAGCCCCTCCCCCGAGGCGGCGGAGACCGGCATGACCCGCAGTCCGCGGGCGCGGAGGTCCTCGATGGTGATGTCGGAGATGTCGCGACCGTCGGGCACGTCGACCTTGTTCAGCGCCACCAGGCGCGGCCGGTCCTCGAGGCCGCCGTACCGGCTGAGCTCGTTCTCGATGACGTCGAGGTCGTCGAGCGGGTTGCGGCCGGGCTCGATGGAGGCGGTGTCGATGACGTGCACGATCGCGGCGCAGCGCTCGACGTGGCGCAGGAAGTCGTGGCCGAGACCGCGCCCCTCGCTGGCGCCCTCGATGAGGCCGGGCACGTCGGCGACGGTGAAGACGGTGTCGCCGGCGGTCACGACGCCGAGGTTGGGCACCAGCGTCGTGAAGGGGTAGTCGGCGATCTTGGGCCGGGCCCGCGAGATCGCGGCGATCAGGCTGGACTTGCCGGCGCTGGGGAACCCGACGAGGCCGATGTCGGCGACGACCTTGAGCTCGAGGACGACCTCGAGCTCGTCGCCGGGCTCGCCGAGCAGCGCGAACCCGGGGGCCTTGCGCTTGGAGGAGGCCAGCGCGGCGTTGCCGAGCCCGCCGCGGCCGCCCTCGGCGATGACCAGCTCGGTGCCGGCGCCGACCAGGTCGGCCAGCAGCTCGCCGTCCTTGTCGCGCACGACGGTGCCGTCGGGCACGGTCAGCACCATGTCCTTGCCGTGGGCGCCGTTGCGGTGGCCGCCGGCGCCGTGGCCCCCGTGCTCGGCACGGCGCTTGGGGCTGTGGTGGTACTCCAGCAGCGTCGTCACCGCGGGGTCGACCCGCAGGATGACCGAGCCGCCCGGGCCGCCGTTGCCGCCGTCGGGACCGCCGAGGGGCTTGAACTTCTCGCGGTGCACCGAGGCCACGCCGTTGCCGCCGCGGCCGGCGCTGATGTGCAGCGTCACGCGGTCGACGAAGGTCGGCAGTGCCATGGGGGTGCTCCTCGGGGGTCGGTGCTCAGGGTGCCGGGTGGACCGGCGGGAACGACGAAGGGCGCCCCGTGGTCGGGACGCCCTTGGTCGGTGGCCGCGTGGAGCGGCCGGAGTGCTCGGGGAGCGTCAGGTCACTCGCCCGGGACGATGTTGACGACCTTGCGGCCGCGGCGGGTGCCGAACTCGACGGCACCGGCCTGCAGCGCGAACAGCGTGTCGTCGCCGCCACGGCCCACACCCGAACCCGGGTGGAAGTGGGTGCCGCGCTGGCGGACGATGATCTCACCGGCGTTGACCAGCTGGCCGCCGAAGCGCTTGACGCCGAGGCGCTGAGCGTTGGAGTCGCGGCCGTTCTTGGTGGACGCCGCACCCTTCTTGTGTGCCATGGGATGAGTTCCTTCGTGGTTGTCGCTGACGCTGCCTGACGGCGGCTCAGAGGGAGATGTCGGTGACCTTGACCTGGGTGTACTTCTGGCGGTGACCCTGGCGCTTCTTGTAGCCGGTCTTGTTCTTGTACTTCTGGATGACGATCTTCGGGCCCTTGGTGCCGCCGAGGACCTCGACGGTCACGGCGGCCTTGTCGAGCCCGGTCGAGGTGACGGTCTCGCCGTCGACGGCCATGACCACAGGGAGGGTCAGGGTCTCGCCCACCGGCGTGGTGACCTTGTCGATCTCGATGACGTCGCCCACGGCAACCTTCTGCTGGGTGGCGCCAGCGCGCACGATCGCGTACACCGCGGTCTCCTTCGTCGAACTCGTCTACGTCTGGTACTGCTGGGATCTGGGTCCGGGGCACCTGCCCGCGCCGGTGCCTCCGTGGAGGAGGTCGGCGACGCTGCGGGGGCCACGCGGAGAGCGGCGCGCTCCGGGGCGCACCGAACGTCAATAGTACGCACCTGCCGGGCGGCCCCGCAAAACGTCAGCGCTTGCGCGAACCCTTGCGCTTGACCGGCACGTGCTCCACGCTCGGGGCGCTCGCCGGCTCGGTCTCCGCCGTGCCCGGCTCGACCGTGCCGCTGACCGGGGGCTCACCGACGCCGCTGGGGGCGTCGGCCTGCTCCATGGTCGGCACCGAGCCCTGCGAGGCACTGCGCGTCGAGCGGCTCGAACGGGTCCGGGTGACGACCTTCGGCGCCTCCGTGGGCGCCGGGGCGGCCGGTTCGGGTGCGCTGGGCTGCGTCGTCGGGTCCACGACCACGGCCGCGGCCTCCCCCGTCGTCAGGGGCGTCGTACGCCGGGCGGCGCGACGCGTCCGCGTCACGACCCCCTGGCTGCCGGCAGGCTTGTCGGCCTCCCTGTCGGCCTCCTGGTCGGCGGGCACCTCCGCGTGCTGCTCGGCCGGCTGCTCAGCGGCGGGCGTGGGCTCCTCAGCCACCGGCTCGGCCACCGGTTGGGGAACCGGCTCGGACGCAGTGTCCTGCGCCGGCTCGGTCGACTCGAGGGCTTCGGCGGCGGGCGCCTTCGGCTGCGAGCTGCGCCTGCGCTGGCGCTGCTGCACCTGCGGCTTCTCGGGCGCCTGCTCCGGAGCCTTGTCAGGCGCGTCCTGGGTGCTCGTCGGCTCCTCGGCGGGCGTGTCCTGCGACTGGTCCTCGGCGGGCTCCTCGGTCTGGGCCGCCCTGTCGGCCCGCGCCATGGCGGCGACGTCCTTGGGCGAGGGAGCCCCACCCTGGTTGCCGGCCTGGTTGCCGGCCTGGTTGCCGGCCTGGTTGGACTGGTCGCCACCGCCCTTGCCCTTGCCTCCGCGCGAGCGACGTCCTCGGCCACCGCGGTCGTCGTCGTTGCCGCCGCCCTTGGGCTCCACCGGGTGGTCGTGGACGACCAGGCCGCGGCCCTGGCAGTGGGTGCAGGTCTCGCTGAAGGCCTCGAGCAGGCCGGTGCCGATCCGCTTGCGGGTCATCTGCACCAGGCCCAGCGAGGTCACCTCGGCGACCTGGTGACGGGTCCGGTCACGGCCCAGGCACTCGACCAGGCGCCGCAGCACCAGGTCGCGGTTGGACTCCAGGACCATGTCGATGAAGTCCACGACGATGATGCCGCCGATGTCGCGCAGCCGCAGCTGGCGCACGATCTCCTCGGCCGCCTCCAGGTTGTTCTTGGTGACGGTCTCCTCCAGGTTTCCCCCGGAGCCGGTGAACTTGCCGGTGTTGACGTCGACGACGGTCATCGCCTCGGTGCGGTCGATGACCAGCGAGCCGCCCGAGGGCAGCCACACCTTGCGGTCCAGGCCCTTGGCGATCTGCTCGTCGACGCGGTACGCCGCGAAGACGTCCTTGCCGGCGTCGCGACCCTCCGTGGCCGGCTCGAAGCGCTCGAGACGGTCGGCCAGGTCCGGGGCGACGTGCTGGACGTAGTCCTGCACGGTCGACCAGGAGTCGTCGCCCTGGATGACGAGCTTGGCGAAGTCCTCGGTGAAGAGGTCGCGGACGACCTTGAGGGTCAGGTCAGGCTCGCCGTACAGCAGCTGGGGCGCGGAGCCCTTGGACTTCTTCTCGATGTCCTCCCAGCGGGCCTTGAGCCGCTCGACGTCGCGGGTCAGCTCCTCCTCGCTGGCGCCCTCGGCCGCGGTGCGCACGATGACGCCGGCGGAGTCGGGGACGATCTCCTTGAGCAGCGCCTTGAGGCGGGCCCGCTCGGTGTCGGGCAGCTTGCGGGAGATGCCGGAGGTGGTGCCGTCGGGCACGTAGACCAGGAAGCGGCCGGCCAGACTGACCTGGCTGGTCAGGCGGGCACCCTTGTGACCGATCGGGTCCTTGGTGACCTGCACCAGGACCGACTGGCCCGAGGAGAGCACCGACTCGATCTTGCGCGGCTGGCCCTCCTTGTGACCGAGCGCGGACCAGTTGACCTCGCCGGCGTACAGCACGGCGTTGCGGCCCTTGCCGATGTCGATGAACGCGGCCTCCATCGAGGGCAGGACGTTCTGCACCCGACCGAGGTAGACGTTTCCGATCAGCGAGGTCTGCGACTCGCGGGCGACGTAGTGCTCGACGAGCACCTTGTCCTCCAGCACGCCGATCTGGGTGAGGTCCTCGCGCTCGCGGATGACCATGACCCGCTCGACGGACTCGCGACGGGCGAGGAACTCGGCCTCGGAGACGATCGGGGCGCGGCGACGGCCGGCCTCGCGGCCCTCGCGGCGGCGCTGCTTCTTGGCCTCGAGCCGGGTCGACCCGCTCAGCGCGGTGATCTGGTCCTCGCCGGTGCGCGAGCTGCGGACCTTGGTGACGGTGTTGGCCGGGTCGTCCCCGCCGCCCCCGTCGCCCTCACCGGAGCGACGGCGTCGCCGGCGGCGGCGCGAGCTGCTCGAGCCCTCGCCCTGCTCGCCCTGGTCGTCCTTGCCGCCCTGGCTGCCCTGGCCATCACCGGACTGGTCACCCTGGTCGCCGGACTGCTGGTCCTTGCCGCCGTCCTGGCTCTTGTCGGCCTGTCCGTTGGACTGGTCGCCGGACTGGCCGCCGGACTGGTCGCCGGACTGGTCGTCACCCTGGTCGTTGCCACCCTGGCCACCACCACCGCCACCGCGGCGGCGACGACGGCCGCCCCGACGGCGCCGGCGACGACCGGAGGACGAGCCGCCCTCGCCGGAGTCGTCCTCGTCGTCGCTGTCGTCGGCGTCCTGGGACTCGACGTCCTGGCCGTCCTGCTCCTCGGCGTCCGCGGCGGTGGACTCGTCGTCCTCGTCCTCGTCCTCCGCGGCCGGCTCGGCCTGCTTCGGCTTCGTCGACTTCTTCGCCTTGGTGGCCTTCGAGGCGTCGGGGGCCTGGAACAGCGGGACCGGCGCGCCGGTGGTCGCCGCCTCGCTGACCTCGGCGGGCTCCTCCGTGGGCTCCTCCGCGGTGGGGGTCGGCTCGGCCGGGGCCTGGGCCTTCCTGCTGCGCGAGGTGGTCTTCTTCGCGGCGGCCTTCTTGGCCGGCTTCGCGTCCGCGGTCTCACCGGCCCCGGCGTCAATCCCAGCGTCGATCCCAGCGTCGGCAGGCGCCTCGGCCGCGGGAGCGGCCTTCTTGGCGGCGCGCTTGGCGGGCGCCTTCTTCGCGGGAGCGACCGGGGCCGACTCCTCCGCAGCCTGACCCGCCTCGGCAACCTCGGCGGCGGGAGCGGCCTTGGCGGCGGTCTTGCGGGTGCGGGTCGTCTTCTTCACCACGGGAGCGGTCTCGGCGGCAGCCTCGTCGAGCGGTAGCTGCTGGTCACCCGTCATGTCGGGTGCCGCGTCGGTCGCCTCGACGGCCTTGGCGGTGGTCTTCTTGGCGGCCGTCTTCTTGGCCGTGGTCTTCTTCGCAGCGGTCTTCTTCGCGGCGGTCTTCTTGGCGGCCGTCTTCTTGGCCGCGGTCTTCTTCGCCGGCTTCTCGGCGGGTGCCTCAGCGGCGGCCTCGGTGGCCTCGCCGCCCGGGGCGCTGGTGGTGTCGACGGCAGGGGTGACCGGCTCGTCGCCGACCTGGAACTCGTCGGGCATGTGTGCTGCTCCTCGGCCCGGGCGCGGGATGCGCAGCGTCCGGGCAGGTCCATCGCCTCGACCACGGTGGGCCGGGCGCAAGTCTTGTCGTGGCGGCGACTTCCTCCGTCGGTGCGTCACCTCGGCCGGCCCTCGCCTGCCGCGGTCGCAGGGCCACAGGGCGGCTCGCTGTCACCGAACCCGCCTGGCCGCGTCGCGGTCTGGCGACGACCTGTCCTCGGTGTGCCGGCCCTTGCGCGGGACCGGCGAGAACGTCGTCGGGTCGTCGGCCGCCGCGCGGTCCCAGCGGGCACCGGGGTGACCGTCGGGCTCGTGCAGCGGTCGGAGACCGTGGCGAGTATCGCACACGGCTCCCCGGGCGGTGGTGTTCCCGCGCACCCCGGCGCGGCCCCGCCGACCGGTCACCGCCCCGTGGGGGGTCAGGCCAGGGGGTCGCCGACCTCACCGGTGTCGGGGTCGAGCGGCCCCTGGGCCTGCCGGGTGAGCAGCGGCGCGGAGCCGGCCTCCAGGCCCGAGACCTGGGTGAGCCCGCGCAGCACGTCGTCGGGTCGCACGGCCGGGGTGGTCGCGTGGCGGAGCACCAGCTCCAGCCGGGCGCCCTGGTCGTGCGGGGCGACGGTGAGGGAGACGACGGCGGCGCGGCAGTCGAACTCGCGCAGCCCCTTCTTGGTCATCCGCTCGACCAGGACGCTGTCGTGGGCCAGGAAGCCCTCGACAGCGGCGGCGGTGACGTCGGGGGCGCTCACGACGTCGATGGTCCAGCGGCTCGCGTCGAGCCGGTCGGCCAACGACCCGCCGGGCGACTCCACGACCTGCAGGACGTCCAGACCCGGGGGCAGCGCCTCCTCGAGCTCGGCGTGCACCTCGGCGGGGTCGACGACCTGGGCGAGGGCGATCTCGAGGTACTCCGCCTCGCTGGCCGAGCCGGTCGGTGCCGCGCCCGCGTAGGAGATGCGAGGGTGCGGGTTGAACCCCGAGGAGTAGGCCATCGGGATCCGGGCCCGGAAGACCGCGCGCTCGAAGGCGCGCGAGAAGTCCCGGTGGCTGGTGAATCGGAGCCGGCCGCGCTTGGCGTACCGGATCCTCAGACGCTGGACCGGAGGGGCCTGCTGCTCGGGCTGCTCACGCACGGAGCACAGGGTAGGTGAGGTCACCGGGGTCGCACCGCATCGCCGGCGAGGGGTAGACGGTGCCGACCCGCTCCCCCGCCAGCCACGCGGTGAGCCGCGCCGACTCGCGTCGCAGCGCCTCCCGGCCGGCAGCCGGGACGTCCTCGAGCAGCCGGACGGCCACGGTGGCGTCGTCGTCCTGCACCCAGCAGCCGACGACGCGTCCGTCCCACCACGCCGTGGTGCCGGCGTTGCCGTTGCGGTCGAAGAGCGCCGGCCCGTGCTCCCCCAGGTGGAAGGCCCGCTCCTTCCAGCCCATCACGGTGGGGTCGAGCACCGGCAGCAGCGCCGCCCACGGCTCGACCGGGTCGACGGGCTCGACGTCGTCGGGCAGGAGGTACGCCGGCGCGCCGGACTCCAGGGAGACCTCGACGGCCCCGACCTCGGCCAGGGCCGCGCGGACCGCTCCCTTGGTCGCGCCCAACCACCACACCAGGTCGGTCTCGGTGCCGGGGCCGAACCGGGCGAGCCAGCGGCGCACCAGCTCGGCGTAGCCGTCCGCCGACGACAGGGGCGCCGGCACCTCGCCGAGCCACGAGTCGGTGGTGCGCCAGCGGGGTCGGAAGATCCGCCAGTGCGTGGTGTTCGCGCCGCGGACCACCCGTGCGTCCGCGCCGAGCAGGGTCAGGAAGCGCCCCGGGTTGAGCTGGGAGGAGCGGAGGTCGGCGCGCACGTCGATGGTCGGGACCGCGGCGCGCAGCTCGGTCATCGTCAGCCCCTCGGGGGCGGCGGCGAGGGCGTCGAGCACCTCCGCGTCGGCGCCGGCCAGCCACGCGTCAGGGTCGTCCGTGAGGCCGGCTGCGCGGAGGTCTCGGTGCAGCCGCCCGCGCTCGCCTCCGGCGGTGCGTGCCGCGGCGCTGCCCCACGCCGCCGGCAGCAGGTCGCGCGGGAACACGAACAGGGTGCGGCGCATCGCCAGCTGCTTGACCAGGCTGCGCTCGGTCTCCAGGGTGGCGACGACCTGCTCGCGGGTGACCCCGTCGACGCGGGCGTGCACCGAGAGGTGGACGGTGGCCGGCTCGGTGGAGTGCAGCACCACGACCGACCGGGTCGCCTCGACCGGGTCGGCGGCCCGGTGGACGGGGTGGATCGCGTGCCGGGCGGCCAGCCGCGCCCGGCGCTCGTCGTCGGGGACGGTGCGGGCGCTCATGGGCCGCCATCCTGCCCCCACCCACCGACAGCACCACCCGCCCCCGTGGCCGGCCGGTCCGGGTGCGAGCATCGGCCGGTGACCCGTCGTACCTCCGTGCTGTTCTGGGTCGGCCTGGTCCTGCTCTCGGTCAACCTGCGCCCGGCCGCGGTGAGCGTCGGACCGGTCCTGGAGGAGGTCCGTGCCGGCCTGGCGATGTCGAGCCCGGAGGCGGCGCTCCTGACCTCGCTGCCGGTCCTGGCGTTCGCGGTGGTCGGCGCCATGGCGCCGCTGGCCGCCCGACGGGTGGGGCTGCACCGCGTGACCCTGCTGGCGATGCTCGCCGTCACGGCCGGGCTCCTGGCGCGAGCCCTGACCGACAGCGACGAGCTCTTCCTCGTGCTCTCGTTCGTGGCCGTCGCCGGTGCGGCGCTCGCGAACGTGCTGATCCCCTCGCTGGTCAAGCAGCACGTCCCGGACCGGATCGGCCCCGCGACCGCGCTCTACTCGACCGTGCTGGCGGTCGGCCTGACCGGTGCGCTGATGCTGACGGTCCCGCTCAGCAGCGCCCTCGCCAGCACCGGCGACGTCGAGGACGGGTGGCGGTGGGGCCTGGGGTCGTGGACCGTGCTGGCCGCCCTCGCCGTCCTCCCCTGGCTGGCGTTGGCCCGCCACGACCGGATCACCGCGTCCGCGGGTCACGCCGTGCGGTTCCTGGCTGTCGCCCGCACGCCGTTGGGGGCCTCGTTGGCGGTCTACTTCGGCCTGCAGTCGCTGCAGGCCTACGCGATCTTCGGCTGGTTCGCCCAGCTGTGGCGCGACGCGGGGTTCTCGCCGGCGGAGGCCGGGCTGCTCGTCGGCCTGCTCACCGGCACCACCATCCCGTTGTCCTTCGTGCTCCCCCGTCTCCTGGTGCGCGCGAAGCGTCCCGCGACGCTGCTGCTGGGAGTCGCAGCCTGCTACCCGGTGGCCTACGGGGGGCTGATGGTCGACCCGGTCTCGCTCGCCCCGGTCTGGGCCGTGCTGACCGGGATCGGCACCACCACCTTCCCGCTGGCGCTCACGCTGATCGGGCTGCGGGCGCGCACCCCCGAGGGGACGGCCACCCTGTCGGCCTTCTCCCAGTCCGTGGGCTACCTGATCGCGGTCGCGGGACCCTTCGTCGTCGGGGCGTACGTCGAGGACCAGCTGCCCGCCGCCCGCCGCTGAGGCTGCGGGCGGGCGACGGGCGACGGGCGACGGGCGGACGGGCGTCGGGTCAGGAGACCGTCAGCGAGGTGTCGTCGACGACGAAGCTGGTGCCGAGCGCGGAGTCCTCGGTGCCGAGCAGCTTGACGGTGACGGTCCTGCCGGTGAACGCACTCAGGTCGAAGCTGCGGGTGACGAAGCCGGTGCCCTCGTCGAGGTTGGAGTACGTCGCCAGCGTGGTCGTCGAGCCACCGGAGACGACCTGCACCCTGAGGGTGTCGTAGGCGATGGTGGTCGTGGTCTCGGCACTGCTGATGTAGAGCTTCATCGACAGGGTCGCACCGCTCGCGGCGGGGATGGTGACCTGCTGGCTCACGGTGTCGGTGCGAGTGGTGCCGTAGCCGTTGAGCCAGGCCTTCCAGGTGCCGCTGGCCGCCGGGGCGCCGGAGTCGTCGGTGATGACACCGGAGCTGGCCGACCAGGAGACCGCGCCGGACTCGAAGCCGGGGTTGGCCAGCAGGTTGCCGGAGCCGACCGGCGGCTCGGTGGTGCCGCCGGTGACCAGGGAGTGGAGCAGCCGGTCGGGCGAGCCGCTGCCGGCGCCGGTGACCTTGCCGGTGGTGGCACCGCCCACGATCGCGCTGGTCACCGTGCTCGGCGAGGCGCTGGGCGAGCCCTGGAGGTAGAGCGCGGCGACGCCGGCGACGTGCGGGGTGGCCATCGAGGTGCCGGAGATGGTGTTGGTCGCGGTGGTGGAGGTGTACCAGGCCGAGGTGATGCTCGAGCCGGGCGCGAACAGGTCCAGGCACGAGCCGTAGTTGGAGAACGAGGAGCGCGCGTCGGTGCTGGTGGTGGAGCCGACGGTGAGGGCGGCGGGCACCCGCGAGGGCGAGCCGTTGCAGGCGTTGGTGTTCTCGTTGCCGGCCGCGACGGCGTAGGTGACGCCGTCGGCGATCGAGTTGTTGACCGCCGCGTCGAGGGCCGAGGAGACGCCGCCGCCCAGGCTCATGTTGGCCACGGCGGGGGCGCCGGCGGCGTGGTGGGAGGTCACCCAGTCCACGCCGGCGATGACGCCGGAGGTCGACCCGCTGCCTGCGCAGTCCAGGACCCGCACCGGTCGCAGCGTGACCTGCTTGGCGACGCCGTACGTCGAGCCGCCGACGGTGCCGGCGACGTGGGTGCCGTGGCCGTTGCAGTCGCTGGTGCCGCGGCCGTCACTGATGGCGGTGAAGCCGGACTGCACGCGGCCGCCGAACTCGCTGTGGCCGGCCAGGATGCCGGTGTCGATGATGTAGGCGGTGACCCCGCTGCCGGTCCTGTCGTAGGTGTAGGAGCCGTTCAGCGGCAGGTCGCGCTGGTCGACGCGGTCCAGGCCCCACGTGGCCCCGGTCTGGGTGGCGTCGATGCTGACCGTCTGGTCGGCCTCGATGAAGGCGACGCCCGGGCGCTCCTGGAGCGCCTCGACCGCGCGCTGCGGGAGCCGCGCCGAGAAGCCGTTGAGGGCCCGGTCGAAGCGCTGCAGCACCCGGCCGCCGTGCCCGCGGGCGGTCTGCCGGGCATCGGCGGCCGCGGCGGTGTCGGCACGGTCCTCGAGGACGACGATGTACTGCCCCGGCACGGCCGAGGCCCGCTGCTCGCCCAGCACCGGGGCGGGGCGGTCGGCACCGCGCCCGGGTCGGTCGGGGGCGGCCTGCGCGGGGGCGCTGGTGGCGAGGGCGGCCAGGCCGGAGAGGGCCAGGGCGGCGGCGGTGCCGGCGCCGAGACGGCGCAGGCGGGACGGGCTGGTGGTCATGGATGGACTCCCGAGTGAGGTGTGTCGCCGCCGGGCACGACCCTGCGGCTGCCGCGCCGATCAGCGCGTTGCGCAGGACCCTAGGACCGGACGATCACGCGCGGAGCGGCCTCGGAGCCTCACATTCGTGCGTTGCAACAACCTGCATCTTTACGTCGTCCGGCGACGCTACGGCGGTGCGTGGTCAACCGTCTCCGCGCCCGCAACGGTTCAGCACTCACCGCCCCCGCGTCACCAGCGCGGTGGGCAACGACGTCAGACGACGCTGAGCGGCAGCAGCTTCTGGCCCGTGGGGCCGACCTGGATCTCGGTGCCCATCTCCGGGCAGACCCCGCAGTCGTAGCAGGGGGTCCAGCGGCAGTCCTCGACCTCGATGTCGGCCGAGCCGTCGGCCACGGCGAGCGCGTCCTCCCAGTCGCCCCACAGCCAGTCCTTGTCGAGACCGGAGTCGAGGTGGTCCCAGGGCAGGACCTCGTCGTAGTCGCGCTCACGGGTGGTGAACCAGTCCAGGTCGACGCCGGTGCCGGCCAGGCCGCGCTCGGCGGCGGCGATCCAGCGGTCGTAGGAGAAGTGCTCGGACCAGCCGTCGAAGCGACCGCCGTCGCGCCAGACCTCCTCGATGACCCGGCCCACGCGACGGTCGCCGCGCGAGAGCAGTCCCTCGATGATCCCGGGCTTGCCGTCGTGGTAGCGGAAGCCGATGGCGCGGCCGAACTTCTTGTCGGCGCGCACGACGTCGCGCAGCTGCTTGAGTCGCTCGTCGGTGGTCTTCACGTCCAGCTGCGGGGCCCACTGGAACGGGGTGTGCGGCTTGGGCACGAACCCACCGATCGAGACCGTGCAGCGGATGTCGTTGTGGCCGGCGACCTCACGCCCCTTCGCGATGACCGCCTTGGCCAGCTCGGCGACCTGCAGGACGTCCTCGTCGGTCTCGGTCGGCAGGCCCACCATGAAGTAGAGCTTCACCTGGCGCCAGCCGTGGGAGTACGCCGTCGCGACGGTGCGGATGAGGTCCTCCTCGGTCACCATCTTGTTGATGACCTTGCGCATCCGCTCCGAGCCGCCCTCCGGGGCGAACGTGAGACCGGAGCGACGACCGTTACGGGAGAACTCGTTGGCCAGGGTGATGTTGAAGGCGTCGACGCGCGTCGAGGGCAGCGACAGCGAGACGTTCGAGCCCTCGTAGCGGTCGGCCAGACCCGTGGCGACGTCACCGATCTCGGTGTGGTCGGCGCTGGAGAGCGAGAGCAGCCCGACCTCCTCGAAGCCGGACTTGCGGATGCCGTTCTCGACCATGTTGCCGATGGTCTCGATAGAGCGCTCGCGCACGGGGCGGGTGATCATGCCGGCCTGGCAGAAGCGGCAACCACGCGTGCAGCCGCGGAAGATCTCGACGCTGAAGCGCTCGTGGACGGTCTCGGCGAGCGGCACCAGCGGCTTGGCCGGGTAGGGCCAGGCGTCGAGGTCCATCAGGGTGTGCTTGCGCACGCGGAACGGGATGCCGGGACGGTTCGGCACGACGGCCTCGATCGAGCCGTCCGCGGCGTACGTGACGTCGTAGAAGCGTGGGACGTAGACGTTGCCGGTGACCGCGAGGCGCCGCAGCAGCTCCTCGCGCCCGCCGGGCCGGTCCTCGGCCTTCCACTCGCGCACGATGTCGGAGATCGCGAGCACGACCTCCTCGCCGTCACCGAGGACCGCGGCGTCGAGGAACTCCGCGATCGGCTCGGGGTTGAAGGCCGCGTGCCCGCCGGCGAGGACGACCGGGTGGTCCTCGGTGCGGTCGACCGCGCGCAGCGGGATGCCGGCGAGGTCGAGGGCGTTGATCATGTTGGTGTAGCCGAGCTCGGTGGAGAAGCTCAGGCCGAACAGGTCGAAGTCGCCGACCGGGCGGTGGGCGTCGACGGTGAACTGCGGGATCGACTGCTCGCGCAGCACCGCCTCCATGTCCTTCCAGACCGCGTAGGTGCGCTCGGCGACGATCCAGTCGCGCTCGTTGAGCACCTCGTAGAGGATCTGGACGCCCTGGTTGGGCAGGCCGACCTCGTAAGCGTCGGGGTACATCAGCGCCCAGCGCACGGTCTGGCCGCCTGACTCCTCCGACGTCGCACCGCAGTCCCAGTCCTTGACCGTGGAGTTCAGCTCGCCGCCGACGTACTGGATCGGCTTGGAGACTCCCGGCAGGTGCGGCTCGAGCAGCTCGAAGACGGACTGTCCTCGGCGCAGGGCGGCGGGGGCGGACATGGACTCACCTCGGCGGCTCGGGTGCGGTCAGGGCAAGGGACCAATGTACGGCGCAGTGCGCGGCCACACCCAGTCCGCGCCCGTCCCGGCTACTCCCGCGGCGCGGCGGGCGTGCTGGTCGGGGACGCGGTCGCGGCGGGGGCCCCGGCACCGGCGGCCCGCGCCGCGGAGGCGGAGGTGGCCCGCAGCTCGACGGGTGGGAGCAGCAGCAGGATGAGGAAGGCCAGCACCCCGACCCCGGCGGCGCTGAGGAACACCAGGTCCATCGACTCCGCGAAGCCGACCCGGAACGGGTGGGCCACGGCGTCGGGCAGGGTCTCGAGGACCGAGGAGTCGTCCTGGATGCTCTCGACCACGCTCTCGTCGAGGCCGCCGACCTGGGCGACGCCCTGCTGGAACTCCGGCGTCGCGGCCGCCTCGTCGAGCGCCGTGGAGATGTTCGGGCCGACGGTCGAGAACAGGATCGAGAGGAAGATCGCCACGCCGAGGGTGCCGCCCATCTGCCGGAAGAAGGTGGCCGAGGCGGTCGCGACCCCGATCTCGGTGGGCGGCACCGCGCTCTGGACGGTCAGCAGCAGGGGCTGCATGCACGAGCCGAGGCCCAGGCCGAGGACGAACATCGAGACGCTGACCAGCGGCAGCGGGGTGTCGGCGGTGGTGAAGGAGAGCAGGAACAGGCCCAGCACGATCACGGCCGAGCCCATGATCGGGAAGAGCCGGACGTGACCGGTGCGGGAGATGACCCGGCCGGAGCTGATCGAGGCCGCCATCATCCCAGCGACCATCGGCAGCATCAGGATGCCGGCCTTCGTGGGGCTCGCACCGTGCACGATCTGCATGTAGAGCGGCAGGATCATGATGCCGCCGAACATCGCCATGCCGATGATGACGCTGGCGGCGATCGTCACAGCCGCGACCCGGATGCGGAACATCCGCAGCGGGATCAGCGCGGCCTCGCCCATCGCGTGCTCGGCCAGCACGAAGAGCACGACCCCGAGGGCACCGAGTGCGTAGCAGGCCAGGGACAGCCCCGAGGACCAGCCCCACTCACGACCCTGCTCGGCCACGGTGAGCAGCGGCACCAGCGCCAGGACCAGCGCGGACGCGCCCCACCAGTCCACACGCACGTCGCGACGCTCGGCGCTGACGTTGAGGGTGCGCGCCACCACCACCAGGGCGATCAGGCCGACGGGCACGTTGACCAGGAAGACCCAGCGCCAGCCGGTGACGCCCAGGATCTCCTCCCGGCCGGCGAGCAGGCCACCGAGGACCGGGCCCAGCACCGAGGAGGTGGCGAAGGTGGCCATGAAGTAGCCGGTGTACTTCGCCCGCTCGCGGGGGCTGACGATGTCGCCGATGATGGCGAGCACCAGCGTCATCAGGCCACCCGCCCCGAGGCCCTGGACGGCACGGAACGCCGCGAGCATGTACATCGAGTCGGCGAACGAGCACAGCGCCGAGGCGACCACGAACAGTGAGATGGCGAACATGAAGAGCTTCTTGCGCCCGTAGTTGTCCCCGAGCTTGCCGTAGATCGGCGTGGTGATCGTCGCGGTGATCAGGTACGCCGTGGTCACCCACGCCTGGATGGACAGACCGTTGAGGTCGTCGGCGATCGTGCGGATCGAGGTACTGACGATCGTCTGGTCCAGCGAGGCCAGGAACATGCCGAGCATCAGCCCGGAGAGGATCGTGAGGACCTGGGCGTGGGTGTACTCACCGGACGCGGGAGCGGACGGGGCTGCGGGGGACGCGTTCGTTGCCATTGACAACCATCGTACGCCGGGGGCCGGCGACGGGGGAACCGCTCAGGAGCGTGACCTGCCGGACACCACCCGGGGCAGGTCGCCGACCAGCTCGTCCAGCGCCTCCTCCAGCGTGACCTGCGGCTGCCAGCCCCAGACTCGCGCGCGCTCGGAGACCACGACGCCCTGCCAGGCCGGACCGTCGTCCCAGGTCGGCTCGACGGCGAGCGCGGTCGTGACGGTCTCGAGGTAGTGGCGGAAGGTGCTGGCGCCGGCCGCCGCGTTGACCGCGGTGACCTCGCCCGCCACCGGCCCCGCCTCGGGGTCCTCGCCGATCGGCACCGCCCCGGTCACGATGTCACCGACGAGCCGGGCCAGGTCGGTCACGTGCACCCAGGCGAAGGTGAGATCCGGGGTGGCGTGCGCCTCCGCGGGGTCCTCGGCCATCGCGCGCGGGCGCAGGGTGTTCCACAGCGAGCTCTCCCCCGGGCCGAGGATGACCGGCGGGCGCACCAGCACCCGGGTCGGTCCGTCGAGCACCTCGAGGCGGGCGTCGGTGTCACGCTTGGTCACCGGGTAGTCGCCGGCGTCGTCCGGCACCGGGTCGGCGGACTCGTCCACGTCCCCCACCCCGGCACGGCGGTCGTACACCGACGCGGTCGACACGTGCACCAGCAGGCCGACCCCGGCCTCGCGCGCCGCGGTGGCGATGGTGGTGGTGCCCTCGACGCCGACCTGCTCCTGGGTGGCGCGGTCGGTGCCCATCGGGTGCACCGTGGTCACCAGGGCGGCCGCCCCCTCCACCAGGCCGGGGGCCTGGGCCGGGTCGGTGAACTCCCCGACGACCTCGGTGACGCCGTCGAGTGCGGGCGCGGTGCCGCTGCGGCGTACGACGGCGCGGACCGCGACCCCGCGCTCCGCGAGGGCGGCGCACACGTGCGACCCCACGAGGCCGTTGGCCCCGGTCACGACGACGGGCTGGTCCATGCGCTGCTCAGTCATGTCCCCACCGTGCCAGGGCGCGGCTGCCTGTTGGACCGCTCCCTAAGGTGAGGGCATGAGCTCTCCGGCGCGACGCGGCCCTCTCCAGTGGACCGTCGCGGTCCCCCTCCTCGGTCTGCTCCTGCTGGCCGTGTCCTGGCCCAAGACCGAGCAGCCGCTGCTGCTGGCCCTGGTCGCGGTCGTGCTGGTCGGGGCCGTGCTGGCCGCGGTCCACCACGCCGAGGTGGTGGCCCCCCGGGGGGGCGAGCCGTTCGGGTCCCTGGTGCTGGCGGTCTCGGTGACGGTGATCGAGGTGGGGCTGATCGTGATGCTGACCCTCGGCGGCGGCGAGGGAGCCGCGACATACGCCCGCGACACCGTGTTCGCGGCCCTGATGATCTCCCTCAACGGCATCGTCGGCATCTCGCTGCTGCTGGGCGCGATGCGGCACGGCGTGGTGGCGTTCAACGCCTCCGGCAGCGGGGCGGCGTTGTCCACCGTGGTCGCGCTCGCCTCCGTGTGCCTGGTGCTGCCCGGCTTCACCGTCTCCGAGGCCGGGCTGGAGTACACCGGCTCCCAGCTGGTCTTCGCCGCGGTGGCCTCGCTGGTGCTCTACGCGGCCTTCGTCTTCACCCAGACCGTGCAGCACCGCGACTTCTTCCTGCCCGTGCGCTCGGACTCCCAGGGTCGGGTCACCGGGGTCCTGGAGGTCGAGGACGAGGACGGCGACGGCCACGCCGATCCGCCCTCCGACCGCGAGACGCTGCTGTCCATCGCGCTGCTCCTGGTCTCCCTGGTCTCCGTCGTCGGCCTGGCCAAGGTGCTCTCCCCGACCATCGAGTCCACCGTGAGCTCGCTGGGGCTGCCCTACGCCGTGGTCGGTGTGGTCATCGCGCTGCTGGTGCTGGCGCCCGAGTCCATCGCGGCGGCGCTCAACGCCGCGCGGGACCGCGTGCAGGTCAGCCTCAACCTGGCCTTCGGCTCCTCGATGGCCTCGATCGGCCTGACCATCCCGACCATCGCCGTGGCGTCGATCTGGCTCGAGGGCGACCTGCTGCTCGGGCTGGAGCCGATGCAGATCGTGCTGCTGCTCATCACCGTCGTCGTCGCCACGCTCACCGTCGTGCCCGGTCGGGCCAAGCCGATCCAGGGCGTGGTGCACCTGGCGTTGATGGCCACCTTCCTGTTCTTCTCGCTGGTGCCCTGAGCGTCGGCCCGGCGGGAAGCACGGGCGGGCGTCAGCGCACGCGCGGGGCGGAGGCGCGCAGGTGGATGTTCTGCAGCAGCCCCACGGCCAGCAGCACGGCGAACATCGAGGAGCCGCCGTACGACACGAACGGCAGGGGTACGCCGGTGACCGGCATGATCCCCAGGCACATCCCGACGTTCTGGAAGCCCTGGAAGCCGAACCAGCAGGCGATCCCCGCCGCAGCGACCCGGCCGAAGACGTCGTCGGTGTGCGTGGCGATGACCAGCGCGCGCCACACGACCAGGCCGAGCAGCGCGATCAGCAGCCCGGCGCCGACCAGCCCGAGCTCCTCCCCGGCGACGGTGAAGACGAAGTCGGTGTGCTGCTCGGGGACGAAGCCCGAGCGGGTCTGGGAGCCGTCGAAGAGGCCCTGGCCCCAGACGCCGCCGTTGCCGACGGCGATGCGCGCCTGCTCGACGTTGTAGCCGGCGCCGCGGGGGTCGAGGTCGGGGTTGGTGAAGGCCAGGAAGCGGTCGACCTGGTAGGGCTTGAGCACACCGCCCGCGACCGCGACCAGGGCGGCGGTCACTCCCCCGCCGGCCAGCAGCGCCAGCCAGCGGCGCGGGGCACCGGAGACGGCCAGCACGCCGGTGACGGTGGCGGTCAGCACCAGCATCGTGCCGAGGTCGGGCTGCAGCAGGATCAGCACCGCCGGCACGGCCGCGATGGCGAGCATCAGCACGACCTCGACCAGCCCGACCCTGGGTCGCCAGCGACCCTGAGCGCGGTGGGCCAGGGCCAGCGCCATCCCGATCACCACGGCCAGCTTGGCCAGCTCGGCGGGCTGGATCGACATGCCACCCACGACGATCCAGGAGCGTGAGCCGTTGATCGTCGAGCCCGCGACCAGCACGAGCACGAGCCCGCCGACCGAGGCGAGGTAGGCCACCGGGGCCGCCACGCGCACCCACCGGTGGTCGGCGGCCAGCACGACGCTCATCAGCACCAGGCCGATGGCGATGTTGGTGACCTGCTTGTAGAGGTAGGCCCGCGGGTCGCCACCGGTCAGGTCGTCGCGGGTGGTCGTGGCCGACCACACCAGCAGCGTCCCGAGCACCAGCAGGCCGGCGACGGCGGCCATCAGCCACCAGTCCACGCCGCTCCACCGCAGCAGCGGGCGGGTGCCCAACGAGGAGGTGGGACGTACGCCGGCGGCCCGGCCGGACCGGGTCGTCTGGACGGTCCTGGTGGCCATGGTGGTCATCGCGCGGTCCCCTTCCGGCTCGAGCGCCGGTCCGAGCGCCGGTCGGGGCGCTTCGTGCGCGCCGGCGGGAGGATCGACCCGTCGGCCTGGAACTCCGGGAGCCGCCCCGGTGGCACCGTGCCCGGGATCGCCGCGCGGTCGGGGCGGACCGTGTCGCCCTCCACGCCGTACAACGCCTCCCAGATGGCGCGGACCGCGGGGCCGGACGTGCCCGAGCCGGTGCCGCCCTGGCTGACCATCATCACCACGACGTAGTCGTCGGAGTAGGAGGCGACCCACGAGGTCGACTGCTTGCCGTAGACCTCCGCCGAGCCGGTCTTGGAGCGGATCTCCACCTCGTCGAGCGGGAAGCCCCCCATCCGCCAGGCCATCGTGCCCTGCCGGGTCACGCCCTTGAGCGCGTCGTCGATGTAGCCGATGGTCGAGGCCGGGAGCTTCACGGTCCCGACCTTCTCGGGCTGGATCCGCTCGATCACCGAGCCGTCGGGTCCGACGATCGCCTTGCCGACGCGCGGCGCGTAGAGGGTGCCGCCGTTGGCCAGCGCGGCGTAGGCCCGGGCCAGCTGGAGCGGCGTGACGATCGTGTCGCCCTGGCCGATCGCGAAGTTGGCGGCGTCACCGGCGCGGTACTTGTAGCCCTCGACGCAGAACTCGTAGGCGAACTTGTAGACGAAGTCCGAGGTCTCCTCGTCCTGCGGCTTCTCGGAGATGCCGCAGTAGAAGTCCTTCATGGACCGGTAGTAGTCCCGCTTCCAGCGACGGTCGGCGATGCGGCCCGAGGCCTCACCGGGCAGGTCGATGCCGGTGCGGGAGCCGAAACCGAAGTCCTTGGCCTCCTCCACCAGCGGGTCGAACGCCTTCACGTCGGCCTCGTCGGAGCCGAACTTCTGCCAGTAGTGGAAGCCCACCCGGTAGAAGAAGGTGTTGCAGGAGACCTCGAGCGCCTTGTCGAAGCCGATGTAGCCGTAGGCACCGGACTCGTAGTTCTTGAAGTCGCGGTTGCCGACGCGGAAGGCGCTGGAGCAGTTGAGCCTGGTGTCGGTGGAGTAGCCGTGGGTCAGCGCGCCCGCGGTCATGAAGGGCTTCCAGGTCGAGCCGGGCGCGAACTGGCCCTGCGTCGCGCGGCCCAGCAGCGGCGTGCCGGCCGCCTCGGAGTAGAGCCGGGCCAGCTCGTCGTCGGAGATGCCGCCCACCCACACCTCGGGGTCGTACGTCGGTTGGCTGGCCATCGCCACGACCCGCCCCGTGTCGGCCTCGAGCACCACGACCGCACCCGAGTCGGCCACGTAGTTGCGCCCGGTCACGGTGTCCCGGGTCTGGCGGGCGGTCCGGATGGTCTGCAGCAGCTGCTGCTCCACGACCGACTGCACCTTGGCGTCGATCGAGGTGACCAGCGTGTCGCCCGGGCGGGCCTCCACGGCCGAGTCGTCACCGAGCACACGGCCCATCGAGTCGACCGCGACCGACTGGGTGCCCGGCAGACCGCGCAGCCACGCGTCGTACTCCTTCTCGACGCCGGCGCGACCCACGACCGAGGCGCCGTTGACGGAGTCCTCGCCGTCGGCCTCGGCCTGCTCGAGCTCCTCGGCGGTGACCGGGCTGAGGTAGCCCAGGACGTGGGCGAGGTTGACCCCGTAGGGGCGCGGGTAGGCGCGGACGCTCTGCTGCTCGGCGAGCACGCCCGGGTAGTCCTCGGGCTGCTCGAGGATGCGCAGCGCGACCTCGCGCTCGACGTCGCTGGCGACGGGGACCGGCTGGTAGGGCGAGCCGTTCCAGCACACGCCGCTGACCGAGCCCTCGTCGCCGCAGGTGGTCAGACGGCGCTCGAGCTGCTTGACGGTGACGCCGGTGGCGGTGCTGACGCGCGAGAGCAGCTCGCGACGGTCGCGACCCGGGAGCTTGCCGAGCAGGGTGCGGTCGACCGAGACCACCCAGGCCAGCCGGTTGGTGACCAGCGGACGGCCCATGTCGTCGACGATCAGGCCGCGCTGGGGCTGCTCGACGATGTCGCGCACCGACTGGGAGGCCGCCTGCGCGGTGTACTCCTCGCCGGAGACGACCTGCAGGAAGTCCCGGCGGTCTCCTCGCCAAGGTCGGTCATCGGCTCACGTGACCCGGGCCGGCTCGAGCCGGCGGAAGAGCGCCATGAGCGGCGGCAGCACGAACGGGGTCAGCACGACGTCCCACAGCACCGCGACGCCGATGACCAGCAGCAGCTCGCCGACGCCCACGGACAGGTCGCCCACGAGCAGGCCGGTGATCGCGAAGAGGGAGGTCCCGACGAAGGAGCTGGCTGCCACGGTGCCCACCACGGTCGTGGCGGTGGGGCTGGACTCCGCACGGACCCGCCCGGCGACGTACCCCACGACGGTGAGGGCGAGCGCCCAGCGGCCGGCGACGTGGTCGGCGGGCGGGGCGAGGTCGATGAGCGCGCCGGCGGCGAAGCCGACGACCATGGCGAACTGCGGGCCGCGGGTCAGCGCCGCGCCGACCACGACCAGCAGCGCGAGGTTGGGCACGACGCCCTGCCAGGCGACGTGCGGGAAGAGCGAGACCTGGAGCAGCAGGGCCAGGAGGACGGCCGCCGCGGCGGCCAGCGAGCGGGCGGTGGTCATCGACCGGCCCCCTTCAGCTCGCCGTCGGCGCCGACCAGGGCGCGGTCGGAGGTGGTGCCGGTCGGGACGACGACGCCGACGACGTCGAGGGAGCCGAAGTCGACGTACGGGTCGAGGACGACGCGCTGGGCGGTCTCGCGCAGCGAGGAGTAGACGTGGGTGACGCGGCCGATCGGGACACCGGCGACGTACGGCGCTCCCCCGTCGCTGCCCCAGGTGACCACCGAGTCCTGGCGGGCCGGGACGGCGGTGCGGTCGACGAGCTCGAGGTCGAGGCGGGCGTCGTCGCCGACGACGCCGCGACCGCGCAGGAAGCCCATGTCCATCGTGTCGCCGACGCGGGCGCCGACGGTCGAGGACGGGTCGATGATGAGCAGCACCGTCGCGCTCGTGCGGCCGGCGGAGACGACGCGACCCACGAG
>LUMS01000247.1_pt1 | contig 36810 bp, 27 predicted proteins | sample 729711 | NCBI WGS metagenome assembly LUMS01 (sample SAMN03860298, study PRJNA289734) | marine metagenome | biome: seawater column; feature: ocean; material: water; isolation source: Red Sea water column Station 192 - depth 25m | place: Saudi Arabia: Red Sea | collected 2011-10-15 | depth 25 m | reverse complement strand
GTCTTAGCTCCACAATGTCACCAGCTCCAATGCCAGGATTTTCTAGCAGTGCTTGTATGTTAGTCAATTCGGGATTGAACCGAAGATCAAGCTGCTTAAGGTTTATGAGGCCACTCAGTGGACCTATACCTCTAATGTCGTTACCGGTAAGCTCAAGATACTGCAGTGAGGCTAGACCACGAAGCGGGGCACGGGATCAATACGCGCCACGCCCGGGGTGCACGGACCCGACACCTCAGGAAGTCTTGCGACCCGCCTCGCTTTGGGCAAAGCCCTCAACCCAGCGCGCCACCACCTGTCGCGCCGCCTCCTCGTCGCTCGCGGCGAGCGCATGGCGCAGCCCGCGAAGCACCGAGGCGACCTCGATTTCCGAAAGGTAGTCCTCACGGGCGCAGAAGATCTTTTGGAAGCGGGTACCTATTAAGTCGCCGGAGAGTGTCAGTTCCTCCTCGATCTTCTCGCCTGGGCGCAGGCCGATAATGGCAATCTCGATATCGCCCTCGGGATGATCCTCATCGCGCACAGTATAGCCAGCGCTTTCAATCACCTGCCGCGCCAACTGCAGGATCGGCACCGGCTTGCCCATGTCGAGCACGAAGACCTCGCCGCCGCGGGCCTCGGAACCAGCTTTGAGCACCAGTTGGACGGCCTCCTGGATGGTCATGAAGAAGCGACGCACGCGCACGTCGGTCACTGTGACCGGACCGCCGCGGCTGATCTGGTCTTGGAACAGCGGCACAACCGAGCCCGAGGAACCCAGCACATTGCCGAAGCGGACCATGGTGAAGATCGTCGAATCGTAGCGGGTGGCCAGATCCTGCACCACCAGCTCGGCCAGTCGCTTGGAGGCGCCCATCACGTTGGTGGGGCGCACCGCCTTGTCGGAGGAAACCAGGATGAAGCGCTCGACCCCAACCTCGGCTGCCTCACGGGCCAGCGTCTGGGTGCCGAAGACATTGTTGGCGAGGCCCGGCAGCGGGTTCGCCTCGACCAGCGGCACGTGCTTGTAGGCGGCGGCATGCAGCACCACCTGCACCTGGTGGTCGCAGAGCACCTTGCGCACCTGACGCGGGTCTGTGACTGAGCCCAGCACCGGCACTATTCTGATCCGGGTGCCCTCGACCAGCTGCTCGAGTTCCTGGTGCACGGTATAGAGCGCCAGCTCAGAGAGCTCGTAGAGCACGATTGTCCGGGGCCGGCAGGCCAGCACCTGGCGGCAGAGCTCGGAGCCGATCGAACCGCCTGCGCCGGAAACCAGAACCACTCGGTCGCGATAGCTGTTCACCGCCTCGCCAAGGCTGGTGTCGGCGTGCTTGCGGCCGAGGAAGGTCTGCGGTGCCACCGGGGTCAGCTTGTCGATCAGGGCTTCCTCGCCGATCAGCTGGGCGAAGGAGGGCAACGTTTGCACCTCGAGCCGCATCCGCTGCAGGCGGCGGGCGATCTGCGCCTGCTTGGGCTGGCTGAGCGAGGGCATGGCCAGCAGCACGCGGTTGATGTCGCGCTCACGTACCAGCTCGGCGATGCGGGCGGGCGGGAAGACCGGCAGGCCGAGGATGGTCACCCCCTGCAGCGAGACGTTGTCGTCGAGGAAGGCGACTGGGTCGATCCCGTCATGCGCCTTCAGCGCCTGGGCCAGCTGAGTGCCTGTAGCGCCAGCACCGTAGATCAGCACCCGGCGACGCGGCGAGGCACGGCGGTAGATCGCCGTGACCACTTGGAACAGCACCACCCGCGCGGCCACGACGAGGAGAAAGTAGGAGATGCCGAACATCACATGGGTGCCGAGCGGCAGCGCCAGCTGGACGAAGACCGAGAGCGCCGCCGAGACCACGGTCAGCACCAGCGCGTAGATCGCAGTGAGCCCCACGGCGTGGCGTTCGTAGTTGTTCAGCTGAATGCTGGGCAACCCGAGCCAGAGCGAAAGCCCGGCGGCGGCGGCCAGCAGATAAGGCAGGATCGGCAGGGAGAGCCAAAGCGCTGCAAGCGGTGAGAGCGGCAAGGACTGGACGGTGAAGGCAAACAGTAGCGCGGCGGGGATCAGTGCCAGATCAATCGCGAGAAAGACATAGCCCTTCTGTTTGCGCGTCAACAGACCGAGAAGTTTCAACATTCAGGCCGCCGCCCCCAAAAATTCGACAGGGCTCACTGCAACTACTCCACCTGCTCCGGCGAGCGGCTCCGTTTTGGTCACCAAAGGCAACCATCGGTGCAGCATCGCTACCTTCGTAATATTATCTTTGCCCGACAGACTGATCCCTACCCCATTTTCAAGGGGGGGCAAACAAATTCCCGATTCACCTAAGAGCGTCGGGCTGATACTCGCTCCAACACAAGCAAAAGCGTTGAAGATCCCGGCGAATTTCAGCCGACCTCCGAGCTTACCCAACGAATCAATAAATCTCTGCCTATTAACTTGCTGCTTCCAGAGAATTAGCGGGTTCATCTCTTGGCCGAGTTCTATGGCTGTCTTTCAGCGTTCCAGCTTCCGCTAGGAAGCTTTGCTCAGGATCGGCGGAACAGGTTCCCGATGGTCTGGAACACCAGGTCGAAGTCGTAGCACATGCTCTGGTGGCGCTGGTAGATCAGATCCAGCCGCGCCTTGGCCGGCACGCAGACCCGGGTATAGACCGCGTCGGTCTCCTCGGCCCGACCGCAGCGCTCCAGCAGCGCCGCCTCGTGGCGGTGATAGGTGATCGAGGCGAGCCCGGTGACCCCGGGGCGGCTCTTCAGCACCTCGCCGTAGAGGCCGGGAAAGCGCTCGACGTATTCGCGCAGGGGCGGACGCGGGCCGACGAAGGAGAGATCGCCCTTCAGGATGTTCCACAGCTGCGGCAGCTCGTCGAGCCGCTTGGAGCGCAGCCAGGCGCCCGCCGGAGTGATCCGTGCCGCCTTGTCGCCGCCTGAGACACCGGCGTCGGAGGCGACCTCAGTCATCGTGCGGAACTTCCACAGGGCGAAGGGGCGGTCTACGCCCTTCATCCGCTCCGCCACGTAGAACAGCGGGCGGCCCTGCTTCAGCAGCAGCCAGATCACCACGGCGCCGAAGACCGGGGCGAGGATCACCACCAGGAGCGTGGCGAAAAACAGGTCGAAGATGCGCTTGCCCCAGGTCATTCCCGGCCCTTCCGGAGGTTCGTTCTCATACTCTGCCCTGCTCTGTTGCGCGCCATTCGGCGACCATTGCGGCAGGCAGACTATCCCGTGGCGCGAAGGGGTGGAAGGCTGCCAGCCGGGCAACGTCCAGCGCCACCTCGGGGATTGCCCCCTCCTCTGCCGGGCGCGGGGTCCAGGCCAACCCGGCAGCGTCGAGCAGCGCGCCCATCTCGACCATGCCGGGGGCGGCCACGTTCAGCACCGGCGGCAAATCGGACGTCCGAACCAGCCGCTCCAACACCCGAGCCAGTGTGGAAACGCCGATGTAGCTGCGCCGGGGTGTGCGCCCGTCAGCGAACCAGTCGAGCACGAAGCCCGGCCGCCAGCCGCCCAGAATCGCGTCGAGCCCGGCGATGTTGCCGATCCGGAGCGCGGTGACCGCCACCCCGAGAACCTGCCCTAGCCGGGCACCCTCGGCCTCCATCTCCGCCTTGGCGCGGCCATAGTCCGAGAGCGGGGCCAGCGCCCGATCTTCCCGCAACAGACCCTGTTCCGAGCCGTAGACCGCGGCCGACGAGGCCAGTAGCACCCGCGCGCCGAGCGCCGCGCCGAGCCGCACCGCCGCCATGCCGAGACGGATGTTGTCGGCGATGTCGGCGCCCGCGGCGGCGGCTGCGTTGGTCACCCCGGCGAGGCAGAGCACCGTGTCTATCCCCTGCCCGGCCCGCTCCAGCGCGCCCGCATCGGCCAGCGGATCGGCGATCACCCAGGGGTCTCCTGCGCCGGAGACACCCCGGGGGGCAGCCCCGGGGCGGGCCTGCCACAGCGCGTCGCCCGGTGCCCAGGCGGCACGCAGAATCGCGCCGATCCGCCCCGTCGCGCCCAGAACCAGTGTCGCCGGTGTTGACATCGCCCCGCTTCTTCCTGTTGACCCCTTCCGGCCTGCCAGTATCTTGCGGCGGGAAAATTGCAACGCCTTTCGGGCAGGCCGGAACACCGACCGCGCGCGCCCCGGGCTCCGGGGGACGACCACCATATGCGCAAGCCTCTTCACCTCATCTCGATGTTGGGGCCAGTCCTGTGTCTTGCGGTGCTGGCCGGCTGCGGCCGCCTGCCGTCCACCGGTCCGGTGGTGGGGGACGTGGTCAATGGGGCGGGCGAGTCGACGGCCGATTTCGCGGTCTACCCGGTCACCCGCGCCTTCCTGCCCACCATCACCCAGTGGNNNCAGCAGCACCTGCCCTGGCTGCGCACCAGCGAGGGACCGCGCCAGCAATTGATCCAGCCCGGCGACATCCTGAACATCCGCATCTGGGACAGTTCCGACAACTCGCTGCTGACTGCGCCGGAACAGAAGAACATCGCGCTGGACAACATGAAGGTGGCCGCCAACGGCACCGTCTACCTGCCCTACGTCGGCACCCTGAGCGTCACCGGCAAGACCGAAGACCTGGCCCGCGAGGAGATGCAGACCGCGCTGGAGAAGATCATCCCCTCCGCCCAGGTGCTCGTCAGCCTGACCGAGGGGCGGTACAACTCGGTCGACCTGGTCGGCGGGGTCTCCAGCCCCGGCACCTACCCGATGCCCGACCGCAACTACACGGTGATGAGCCTGCTGGCCGCGGGCGGCGGCGTGCGCGAGAGCCTGAACAACCCGCAGATCCGCCTGATGCGCAGCGGTCGGCTTTACGGCACATCGGTCGAGACGCTGCTCGAGCATCCCTCGCTCGACACCCGCCTCTCCGGCGGCGACCGGGTCTTCGTTGAGGAGGACGGGCGCTACTTCCTCTCCTTCGGCGCTACCGGGCAACAAGCCCAACACATCTTTCCCCGCGACGAGGTCTCGGCGATGGACGCGGTCTCGATCATGGGCGGCATCGCCGGGGGCCGGGCCGATCCCAAGGGGCTGCTGATCCTGCGCGAATACCCTGCCTCGGCGATCAGCGCCGGGGTGCGCGGGCCGCGCCAGACCCGGGTGGTCTTCACCGTGGATCTCACCTCTGCCGACGGGCTGTTCTCGGCCCGTAAGTTCGCGATCCAGCCGCAGGACCTGATCGTGGCGACCGAATCCCCGATCAATGACGTGCTGACCATCTCCAACATCGTCGGCGGCTTCTTCGGTATCTTCAACCGTGCCAACAGCGCGGTGAATTGATTAGGTAGGCTCCCTATTAACCCATATCTTTCAAGTGTGACGGAACTGAGCGACATTGTCTCGGCACATGAAAATGAGAGGTCCTTCTTTTTCCAAAGTTCGGATTGCCAAATCGCGAGCGTCTCTGTCAGATGTAAACTGCTCATCCCAGACATGACGGTCTCCCGTATGACAGATGATTTCGAGGCACCACAATACTTCTGCTTTCAGGCGATAGATTTCTATCGAGAACCAGTGCCCTTCAATGGACACTCTCAAGCTCTTGCTTGACCTGACTAAATTGGGTCGATCCTTACTCATTTAGTCGCATTCTTTGTGCAGACCCGCTCTCAACCCAATGCTTCTCAGCTTCTACGTAGCTTGCTTAGCGGAGCAAACAGAGAGCCAAAGGTTCGATCCATGGACCCTTAGTGAGGCTACGCTAAGACACATTGCACCATACAGGGAAAAGTGGCGTCAAAGATGCAAAAATCATGTGTCTGAATGGAAACTCATCGCAGCGTGAATAACACCAGCGTGAACCTGCAATATAACTTGACCTGAAAAATGCACTTCCCTCTACAGTTAGATACCAGCCTTTTCAGAATATATTCCGGAGTGTTTGTTGCCTGTCATTTCTTTTTCAAACGCGAAAGGCGGCACTGGCATGACCACCTCCGCCATCATACTCTCTACCACGCTTGCACGAGACTATTCGGTCACCGTCATCGACGCGGACCCGGCTCAGCGACTGATGTCCTGGGCCGAGAAGGCTGACCTGCCGGCGCGTCTTACGACGATCGCCAGTGAAGGGGAACGTCACATCCACAGCGAGATTACTAAGGCCCAGCGGGTCAGCGACTTCGTGATCGTGGACCTTGAAGGCATTGCATCTCGTCTCAACGGCTTCGTGATGGGGGAGAGTGACCTGGTCATCATCCCCATGGGTGACGAGCAGTCGGATGCCGAGGGCGCCATCGAGGCGCTGGCTGAGCTGGCTCTGCAAGCCCGTGCGCTGCGCCGGGAGATACCTGTCCGCATCCTCTTTGCCCGGACCAAGGCCGCGGTGAAGAGCCGCCTGGAGCGCTCTCTGAACGCCCAGGTGAGGGACAGGGTCGGCTCCTTCAAGACGGAGCTGCATGTCCGGTCTGCCTTCTCGGCACTGCATGCCTATGGAGGCACCCTGCAGGGTCTTGACAGCTCTGAGGTCACCGGGATCGAGAAGGCCATCAGGAACGCTGAACTTCTCACTGACGAGGTGATCTCGGTCATGAGTGCGATCTGGGAGAGCCGTCGCCAGCAGGCACGAGAAAACAGATGGACGGGCGGGGACAGGAACCCAACGATACAAATGTCGGTTCGCATGAAGGCGTCAGATTACGACCGCTTCCGGGCACTGGCCAAGACGTACCGTAGAACCAATGGCGAGACGATCAAACTCTTGATGGCTGAGATGCTCACAATCCAGGAAAATCGTCAGCGGTCACGAGAGGACTAGAATTTGAACAAAGCCCCTCAAATAAGACAGGGCCCTGGGAATCAGATGTGGGAGACTCGGGTCTTGCAGATAGGTCGTAGCAAGGTCACTGGACGTGGCGGCAGATCGTCCGGCTTCTAACCCAAGCTGCTCCATAGAAGAACCCGAGCTCCGCCCTATTGTTGCAGCCCAACGCCGACCCATGTCCGACATCAGTCTTCATCTGGCTCCAAGCTGCTCGGTTCCACTAAACCATGGCGCGCCATGACCTCCAACACCTTGGCCTCGATGAGCGCATCAATCTGCGCCAAAGGGAAAGCGCCTGCTCTCGCATCGGTCGTCTCCGGCGTCCATTTTTCACCCGGAGCTTCGCCCCCACTCAACCTTACGGTGTTCTCTGGCTTGGTCCAGTCGAAGAACCTGGAAATGACTTCATCGTGGGCCTGCGCCCCGGCGTCACGATCGAGATAGAGGTTGAGCAACTTGGAGATCATCTCCCCGTTGGTCTTGCCCTCCCGCTCGCAGATGGCTCTGAAGGCCCGATACTCAGCCACCTTCAGGCGCAGGGACATCTGTATGGTCTTATGGGGGCTTTCCTGCTCCCAGAAGTACTGATGCGAAGGGGCACCCGGTGGGTGCCCCTCGGCCCTGATGGCGTCGATGGCAGCGTTCTCGCCTTCATAGTTGGACGGCTTGACGAGCTTCTTCTTCCTGGGCAATTTCAACCACCTTCATTCATTTGAGCCATTTATCTGTAAGCTTTTGGCTCCTGATATCCCAGGCGGCTACTCAAGCCCTGACTTAGGCTGCCACCTGCGCCCCGACATGAGCTCTGTCGCGCTTCGTGTTGGCAAAGTGGAGCTCACGAATGACGTAGAGTACCTCCTCCGCAAACAACTCCGCATCCAGGATCGCCTTGTCCACATTGGGCTGATTGCAGCAAGCCAGACCATGAACCCCGCAAGCGTAGATCTCCATATAGTCGTAGGCCTTGTGGAAATGCAGCTTCGTCTTGAAGCTGTCAATTTCCTCCAGCAGCTTGGCGCTTCGCGACCGCTCCATATCAGTCGTTACAACCTGTGAGGCCTGATTGCGCAGGAAACCTACCGGAATTTTCCGGCGCAGGTAGCGTTGTTCTCGCTCCAGGTGAGCCAAAGCCTTACGTACTGCCGTCTCATGTCGCTCTTCCTCGCCGAAAGGGATGATCACGAGATCGCTTTCGCCCATGGCAAAGACATCGGCCCGTGTCGCCATGCCCTCCAGATCGATAATCACGAAATCCGAGGTACGCCGAGCCTGGTCAATCTCATCCTGGATGTACATCTCACCCCTGCTGGCAATGAACTTGAGGCGATCCATGTCGATCTCCGACGCCCAGTACATGAGCTGCCACTTCGGATGACAATCAATGACAGTAACGGTGTAATGCCGGGCCAGTGCCGAGGCCAAGAGGATTGCAGACGTAGATTTGCCAACCCCTGCTTGTGCCGATGCAAACGAAATTACGTTCAACGACGTACTCCTTAAGATGAATTCGCGCCGGTCAGAAACCAGCCTCCCTAGCAGAGCATCTCATCGAAGCCTGATCAAGAGAGTTGGCATCTTTATCGTTCTCCTATCTTTGCATGGTGTGGTGTGGTGTGTCACTTTTGCACCTACGCCATTGTCCTACTTGCCAGAGAAATCCGCTTGCCCAGCAGACCTAATTCAAGGGCGGAACCAAGGAAGCTCACCCTAGGACCACGCCCTCCAAACCGCTGGAGGGGGCTTCTGAACTTGAGTTTTGTCCTTAGCGCCCCTAGAGGGACCGGCCGCCCATACGAAGCCACTGGGCTGGCGGATGACCCAGGTTGGCGACCCTCACAAGTGGTGACCGCCGAACCTCGGCCTGATCACGCCTCGACCCCAAGGGACCAGTTGGACAGGTGGAGGCCCCGACCGGCGAGCGCAGCGGAGCCGGTCAGGGAGCCGGAACCAGTCCAACTGGGCCTCTCGCTGGCAAGCCTCCTTCCGCATGAAACACTCAACCCTCTTCAGCCCCTGAGCCAGTGAGAAGACCAGAGCCCGGAGCCCCACCTGTACCCAAGCTGTCCTTCGGCCTGGATACTGAGATCGGATACAGCGCCGCTCCAGACCACCTGGCCCATCTCAAGGTCCGAAACGATCTAGTTCCCTCGCATCAGCCTAGCACCAGACCACAACTTTCCTGGGGTGTTTGACCCAAGACGCACGACCTCCATCAGCCCTGAGCATGGACAGTGAACCCCATCTGGTTTCGCTTCAGGAAGTTGCCCCAGAAGTCGAACACGAGCACACTTCCATTTAGGATTCCTTAAGGTCGCACCCACTCCTCCGCAGGGAGCCAAGGGAGACCGGAGCCGAAGGGCCAAGGGGGATGCGAGCGAGCTTGCGAGCGAGCATAGCCCCGCCGGTCCGGGAGGCAGAGGTCTCCCGTTTTTCGAGCATGGCGCCTATGGAAGGTAAATTTGACAGAAAGAGAAGAGGCTTTAGTTCTCTTAGGTTTCTCTATCTGTAGAGATCCCTAAAAACCCCTTTATCGAAAGGTCTCGCTACGCTCGACTTTCTCAAGGGGTTTTTAGGGATCTCTACGAGAGGATCTAGTACTTAGGATGCTAAGATCTTAAGCACCAGAACACTACATATATGGTTATTATAATGACTCATACACTACCCAGTGGGTTCTGTAAAGAGGCAATAATTAGATCCTGAGAAAGAAATTAAGACACGCGCGCGCGTGAGCTCCCGGGAGTTCCTGAACTTTAGGATCGGGACGAAGCTCGGCAAGATCGGCCATAATCAAATTTCCCGTAGGTACGTCCGATACCACTCCAACACTCCTCCGACACTCAAGCGAAACCCCCCCCCCCCCGGGGTGTCGGGTGTTTGCGTTCTGGTTCCCCACCTTGCAGGCCCTGCCCTACCCCTGCCCGCTGCTGTCCTTGCTCCGGTCTCACGCCCTACGGGCGGGATGGGACCTTGGGTGAGCCAAGCCGGACATGTGGAAGTGAGTGACTTCCCCACCGGCCCTGCCCTCTGCTCACCCATCCCACTGCTCGTCTGGCACCTCCGTCCCTTTGCGGCGGAGGTGCCTTCTTTTTTGACACGACACCGATACGCTTTGATCTCTTCGATAGAGGCTTGGAGATGAGCGGGACCTGCTCGAAGAGGCCGATCCCATCGTCCGATCTTCCAGGACATCTGGAGGTCCGGAGAGAGGATGGCTTGAACCGATGACGCCCCATGCCTCCACCCAAGCTGAAACCCCAGGGTGTTTTCTGGTTCCACGACTCCGGGCAGCCTTGCCGGTTCTATCGCGAATCTCACCTCCCCCAACCCTGCCCCATTCTGTAGGGCCAAGCGCTGCATGTTGAGGAACAACCGAAGTGCGTCCACCAAATACGCCTGAGAGGCGCTACGCGGGCCCTGGAGGGGGCTTTGCGCCCTAAGAGCCAAGAGGGGCCGCCCAGAGCGAAGCGCCGCTGTAAGACGCCCTCCAGGCTCCCAGGGCACATCACCCCATCGAGAAGCCTCTCCACCCCTGAGTGAGCGCCCATCGAACCAGCTGGCATGGTCATGGCAGGGAACCAACCGAACCAAGAGCACCAAGGGGTCACGGTCAGACTGACCCTCCGATCAGGTTCCCACTCCCATCAGACGCCTTGTACGGACGGGCCTATGAGACCCATAACCGCCCCAATCGACGAATGCGCCGTAGCCGAAAGAAACCCAGGCAAGCAAAGCCCCTAAACCCTTGCTCTGACACGACTTGCAGCGATAGCTCCGAACCACGTTCACTTCCCAAGAGCATGAGAGCGTTCATTGGCGATGGCCATCTCTTCCTGATCAGGCTCCCCCACCTCACGACGGCCCGGACCTGGAGGCTCGAAGTGATTGATCATGAGGTGGAGTGTTAGGCTTGGAAAGAACCGTTCCGGCAGCCGTTGACTGGATAGGCTTTGGAACCAGTTGGATAGCTTTACGATTGGCTCTGAGGACCGCTGAGACGGCGCGTGGTTCTCTCTAGACACAATACCGCCACCCGCTCCTTCCCCCCGCATGCAGAGAAAGGCCCGTCCCTCCTTCGCCAAATCCACGCGATGCCCGATGTCGGAGGCCAACCGCTTCCCCGCAGAGTTCTCATCTGCCCCTCCCCCCCCCCCCCGGCGCAACGCGGGGGTGGGGGGTGAAGTCCCCGGACTGATACAGGACAGTAAGATCCATAGGGATCTACTCCGCACTGGCCGGTGGGTTTCGTTGTCGCGTTTCTGCCCTCACCTAGACGGAGCCGGTTCGAGAGCGGGTCGGGTGATGTCCCCGGCGAATATCCATCTTTGACACGGGAAGATGGCCAACCGTGGCTCAACCTCTTTCGTCATCTCTGACAGGCAAAGGCCGGGCATAAACCTCGGGAACCAGATGCTGGGGTCAACTCGAAGAGCGAGAGGAGCCAACAACATATGGTACCCAAGAGCTGAGAGTATACCACCTCCAGACGGCAAGAAAGCGAACCGCAAAATGAAAGAAGAAGGAGCTTGGAAGAGGGTCAGATCAGGAGAACAGAGGGCTCATCACTGATGAACTCCTCCTTGCCAACCTAGACCTCAGCTCTCACCCAACAACTGACCGCGCCCAACCTAAACCCTAGGGCTGCCTTGGGACTCGCAGGGAGGAGCACCGTAAAAGTGCAAGCCTCTTCCAGATCACGTTAACGGCTAGGTCCTTGGGACCCTTTAGGTGTCCTCAGAAACTCTATAGTCAGACTACCCCCACATCGGCGGCTGTTCCGACAGCGAAGCAGGCCGCGAACTATGAAGGATTTGGGAAATATGAAAGATAGCCACTAGGTACTTTCATACTTCAGGTCCTAGCCTAGCGCTACGTCTCATGTCCGATCCTGACCGGCAAGACAAAGGAAACGCTACACTTTTTGAACTTGACCCCACCTCGAAGCGGGGCATCTGAAACCCAACATCTGATCCGTATCCGAGCTACCGGATCGCTCAGAGAGGTCGAAAGTAACTGATCTTCCCAAATCCTTCACATTTCGCACGGAACAACGATGTGCATAGGGCCCTCCTCCAAGCAACAGCCCAAGATGAACCATCGGATAGTCTGATCTCAGCATTTAGGTTTTCCCTCTCCGCAGCCCAAGCGTCATTGCCTTGAGAGTGGGAGATAGCCTCCACATAAGCCTCTTGATATCGAGGGTCCAAGGATGTCCGAGGGCCCCGCAGAGAGCCAACTCGTCAGGTCAACTCCTAAATCCTGAACCCCACAGAGAGTCCCATTCCCGGCTAAAGGGGACCTAAATATCAACCACGAGCATAGACATCCTCGTACCGGATGATGTCGTCCTCACCGAGATAGGCCCCGGTCTGTACCTCGATCAGCACCATTGGCACCTTGCCGGGGTTTTCCATCCGGTGCACGGCGCCGAGCGGGATGTAGACCGACTGGTTCTCGGTCACCAGCTTCACCTCTGCGTCCACCGTGACCTTGGCCGTGCCCTGCACCACGATCCAGTGCTCGGAGCGGTGGTGGTGGCTCTGCAGTGACAGGGCCGCGCCCGGGTGGACCATGATGCGCTTGACCTGGAAGCGGCCGCCGATCACCAGGCTCTCGAACCAGCCCCAGGGGCGGTGGTCCTTGGGGAAATGGGTGGCCTGCGCCGCGCCCTTGGCCTTCAGCGCGTCGACCGCCTTCTTCACGTCCTGCGCGCGGTCCTTGGAGGCGACCAGCACCGCGTCGTTCATCGCCACCGCGATCACGTTGTCGAGCCCGATGCCGACCACTTCCAGCCGGTCGCTCTCCGAGCGCAGCAGCGTGTTGGTGCAGTCGATCGCGGTGGCCTCGCCCGAGGTGGCGACGCCCTTCTCGTCCGGCCCCGCCTCGCGCCAGACCGCGTCCCAGCCGCCGAGATCCGACCAGCCGGCGGCGAAGGGCACCACCGAGAGGTTGTCAGCCTTCTCCATCACCGCGTAGTCGATCGAGATATCCGCCGCCTCGCTCCAGGCCTCGGGGTCGAGCCGCAGGAAGCCGAGGTCGGGCCGGCCCTGCTCCACCGCCGCCTGCACCGGGGTAACCAACTCGGGTGCATGAGCTCGGAAGGCGGCGAGGATCGCCTTCACCGAGAAGAGGAAGATGCCAGCGTTCCAGAGGTAGGTGCCGGCAGCCACCATCTCCTCGGCGCGCACGGCGTCGGGCTTCTCGACGAAGCGCTTTAGGGTCAGCGGTTTCGCCTCGAACGCGCCCGGGTCCTCAGCCAATTCGAGGTAGCCATAGCCGGTCTCGGCATGGGTCGGCTTGATCCCGAAGGTGACGAGGCGCCCCGCCCTGGCCACCTCGGCCCCAGCCTCGACCGCAGCCCGGAAGGCGGGCGCGTCGGGTACCACGTGATCCGAGGGCGCCACCAGCATCAGCCCCTCGGGGTCGCGCTGCTCGAGCCAGAGCGCCGCAGCCAGCACCGCAGGCGCGGTGTTGCGACCCTCAGGCTCGATCAGGATAGCACCCGGGTCGATGCCCGCGCCGGCCAGTTGCTCGGTCACGATGAAGCGGAAGTCGGAATTGGTCAGCACCAGAGGAAGAATGGGGGGGATCATGGAATGAACTTCCTAACAAAAATAGCTGCACCTAAAATATGGTATCAGCAACCATAGAGAAAGGTACAAGAGCAATGCCCCAGAGGTAGATGAGCAAACTCATCAAAAGTCTCTTACCCCTAGCTTGCCTAGGCTGGGAAACACCAAAGCTCAGCATACCGCGCCGGCGCGATCTGCGCCTCCCTGCGGCGCAGCATACTGCAGAGAAAAGCCTGATTAACAACATAGAGGCCAAGAGTGAGGCCAGGCGAAGAACGCGTAAACAACAGAAAAGACTAACCTTTATGAGTTGCCATCCATGCGCCTTCGAAGCTCTTCCAACTTCTTACGTATAAAAGGTCCCTCCGGACGAAGAAAGTGCGCAACCTCCAGGAACCTTAAGGCCAGCTCGGGTTTACTATCTTCAAGAGCAACGGCAGCGTCCCGCCAATCATCAGGCGTAAAACTCGAGAAACTCGAGCCCGCCCTCAAAAAGAACCCCAATATATGCGAAACCGCCTCATTTGCCAAACCTTCATCCCATGAATCCCTATCCTCAATCGGATAGTTCGAGAAATCATCATCAAACAAAAAAGGCCTTCTCGTGACTTGGAAGCGCTCATTCAACCTACGGTTCCCCTCACGATACGCTTGATAAAAATTCTCCGCAGACCTTTTTGATGGCATTTGAATTAGAGAAGCGGGCAATGCCTCCAAAAGAGCTGCATGCAGTGGACCAGGAAGCTGCGCCTGATGAGCCAAATGCCCTACTTTTGTAGAAATCACCCCCAAGGATTCGTTCTGCCGAGAGACAGGAACTAGGGAGCTACCCGCCATCCCCAGATGATGAACAAAGTCATCGACAACATCACCGTTCACCAGTTCACTTTTTTCAAAAGGTCGCAGCAGCAAAGCGCCTTCACCAAAACTATTCGCCCAGTATGATAGCCGGCGTTCATAGTCCAAGTAAAGCGATTGCTTGGCATTCCGCGCAGGGAGCGCTCTCGTTGAGTTTCCCCACAGAAGTTCCTCGGCAACTCTGTATGGCTTTGCACCCTCTTGGTGATGAGATATCACGTGGCGATCCTGACGACGAAGATAACATACTATCTTTATGTCAGAGAATTCACGCTGAAGCGCTGAAGCCAGCTCAGACACTTCTCTCGGATCAAAAAGAAAAGAAAAATTCTCAGACGATCCGATCACAACATCTCCACTAGCGGACGACAACAACTCGAGCAGGCCATGAACGTCCGCCTTAAAATGAGGATGCGTCAGTACACTCCGATCTAACTGTAGGTACTCATGAAGATGAGCAGCGTTTTCATTCGGAACAACATAGGAAACGCCCGCCTCTTGAAGAGAACTCCTATTTTGAAATAGGAATTTTTGTATCGAGGTAGTCCCCGTTTTGTGAGCGCCAATATGTAGAACCAGACGTCGCCCCATTTTTATCTCCCGCAAAATAGGGTTAAGCATTGAACCGCTTTATGCTGACACAGTCACTCCAAAGCCTTAACCATCATGCGAATGAACTCCGGCTGCCAACGCCAACTTTCCAGCCTCATCATACCATAGCTCACCTGCTTGGCGGCCATCTTCTGGACGCGAAGAGGCACAAGAAAACTCAAGCCAGGGATTCCGGTTCTTTCAAGCATTCTTTTAGGCACCTTCTCGCCAAAAGTCATCTCATAAACCGCCAGAAACTCCACTGCGGCATCCGAATATATTGGCTTCAAGTCATCCCGCAATCCAGAGTAAGACCAGGCCATGGTATTTATGAGAGATTGAAGAATCGGAAACACATCTGACCAACCCTCATCCAAAGATCGCAAAAGAATAGTTCTAAACATGTTGAAGCTATAGAAATGTCGCTCATCACCCTGCCTAATATCCTGCGCAGGATGTTGACGATAGTGATAGAATTGCCCCCTCACGTGAGCTATCGCTCCAGCATAAACACCTACATAAACTTGAAAAATCTGGTCGTCAAAGGCACGGACATGTTCCGGAAACCAAACATCCTTTCGATCAAGGAAATCACGGCGATGAATACGCCTCCAGATCGTTGGTTGCCCGACAATGATTTGAGATCCTGGAATCCAATCATACTCAATATCAGACAAACCGTGACGCCCGTTACTCTGATACGATACTGCCTCGTAACTTAGCTCAAATTCATCCGCCCCATTTTCGTCACGGACAAATGTTTTAAACTCGCCCTCGACAACAAAGGCACCAGTGTACCTCGCCACCTCCAACAACGAGGTAAACATTGACGAATCAACACGGTCATCTGCATCAACGAAAGCTATGTGACTTGCGCTTGAATGCCTCCGCCCAAAATTCCTTGCGGAAGCGCAACCCCCATTTCTCTTGCGCAGGAGCTTAACCCGAGAGTTGTTGCCATAGATGGCCTCGACTAGGTCTCCACTTCCATCTGTAGAACCATCATCAACAACGATCACTTGAACCTGAGAATTACCGTCTGCCAAAAGACTATCGACACACTCACAAATGTAATCCCGTGCGTTATACATCGCGACCACGACATCAAGACTAGGTCGGCGTTCTGAGAGGTTATCCTCAAAATCTATGCGAAGCGCGTGTTCGCCGTGTACTACATACACTTGCCGATCGATCCCCGCCCTTAAGGGCTGAAACGCTTGAGATGAAATGTACGGGTAGGAACGGCCAACAATGTATCCTGTAGCACTGAACCGCAGCGCCTCCGCAATCGCGTCTTCACAACCCGGTGCATCGATACGAACAAAATCTGGGGAAAGATCATTGATCAAACTTGGCGGTAGAGCTGGACACGAGATATCTCCATCTGTCGATACCCCACCCCCAACTACAGGGGCCACCTTCCCTGGCAGCCCCAATAAGCGTTGAAAACTGCATGCGTGAGCTTCCAAGCCCCCACTCAACAATTCGGTAGCGCCATTGCCACCCAACAATGACGCTTCCGGGTGAAAAGCTGCGTTAATGCAAACAACATTATCCAAGCCCAATCTTTCGACGTTGGCCTCGAGTAGTTCAAATTGCTTAAGATCAGGCTCAACGCAAACAACCGTCCACTTCGCAAACAGAGAAGCAAAAGCAAGGCCGAACCAGCCTACGCCTGCACCTATATCCAAACACATCCCGGATTGAGGAATAGCTCTAGACGCAAGAAAAGGTTCATAGATATTCCTCAAGTCGTTTAGCTGACAACTTATATTGGAACTTTCCTCTCCACAGAGCAAGCTAAGTGGTCGCCCAAAAACCACGCGCGATTGTTCCGTACCACAATGGATAACCTCTTTCGATCGAAGCGCTTTAGGTTTCAGCCCCGAACCATTCATGCCATCAACTCCTCAACATACTGAGCTAGAGAACCACTATCCTGCCTTGGGTTCGGGGTAGAACCATCGAAAACCAAGTACAGTGGATTGACTCCATGAAGTAACTCTCGCAATGCAAGCCTAAACGCGTGACGATGGTATGCAGGGAGTTCACCCTCGCACCACCGAACAAGACGATACGCGCTCAACGCAGCGGCTGTTCTCTGCCGAGAGTCCCCAAATCCCTTCTGAACTTCAAATATTTGAAACGCGACGCGAACACTACCAAGAATATCGAAGCGAATACTCCCATTAGAACCAGTCAATTGAGGGCGAAACTGTCGCTGGAAGTATGTAAACCCAGGCGATGACAGGAACTCGATACTATTGGCGAAAGAGACCGCAAGAATATGGAAAAGAATATCTTCAAAAAAATGATCATTCGGAAACCTTAGAGACCCACGCTCAACCAGTTCCCGAGAGAGAAACTTGTTTGCTGACTGCGGCTCAAGGTTCATAGCCCATACCTTTCGCTGATCAAGGCTCAACGGCCCCGATTGATCAACCTCTGCTTCCATTGCGGAAAAGCAAACTTGATCCATAAAAGGCTTCAGCCTCTCACCTCCGAGAGAATGGACTCCTGGGGTCAGAATGAGGTCTGGGCGACTCTCAGCTATCACCGAAGCGGCTTGCTCAAAGCTCCACGGAGCTCGAGTATCATCTGCATCGAGAAAACAAATATAATCCCCTCCCGCGTGCTGAAGCCCTCGATTTCGTGCAGACGACAATCCATCGTTGGACTGAGGCAACAACTTCACTCGGGGATCAACAATACTTTCCAATATGTCAGTTGTTGGAGACGATGAGCCATCGTCTACTAGAAGTAACTCGAAATCACCATAGCTCTGGTTCAATACTGAATCTATTGATTGCCGCAGAAGCGCTCCATCATTAAATGTAGTCATTATGCAGGAGAACTTCATTTCAGATTCCTTTCAGCTGATGGCGACGCCGGCTCATCGACGGGAGATTGAATGGCGGTGAATTGCAAATTAACTCACGCCAGTAAGCGACAGAGAGTGAAGTTCAAGATGCGCGACCTCTAAACTCTCGTCACTTTCTTCAAGTGTAAAGAAGAGATGAAGGTCAATCCAACTAGCGTCGGAAAACCACCTAGGAGAGGGAAAGAATTCGAAGCAAAAACACTGCAACTCATCTGTAATCGGATGAGCATCACACGCAAAATGGTCGCGAAACCCTTCTTCGTAACCCGTTCGCAGTGCTGGACGGACATGAAGGCCATGGCCAGAGACTTGATAGCTCAGAAAGATACTGCGGCACTTCCTCCAGTCTGGGCTTGGGATTACAACCGCCAACTCACTCCACTTGGGAGCGTCATCAAGCCGAGCCAAGCTCAAGCCTATATGATTCCCTGTTGCGATCTGAATTTCCCCCTTCTGAGGTTCGACAGCTATTCGGAGCCCCGGCGCTACTTCCTCCGAACTTCGCGTTGACACCTCCCGAATGTCTTTCAGGTCTGGTAGGGTTTGGTTCAAAAACGTCATTTACTCTTCCCTTCCATTCTCAAACAGTCGTGCCATACAACTTCATTCGCGTTAGTAACATTATTCCAGGGATCGATTTCCAGAGTTCCGAAGGGAGGATCAGAATTATCTTTAACTCCAATACACCTTAAAGAGTGCCTCATCGAACAAGCCATTCGTTATCGTGGTAGAGGACCTCATTAGGTTACGCCTTTCCGCTTGGAAATGGCGCCCCCATCTTTCAAAGTGGCGGCTGGTAGAACGCCTTTGGAGTACGCCCTGCAGACAAATCCGCGACGAATACCCGTCCTGTGTCCAGCGCCTCACGGATGGTCACATCCATGTCGAGGTAGCGATAGGTGCCGAGGCGGCCGACGAAGGTCACGCCCGGGGTTTCTTCCGCCAGCTTCACATAATCGGCCAGCAGCGCCTTCTCCTCGACTTGGCGCACCGGGTAGTAGGGAATGTCGCCAGGCTCCGCCGCGCGCGAGAACTCGCGGTAACAGACCGAGCCCTCGTGGCTCTCCCAAGGCGCGAAGTGCTTGTGCTCGGTGATCCTAGTATAGGGCACGTCGACCTCGCCGTAGTTCATCACCGCGCAGCCCTGATAGTCGCCATCATGGGTGAAGCGCTCGAAATCCAGCGTGCGGTAGCCAAGCCGCCCGAGCTCGTAGTCGAACCAGCCATCCAGCGGCCCGGAGTAGAAGACGTGGTCGTATTCATCGGCCTGCGAGCGGTCGAAAACGGTCTCTAACTTGACGGTAATGCCCTCGTGATCGAGGATCTTACCGATCATCGCGGTATAGCCGTTCTCGGGCATGCCCTGGAACTTGTGAAAGAAGTAGTTGTCGTCGTAATTGAAGCGCACCGGCAGGCGTTTCAGGATCGAGGCGGGCAGTTCGGAGGGGTGACAGCCCCACTGCTTCATGGTGTAGCCTTTGAAGAAGGCCTCGTAGAGGTCCTTCCCGACAAAGCGCATCGCCTGTTCCTCGAAGGTCTGCGGATCCTCGATCGAAGTATCGGCCTGCTCCCCGGTGATGAAGGCATGGGCCTCCTCGGGGCGCATGGTCCTGCGGAAGAACTGGTTGATGGTGTGCAGGTTCACGGGCAGCGAATAGACCTCGCGATCGCCCGAGACGCCCATCGAGGTGGTCTTGACCCGGTTCTTGTAGGGCAGGAAGGGCTCGAAGCCGTTCACGTAGTCCCAGACCTCGGCATCGTCGGTGTGGAAGATGTGCGGCCCGTAGATATGCACCATCACCCCGGTCTCGGCATCGCGCTCGGTGTGGCAGTTGCCGCCGATATGTGATCGACTATCGACCACGATCACCTCGTGCCCCTGCTCTGCCAGCATCCGCCCGATCACGGCGCCCGAAAGCCCCGCGCCCACCATCAAGAACTTACCCTGGGACATACCCATCCTTCCGCGACCTCAATTCACGAACCGCTTAAACAGAAAACAGCCGCAGGGCTCAATGGCTGATCGGGGCAAATCAGGCCCGATCGTGGCAGATGCGACGCGCCCCACTGCGGATTTCCGCCACCCGCATCCTCACCTGTTTGAGCGATGCCTCTCCGGTGTATCATATGTAAGACTCCGCTCCTCCCCCGAAAGGGTCTTCCCGATGCAACCGACCGCCCTTCTGCCTGCCGTGCTGGTCGCGGCCCTGATCGCCCTCCAGCCAGGCGCAAGCGCCGCGCAGGGCGGGCAGTGCAGCCTCGACGGCCTGTCGCTGGGCGCGGGGCAGCAGCATGTCTTCTACAGCGCCCGCAGCGTCCCCCTCGGCTCCGAATGCGCCGCCCTCGCCCAGCCGCGCAGCTGCGGGGCCGATGGGCTGAGCGGCAACGCCTCCTACCGCTATCACGACTGCATCGAGCTCGAGGAGTTCATGGGCGTGAACACCAACCGCAAGCCGGGCGAGCTGGACCCGGCCCTGCTGGCCCGCACCGGCACCAACTGGATCCGCTCCAACGTCGAGGTGCTGACCTACAAGGACCAGCACGACGGCAAAGTCCAGAACCAGGCCAAGCTGGAGCGCTGGGATTTCGCCGACTGGGACACCTATACCACCGCCGCCGATGCCGGGGAGCGCCGGGCGATCCTGAACCTGATGTGGGATTTCGAAGCCCGCGGGACCCATCCCCCCCTGCCCGGCTCGAAGGAGGAAAAGGACCTCTTCGCCTATCTCGACCTCCAGATCCTCGACAAGCTGGCGCCCCATGTCGACATCCTGACCACCGGGAACGAACCCTTCGTCAACACGCTGGAAGAGGACTGGCACCCGCAGGAGGCCTATGGCGGCATCCCCATCGTCGTCTTCTACCAGCGCCTGACCGAGCACGTAAACGCCTATCTCGTCGACCGCAGGCTGCGCGACCAGATCAGTCTCTACATGGGGGCATTCACCCGGCTCCACACCCAGAAGATGCAGCGGCAGCCGGCGGTGCTGGCGCTGCTCGACTTCGCCGAGACGGCGCCCTACGTGGACGGGGTCGACATGCATACCCATGTCGTCAACGTCAACCAGATCGGCAAGGCGCTGGCCTTCGCCCGCGAGCATACCTCCAAGCCGATCGTGGTGACCGAGTTCACCTTCGTCTGGCGCATGAAGCAGGCCATCGAGGAGGGCGACCGGCTGGGGCCGCGCTTTGCCAAGCGCTGGGGCCGCGACGCGAACGAGACCATCCACGACTACATGTCCTGCGAGGTCTTCGCCCTCGCCAAGGGCTGCCGCCGCAACGCGGGGGTCAGCAAGGCGGAATGGGACGACTTCTTTGCCACCCGCTGGTACATGGGTTTCCTCTTCGCCGCCGCCGCCGTCCCGCCGGGAGCGGACGGCCAGCCGCAGCCGAACTACCAGTATCTCGACGACTTCCTCACCATTCAGCAGCAGCGCGCGGCGCGGATAAGGCACTGACGCCCCCTGCCGCCGCATCCGTCGGCGAAAACCTCCTGCAGACGTGCCCCGTGCTTGCGCCCGTCCGGCGCAGCGCCTAAGCACGTGTCCGACAAAAACACGACAGCCAAGGACCGTGATCGACATGTCTTTCCCTGCCGGCCAGAGCCGGAAGACCCTGATCTTCCACATCGGCGACCACAAGACCGGGTCGACCTCGATCCAGCTGGCCTTCGCACAGAACCAAGTGCGGCTGGCGAACGGTCCGGTGGCCTACCCCGCCCAGATCTCCAACAACTTCCTCGCCCAGCACTGCAAGGCCTATGTCGGCGACCGGCCCAAGGCCAAGGCCGAAGCGATCGAGACCTTCCGGCTGAAGGCCCGGCAGGTCGCCAACAGCGACGCGCCCTTCTGCCTGATCTCCGCCGAATCCCTCGAAGGGGTGCCCGCGGCGGTGCTCAAGGACGTCACCCGCGAGTTCTTCTCCGACAGCGCCGACGAGATCCGCGTGGTCGCCTATGTCCGCCCCCACGCCGCCCGCCTGCTGTCGAGCTTTACCGAGCGCACTAAGACCGGGGCGCCCCGGGTGGTTTCGGGCGACCTGCAGGGTCTTTTCGAACGCTCGCGCGAGGCCGGGGAATTCTTCTACCTTCCCCGCTTCAGTGCCTGGCGCGAGGCCTTCGGCGACAGGTTCCTGCTGCGCCCAATGATCCGCCCGGAACTCTACCGGGGATCCGTGGTCGACGACTTCGTCCGCCACACCTTCGCGACCGAGGACTTCTCCATCACTGCCTCGAACCAGGCCAATGAATCCCTCGACATGGTCGACCTGATGCGCCTCAAGGTACTCCAGGCACGCATCCAGCAGAGCGCCGACCGGGACCTGCGCCGCACCGTCGGCTGGGAATTCGCGCGCATACTGGGCACCCTGCCCCCACCGGAGACCAAGACCAAGCTGCGCCTGCACCGGAGCCTCGCCGAAGAAATCCGGGAGACCTACCTCGAGGATGCCCGGGCGATGGACCGGGAATTCTTCGACGGGCGTCCCCTGCTCGAGACCGAGCTGAACCAGGCCGTCGAGAGCGCCACTGCCGAGGCCCAGTCCACAGATCCGGCGGATTACCTCTCCGCCTCCGAGATCCGCTCCCTGACCATCCTCTCCGAGTTCATCTTCGAGATGCTCAAGGCGCCCAAGGTGAAATGGTCTTCGTTCCTGCACAACAAACGGGTCCTGGATGTGAAGAAGGCCAAGCTCTCCTGACCGTCCCACCCCTCCCATCGGCACGCAGAACCAGGTCCCGCCCATGAAAGCCATCCTCTACTTCGGCCATCACAAGGTCGGCTCCACCGCGCTGCAGAGCTTTCTCTACCAGAACCAGGTGGCGCTGATGCGCCAGGGGCTGCTCTATCCCGGGGTCGATTTCGAGAGCCTGTCCCTCACCCTCGCGCGGCTGCTCGGCGAACTGGATATCTCCGCCGATCAGGCGGCGGAGATGCTCGAGGCGCAGACCGGGCCGACCCCGATGAACGCCCGCGAGCCGCACAACGCGCTGGCCTTCCAGATGATCGCGCAGACCCACAAGGGAAAGGCACCGGACTGGCACCCTGCCCTGCCCGGTACCGGCCAGATGATCCGCGCCCTGCGCATGCAGCAGCGCTTCCTGCGGCCCTCGACGGTGGTGCTCTGTTCCGAGGTGATGTCGAACTTCGGCGCCGATCATCCGGAGCTGATCGATCGCGTGCGCGAGATCTATCCCGAGGCCGAATACAGTCTCTATTGCGTGCTCCGGCGGCCCGACGAGTATCTGGTGTCCTGGCACGCTCAGCGGCTGCGTTTCGGCGATAAGATGCTGCCGCTGAATGGCGGAGCGGCCCAGACCTATATCCGGGGCATCCATTTCGATTACCGCAAGGTGGTGGAGCCCTGGCGCGACCGCTTCCCCGGCGCCACTCTGCACCTGCGCAACTACACCGACGTGCTGAAGAGCGGCGGATCGGTCGAGGATTTCTTCGACAAGACTGGGCTGGAGATGCCTTCCGGGGCCATTCCCGCGGGCCGGGCCAACGAGAGCCTGCCACGCGCCGCGATGGAAATCGCCCGGCGCGCCAACCAAGACCTGCCCCCGCGCGAGGCGCAGGAAATGCGCCAGTACCTGCTGACCTGCGACAGGCACGTCACCCCGGTGCCCAACCGCGATGTCGAGATGTTCGGCGCCGAGATCCGCGCCGAGCTTGCCGAGCGTTTCGCGCCGATCCACGACTGGCTGTCGGCCGAGATCGGCCGCCCGTTCTTCCCCGATCTCAACGAGATGACCCGCACCCTCCCGGTCCCCGAGGCCGAGGCCACTGCCGACCTGCTGGCCAGGCTCCCGCTCTCCACGCTGCCCAACGAGACCCTGCGCAGCTTCATCCGCACCCTTGCACGGGAACAGGCCGCCTGATCCCGCGCCCCGGACGGGTGGCCGGACCCCCAGCTTTTGCCCTTGTTAGAGACTGATCATGATCACGCTCCAGAACATCATCTTCCCCGAACCGGCGATCTGCACCGAGCATCCGCTCTATTTCCACACCAGCGGACCGGCCGGCTTTTCCCAGAGCGAGGGCACGATCTGGCTCGGACAGGGCGGCACGGTGGCGCTGGACACCTACTTCAACCTGTTCAGCCTGTCGAAATGGATCCGGGCCTGCGACCTGCAGACCCTGCTGTTCGAGCTCTCCGGCAGCGGCCGGATGGAGCTGCGTGTCGTGCAGGCGATCTCCGAACGCTCGTGGGAGCTGCTGTTCTGCGACATCGTCACGCTGGAGCCGGGCAGCCCTCAGGTGATCGACCTCACCAAACTCATCACCGGCCCGGCGCAAAGCCTGATCTTCGTCGAGATCCGCTGCCTCGACCCCGAGGGCGTCCGGATCACCGGCGGGCGCTTTGCCACCCGTGACACCCCCGGCAACGCCGAGGGGATCCTGCCGAGCCTCGCCATCTCGATCACCACCTTCAAGCGCGAAGAACAGGTGCGCGAGACGGTGGCCCGGCTGGAAGACTTCCTCGCCGGTTTCCCCTATGCCGACCGGATCCGCGTGCAGGTGGTCGACAACGGCGACAGCGCCGGGATCGCCGCGAGCGACAGGGTGGTGCCCTTCATCAACCCCAACTACGGCGGCGCAGGCGGCTTTGCCCGCGGCCTGCAGGAGGCCGAGAAAGCCGGCTTCAGCCACGTGCTCTTCATGGATGACGACGCCTCCTTCGACATGGAGAGCATCGCCCGCACCTACATGTTCCTGGCCTTCTCCAGAAACCCCAGGACCGCCGTCTCGGGCGCCATGATCAACAACACCCACAAGTGGGCCATGTGGGAGAACGGCGCCTGGTTCGACGGCTCCTGCCACCCGCTCTACTGCGGCACCGACCTGCGCAATCCGGCCCGGGTGATCGAGATGGAGCACGAGACCCTGAAGAACCGCCCGGCCACCCTCTACGGCGGCTGGTGGTTCTTCGCCTTCGCCATCGCCGAGGTCCGGCACCGCCCCTTCCCCTTCTTCGTGCGCGGCGACGACATCTCCTTCTCGCTGATGAACGACTTCGACATCACCACGCTGAACGGCGTGGTCTCGTTCCAGGACGATTTCTCCGAGAAGGAAAGCGCCCAGACCCTCTATCTCGACCTGCGCAACCACATCATCCAGCACCTGGTGACCCCCGGGCTCCAGCGCAGCGCCCTCGGCACCGCCAAGGTGCCGATCCGCTTCATCATGCGCTCGCTGCTGCGCTTTCACTACGAGAGCGCCGAGGCCCAGCTGCTGGCCTGGGAGGACGTGATGCGCGGCCCCGGTTTCTTCGACGACAACATCGACATGTCGCAGCGCCGGGCCGACATCAAGGCGATGATGCAGACCGAGGTCTGGGCCCCCGTCGACGCCGCCGCCATCCACGAGAAGAAGCGCCTGACCAGGCGCTCCCGCCCGCGCCGCACGCGGCTCGGGATCTATACTCTAAACGGGCATCTTGTGCCGTTTTCGCGCCGCCGCTGGGACCGGATCATGCTGACCATGGCCGACCGCGGCATCGTCTACCCGGCCTTCGGCGCGGCCGAGATCACCTACCTGAACGCCACCCGCGACAAGGCCTATACCGTCACCCAGTCCAAGGCGCGCTTCTTCTCGATCTGCTGGAAGATGCTGAAGATGACCCTGCGCTTCCGCCGTGAGTTCGACGCCCTGAAGGACACCTACCGCGGCGGCTACGACGAGCTGACGACGCCGGGCTACTGGGAACGCAAGCTGGCCTGAGCCCCCGTCGCCGCGAGGCCTCTAGAGCATGGAGGCCTCGTGCACCGCGATGGCCTCCTCCAGGTCCTCGAAATAGGTCAGCCGGCCGTGCTCCAGCACCACCCCGGCGTTGCAGAACTGGCGGATCTGGTTCATCGAGTGGTTCACCATGATGGCGCTCGACTGCTTCATCCGGTCGGCGAAGATCGCCCGGCTCTTGCGCTTGAACACCGCGTCGCCCACCGCCGTGGTCTCGTCCACCAGGTAGGTGTCAAAGCGGATGCCCATGGAGGCGCCGAAGGCGAGGCGCGATTTCATGCCCGAGGAGTAGCTCCGGACCGGCATGTGGAAGAACTTGCCGAGCTCGGCGAAATCCTCGACGAAATGGATCAGGTCGTCGGTGTCCACCCCGTAGACCCGGGCGATGAAGCGCACGTTCTCCGCCCCGGTGAGGTCGCGGTGGAAGGAGCCGCCGAAGCCCACCGGCCAGGAGATGGTGCCATCGCTGACGATGCGCCCGGAGTCGGGCCGGATGGTGCCCGCAATCATCTCTAACAAGGTGGATTTGCCCGCCCCGTTGCGCCCCATCAGCGCCAGCGACTTGCCCGAGGGCAGCGTCAGGCTGAGGTTGTCGATCACCACCCGCTTCTCGCCGCGCACCCGGAAGCTCTTGGTCAGGTTTTCGAAACGGATCACGGCGAAACCTCCGGTCTCGCCGCGGGCCGGCACTGCCGGCCCTCCACTCCGGGACCCACCCCGCCCCCCATGCCCTCAGCTCCGGTCGCGGATCGAGTAGTAGATCAGCGCCATGATCGACCAGGCCAGCACCAGGAACAGGGCCGCCAGCGCGATGATGATCGGGCGGCGGGGATATTCCGAGGTATGGGCCAGCGTCGGCTCCACGTAGGTGGCAAGGTAGCGGCTCTGCCGCTTGGCGTCGTCGCGGGCCACCTGCATCGCGGTCAGCGCGGCGCGATAGGTCTCCTCGGCATAGCTGGCGTCCACCGTCAGGCTCTCGAACTCGGCGATCAGCTCGGGATAGTTCTCGCCCACCGCGCCGGTGTCGGTATTGTCGCTGGTGAAGGTCTGCCGCTCGCTCTGGATGCGTTCCCGGATCACGTCGATGCGCTGCTGCGCCTTGGTCACCCGCGGGTCGCTGTCGGCGGTGGTGGTGCGCAGCAGGTCGTATTCGATCAGCGCCTCGGCCAGCTGCTGCTGCAGGCTGTTCATCACCCCCATGCGGCCCTGGATGTCGGCCGCCGGGTCGACGATGCGGGTCCGGGTCCGGAAATTGGTCAGCGCCTGCCGCGCCTCCTTCAGCCGCGACACCGATTCCTCCAGATCCTCCCGCGCATAGCGCAGGGCATCCTCGCGGGCCTGCGTATTCAGCGTGTTGATCCGTTCCTGGCTCTGTTTCAGCACCTCCCGGGTGATCCGCCGGGCGGTGTCGGGGTCGAAGGCCACCGCGCTGACCTCGATCAGGCCGGTGCTGGAGTCATAGGCGACCCCGACGATGCGGTTCCAGTACCAGACCAGGTCCTCGGTGGTGGCCTCGGGCCAGATGCCGAACACCCAGTCCCGCGGCCAGACCTCGGCGTAATGGGCGCGCAGGTCGACCTCGCGGTCGACGGCCTCGACCATCTCCTGGCTCTGGATGAACTCGTAGAGGATGTCGCTGTCCGAAACGGTCGAACTCCCGGCGAACTGCGCCAGCCCGCCCAGCAGCTCGGTGGCGCCGCCGCTCTCCTGGCTGCGCACGGTAAAGCCGGTGGTCGAGAGATACTGGTCGGTGGCATAGATCCAGAGGTAGAGGACCACCGCCGCCAGCGGTGCCAGCACCAGCGCCACGAAGCTGGCGACCAGCCCCCAGTGGCGTTTCCTCATCCGGGCCGGCCGGGCGATGGGCTGGACCTCGATGACCGAGGCGGCCTGCTCCTCGGCGCGGGCCAGCGCCTTGCGCATCTTCTTCTCCGCCTTGCGCTTGGCCTTGCGCGCGGCCCGGGCCTCCGGGTCCATGGCGGGCACGGGCGCCGCCTCCTGCTCCGGCGCGACCGCCTCGTCGGCCACGACTTCCTGCAGCCTCGCCCGGCGGACGCGGCGGACTCCCTTGCCGGCCGGGCCGGCTGCCCTGGGGGTGCGGTTCATGCGGTCGCTTTCCTGCCTGTCCCGGCCCCGTCGGAATGCGAAGCCGTTTGTATTCTGCCCCCTTTTCTTACATAAGCGGCAGGGTAAACGCCAGCCGGGACACGCTTTCATGGCCGCTCTTCCGCCGCCGCTTTCCCCTTCTCCCCCCCCCGCCCTGCCGCCCGCCAACGCCGGCAGGCGGCGCTTTGCCACCCTGCGCACGGTGCTGGCGCTGATGCTGCGCGAGATGTCGACGCGCTACGGCAATACCCCCGGCGGCTATGTCTGGGCCATCCTCGAGCCGCTCGGCGCGATCCTCGTGCTCAGCGTCGGCTTCTCCCTGGTGCTGCGTTCACCCTCGCTCGGCACCAGCTTCCTGCTGTTCTACGCCACCGGCTACCTGCCCTTCTCCCTGTTCAACAGCATCTCCAACACCACCGCGCGCGCCCTTAACTTCTCGCGGGCCCTGCTGCGGTATCCTGCCGTCACCTGGCTCGACGCGGTGCTCGCCCGCTTCCTGCTCAACACGCTGACCTCGGTGGTGATCGCCACCCTGCTCTGCGGCAGCATCCTCATCCTCGAGGATGCCCACGCCGCCCTCGACGCCCCCCCGGTGATCGAGGGCTTCGTGCTCACCATGCTGCTCGGGCTCGGCGTCGGCACGGTGAACTGCGCCCTGATCGGGCTGCTGCCGGTCTGGGAGGTGGCATGGTCGATCATCACCCGCCCGCTGTTCCTCGCCTCGGGCGTGCTCTACATCTACGAGGACCTGCCGCAGATGGCCCGGGACATCCTGTGGTACAACCCGCTGATCCATGTCATCGGGCTGATCCGCACCGGCTTCTACCCGACTTACGCGGCGGCCTACGTCAACACGCTCTATGTGCTCGGCCTGTCGCTGGCGCTGCTGGCGATGGGGCTGATCCTGCTGGGCCGCTACCACCGCGACATCCTCAACAGCTGACCCGTTTCGCGCCGCAACAGAGCCTGTTCAGCGCCGGTCGGCCATCTCCAGGACCCGGGCGTGATCGATCCCGGTCCGCCGCAGCAGCCCGTCCCGCACCGCCGCCCCCAGCAGCCGCAGGAAGGCGCGCCGCTCGCCCGAATGGTGGCGCACCTTCGACAGCCACTTGGGCAGCACCGCCAGCAGCGCCAGCCAGAAGAACGGCCCCGCCGCCATGCGGTAGAGGATCAGCAGGTTGCGGTGGTAGTAATAGACCTTCCACAGCGGCAGGAACCGCCCGCGCTGGCCGTTGAAGGTCGAAAGGTCATGCTCGAAGGCCACCTCCGGCGCGAACCAGAGCCGCCCGCCCGCCTTGCTGAGCCCCAGCGTGTAGATGCCGTCCTCGCCGTAGACGAAGAGGCTGCCGTCCGGGTAGCCCGCCTCCTCCACCGCCGCCCGCGACAGGAACAGGCCCACGAAGGAGGCGACATCCACTGCCCGCCCCGGCCCGGCATAATCCTCCGGTTCGATGTGAAAGCCGCCGCGCCCGCCGCCCAGCAGCGTGCGGCGGAACTCGCGCCCGTGCCAGAAGGGGTTGCGCGAGGGGCGGTTCATCTCGCAGATCTCGCCGCCGGGGAAATAGACCGCCGCCACCACCCCGTCGCAACCGCTCTTGTCGAGCCGGTGAAAGGCGGCCAGCGCCCCGGGACGCGGGCGGGCGTCGTCGTCCATCACCACGATCCAGTCCGGGGCCAGCCCCGCCATGGCAAAGCGCATCCCCGCCTCGAAGCCGCCGGCCCCGCCCAGGTTCGAGGCATTGGGCCGCAGCATCAGCCGCGGGTCGTCCAGCGTCGCCAGCCAGTCCCCGGTGCCGTCGGTCGAGGCATTGTCGACCACCACCACCGCCGCCAGGTCCTCCGCCGGGGCCTCCAGCAGCCGCGCCAGCGTCGCCTGCAGCTTCTCCAGCCGGTTGTAGGTCACCACCACCGCCACGAGGCGCTGCGGTCCTGTCTGCGCGTTGTCCATGCCTGCCTGCTCTTCTTCTCTGCCGGGGGCAAAACTCACAAATCGGCCTGCGAGTCAACGCGGGGGGCGCTGCCCCCGTCGCCGCAAGCGGCGACTCCCCCGGGATATTTGGCCCCCAAAGAAGGACGGGCGCTGGGCTGCTTCTTTGGGTCCCAAATATCCCGGGGGTGAATTGGCCGCAGGCCAAGAGGGGGCAGCGCCCCCGAAAACGCCCTCGGATCAGGGCGTTGAGATTTGACAGGGGCGGCGGGGCAGGGCACCAAGTCCTTATGAAAACCGCTCTCGTTACCGGCTCGGCCGGCTTCATCGGCTACTTCCTCTCGACCCGGCTCATGGAGCTCGGATGGCGTGTCCTGGGGCTCGATGCCTTTTCCGATTACTACGACGTGCGGCTGAAGGAACGCCGCCAGGGGATGCTGTCGCAGTCCGGGCAGTTCGTGCCCGTGCGCGCGCGGCTGGAGGAGCCCGGGCGACTGATGGCGCTGTTCGAGGATTACCGCCCCGAGCTGGTGATCCACCTCGCCGCGCAGGCCGGGGTGCGCTACTCGATCGACAACCCGCGCTCCTACGTGGAGTCGAACCTCGTGGGCACCTTCGAGCTGCTGGAGGCGGCGCGGGCCTTTCCGCCCGAGCACATGCTGCTGGCCTCCACCTCCTCGGCCTATGGTGCCAATACCGAGATGCCCTATCGGGAGGTCCAGAAGGCCGATCACCAGATGTCCTTCTACGCCGCGACCAAGAAGGCGACCGAGAACATGGCGCATTCCTATGCCCATCTCTATGGCCTGCCGACCACCATGTTCCGCTTCTTCACCGTCTACGGGCCCTGGGGCCGGCCCGACATGGCGCATTTCAAGTTCACCCGGGCGATCCTGAACGGCGAGCCGATCGACGTCTACAACCACGGGAAAATGAGCCGGGACTTCACCTACATCGACGACCTGGTCGATGGCATCTGCGCGCTGATCGCGGCAGTGCCGGGAGACGCGTCGGTGTCGGAGCGGGATTCCTTGAGCCCCGTGGCGCCCTTCCGGGTGGTGAACATCGGGGCCTCGACGCCGACGCCGCTGATGGACTTCATCGAGGCCATCGAGGCCGCTTGCGGGCGCGAGGCTGAGAAGGTGATGCACCCGATGCAGCCGGGCGACGTACCCGCCACCTGGGCCGATACCGGGCTGATCGAGGATCTCACCGGTTTCAGAGCCAGGGTGCCGGTACGCGAGGGGGTACAGCGCTTTGTAAACTGGTACCGGGACTATTATCAGGTCTGACCGGGCGTTTCGCGCAACACCCGAATAAATGATTTCAAAGGGTTACGGGAAAAATGTTTCGCGCGCGAAACATTCTATTTTGGCGATATGTTTGTCTCGACGCCCAAGCGGGGCAGGGCGCCCCACTCGGTTTCAATCTTTTCAACAGCTTAGCGGAAATTTGTTTCGCGCGCGAAACATTCTTAATCCGGAATGTATCAGAGCGCGCGCAGCCAGGCCTGCAGAGCCGAGAAGAGCTCGGGCGAGACGCCGGCGCCACTAAGCTGGATGCGGCCCTGCGCCTTGTCATAGCTCCGCCGGGGGCGGCGGCCAGGTCGGCAAAGGGATCGCCCGCGCCGCGCTGGGTGGCGAGCGCGCCCCCGATCCGGTCGAGCTCCTCCTGCGCCGTTTCGGCCGGGGGGTCGAGCAGGGCGGAGACAAGACGTGACTTGAAGCGGTGGTCCTCGGAGAGGGTGCGCGACAACTCCAGCCCCAGCTTCTCGGGGATGTTGGTGGGGAACTGCAGCAGCGAATCCAGCGCCTCGACAAGCGGGATGAAGCTGTTGATCTTGGACCGCTTGGAGCGCGAAACAGAGTCAAATAGCCCTTGCAGAGCCGCTTTCTGCGTCGGGTAGAGCCCGGCGCCATAGGCGCGCAGGGCGATGCGGGCACGTTCGTAATGCGAGAGGTTGGCGCGGATCTCGTTTTCTTCGACCATCGCCACATAGGCCGCCTGCATATTGTCGGGCGCGACGATCCGCGCCCGCACGGTGGCAAAGCGCGGATCCTGCGGCGCCTCGCGGTGCAGTCGTGTGAGGGCGGTGAGCCGCCGCCAGCCCGAGATCAGGCCGTGGCTCTTGCCGCCCTTGGCCTCGGGGTAGGCGACCACCTCGATAGGGGTCTGCTGGCCGCGTGCGCGCAAGGAGGCGATGAGAGCCCCCATCTCCTCCTCGTCTTGAACCAGGCGGTCGCGCATCAGGTAGCCCTGGTCGATCACCTCGAGCGGCAGCGCCTCGATCAGGCGTCCCTCGCTGCGAGCGCTGGAGAGGGCGGCAGAGAGCTCGTCGAGCGCAGCGCGAGTCGCAGCCTCGCCGGCAACCTGCGCGATGGGCGCGCTGCCCATGCCCGGCATTGAGGGCGAGAGGGCAGGGCGGGCGGTCGCCGACGGGGAAGGGGAAGTGGCGAGGAACCCATCCTGCGCCGGGGTCAGTCTCTTTCGTTTGGCCATGTCGTCTCCTCTTCCCGCCCTTTGTCAGAGTCTTCTGAGCAGGCTCTAAACAGCCAATTCGCTGTCAGCGGCCTGTTGGTCTTTCTCGTCGCGCCGCCAGATGCCCAGCAGCAGCCGCTTAAAGGCGGCATAGGTCTCGTCGAATGTTTCGCGGCCGCGCGCATAGGTCTCGCGGTTGAAGTCGCGGTAGTCGGCCTCGTAGATGCCCGAGACCTGCTCGCCCGCCTGTCCGATGAGCGCGGTGAAATCCTGCTTGTGCGGGCTGAGCGTACGCCCGAGGTAGGCCTGCATTAGCGCCGACAGCTCGCCCTGCTGGGCGCCGTCATAGCGGGTGATGACCGCGCGCACAGCGTCCCATTCAAAGGCCAGCCCCTCGCGCCCCAGCGCCCGAGCGGCGATGTTCTCGCCCTCCTCAATGCTGTTGAAGGTCGAATGCAGCATGTCGAAGAAGCGGCCCGTCGAGTCGAACTCGAGGAAGGAGGCGCCGAGCGGCACCAGCAGGATGTCGGCGGCGGCGAGCCCGTTGATGGTGAGGTAGCCGAGCGCCGGGGGCGTGTCGATGAAGATCACGTCGTACTGCTCGAGCACCCCGTCAGCCTCGAGCCGGTCGGTGAGAGCATCCCAGAGCTTCCAGCTGCGCGCCTGCATCCGCCAGACCGGGATTTGGAACTCGGCCCAGTAGAGGTTCAACTGGGCGCCGATCAGGTCGATGTTGGGCCAGTGGGTGGGCTGGATGATGTCCTTGGCGGTCATGTCCAGCGCCGCGCTCAGCGCCTCGTCGAGCGGCTGGGGCGCCTCGCCCCGGTCAAGTCGGCGCTGGTTGTCGGCGCGCAGGTGCTCGCCGTAGTGACGGGCCAGCAGCGGGAAGGCGGTCTGCCATTCGTCCTCCACCCGGCCGCCGAAGATCGAGGTCATGGAGCCCTGGCTGTCGAGGTCGATCACCAGCACCTTGTAGCCGTCGAGCGCCCGAAGAAGCTGCGCAGGCGCAGCACCTCGTCGAGGGTGAACCACTTGGCGCCGCCCTCGGATTCCGAGAGGCCCTGGGGCAGCTCGGGGTTCTGCTTCAGCACGCGCCGGAAATGGGCCTGGGCCACGGGGATCAGGTAGCGGGTGATCTCCCAGGTCGAGAATAGGCGCAGGCTCTTGCGGCCCTCCGCGTCGAGCCCCCGGCTGGCGAGGTCGGCTCGGCCCCGGGCGCAGGCGGCGGCGATCTCGGCGAAGCCCCCGGTGGGGGTCGGCGCCTCCAGCTCGGCCAGCGCGGTGTCGGGGTCGATGTTGAAATAGGGTGGCAGAGCGCTCTGCGGAAAAGCGGTGTCCTTGGCCATGATCCTGCTCGATGTGCTGTGTTTTGATCAGACTACCACAAAAGACAGCACATGAAAGAAAAAGGCGCACGCCCTGCCGATTTCTCTGGTTTTTCTCAGCAAATCAGCGGTGTGCAGGGGCACTTTACCCCGGTTTTCGCAGACGCGAGGATTTTTTTCTCAAGTTATATTCTTGTTATTTAGTGTTACGGAGATCCGGCTGCGCGCATCTGGCCTTGAAAACAAGGGCAGGCGGCGGGTTTCGGGGCAGGGGGGTGACTCTGAACCCCCGATAAAATGACTCTGCTCCCCCGATCGTCCGATTCCGAACCCCCGTTGTGTGGCCATGTGGATAACTTTAGGCTGGGTGTTATTGAAACCACGATAGCGAGTCGGGGAAACCGGCCGTGAAAACGGGCAGTGGGAGCAGGCAGTGACAGCAGCAGCCGCAGGCGGCGACGGGCTTTTGCCCGATCGTCATCGCCAGGGGGATTTCTTCCTCTGCGACATCTTCGATGCGATCCCCAAGGATGACATCGCCAGCATGGAGCACCCGATCTTCTCGCTGGCGACCCGGCCCGACCGGCGCATCCTTTCCTACGAGCACAACGGCACCCAGATCGAGGTCATCCCCTCGGTCAAGGGGCTGGCGACGATCCACGACAAGGACATCCTGATCTTCTGCATCAGCCAGCTGATGGGGGCGATCAACGCAGGGAGAAAGGTCAGCCGCACGCTGCAGCTCAAGGCGCACGACCTGCTGGTCGCCACCAACCGCGAGACCTCCGGCGATGCCTACCGCCGCTTGCGCGAGGCCTTCGAGCGGCTGGCGGGCACCCGCATCACCACCAACATCGTCACCGGCGCGCATGAGATCACCACCGGCTTCGGCCTGATCGAGAGCTGGGAGATCGTGCGCAAGACCCGGGGCGGACGCATGGTCAGCGTTGCCGTCACCCTCTCGGAGTGGCTCTACCGCGCGGTGCTGGCGAAATCGGTGCTCACCCTCAGCCGCGACTACTTCCGCCTGAGGAAGCCGCTGGAGCGTCGCATCTATGAGCTGGCCCGCAAGCACTGCGGCCGGCAGGACAGCTGGCGCGTCTCGGTCGACACGCTGCTGAAGAAATCCGGCTCCGCCTCGCCGCGCCGGGTGTTCCGCGCCATGCTGCGCGAGATGATCAAGTCGGGCCACTTGCCCGACTACGCGATGGCCGAGGAGGCGGGCGACCTCATCCGCTTTACCCAGAAACACCCGGTGACCGAGATGCCGCCCCCGGTGATCAGCGACAGCGCCCGCGCGCAGGCCCGCGACTTGGTGCCCGGGGTCGATGTCTACGGCCTCGAGGCCGAGTGGCGCGCCCTCTGGGCCCGCACCGGCGGCCAGCGCCTGAGAAAGCCCGACGCCGCCTTCCTCGGCTGGGTCAGGAAGCGGGCGGGGGGCTGAGCCGTCCCCGGCCTCTTTTCTTTTCAAATACTCCGGGGGAGTCGCGTGCCTCGCGTGACGGGGCAGCGCCCCTCTGTCCCGGACAATCCGCGCAAGGGTGCCGGTTTTGTTGCCAATCCGGCCCAGCCCGTCCCGCTGCCGGGGCCGGGAGTGCTGCAACGGATGACAGGGCCCGGGGTGCTTGCTAAGGAAGCCGCAGAGTGACGAGGTATTGAGTAAGCATGCAGATTGAAGACACCGCCCTGCCGGGCGTGAAGATCCTGACGCCGAAACGGTTTGGCGACGCGCGCGGCTTCTTCAGCGAGAGCTGGAACCGGCGCACGCTGGAGGGGCTCGGCATCGGGTTCGACTTCGTGCAGGACAACCATTCGCTCTCGGCTGCGGTGAACACGGTGCGCGGCCTGCATTTCCAGGCGCCGCCCCATGCCCAGGACAAGCTGGTGCGCTGCGGACGGGGGGCGCTGTTCGACGTGGCGGTCGACATCCGCCGGGGCTCGCCCACCTACGGGCGCTGGGTCGGGGTGGAGCTGAGCGCCGAGAACGGCCGCCAGCTGCTGGTGCCCGCGGGCTTCCTGCACGGTTTTGCCACCCGCGCGCCCGAGACCGAGGTGATCTACAAGTGCACCGACTACTACGCGCCCGAGTGTGACGGGGCGGTGCGTTTCGACGACCCGGGCATCGGCATCGACTGGGGGCTGACCGGCGCGGCGGTGCTCTCGGACAAGGACGCGGCGGCGCCGCTGCTGAAGGACTTCGACAGCCCCTTCGTCTGGGAAGGAGAGGCGGCATGAAACTCGTCGTCACGGGAGGGGCGGGTTTCATCGGATCCGCCGTGGTGCGCCGCGCGGTGCGGGCCGGGCACGAGGTGGTGAACGTCGATGCGCTGACCTATGCCGCCTGTCTCGACAACGTGGCCGAGGTGGCCAAGGCGCCCAATTACACCTTTCTCGAGGCTGATATCCGCGACCGCGGGGCGATGGACACGCTGCTGGCCGAGCACCACCCGGATGCCATCATGCACCTTGCCGCCGAGTCCCACGTGGACCGCTCGATCGACGGACCGGGCACCTTCATCGAGACCAATATCACCGGTACCTATACCCTGCTCGAGGCCGCGCGCAGCCATTGGGTGGGGCAGGGCAAGCCGGAGCACTTCCGCTTTCATCATATCTCCACCGACGAGGTCTTTGGCTCGCTGGGGGCCACCGGGCAGTTCACCGAGGAGACGCCCTATGATCCGCGCTCGCCCTACTCGGCCTCCAAGGCCGCCTCGGACCACCTGGTGCGCGCCTGGCACGAGACCTACGGGCTGCCGGTGGTGCTGACCAACTGTTCCAACAACTACGGCCCCTTCCACTTCCCGGAAAAGCTGATCCCGGTGGTGATCCTGAACGCGCTCGCCGGCAGGCCGATCCCGGTCTACGGCGCGGGCGAGAACGTGCGCGACTGGCTCTACGTGGAAGATCACGCCGAGGCGCTGCTGCTGGTGGTGGAGAAGGGGGCGGTGGGCCGCTCCTACAACATCGGCGGCGAGAACGAGGCGCGGAACATCGACCTGGTGCGGATGATCTGCGCTATCCTCGATGCCAAGCGCCCGGGGGCGAAACCCTACGCTGAGCAGATCACCTTTGTCACCGACCGTCCGGGGCACGATGCGCGCTATGCCATCGACCCCTCGCGCATCCGCGAGGAACTGGGCTGGCGGCCCTCGGTCACGCTGGAACAGGGTCTGGAAAAGACGGTGCAGTGGTACCTCGACAACGAGGGCTGGTGGCGGGCGCTGCAGTCGCGCGCCGGGGTTGGCGAGCGGCTGGGGGTCGGGGCGTGATCGGGGATAAGCCAAGACTACGATTGCGCTGGAGCCCGACCGGTGACATTGGCTGGGGCCCGATCGCCCACTTTTCCGGCCTGCTAGCACGCCTTTTGGAAGCCGAAGAGGAGGCTATGGTCAAAACGCGACTAGGGCACCTACGTCGCCTGCGCCGGACGCTTTGGCAACCTGTTCGCTCTGGCGCGGATATCCTACTCTATATCGTACATCAACCGGGCGAGATCGTTTCGATAGTTGCCGATCCTGATTTTGACCAGCCTACTGCGATGCGGGTGCTATGGATTGTTGACAGCTTCTGGTCCGAGCGGACGCCGACAGGACTGATGG
>LUMS01000043.1_pt1 | contig 38463 bp, 41 predicted proteins | sample 729711 | NCBI WGS metagenome assembly LUMS01 (sample SAMN03860298, study PRJNA289734) | marine metagenome | biome: seawater column; feature: ocean; material: water; isolation source: Red Sea water column Station 192 - depth 25m | place: Saudi Arabia: Red Sea | collected 2011-10-15 | depth 25 m | reverse complement strand
AGCCCAAGCAGGACCAGCCGAAGCAGGACCAGCCGAAGCAGGACCAGCCGAAGCAGGACCAGCCCAAGCAGGACCAGCCCAAGCAGGACCAGCCCAAGCAGGCGAAGGGGCAGGGCCGCGGACAGCAGAAGCCCCAGCAGTCCGGCAACCAGTCCGGCAACCAGGCCGGCAACCAGGCCGGCAACCAGCAGGGCAAGTCCGGCCAGGGCGGCAACCAGAACAACCAGAAGGACCAGGGCAACCAGGGCAGCCAGCAGGGCAACCAGAACAACCAGCCCGAGGGTGACGACGACGAGGGCGGGCGCCGCAGTCGCCGTCGGCGCGGGCGCGAGCGGGACCGCAGCCGTCGCGGCGACGTCGACACCACGATCCTCGAGGACGACGTGCTGGTCCCCGCCGCCGGCATCCTCGACGTGCTCGACAACTACGCCTTCGTCCGCACCAGCGGCTACCTCGCCGGCACCGACGACGTCTACGTCTCGCTGACCATGGTCCGCAAGTACGGCCTGCGTCGTGGTGACGCCGTCACCGGGCAGGTGCGCCAGCCCCGCGAGGGCGAGCGCAAGGAGAAGTTCAACCCGATGGTGAAGATCGAGAGCGTCAACGGGCAGGAGCCCGACGCCTCGCGGCACCGCCCCGACTTCACGCGGCTGACCCCGCTCTACCCCTCCGAGCGGCTGCGTCTGGAGACCGGCCCGACCGACGTCGTGGGCCGGGTGGTCGACCTGCTCGCGCCGGTCGGCAAGGGCCAGCGCGGCATGATCGTCGCGCCCCCGGGCTCGGGTCGCACCACCCTGCTGCAGGCGCTCGCGGCCTCGATCACCGCCAACAACCCCGAGTGCCACCTCATGGTGGTGCTGCTCGACGAGCGGCCCGAGGAGGTCACCGACGTCGAGCGCACGGTGAAGGGCGAGGTCATCGCCTCGACCTTCGACCGGCAGCCGACCGACCACACCTCGGCCGCCGAGCTGGCCGTGGAGCGGGCCAAGCGCCTGGTCGAGCTCGGCCACGACGTGGTGGTGCTGCTCGACGGGATCACCCGGCTCACCCGGGCCTACGACCTCGCGGCCCCGGCCAGCGGGCGTGCGCTCGAGGGTGGTCTGGACCCGCAGTCGCTGCACCCGGCCAAGAAGCTCTTCGGCGCGGCCCGCAACATCGAGAACGGCGGCTCCCTGACCATCCTGGCGACGGCGGAGTCCGACTCCGCCTCGGCGACCGACCAGCGCATCCTCGAGGAGTTCCGCGGGACCGGCAACCACGAGCTGCGCCTGCGCGGCGACCTGGCGGCCCGCCGGGTCTTCCCCGCGGTGGACGTGGTCGCGAGCGGCACCCGCCGGGTCGACCTGCTGCTGTCGGCGGAGGAGCTCGCGGTCGTCGAGACGATGCGGCGCGGGCTCGCCGAGGCCGATCCGCAGCAGGCGCTGGAGCTGCTGCTGGACCGCGTCCAGGCCACCCAGACCAACTACGAGCTGCTCCGCCAGGTGCAGGCCGCCGGTGGTGTGTCGCCGGTTGGTCGATAGCCGCCTCCGGTGGGCTGCGTGGGGGCTACGCTTCATCTCGACCGCGGGCCGGCCGGCCCGGTAACGAGAGGGTGAGCAGTGGCGCGGATCCTGGTAGCCGACGACGACGTCGACATCCGTGAGCTCGTCGAGTTCAAGCTCTCGACCATGGGTCACGAGATCACGGCGGTCGGCGACGGCGCTGCGGCCGTCGAGGCGTGCCAGGCGAGCCGGCCCGACCTCGCGGTCCTGGACGTGATGATGCCGGGCGTGTCGGGCCTCGACGCGATCCGCGCGATCCGCGCCGACCCGGCCCTGGCCGACCTCCCCGTCATCCTGCTGACCGCACGCGCCCAGGAGTCGGACGTGGAGACCGGCTTCGACTCCGGCGCGGACGACTACATCACCAAGCCCTTCAGCCCCCGCGAGCTGGCCTCACGGGTGGAGGCGCTGCTCTCACGGTCGGGCTGATCCGGGACTGACGTCATGGAGTCGGGGCTGGGGGGCCGCACGGTCGCGCGCACGGTGACGCCTGCGCTGCACCGGCTGACGGTGCTGGTGGTGCTGATGGCCGTCGTGGCCTTCGTCGGGGTGCTGCTCTCCACGCGCGCGGTCAACTCCCTCACCGAGGACCTGCAGCCCGCGGCCGCCGCCAACCAGGACGTGCTCCTGGACGTCACCGCGCTCGAGGGCGCGGTCGCCAACTGGGCCCGCAGCGCCGATCCTGCGGCGATCGACGAGTACGACCAGCTGCTGGCCCGGCTGCCCGGGGACCAGCGACAGGTCCGCGCCTTCGCCGAGGGCGACTCGGCCCTGACCCTGCTGGTGACCCAGCAGGAGAACGCCATCGACGCGTGGATCGAGCAGTACGCCCAGCCGCGGGTGGAGGCCCCCGGCGGGCCCGAGACCTTCCAGGCCCGCCGCTACCGCGTCGGTCAGCGGCTCTTCGGCGACGTGCTGCAGGCGAACCAGGCCACCGCAGCGGCGTTCGGCGACCGGGTGCGTCAGGCGAGCACCGACGCGGCATGGCGCCTGCGGGGCACCATCGCCGCGGTGGCGCTGCTGGCGCTGATCGCGTGGCTGGTGGTCTCCCGCTCCCGGTCCCGGCTGCTCAGCCAGGTCTCCGAGCCGCTGGTGGAGCTCGAGCGCGTCGTGCACCTGATGGTCAAGGACCCCACCCTGCGTGCCCGCCCGGACGGGCCGAAGGAGCTGCGCTCGGTCATCGAGTCGCTCAACGCGCTGGCCGACGCCCAGGCACGGTCGCTGGCCGTCGAGGCCAAGATCCAGGCGTCGTTGCGCACCCTCGACACCGCCAAGGACGACTTCGTCTCCAACGTCTCCCACGAGCTCCGCACGCCCCTGACGACGATCAGCGGCTACCTCGAGGTCGTGGCCGAGGAGTTCGACGGGGTGATGTCGCCCCGCCACGAGCGCATCCTCGAGGCCAGCCGGCGCAACGTCGCGCGGCTCAAGGCCCTCATCGACGACCTGCTCACGCTCTCCAAGGCCGAGACCCGGCACACCGAGCTCGAGGCCGCCGACCTGGCGCCGCTGGTCCGCGACGCCGTCACGGACGTGCGCATCACGGCCGCGGGTCGGGGCATCAGCGTGGACTTCACGATGCCCGAGGACCGGGTCCCGGTGCTCGCCGACCGCGCCATGCTGGGGCGGGCGATGCTCAACATCTTGTCCAACGCGGTGAAGTTCAGCCTCGACGGGGGCAAGGTCGAGGTGGACATCGTCGCCGCCGCACGCCATGTCGTGGTCCGGGTGCGCGACCACGGCATCGGCATCCCCGCCTCGGAGGTGGAGCGTCTGGGGACGCGCTTCTTCCGGGCGTCCAACGCCGTGACGAACGAGATCGCGGGCACCGGGCTGGGCCTGCGCATCGTGCAGACGATCGTCGACAAGCACGCGGGTGAGATGCGCATCGACTCCGAGGAGGGCCGGGGCACCACGGTCTCGGTGCGGCTCCCGCTGCTGGGGGACCCGGACGCCCTGGAGCCGAGCGGTCGCCCCGCCTGGCAGCCCGAGCAGCCGGCCGACGAGCCGGCCGACGAGCAGGCCGATGACCGGGACGACGACCCGGACGACGACCGGGGCGAGCAGGAGCCGGTGGAGGCGAGCGTGGGCGAGCACCCCCGGAATTAGCACCGGGCAGCCGCTGTTGGGCACAATGTCCTGGCTCGGCCCCGGTTCACGCTGCCGCCTCCGACGGCGACCCGGGTCCATCGACGAGAGGAACACCCATGAAGAAGGACATCCACCCGGAGTACGTCGAGACCCAGGTGACCTGCACCTGCGGCAGCACGTTCACCACCCGCAGCACCGCGACCTCCGGCACCATCCGCGCCGACGTGTGCTCGCAGTGCCACCCGTTCTACACCGGCAAGCAGAAGATCCTCGACACCGGCGGCCGCGTCGCCCGCTTCGAGGCCCGCTACGCCAAGGCTGCCAAGAAGTAGCTGTCACCGAGCGCCGGTCCACCCCAGGAGGGGTGGGCCGGCGCTCGTGCTGTCCCCACCCGATCTTCCCGTCCAGCACCGAGGAGCCCGCCCGTGTTCGAGGCCGTCGAGGGGATGCTCGCCGAGCACGGCGACCTCGAGCAGCAGCTCGCCCGTCCCGAGACCCACGCCGACGCGCGGCTGGCCAAGCGGCTCAACCAGCGCTACGCCGCGCTGTCGGCCATCGTCGACACCTGGCGGGAGTGGCAGGGCCTGGGTGAGGACCTCGAGGCGGCGCGCGAGCTGGCCGGTGAGGATCCCGCCTTCGCCGAGGAGGCCGAGGAGCTGGCCGAGCGACGGGTGGTGACCGAGGAGCGGCTGCGCCGGCTCCTGGTGCCCCGCGACCCGGCCGACGACAAGGACGCCCTGCTCGAGGTCAAGTCCGGCGAGGGCGGGGAGGAGTCGGCCCTCTTCGCCGGCGACCTGCTGCGGATGTACACCCGCTACGCCGAGCAGCGCGGCTGGACCGTCGAGGTGCTGGAGGCGACCGAGTCCGACCTGGGCGGCTACAAGTCCGTGACCGTCGCGGTGAAGGCCAAGGGCACACCGGCGCCCGGCGAGGCGCCGTACGCGCTGCTGAAGTTCGAGGGCGGAGTGCACCGCGTGCAACGCGTGCCCGTCACCGAGTCGCAGGGCCGGGTGCACACCAGCGCCGCCGGCGTCCTGGTCCTCCCGGAGGCCGAGCAGGTCGACGTGAGCATCGACGAGAACGACCTGCGCATCGACGTCTTCCGCTCCAGCGGCCCCGGCGGCCAGAGCGTCAACACCACCGACTCGGCCGTGCGCATCACCCACGTCCCGTCGGGGATCGTGGTGTCCTGCCAGAACGAGAAGTCCCAGCTGCAGAACAAGGAGCAGGCGCTGCGCATCCTGCGGGCCCGCTTCCTCGCGGTGGCGCAGGAGGAGGCCGACGCCGCGGCGGGGGAGGCCCGTCGCAGCCAGGTCCGCACGGTCGACCGCTCCGAGCGCATCCGCACCTACAACTACCCGGAGAACCGCATCTCCGACCACCGCACGGGCTACAAGTCCTACAACCTCGACCAGGTCCTCGACGGGGCGCTCGAGCCGGTGCTGGCATCCTGCGTCGACGCCGACATGGCCGCGCGCCTCGCCGCGCTCGAGGAGTGAGGGTGGCCCTCCGACGGGCCCTGCTCGCCGACGCCGCACGCACGCTCGAGGCGGCCGGTGTCGCTAGCCCCGGACCCGACGCTGCCACCCTGCTCGCGCACGTCCTCGGCACCTCGCGCGCCGCGCTCGTGATGGTCGAGGAGGTGGGGGAGGAGCAGGCCAGGACGTACGCCGGACTGGTGACCCGTCGCGCCGCCCGCGAGCCCCTGCAGCACCTCACCGGCACCGCGGCCTTCCGACACGTCGAGCTGGCGGTCGGGCCGGGGGTCTTCGTGCCTCGTCCCGAGACCGAGCTGCTGGCCGGGTGGGCGGTGGAGCGGGCTCAAGCACTCGCCTCGCCGGTGGTGGTGGACCTGTGCACGGGCTCCGGGGCGATCGCGGCGGCGCTGGCCGACGAGGTGCCGCACGCGCGTGTGCACGCGGTGGAGCTGAGCCCGCAGGCGCACGCCTACGCCGAGCGGAACCTCGCCGGGACCGGGGTGGACCTGCGGCTCGGTGACGCGTTCGAGGAGCTTGACGACCTCCTCGGGGCGGTGGACGTGGTCGTCTGCAACCCGCCGTACGTCCCCCTCGAGGCGTGGGAGTCCGTGACGGTCGAGGCACGCGACCACGACCCGCACCTCGCCCTCTTCTCCGGCGACGACGGGCTGGACGCGATCCGGATCCTGGCCCGCCGCGCGGCCGAGCTGCTCCGCCCCGGCGGCGTCCTGGGAGTCGAGCACGCCGACGTGCAGGGCGAGAGCGTCCCCTCGGTGCTGGCGGCGACCGGACGGTGGACCGACGTGCGCGACCACGTCGACCTGGCCGGGCGTGCGCGGTTCGCGACGGCTCGACTGGCACGATGACCCCCATGGAGCGCTACGGCACCGACGGGGACGAGGATCGCGAGAGCGCCATCGAGGCGGCCGCCCTGGCCCTGCAGCGCGGCGGACTGGCCGTCATCCCGACCGACACCGTCTACGGCATCGCCGCCGACGCCTTCGACCCGGCGGCGGTCCGAGCGCTGCTCGCCGCCAAGGGGCGGGGGCGCGAGATGCCCCCGCCGGTCCTGGTCTCGGCGGCCACGACGCTGGACGCGCTCGCCGTCCGGGTGCCCGGCTACGCCCGAGCGTTGGTCGAGGAGTTCTGGCCCGGTCCGCTCACCCTCGTCTGCCACCAGCAGACCTCCCTGCAGTGGGACCTCGGCGAGACGAGGGGCACCGTCGCCGTGCGGATGCCCGACCACGCGCTGGCGCGCGAGGTGCTCGAGCGCACCGGTCCGCTCGCGGTGTCCTCGGCCAACCGGACCGGGATGCCGGCCGCGACCGACGCCGACCAGGCCGAGGACGTGCTCGGCGAGGTCGTCGACGTCATCGTCGACGACGGCGAGTCGCCGGGGGGCGAGGCGTCCACCATCGTCGACGTGACCGGCGGCCAAGGGCGCGTGCTCCGCCTGGGCGCGCTGTCCCTCGAGCAGCTCAACGAGGTCCTCGAACCGCTCGGGGCCACGCTGGTGCTGGAGGGTCCCGACGAGCCGGAGGACCCGGACGACGAGCACAGCGGGGCCTGAGGCGGGTGCGCGAGTACGTCGTCGTCTTCCTCGTCGCGATGGCGGTCAGCTACCTGCTGACCGTGGTCGCCCGCGAGATCGCGTTGCGGACGGGGGCCGTGGCCCGCGTCCGCGACCGCGACGTCCACGACGAGCCGATCCCTTACCTCGGCGGCCTGGCGATGCTCGGCGGGCTGGTCGCGGCCTACCTCGTGGCGCGCGAGCTGCCGTTCCTGTCCACCGGAGCGGGGGAGTTCGTCTTCCGCGACGCCGGTGTGGTCATCGGCGCCGGGGCGCTGATCTGCGCCGTGGGGGTCCTCGACGACCTCTTCGAGCTCGACGCGCTCACCAAGCTGGGCGGCCAGCTGCTGGCCGCGGGGTTCCTGGTCGCGTTCGGGGTCCAGTTCTACTTCTTCACCGTCCCCGGGGGAGAGGTCTTCTCCCTGGACGCGGCCCAGGGCGCGCTGCTCACGGGGTTCCTGGTCATCGCGACTGTCAACGCGGTCAACTTCGTCGACGGGCTCGACGGGCTCGCGGCGGGCGTGGTCGGCATCGGCGCCCTGGCCTTCTTCCTCTACTGCTACCAGCTGACCTCGATCAACGACACCTCGCGGGCGACGACCGCAGCCCTGCTGACGGTCGCGCTCGCCGGGGCGTGCGCGGGCTTCCTCCCGCACAACATCAACCCCGCCCGACTGTTCATGGGCGACTCGGGTTCGATGCTCATCGGGCTCGTGCTGTCGGCCGGCGCCGTGACCCTGACCGGCCAGTTCAACGAGGTGGACCTGTCCCAGGGGAGCGGCTCCGGCGGCGACGCCAGCCTGGTGCTGCTCCTGCCGATCCTGCTCCCGGTCGCCATCTTGGTGGTGCCGCTCCTCGACCTGGTGCTCGCCGTCGTGCGCCGGACCAGGGCCGGTCGCTCGCCGTTCGCCCCGGACAAGCAGCACCTGCACCACCGTCTGCTCGAGATCGGGCACTCCCAGCGTCGCGCCGTCTTCATCATGTGGCTCTGGGCCGGCCTGGTGGCCTTCGGCACCGTCCTCGTCAGCCTCTACTCCGGGCCGGTCGTGGTCGGCGGGGTCGTCGCGGGGACGCTGCTGACGGTCGCGTTCACCTTCCTGCTGCCGAGGCTGCACCGCCCGGGCGTCGAGGCTTGAACGATCCACTTGCCAGCCCTCAGGGGCGCTTGTGATAGTTTTCACGAGCGTTCGGGGGTCCCCTCCGGGCCCGCTCGCCGGGTTCCGGCAGACCCCCTCCCCGACAACGACAAGGCCGCCCCCATGACGACCCCGTCGCAGCGTCGCCCCAGCCCCGTGGTGATCCACGGCGCCGTGGCGATCGCGGCTCTCGTGCCGGCCTCACTGGTCGTCGCGATCGCGGGTCTCGCGGAGGGGGCCGACGCCGCCCTGGCGGTTGCGGCGGGCGCCGGTGTCGTCGCGATCGTGCTGCTGTTCGGGTCGACCACCGTCGACCTGGTCGCCGGAGCGATGCCGTCGGCCTCGCTGCTCGTGGCGATGATGACCTACGGCCTCCAGCTCGCCGTGCTCACGGCGTTCCTGGTCAGCGCCAGCGCCGCTCCCTTCTTTGCCCCGGCGGCGCAGCGTCGCTGGCTCTTCGCCGGTCTCGGCGCCGTCCTCCTGGCCTGGATGGTCGGCCAGGTGGTCGCGGCGATGAAGGTGCGGATCCCCGTCTACGAGCTGCCCGAGTCCGGCGCGGAGAGCGGTTCGGGGACCGCGATGGACCGGACTGGGTCGGCATGAGCAGCGGCTGCTATCGTCCGGATCGCCATGGCGCCGCACGACACGTCCCCCGACCGCACGGTCGAGCCGTCGCCGGACCCCTGGCAGGCGTTCGGCTCCCTGGGAGCGGGCGTCCTGCTGTACGGCGGGGCCGGCTGGCTGGCCGATCGCTGGTTGGAGACCGGGTTCCTGCTGCCGCTGGGGCTCGTGCTCGGGGCCGTGCTCGGGTTCTACACGGTGATCAAGCGCTTCGGTGGCAGCCCGGCTGGCACCGCTCAGGACAGCACGACCCAGACCCAGGACCGGCCGTGACGGCCGGGACCCCGCAGTTGCACTCCGCGGCCGGCCTGCCGGTGCGCACGACGACGGACACGAAGGAGACAGGGCGTTGAACGCTGGCACCCTCGCGGTGATCAAGGCTGAAGGCGGGTTCACGCCCCCCGGGCCGGCTGACTTCGATCTGCCGCCCATCTTCGCCGAGGTGACCAAGCCGATGGTGATGATCAGCCTGTCTGTGCTGCTCATCTTCGGTCTCTTCTACGCGATGTCGCGTCGCGCGGAGGTGGTCCCCGGCCGCCTGCAGTTCGCGGGTGAGTTCGTCTACTCGGGCGTGCGCAACTCCGTGGCGCGCGAGTCCATCGGGTCCGAGCACTTCATGAAGTTCGTGCCGTACCTCTTCTCCCTCTTCCTGTTCGTCCTGGTGAACAACTACTTCGGGATGATCCCGCTGGTGCAGTTCCCGACGTTCAGCCACTCCGGCTACGCCTACGGGCTCGCCGTGCTGTCCTGGCTGCTCTACAACGGCGTCGGGATCTGGAAGCACGGCGCCCTGGGCTACCTCAAGCACGTGGCGGTCCCCGCCGGCGTCGGCGGCGCGATGCTGCTGCTGATCGTCCCGCTGGAGATCCTGTCCAACATCGTCGTGCGGCCCGTGACGCTGGCGCTGCGACTCTTCGCGAACATGTTCGCCGGCCACCTGCTGCTGATCCTGTTCGCCCTCGGCGGGGAGTACCTCCTCTTCGAGGCCGACGTCACGGCCCTGAACCTCCTCGGCGGGGTCGGCGCGATCGTGATGTTCTTCCTGGTCAGCGCCCTGGAGCTGCTGGTGATGTTCCTCCAGGCCTACGTCTTCACGCTGCTCACCGCGATGTACGTCGCCGGAGCGGTCTCCGAGGAGCACTGAGCCGGGTCCCACCCGCTCGACTCCCCACCGAACCCCACAACTTCATATCGTCAGCACCACCCCTACGAGTCCCATCGACGCACCCATGCGTCACGACGAAAGGAAAGCTGTGACCGGCTCTCTGAACATGCTCGGCTACGGCGTCGCCACCATCGGCCCGGCCATCGCCGTGGGTCTGATCTTCGCCGCCTACATCAACGGCGTCGCGCGTCAGCCCGAGGCGCAGGGTCGCCTGCAGTCGATCGCGATCCTCGGCTTCGCGCTCGCCGAGGCGCTGGCCATCATCGGTATCGCGCTCGCGTTCGCGATCTCCTGACCTTCTCGCTCGACCGGACCGACCTCAACGAGGTGACACATGACTGACTCCATCCGTGCCGCGGAGGAGCTGAACCCGCTGGTCCCGCACCTGTCGGAGATCATCCTGGGAGCCGCGTGGTTCCTGATCCTCCTGGTGCTCATCTGGAAGTTCGTCGTGCCGAACTTCGAGAAGGCCTACGCCGAGCGCACCGCCGCCATCGAGGGCGGCATCGCCCAGGCCGAGACCAAGCAGGCGGAGGCCGACGCGAAGCTCGCCGAGCTCGAGTCGCAGCTCTCCGAGGCCCGGCACGAGGCCGCGCGCATCCGTGAGGAGGCGCGCGAGCAGGGTGCGGCGATCATCGCCGAGATGCGCCAGCAGGCGCAGGAGGAGTCGGCTCGCATCGTCGAGCACGGCAAGACGCAGATCGAGGCCGAGCGCCAGCAGGCGGTCACCTCCCTGCGTGCCGAGGTCGGCGCCCTCGCCACGGGTCTGGCGGGACGGATCGTCGGGGAGAGCCTGGACGACGAGGCTCGCCAGAGCCGGGTCGTCGAGCGCTTCCTCGCCGACCTCGAGTCCGGGACGCCGGGGGTCAACTGACATGACCTCGGACTTCCGCGGAGCATCGGCAGACGCCGTCGCGACGCTCACCGGTGAGCTGGAGACCGCGGTCTCCGGCTCGCCGGAGTCCGCCCTGCGGGTCGCGGGCGACCTCTTCCAGGTCGCCTCGACCCTCCGGGCGGAGGGCGCCTTCCGCCGCTTCGCCACCGACGCCTCGATCCCGGTCGAGGCGAAGGGTGGCCTCGTGGCCGAGGTGCTGGGCGGCAAGATCGACGACGCCAGCCTGGCGCTCGTGCGCTCGGCCGTGGGTCGCAGGTGGACCGCCACGCGCGACCTCGCCGACGCCCTCGAGCACCTCAGCGTGGTGGCCACCGTCCGCTCGGCGGCCTCCGACTCCCACCGTCTGGCCGACGAGCTGTTCGCCGTCGCCCAGACCGTCAAGGACAACCCCGCCCTGCGCGATGGTCTGTCCGACCCGGGTCGCTCGGTGGCCGACAAGTCACGACTGGTCGACGACCTGCTCGCGGGCAAGGCGTTGGCCTCGACGGTGTCGCTGGTCAAGCAGGCCCTCCACGGCACCTACCGCACCGTCGGGGTGGCGCTGAACGAGTACCAGAAGGTCGCGGCCTCGGTCGCCGGGGAGAACGTCGCCACCGTCCGCGTGGCCCGTGCCCTCAGCGACGCCGAGCGGCAGCGTCTCGCCGACACCCTGTCGCGCCAGTACGGCCGGCCGGTGCACCTGAACACCATCGTCGACCCGGACGTCCTCGGCGGCATCCGCGTGGAGATCGGCGACGACGTCATCGACGGGACCGTCTCGGCCCGCCTCGACGACGCCCGTCGTCTGCTCGCCGGCTGACCCCACCCACTCCAGGACCACCCAGACTTCCGCCCGCACCGGGCACGAGCACACAAGAGAGAAGGCACGAGAATGACGGAGCTCTCCATCCGTCCGGACGAGATCCGCGACGCGCTGCAGAAGTACGTCGCCGACTACCAGCCCGACGCGGCCAGCCGCGAGGAGGTCGGCACCGTCGCCCAGGCCGCTGACGGCATCGCCCGCGTGAGCGGCCTGCCCTCGGCGATGGCCAACGAGCTGCTGGAGTTCGAGGACGGCACCCTGGGCCTGGCCCTGAACCTCGACACCCGCGAGATCGGCGTCGTCATCCTCGGTGACTTCGACAAGATCGAGGAGGGCCAGACGGTGCGTCGCACCGGCGAGATCCTCTCGGTCCCCGTCGGCGACGGCTTCATGGGCCGCGTCGTGGACCCGCTGGGCAAGCCCATCGACGGCCTCGGCGAGATCGAGTCCGCCGGCCGCCGCGCCCTTGAGCTGCAGGCGCCCACCGTGGTCCAGCGCAAGTCGGTCCACGAGCCGCTCGCCACCGGCATCAAGGCCATCGACGCGATGACCCCGATCGGCCGTGGCCAGCGTCAGCTGATCATCGGCGACCGTGCGACCGGCAAGACCACGATCGCCATCGACACGATCATCAACCAGAAGCAGAACTGGGAGTCCGGCGACCCGACCAAGCAGGTCCGCTGCATCTACGTCGCCATCGGCCAGAAGGGCTCGACCATCGCCTCGGTGCGTGGCGCGCTCGAGGAGGCCGGCGCCCTGGAGTACACCACCATCGTGGCGGCTCCCGCGTCGGACTCGGCCGGCTTCAAGTACCTCGCGCCCTACACCGGCTCGGCCATCGGCCAGCAGTGGATGTACGACGGCAAGCACGTCCTGATCGTCTTCGACGACCTGACCAAGCAGGCCGAGGCCTACCGCGCCGTGTCGCTGCTGCTGCGTCGCCCGCCGGGCCGCGAGGCCTACCCCGGTGACGTCTTCTACCTGCACAGCCGCCTGCTCGAGCGCTGCGCGAAGCTCTCCGACGACCTGGGTGCGGGCTCGATGACCGGTCTGCCGATCATCGAGACCAAGGCCAACGACGTCTCGGCGTTCATCCCGACCAACGTCATCTCCATCACCGACGGCCAGATCTTCCTGCAGTCGGACCTCTTCGCGTCCAACCAGCGTCCCGCCATCGACGTGGGCATCTCGGTCTCGCGCGTCGGCGGTGCCGCCATGACGAAGGCGATGAAGAAGGTCACCGGTTCGCTCAAGGTCGACCTCGCGCAGTTCCGCGCCATGGAGGCCTTCGCGATGTTCGCCTCCGACCTCGACGCCGCCTCGCGCCAGCAGCTGGCCCGTGGTCAGCGCCTGATGGCGCTGCTCAAGCAGCCGGCCTACTCGCCGTACCCGCTCGAGGAGATGACGGTCTCGCTGTGGCTGGGCACCACCGGCCGCCTCGACCGCGTGCCCGTCGAGGACGTCATCCGCTTCGAGCACGAGTTCATCGACTTCCTCAAGCGGAGCCACGAGGGCATCCTCGCCGGCATCCGCGAGACGACGAAGTTCGAGGACGAGGACGCCCTGGCTGCGGCCTACGACTCCTTCACCGACCAGTTCGAGACCTCCGAGGGCGGCAGCATCAAGGCCGGTCGCGAGGAGGCCGAGGCGATGGAGGACGACGAGCTCGGCCAGGAGCAGATCGTCAAGCAGAAGCGGGGCTGATCCCACATGGCCGTATCGCTGCGTGAGTACCGCGCGCGGATCAAGTCGACCGAGTCGATGAAGAAGATCACGCGCGCCATGGAGCTCATCGCTGCCTCGCGCATCATCAAGGCGCAGCAGCGGGCCCAGGCGGCCGCGCCCTACGCCCGGGAGCTGACACGTGCGGTGTCGGCGGTGGCGACGTTCTCCGACGTCGACCACCCGCTGACCAAGGAGGAGGAGAACCCCAAGCGGGCCGCCGTCCTCATCGTGACCAGTGACCGGGGTCTGGCCGGCGCCTACTCCTCCGCGGTGCTCAAGGAGGCCGAGCGCCTCGCCGAGCGCCTCCGCGAGGAGGGCAAGGAGATCGACACCTACATCTGCGGCCGGAAGGGCGAGGCGTACTTCAAGTTCCGCCAGCGTCCGATCGAGCAGGCGTGGACCGGGTTCTCCGACCAGCCGTCCTACGACGTGGCGGCCGAGATCGGTGGCACGCTCATCGAGTCGTTCCTCAAGGAGCAGGGCGAGGAGGGTGACGTGGACGAGGTGCACGTCGTCTACACGCGCTTCGTCTCCATGCTCAACCAGGAGCCGACCGCGGTGCGGTTGCTCCCGCTCGAGGTCGTGGAGGGCACTGAGCCCCCCGCGGAGAGCGAGCTGCTGCCGCTGTACGAGTTCGAGCCCTCCGCCGAGGAGGTGCTCGACGGGCTGCTGCCGCAGTACGTCCAGTCCCGGATCTTCTTCTGCCTGCTGCAGGCGGCCGCCTCCGAGCTGGCCGCCCGCCAGAAGGCGATGAAGGCCGCCACGGACAACGCCGAAGAGCTGATCAAGAAGTACACCCGCATCGCCAACCAGGCCCGCCAGGCCGGCATCACCCAGGAAATCAGCGAGATCGTCGGTGGCGTCAACGCGCTCGCCGACGCGAACGCCGGCGCCGAGTAACCCGGCCGAACAACGGAGTAGAGACATGACTGCCACCATCGAAGAGACCACCCAGGCCGGCGGCGCCAGCGTCGGTCGCATCGCCCGGGTGATCGGCCCGGTCGTCGACGTGGAGTTCCCCGTCGACGCCATGCCCGACATCTACAACAAGCTCACCGCGGAGATCACCCTCGGCGGGGAGACCTCCACGCTCCCGCTCGAGGTCGCCCAGCACATCGGTGACGGCATGGTGCGCGCGATCTCGCTGAAGCCGACCGACGGCCTGGTCCGCGGCGGCCAGGTCGTCGACACCGGCGAGCCCATCACGGTGCCCGTCGGCGACGCGACGCTCGGCAAGGTCTTCAACGCCACCGGCGACGTGCTGAACCTCGCCGAGGGCGAGACCTTCGAGGTCAACGAGCGGTGGGGCATCCACCGCAAGGCCCCGGCCTTCGACCAGCTGGAGTCGAAGACCCAGATGTTCGAGACCGGCATCAAGGTCATCGACCTGCTCACCCCTTACGTCCAGGGCGGCAAGATCGGCCTGTTCGGCGGCGCGGGCGTCGGCAAGACCGTGCTCATCCAGGAGATGATCGCGCGTGTGGCCCGCGACCACGGTGGTGTGTCGGTGTTCGCCGGCGTCGGCGAGCGCACCCGTGAGGGCAACGACCTGATGGTCGAGATGGAGGAGGCGGGCGTCCTCGGGCAGACCGCGCTCGTCTTCGGCCAGATGGACGAGCCGCCGGGCACGCGTCTGCGCGTCGCGCTCTCCGCGCTGACCATGGCGGAGTACTTCCGTGACGTCCAGAAGCAGGACGTGCTGCTGTTCATCGACAACATCTTCCGCTTCACCCAGGCCGGTTCCGAGGTCTCGACCCTCCTGGGTCGCATGCCCTCCGCGGTGGGCTACCAGCCCAACCTCGCCGACGAGATGGGTGTGCTCCAGGAGCGCATCACCTCCACGCGTGGTCACTCGATCACCTCGCTGCAGGCGATCTACGTGCCCGCCGACGACTACACCGACCCGGCGCCGGCGACCACCTTCGCCCACCTGGACGCGACCACCGAGCTCTCGCGCGAGATCGCCTCGCTCGGCATCTACCCCGCGGTGGACCCGCTGACGTCGACCTCGCGCATCCTCGACCCGCAGTACATCGGTCGTGAGCACTACGACTGCGCGATCCGCGTCAAGCAGATCCTCCAGCGCAACAAGGAGCTGCAGGACATCATCGCGATCCTCGGTGTGGACGAGCTCTCCGAGGAGGACAAGGTCATCGTGAGCCGGGCGCGCCGCATCCAGCGCTTCCTCTCGCAGAACACCTACGTCGCCAAGCAGTTCACCGGCATCGAGGGCTCCACCGTCCCGGTGGCCGACACCATCGAGGCCTTCAACAAGATCGCCGACGGCGAGTACGACCACGTGGCCGAGCAGGCCTTCTTCATGTGCGGCGGCCTCGACGACGTGGAGAAGAACTGGGCCGACATCCAGAAGGGTCTCTGATGGCCGCCGAGCTCGGCACGGGACTGCAGGTCGTCCTGGTCGCCGCCGACCGGACCGTGTGGTCCGGCGAGGCGTCGATGGTCATCGCCCGCACCGTCGACGGTGACCTGGGAGTGCTGCAGGGGCACGCGCCCCTGCTCTCCCTGCTCACCGACGCCGCGGTCGAGATCAGCACCCCGGACGGTGTCGTGCACGCCGCCGTCGACGGCGGGTTCATCTCCGTCGCCGACGACCGCGTCTCGATCCTGACCGAGCACGCGCTGCTGGCCGAGGAGATCCACATCGACGAGGCCAAGGCCGAGCTGGAGGCGGCGGAGACGCTGCCCACCGGTGACGAGCGCGAGCTGCGCATCCGTCGTGCCTCGGCCCGGATCCGCGCCGCCGAGAAGGCGAGCTGACCGAGCCGGTCGTCGTGCCCACCCACCGTCCCGCTAGGGTGACCCCCAACCGGGACGGTGGGTGGTCTCATTTCCCGGGTCGTCCGGGAGGGGGAGTGCGGTGCCGCTGTGGCAGTGGCTGCTCGACATCGCCGGCGCCCTCCTCGTGCTGGCGCTGCTGTACGCCGTCGCGCTGGTCGTGCGCCGACGCGTGATCGCCCGCTCGGGGGGCACCTTCGAGCTCTCCCACCGGGTGCGGTCGGGTCGCCCCGGCCGCGGCTGGCTGCTGGGCGTGGGCCGCTACTCCGAGGAGCGGCTGGAGTGGTTCCGGATCTTCTCGCTCTCGCCCCGTCCCAAGCGCTCCTGGGTCCGCGACGAGCTGACCTACGTCGGTCGTCGTGAGTCGGAGGGCGCCGAGCAGGTCTCGCTGTTCCCCGACCACGTGGTGATCTCCTGTCGCTCCGCGCAGGGTGAGATCGAGCTGGCGATGAGCCCCGGCACTCTCACCGGGTTCCAGGCCTGGCTCGAGGCGCGGCCACCCGGCGCGGAGATGCCCGGGTCGCGGGGCACCCGCCGCTAGTGCGACGCTTGATCATTTGACCGGTAAACAACCGAGGGTCATCATGGCGTGGTGAGCACCCCGACCGTGACGCGCCGCGAGCCGCTGGCGCCTGCGCTGCTGACCGCACGCAACGCGGTGGCGCTCTCCTTCGCCCTCAACGGGCTGGTCTTCGCCTCCTTGGTGTCGCGACTGCCCGACCTGCGTGAGCGCCTCGAGCTCAGCAACGGCGGGCTCGGCACGCTGCTGCTGGCGATCTCGTGCGGGTCCCTGCTGGCGCTGCCCAGCACCGGCCGGGTCATCGAGCGGATCGGTGCCGGGGCGACCGTGCACGCGGGCGTGCTGGCCGACACGGTGGGTCTCTCCGCGGCGGCCCTCGGCGCGGTCCTGGGCAGCGTGCCCCTGGCCGCCCTCGGGCTCTTCGTCCACGGGGTGGGCATCGGGGTCTGGGACGTCGCGATGAACGTCCAGGCCGCCGAGGTCGAGCGTCGGATGCGCCGTACCGTCATGCCGCGCTTCCACGCGGGCTGGAGCGCGGGTTCCCTGGCCGGTGCCGGGCTCGGGGTCGTGGTGATCGCCCTCGGGACGCCGCTGCTGGCCCACCTGCTGCTCGTGGCCCTCGTGGTCGGCGTCGTCGCCGTCGTGGGCACCCGCGGCTTCCTGCCCGCCGAGCCCGACCACGCCGATGAGCGAGCCTCGCGGGGGCCGTCGGCGTGGCGGGACCCACGGACCCTGGCGATCGGGCTGATGGTGCTGTGCTTCGCGATGGTCGAGGGCACCGCCAACGACTGGCTGGCCCTGGGGCTGATCGACGGCTACGGGGTGGCGCACTGGGTCGGCGTGGCCGGCTTCGCCACCTTCGTCGTGGCGATGACGTCGGGTCGGCTCTACGGACCCGTGCTGCTGGACCGCTTCGGTCGCCCGGCCGTGCTGTGGGGGAGTGCCTCCCTGGCCGCCCTCGGTGCCGTCCTGACGGTGCAGGGCCAGGTGCTCCCGCTGGTGGCCCTCGGCATCGTGCTCTGGGGCCTGGGTGCCGCCCTGGGGTTCCCGGTGGGCATGAGCGCCGCCGCGGACGGCGGGCCCCGTGCGGCGGCACGGGTCTCCGTCGTCTCCACCATCGGGTACGGCGCGTTCCTGGCCGGACCGCCGCTGCTGGGTCACCTCGGCGACCGGATCGGCACGCTCGAGGTGCTGCTCGCGGTCACCGCCCTGATGCTGCCCGCCTCGCTCAGCGTGCTGGCCACCCGTCAGCCGCGCTGACCTCCGGGCACCCAGAGCACGTCGCCCTGCTCGCGGTTGGCGTGACGGGCCAGGATGAAGACGAGGTCCGAGAGCCGGTTGAGGTAGGTGATCGCGAGCTTGTTCATCGTCTCGCCGTGCTGCTCGTAGGCCGCCCACGCGGCTCGCTCGGCTCGACGCACGACGGTGCGTGCCACGTGCAGGTGGGCGGCCGCCGGGGTGCCGCCGGAGAGGATGAAGGAGCGCAGGGTCTCCAGGTGCTCGTTGTACTCGTCGCACCACGACTCCAGCCGGTCCACGTAGGCCTGCTCGACGCGCAGCGGCGGGAACTCGGGGTCCTCGACGACGGGGGTGCAGAAGTCGGCGCCGACGTCGAAGAGGTCGTTCTGCACGTGCGTGAGCACCGCGACGACGCCGTCGTCGAGGCCGCCGCACGCGATCGCCAGGCCGAGGGTCGCGTTGGCCTCGTCGACGTCGGCGTAGGCGTGCAGCCGCAGGTCGTTCTTGGTGGTCACGCTCATGTCGCCGAGCCGGGTCTCGCCACCGTCGCCGGTGCGGGTGTAGATGCGCGTCAGGTTGACCATGCCCGCGAGCGTAGTCACAGGTCCGGCACAGCCGGTTGAGGGTTCCACCACCGACACGCACGAGAAAGTCGCGGTGCGGGTGCAACCGAAATGAGGTGGCGGGCGTCAGTGTGGTGAGAGCAACCTGGGGGCGCACGTCTCGGGAGGTAGGACATGGACATCACGACCGACGGGCCGACGCTCGTCCTGAGCGGGGACCTCGACGGCCGCTCCACCACGCGGGTGCGCGCCGCCCTCTACGACCACCTGGCCGAGCACCCGCACGTCGTGGCCGACATGAGCGGCGTGGACTCGGTGGACCTCACCGCCCTGCGGGTGCTCGCGATGGCCTCGCGGGCCGCCGCGCGCGAGGGACACCACCTCACCCTGCGCGGCTGCGGTCCGGCCGTGCGCCGGATGCTGCACCTCTCGCACCTCATCCGGGTCGTGGACGTCGAGCGGGAGCCGGCCCGCGCCTGAGTGCGCGCCGGCTCGACGCGGCTCGACCGCCCGAGTGGCATTGGCCACACGGACGGAGGTTACCGACGCGTACAACTCGTTCTACCCTCGGACCATGACCGAGAACGCCACGCCCGCACGCCGTGAGAAGGACCGCCCCTGGGTGATGCGGACCTACGCGGGTCACTCCACCGCGACTGCGTCCAACGAGCTCTACCGCACGAACCTGGCGAAGGGGCAGACGGGCCTCTCGGTCGCCTTCGACCTGCCCACGCAGACCGGCTACGACCCGGACTCCGCGATGGCGCGCGGCGAGGTCGGCAAGGTCGGCGTCCCGGTCATGCACCTCGGCGAGATGCGCAAGCTCTTCGACGGCATCCCGCTGACGGAGATGAACACCTCCATGACCATCAATGCCGTCGCGATGTGGATGCTTGCGATGTACCAGGTCACCGCCGAGGAGCAGAACCCCGACCTGTCCCCGGAGGAGGTCGCCGCCCAGCTGGCCGGCACCACCCAGAACGACATCATCAAGGAGTACCTCTCCCGCGGGACCTACGCGTTCCCGCCCGAGGCCTCCATGCGGCTGATCGCGGACATGATCGCCTACACGGTCCACCACATCCCCAAGTGGAACCCCATCAACATCTGCAGCTACCACCTGCAGGAGGCCGGCGCGACGCCGACGCAGGAGCTGGCCTACGCCCTGTGCACCGCGATCGCGGTCCTGGACGAGGTCAAGAACGCCGGCCAGGTCTCGGAGGAGGACTTCGGCAAGGTGGTGGGCCGGATCTCCTTCTTCGTCAACGCCGGTGTGCGCTTCGTCGAGGAGACCTGCAAGATGCGGGCCTTCGTCGAGCTGTGGGACGAGATCACCCGCGAGCGCTACGGCGTGACCGACCCGAAGATGCGGCGCTTCCGCTACGGCGTCCAGGTCAACTCCCTGGGCCTGACCGAGGCCCAGCCGGAGAACAACGTCCAGCGCATCGTGCTGGAGATGCTCGGCGTGACGCTGTCGAAGAACGCCCGCGCCCGCGCGCTGCAGCTCCCCGCCTGGAACGAGGCGCTCGGCCTGCCGCGCCCCTGGGACCAGCAGTGGTCCCTGCGCCTGCAGCAGGTCCTGGCCTTCGAGTCCGACCTGCTGGAGTACGACGACATCTTCGACGGCTCCCACGTCATCGAGGCCAAGGTGGCCGAGCTGGTCGCCGGCGCCAAGGCCGAGATCGACCGGGTCCAGGCCATGGGCGGCGCCATCGCCGCGGTGGAGTACATGAAGGGCGAGCTCGTCTCCTCCCACGCCGCCCGTCGCGCCGCGATCGAGTCCGGGCAGGAGGTCATCGTCGGGGTCAACAGGTTCGAGACCACCGAGCCCTCCCCGCTGACCGCCGACCTCGACTCCGCGATCATGGTGGCGGACCCCGAGGCCGAGAAGACCGCCCGCGCCAGCGTGGAGGAGTGGAAGGCCCAGCGCGACCCCCAGCAGGTCGAGGACGCGCTGCGCGCCCTGGCCGAGGCCGCCAAGGGCACCGACAACCTGATGCACGCCACCCTGGCGGCCGCCCGCGCGGGCGCCACCACGGGGGAGTGGGCCGGCACCCTGCGCGAGGTCTTCGGCGAGTTCCGTGCCCCGACCGGGGTCTCCGGTGCCGTGGGCGTCGCCGAGGCCGGTGCCGAGCTGACCGAGGTCCGCGAGCGCGTCAAGGCCACCGGCGAGGAGCTCGGCGGGCGGCTGCGACTGCTCGTCGGCAAGCCCGGCCTGGACGGCCACTCCAACGGCGCCGAGCAGGTCGCCGTGCGAGCGCGCGACGCCGGCTTCGAGGTCGTCTACCAGGGCATCCGGCTCACGCCCGAGCAGATCGTCTCCGCGGCCGTCGCCGAGGACGTCCACTGCGTGGGCCTCTCGATCCTCTCCGGCTCCCACATGGAGCTGGTGCCGGCCGTCCTCGACGGACTGCGCGAGGCCGGGCTGGACGACGTACCGGTCATCGTCGGCGGCATCATCCCCGAGTCCGACGGACGCCGCCTCGTCGAGCTGGGCGTCGCCGCGGTCTACACGCCCAAGGACTTCGGTCTCACCGAGATCATGGGCGGCATCGTCGAGGTCATCCGCCGGGCCAACGGCCTCTCGTGAGCCCGGCGGGTCGCACCCGGCGGCCCGTTCCTGAGATGTAGGGCAGGCATACCTAACCTCTTGCTACGCTGCACGCGTGGGCAAGAAGAAGGGGAAGGACAAGCACGGCAAGAAGTCCGTGCTGGTCAAGCTCCCCAAGACCAAGTGCTGCGAGTCCCGGAGCAAGTGCGGGCGCTGCCCGCTGCGCATGCTCAAGGAAGGCACCCTGCCGCCCGGCTACACGGTCAAGAAGAGGAGACTGGTCCGCGTCGACGGCCGCTCCTTCACCAAGAAGGACCTGACGAAGGTCGCCTGAGGAGAGGACGCCCGTGCCTGCCGCACGCTTCATCGAGCAGCTCAACGCCCAGATCGGCCACGAGCTCGCAGCCCACAACCAGTACCTCGCCTGCGCCGTCCACTACGACGCGCTGACGATGCCGCAGATGGCTGCCTTCTTCTACGCCCAGGCTCTCGAGGAGCGCGACCACGCGCTGATGATGGTGCAGTACCTCCTCGACACCGACGCCGAGGTCGCGATCCCCGGGGTCGAGGCGCCGGTCACCGGTTTCGAGGACGTCGTGGCGCCCGTGCGCCTCGCGCTCGACCAGGAGCGCCGGGTGAGCGAGCAGATCAACGCCCTGCTGCGCGTCGCCCGCGAGGAGAGCGACTTCGCCTCCGAGCAGTTCATGCAGTGGTTCATCAAGGAGCAGGTCGAGGAGGTCGCGACGATGTCGGACCTGCTGGCCGTGGTCACGCGCAACGTCGACGACGTCGAGGACATCGAGGAGTACGTCGCCCGCGAGCAGGGCGACGGCGGCGAGGACCCGACGGCTCCGCGCATCGCCGGCGCCTGAGCCCTCGCCTGCCCAGGGCTCCTGCCCGGAGGTCCTGCCCGGCGGTCCTGCCCAGCGCTCCTGCTCAGCGCTCCACGAAGGTGGAGTCGAGCCAGCGGAGCACCGTGCGGCGCACCTTCGGGGCCTGCTTCTCCAGCGGCAGCGCGGACCCGGCCTTCGCGAAGGTGCGTGCCGTCACCGACTCCGCCGAGCGGTAGCGCCCCGCCTGGGTGTCCGCGGACTCGTGGCGGTGCCGCACGTCGGCTCCGCCCTGGAGGACCAGCACGTCGGCCTCGACCGCGTGGGTGCCGAGGTTCAGTGCGCCGACGGTCCCGAGCAGGCTGGTGACGTCCCCGCAGGGCGTGTCGTTGCGCTGGTCGAGCGCCGCGCGGCGCACCCGGCCGGGAGCCGTCGCGAAGAGGAGGGACACGAAGTCCTCGGGCGTGGCGCCGTAGGGCACGTAGTCGTCGCTGAGGCACTCGACGCCCTGGCGCGCGGCCTCGGTGATGGCGTCGGTGGAGGCGCCCGCGTCGCTCCACCCCATGACCACGAGGCCGTCGACGTCGTCGAACTCGGCGGCCTCCAGCTGGGCGACCGCGGCACCCACGCCGTGGCCGTGCAGCACGACCTGGGCGCCGTGCGGGACCGCGGCGCCCGGACGCTCGACGTACTCGTAGATGCCCGACTTCACGTGCTGGACGACCTGGTGGAGCATCGTGGCCTGCGCGCCCAGGCAGGTCGCGCGGCCATCGGCCAGCGGGCTGGCGTCGAAGCCGAGCCGGTCGAGCACCAGCGAGGTCTCGCCGCGGCGGGCGAGCTGGCCCGCGTAGTCGTAGCGGCGTGCGCCCTGGAGGTTCCAGAACCAGCCGCCGGTGCCGGCGTCGTGGACCAGGATGTTGATCCGGGTGCTCCCGGCGTGGCCGAGCACCTCCTCGCGCGGCCCGACCAGGCGGCCGGCGACGGTGTGGACCTCGCCGTCGGCCAGGCAGGGGACGTCGGTGTCGTTGTGGTTGTTCAGCGTGAACACCACCTCGCGCGAGATCACCCGCTGCGGGTCGGCGACCGCGACGGACTGGCCGGCGACCGCCCCGACGAGGGCGCCGGTGAGGGCGCCGACGAGCAGGCCCGCCAGCAGGGTGCGTGCCGTGCGGCGGACGGGGGGCGTCGAGCGCGGGTGGGGGATGCTCATGGTCGTTGAATCTATGTCAACAGCGCACTTGCGAACAAACTGTCGGTATGTGTTCCTGCCCACGTCCGACCGGGTGGGGATGCCAGACTGCGCCCGTGAGCAGGGTGCTGGTGGTCGGTGCGGGCGTCGTCGGGCTCAGCTGCGCGGTGCGGCTGCTGGAGGCGGGCCACCGCGTGGACGTCCTGGCCAGGGACCTGCCAAGGGAGACGACGTCCGCCGTCGCGGCAGCGCTGTGGTACCCCTACCGAGCCCTGCCCCAGGACCGCGTCACGAGCTGGGCCGCCAGCACGTTCGGCGAGCTCGCCGCGCTGGCCCGGCAGCCGCGGACCGGCGTGGAGATGGTGCCGGGAGCCGAGGTGCTGCGTCGCAGCACGGGTGAGCCCTGGTGGGCCGCCGCGGTCCCCGACCTGCGTCGCGGCGTCGAGGTGCCGGCGGGGTACGCCGACTCGTGGTCCTTCACCGCGCCGGTCGTGGAGATGCCGGTCTACCTCGACTGGCTGGCGGACCGGGTCGCGCAGCTGGGAGGGACGATCACGCGACTGAACCTCTCGGCCCTCCCGACCGGGGCCCCGGGCGTGGACCTGGTGGTCGACTGCGCGGGTCTCGGCAGCCGGCACCTCGCAGCGGACCCCAGCGTCGTCCCGGTGCGGGGGCAGGTCGTCCGCGTCGCCCAGGTCGGGATCGACCGGTGGACCCTCGACGCCGACGGGCCGACGTACGTCGTGCCTCGTTCGCGCGACGTGGTCGTGGGCGGGACCGACCAGGAGGGGGAGTGGAGCCGCACCCCGGACCCGGACGTGGCGCAGGAGATCCTCGAGCGGGCGACCCGGCTGGTGCCGGAGCTCGCCGGCGCCCGGGTGCTCTCGCACCGCGTCGGCCTGCGGCCGGTGCGCCCCCGGGTGCGCCTCGAGCGGGTGGGGGACGTCGTGCACTGCTACGGCCACGGCGGGGCGGGTGTGACCTTGAGCTGGGGGTGCGCGGATGAGGTCGCTTCGCTCACCGGGAGCGCGATCCTCGCCTAGGGTGGCACCCGTGGAGGGGACCGACCGGCTGGGCGATGCCGCCCTGTGGCGAGGGGTCGTCGACGCGTCCCCCGACGCGGTCCTGCTCGTGGACGAGGAGGGGCTGATCGCCTCCGCCAACAGCCACTGCCTCGAGGTCTTCGGCACCCACCCCGACGAGCTGGTCGGCAAGCCCGTCGAGGCGCTCGTGCCCGCGGCGGTGCGTCAGCACCACCCTCGACGACGGGCCAGCTTCGAGGGCGTGCACGGGGGGCGCCCGATGGGCCTGCTGCAGCTGGCGGCGGCCCGCGCGGACGGCTCGGAGTTCCCCGCGGAGATCTCCCTGGCGAAGGTCTCGGCCGAGGACGCGACGTACGTCTGCGCGACGGTGCGTGACGTGTCCTCACGGGTCCTGGAGCAGGAGCGGTTCCGCAGCCTCCTGGAGGCCGCCCCCGACGCCATGGTGATCGTCGACGAGTCCGCCGAGATCGTCCTGGTCAACCGCCAGGTCGTGAACCTGTTCGGCTACGAGCCCGACGAGCTCCTCGGGCGTCCCATCGAGACGCTGGTGCCCGAGCGGTACCGCGAGGGCCACCACGCCCTGCGCGAGGGCTTCCTGGGCCGCCCGGGCGTGCGGCCGATGGGCTCGGGACGCGAGCTGTACGCCGCCCGCAAGGACGGCAGCGAGTTCCCGGTCGAGATCTCCCTCTCCCCGCTGCTGACCGAGGAGGGCATCCTCGTCTCCGCCGCAGTGCGCGACATCACCGAGCGGCTGAGGCTCCAGCGCGAGGCGGACCGGCTGCGCGACGAGCTGGTCGCCACGGTGTCCCACGAGCTGAGGACCCCGCTGACCTCGATCATCGGCTACGTCGAGCTGATGATGGACCTCGACGACGACGCCATCAGCGCGCCCGCTCGACGCATGCTCGAGGTCATCGAGCGCAACGCCAGTCGCGAGCTGCGCCTGGTCAACGACCTGCTGGACCTGTCCTCCATCGACGTGACGACCGTCGAGGAGCCGCAACGGGTGTCCCTGGGCAGTGTCGCCCGCTCGTGCGCGGAGGGCGCCGGTGTGGCCGCGCTGACGAAGTCGGTCCCGGTGTCGGTGCAGGTGCCCCCCGGCCTGGTGGTCGAGGGGGACCCGCTGCGGCTCGCGCAGGTGGTGGACAACCTCGTGGTCAACGCCTTGAAGTTCAGCCCCCCGGGCACCGAGGTGGTCGTCGCGGGAGGGCGCGAGGCCGGCGAGGTCTGGCTCGAGGTGCGGGACCGGGGCACGGGCGTCTCCGAGGAGGAGCTGCCGCGCATCTTCGACCGGCTCTTCCGGTCCGCCGACGCCGTGCGTGACCAGGTGCCGGGCGCCGGCCTGGGACTGACCATCGCCCGTGCCATCGTGGACGCGCATCGTGGACGCATCACCGCCACGAGCACCCTGGGGGAGGGGACGACCGTGCGCGTGGTGCTGCCCGAGGCACCCAGCGAGATCGAGGAGACCGGATGACCCGCCTGCACCCCTGCCGCCCCGTGGAGCTCGACTACCTCGACACCGCGCCGGCGGTCTTCTCCAACTCCGTGGACATCGCCCTGTCCCCCGAGGAGCTCTTCGAGGTCCTCGCCCGAGCCGACACCTGGCCCCGCTGGGCGTCGGTCATCACCGACGTCGAGTACACCTCGCCGGAGCCGCACGGTGTCGGCACCACCCGCGTGGTCACCATGCGAGGTGGGATCGTGGGGGACGAGGAGTTCCTCGCCTGGGAGCCGGGTCGCCACCTCGCGTTCCGGTTCAACGCCTCCTCGACGTCGGCGCTCAGCGCGTTCCTCGAGGACTACCGGATCGAGCCGACGGACACGGGGTGCCGGCTGACCTGGACGCTGGCGCAGGAGCTGGCCGGTCCCTCCAAGGTCTTCGCCCCGCTGACCGGCCCGCTGTGCGACCTGGCGTTCCGTCGGTTCCTGAAGAACCTCCAGCGGCTCACGTCCGCGGGCGTCCCCGCCTGAGCACGAGCCACATCAGCAGGAGCCCGACGGCCAGCCCGGCCGCCGCGCCCACCAGGGTCTCCGACCCGCCGTCGACGCCGCCCACGGCGACGGCGCCGATGGCCGAGAGGACGATGAGGCCGAACCCGAGCGCCGCGTTGCGCAGCACCTCGCGCAGGAAGAGCGAGCTGAAGGACGTGGCGGCCAGGGCCTCCTCGACCGGCACTGCTCTGAGCACGGCCGTCACCGGGACAGGGCCCTGGATGTGGGGGAAGGTCTCGGTGCCGCCGGGCTCGCCGGGCTCCTCCACGACCGGGCACCCGAGGCGGTCGGTGTCGATCTCGAGCAGCACCAGCGGTTCGCCGACGTCGGCGTAGAAGCGGGCGTGCACGCCACGCCACTGGTCGGCCCGGCTGGCGTGGATGAAACCCTCCTGCTCCAGGGTCCGGCCGCGGGTGGACGTGGTGTGGACACCGTCGCGGCGGGCCCGGGCCCAGTCCGCGGCGGTCGCCACGTGGTAGACGAGCACGGCGGGTGGCTCTCAGAAGAGCCGGTGCTCGGCGTCGTCGTCCATGCCGCGCAGCGCGTCGTAGTCGACGACGGCGCAGGTGATGCCGCGGTCCTCTGCGAGCACCCGGGCCTGCGGCTTGATGGCCTGCGCGGCGAAGATGCCGCGCACCGACCCCTTGCCGGTGAGGAGGGGGTCCCGGTTGAGCAGCTCGAGGTAGCGGGTCAGCTGCTCGACGCCGTCGATCTCACCGCGTCGCTTGATCTCGACCGCGACGCTGAGCCCCTCGGCGTCCCGGCACATCAGGTCCACCGGGCCGATGGCGGTGGGGAACTCGCGACGCACGAGCGTGAGCCCGGCGGCCAGCGTGGCCGGGTGCTCGGCGAGCAGTTCCTGCAGGTGCTTCTCCACGCCGTCCTTCTGCAGCCCGGGGTCGATGCCCAAGTCGTGCGAGGAGTCGTGGAGGACCTCCTCGATGAGGATCCGCAGCGTGTCGTCGGTCTTCCCGGTCACCGTCCACTCGACCTGGCCGTCCTCGGTGGTGCCCTCGCGCAGGGCGCAGGGCGGCGACATCCAGTTCAGCGGCTTGTAGGAGCCGCCGTCGGAGTGGACCAGGACCGACCCGTCCGCCTTGATCATCAGCACCCGGGTGGCCATGGGCAGGTGGGCGGTCAGCCGGCCGGCGTAGTCGACCTGGCAGCGCGCGACGACGAGTCTCACGCGGCCCGAGGGTACCCGGGGGCAACCGCCCGGGTGGTCCGGGGACCGGACGGGTGGTGTTGCATGGCGGGTTATGACCATTCTCGGAACCGTCCCAGGGACGATCCCGTTGGCCGCCGACGCGGAGAGCGCGTTCATCCCCAGCCTGGAGAAGGCCATCAACGACGCCTTCGAGCCGATCGCGACCGCCGTCACGTCGGTGATCTTCTGGGAGGTCCCCCTGGGGGACTACTCCTTCCCCCTGATCGTGCTGTGGCTCGTGGTGGCCGCGGCGGTCTTCACCGTCTACTTCCGGGGCGTGCAGTTCCGCTCGATGGGCACGGCGTGGGCCCTGGTGCGCGGTCGCTACTCCCGCTCGAGCGATCCAGGCGAGGTCACGCACTTCCAAGCGCTCGCCTCCGCGGTGTCCGGGACCGTGGGACTCGGCAACATCGCCGGTGTCGCGGTCGCGGTGACCGTCGGCGGGCCGGGAGCGACCTTCTGGATGATCCTCGCGGGCCTGCTCGGCATGTGCACCAAGTTCGTGGAGTGCACCCTGGGCGTGCGCTACCGCGAGGTCCACGAGGACGGCACCGTCACCGGCGGGCCGTTCCGCTACATGCCGGTCGCCTTCGAGCGCTTCGGCCCCGGCGTCGGCAAGGTCGCGATGGGCATCTTCGCCGTGGCGCTGATCCTCTTCGGTGCCCTCGGCGGCAACGCCTTCCAGTCCAACCAGACCTACGCCCAGGCGGTCAACGTCACCGGCGGTGACGACTCCTTCCTCGCCTCGAGCGGCGCCGCGTTCGCCTTCGGCGTCGTGCTCGCGCTCCTCGTGGGTGTGGTCATCCTCGGTGGCGTCACCTCCATCGCGAAGGTCACCTCCAAGCTCGTGCCGGTGATGGCGGCGATCTACATCGGTGCCTGCCTGCTGGTCATCGGCATCAACGCCACCGAGGTGCCCGGTGCGATCGGCCGTATCGTCGAGGGCGCGTTCGCTCCCGAGGGCATCACCGGCGGCGCCATCGGCGTCCTCATCATCGGCTTCCAGCGCGCGGCGTTCTCCAACGAGGCCGGCGTGGGCTCGGCGCCGATCGTCCACTCGGCGGTCAAGACCCGCCACCCCGTGAGCGAGGGCTTCGTGGCGCTGCTCGAGCCGTTCATCGACACGGTGGTGATCTGCACGATGACCGCGCTGACCATCGTCATCGCGGCCGACGGCACCAACTACGACGAGCTGGTCGGTGGCGGGCTGGACAGTGCCGGGGGCGTCACGCTCACCTCGGACTCCTTCGACACCTTCCTGCCCGGCTTCGACAACGTCCTCGCGCTCGCGGTGGCCCTGTTCGCCTTCTCCACGCTGATCACCTGGGCGTACTACACGATGCGGGCCTGGACCTCCCTGGTCGGCAAGAGCACGTTCAACGAGACCTTCTTCAAGGTCGTCTTCTGCCTCTTCACCGTGCTCGGTGCCGTGGTGGACCTGGGGTCGGTCCTCAGCTTCGCCGACGCCATGCTGTTCGTGTGCGCGATCTTCAACCTGCTGGCCTGCTACCTCCTGTTGCCAAAGGTGCGCGAGGAGATGCGCTCCTTCCTCGACGGCATCCGCAGCGGGGAGATCTCCGAGGTGCCGGTGGAGGAGCGTGCGACCACGTGAGCCCGGTGGTGGTCCGACGATGACGCTGTCGGTCCACCCGGCGCGGCCCTCCGAGCTGCGGCACCTCGCCGCCATCGAGGACTCGGGGGCCGCGCCCTTCGCCGACTGGTTCGGGGAGGCCGTCGTGCCGGCCCTGCTGGCGCCCGCGCCGAGCGGGACGAGCAGGGACGCGGCCGACGGGGCCCTCCTGGTCGCCGTCGACCCGGCGTACGCCGACGGGCCGGTCGGCTTCGCCCACCTGCTGTGGCTCCGCGCCGACGACGGGGCCCTCACCGCCCACCTCGAGCAGCTCTCGGTACTGCTGCCCGAGCACGGCCGCCGGGGCGTCGGCACCGCACTCGTGCACGCCGCCTGCGAGGAGGCCCGGTGGGCCGGTCACGACTCGCTGACCCTGTGCACCTACCGCGACGTGCCCTGGAACGGGCCGTTCTACCGCCGCCTGGGCTTCTCCGAGGACCCTGCGCCTCCGCCCCACCTGGCCCGGATCCGTCGCCACGAGCAGGACCTCGGGCTGGACCGGTGCGGTGCCCGCGAGGTGCTCAGGCGGCACTTGGATCGATCATCCCGTGCCTGAGCGGCCGCTAAGTTACCGACCAGTGAACCAGGCCACAGGCAGGGTGCCCGACCCGTGCCATGATGCCGCCCATGACCGCTCCCGAGACTCCTGACACCGCCCGCACCTTCACCACCATCGGTGTCGTGGGCCTCGGCACCATGGGTGCCGGCATCGCCGAGGTCTTCGCCCGTCACGGCTACGCCGTGGTCGGTGTGGAGAAGGACGACGAGGGCGTGGCCCGCGGCCGTCGCCACCTCGAGGCCTCCACCGGCCGCGCCGTCGCGCGCGAGAAGCTGACCCAGGACGAGGCAGACGCGCTCCTGGGCCGGATCTCCTTCACCACGACCCTGAAGGACCTCGCCGACGCCGACCTCGTGGTCGAGGCCGTCGTCGAGTCCATGGACGTGAAGGTCTCCATCTTCCGCGACCTCGACGCCATCGTCTCGCCCGACGCGATCCTGGCGACCAACACCTCCTCCCTGTCGGTGACCGAGCTGTCCACCGCGACCTCCGCGCCCGGCCGCGTGGTCGGCATCCACTTCTTCAACCCCGCACCCGTGCAGCGGCTGGTGGAGGTCGTGCGGACCGTCGTGACCGAGCCGGCCGTCCTCGACGACGTGCAGGCCCTGCTGGGGTCGCTGGGCAAGAGCCCGGTGGTCTGCGGCGACAAGGCCGGGTTCATCGCCAACACGCTGCTCTTCGGCTACCTCAACCACGCCGCCTCGATGTTCGAGCAGCGCTACGCATCGCGCGAGGACATCGACGCCGCGATGCGCTTCGGCTGCGGCTACCCGATGGGTCCGCTGGCCCTGCTGGACCTGATCGGCCTCGACACCGCCTACGAGATCCTCGAGACGATGTACCGCCAGGGTCGCGACCGGCTGCACGCGCCCACCCCGATCCTCAAGCAGATGGTCACCGCCGGCCTGCTGGGCCGCAAGACCGGTCGTGGCTTCTACACCTACGAGCAGCCCGACTCCCCGGTGGTGGTCGACGACGCGGCGACGCCCAGCGCCGACGCGGCTCCGGCGCTGCGTCACGAGATCGCCCAGGTCGGCGTGGTGGGCACCGGCACGATGGCATCGGGCATCGTCGAGGTGTTCGCCAAGGCCGGCTACGACGTGCTGTTCGTCGGTCGCTCGCAGGAGAAGGTCGCCGGGGTCGTCGCGGCCATCACCAAGAACTTCGACAAGCAGATCCAGCGTGGCCGCGCCACCGAGGAGCAGAAGACCGAGGTGTTGGCCCGCGTCAGCGGCACCACCTCGCTCGACGACCTGAGCACGGTCGACATCGTGGTCGAGGCCATCGCCGAGGACCTGGCCATCAAGACCACGCTGTTCGAGAACCTCGACGACATCTGCAAGCCCGGCGCGATCCTGGCCACCACCACCTCCTCGTTGCCGATCATCGCGATGGCCAAGGTGACCTCGCGTCCGCAGGACGTCATCGGGATGCACTTCTTCAACCCGGCGACCGTCATGAAGCTGGTCGAGGTCGTCTCGACCGTCTCCACCGACGACGCGGTCACCGAGACCGTCCGGGCGCTGTGCGCGAAGGTCGGCAAGGTCGCGGTCTCGTGCACGGACCGCGCGGGCTTCATCGTCAACGCGCTGCTCTTCCCCTACCTCAACGACGCGGTGAAGATGCTCGAGGCGCACTACGCGACCGCCGACGACATCGACACCGCCATGAAGCAGGGCTGTGCCCTCCCGATGGGCCCCTTCGAGCTGCTCGACGTGGTCGGCAACGACGTGTCGCTGGCCATCCAGCGAGAGCTGTACCTGGAGTTCCGCGAGCCCGGCTTCGCCCCGGCACCGCTCCTGGAGCACCTGGTCACCGCGGGCTACCTCGGTCGCAAGACCAAGCGCGGCTTCCGCGACTACAGCGCTCGCTGACCGTCCGGTCCCGGCGTCACCGGCCCTCGTCTGCTCAGACGGGGGCCGGTCGTCGTTCCACCCTCAGGCGGAGGTCCTGCCGGCCGCGGTGAGCAGTTCCTCGACCGCGCCGACGAGGGTGGCGGAGGTGAACGGCTTGGCCATCACCTTGTCGACGCCGCCTGCCAGTGCCTGGGCGTGGTCGGGGATCGCGGTGACCATGAGCAGGGGAAGACCGGTCAGGCCGAGCTCTCCGCGCACGGCTGCGGCTAGGCCGAGGCCGTCGAGATGGGGCATGTTCCAGTCCAGCACCACCAGGTCCGGTGCCGACGTGCGGATCTTCTCCAGCGCGGCGCGTCCGTCTGCGGCCGTGTCGACCTGGTGGCCGTGCTTGCGCAGGAACAGGGCCATCAGCAGTGACAGGTCGGGGTCGTCGTCGACGACGAGGATCTGCGTGGGCACGGCGCTCCTGGTGGGGGATGGGGGACACGGGCTCCCCGTGCGTCCAGGGTGGCACAGCGTCGGTGACCGCGGGCCGGAACCGGCGGGGGGGGTATGACGGAGGTCCCTCCGCGGGTCAGGACGACGGAGTGGTGCCTCGCCTCAGCGTCGCTTCAGCTGGGAGGCCGACACGAAGACGACGCGGCCGTTGATGGAGTCGCTGTCCAGGGTGTCGGGGTCGGACACGTAGTAGCCCCCGAGCTCGAGGGTGTAGTCGCCGGGGGCCACGTCCTCCAGCAGCACCGACCCGGTGCCGTGGCTGAAGAGCAGGTCCGTGCTGGTGGACCCGACCTCGGTGCCGTCGGCGGCGACCAGGGTGGCCGTGACCTCGGCGAGGTTCGCGGCGGTGCCGGGGGTCGGGTAGACCACGGCCAGCTTCACCGCGTCGGTGCTCTTGGCCACCCTCAGCTCGTGGGTGTCGAAGAACGGCAGCGGGTCGACGGCGACCGGCAGGGCGTCGGACTGCCACTGGTCGGTGCGCGCGACCTTCCAGTCGTCCTGGCGTGCGAGGCGGCGGTCGGCCGTGCGCATGGCCCGGGCGATCCTCTTCTTCAGGGCCTTGCCGGAGCGACCCTTGACCAGCGTCACGGCCCGGTCGAGGTTCACGTGCCCGTAGCCGACCTGGTGGGAGCCCAGGATGGTCCCGTCCGGGGTCCGCACCGGGCTGGCGGTCGCCTTCATGGCCAGCTGCACCTGAGCGGGGGTGAGCCTCGGGTTGGCCTGCAGCAGGACGGCCGCCGCGCCGGCGATGTGCGGTGCGGACATCGAGGTGCCGGAGGCCGAGGTGTTGCCGTGGTCGGGGCAGGGCCCGATCACGCTGCCCGTGCTGTCGCACGAGGAGGAGATCGAGACGCCGGGCGCCATGATGTCGGGCTGGGTCAGGCCGATCCGGTCGCCACGGTGGACGGTGTGCCCGTCCGCACCGATCGCGACTGCTCGGCCGTTGTCGAGCTCCAGGCCGTTGGAGGAGAAGCTGCCGCGCTGGCGGGAGAGGTCGCCGGCGGCCACGGAGATCACCCACGGGGCCTGGTTGAAGGGGCTGACGCTCGCCTCGGCGTCCCCGGAGCCGGAGTTGCCGGCGGAGAAGACGACGGTCACGCCCCGGTCGCTCACGGCCTTGGTGGCGACGTTGACCGGGTCCTCGGGGTCGTACTGCCGGAAGCTGTTGCCCCAGGAGTTGTTGATGACGTCGATGCCGAGCAGGTCGGGCTGGTCGAGGATGTAGTCGTAGGCGGTGACCACGGCGGTGGTCGTGATGACGGCACCGATGGCGAAGCACGCCAGCTCGGCGTCCGGGGCCACGCCGAGGTGGTCGGGGCTGCTGGTGCCGTCGGCGGCGACGATGCCCGCCACGTGGGTGCCGTGGCCCGAGCCGAGGTCGGTGTTGGAGTAGGGCGTGTCGCCCATCGGGATCGGCAGCACCGGGGAGGTGCCGGCGTTGGCGTACTCCGGGCTGAGCAGGACCACGTTGTGGACGATGTGGTCGGCGAGGTCGGGGTGGGTCCCGTCGCAGCCGGAGTCGATGACCCCGACGGTCACGCCCTTGCCGGTCAGGCCCCGGCTGCGCAGCTTCTTCGCCGCGGCGGGGGAGGAGGACATGACGTCGGAGGACGCGGTGTCGGCGTAGGCGAGCACCTCGTCGGGCCGCACGTCCAGGCCGAGTCCCTCGGGGACGATGCGGGCCAGGGTCGCCGCGGGGCCGTGGACCACGGCCATCGGCAGGGCGTCCAGGCCGCGGACGGTCAGGCCGAGGCCGCGCAGGGCGCGCAGCTGGGCACGACTGGGGACGTCGGCGAAGCGCACCACGGCGCGGCCGGTCGGGGAGGCCAGTGCCTCGGCGGCGGTGGCCACGGGGCTCGAAGTGGGCGTGGACTGCGGGACCGTCGCGGTGGCCGGCGCAGGGGTGGCGGAGCCGGCCAGGGCGAACGGGGCCAGGCCGGCGCAGGTGAGCGTGGCGAGGCGGCGGAGGCGGGACATCGGGGCCTTTCGGGTCGGGTTCGCCCCCTCAACGGCTCCGGGGCCCTGGCGGTTACGCCTCGCCCGCCTGGCGGGCGCGGTAGGCGGCGACCGCGTTGCGGTTGCCGCAGGTGGTCGAGCAGAACCGCTTCGACCGGTTGCGGGAGAGGTCGAGCACGATGCCGTCGAGGTCGGAGGCGTACTCGTCCAGATCGGAGAATACGCCGGGCTGCATTACCAGGCGCTCGCCAAACTGCGGCGCCCATGCGCCGGCAAGTTCGAACGCCAGCGGGTCGCGGTCGACCGCGATGACACGGTCCGCGCCTGCGTCGAGGAGACCGCGGGTGTAGCCTCCAGCACCAAAGGTGCCATCGAGCCACGTGCCCGCAACCGGCGCGACCTGCGCCAGCAAAGGACGTAGGAGGACAGGGATATGAGGATCAGAAGGGTCATGTGCATCACCGTTGGACATGCTGTCACGTCTCGCGTCCGGCATTGGCCGGAACGCCATCGAGGAACATCAGCGGGTCGAAATCTTCCGGCAGCGCGTCGAGCCACTCTTCCGTCTTGGAGAGTTCCTCGTTGTCGTAGGTGGTCGGGTTCCAGATCTGGAAGGTGTCCCCTGCCCCGGTGAAGAGGGCCTCGCCGTCGAGGTCGATCTTGCTGCGCAGTTTCGCAGGAAGGACCAGGCGGCCGGTTTCGTCCACGGTCAGGGTCTGGCTCTGGGTATCATAGAGGCGCTGGAGCATCTTGCGCTCCTGCGAACCGCGCGGAAGGGCGTCGATCTTTTCGTTGACCTCGTCGATCGCGGTGATGGTGTAGCATTCGAGGTAGATGCGGCGGTGATAGCCGTAGACCACGACAAGCTCGGGGTTCTGACCGGATTCCCAGTTCGGATCACCGGCTTCGAGCACACGCCGAAACGAGGCCGGGATGGACACCCTGCCTTTCGCATCAACCTTATGCGTACTCTCGCCTCTGAACCTGTTCCGGCTCACCTAAACCTGTCCTCGTCCGCGCCCCCGCGAAAATGCCGTTCCCCAGATGAGAAACGGCGAGTTGATCTGCTGCCACTGATCAACCCGCCGCCCTCTTCCCGCTTAGCGGGGTGTCCAGCTGCGCGCGCCACCTGGGGGGATGTCTGCTCGCCCGCGCGCCGGATCTCTTTGTTTCGATGAAGCCGAAGTGCCTGTATGAAACCTGCTTATTTTTGGTCGGGGTCGTTTTGGTGCCCCTTAGCTGTCTCGCCCTCATTCGATGTAAAAGGGATGACATGGGAATTCATGGAAATCAACGGAAATCTGCACCGTCTCTCCGCATCACTTTGTAGAGACGCAGCCGGAAACATGCAATTTCCTGCCGCCGGGCCCGTGAATTTTGGCTCAAGTTGCGATTGGCGGCAAATGTGACACCATATATAGACCTATAGGGCTAGCGCGCTCAATTCCCGCGAAATCCCAAAAAATCTGCGCACAGCACCAGGATCACGCGATCTCCCGGGCAATCACGGCGCCTTGAGGGCCAGATCGAGGGTGATTCGCGCACCGTTTTCCCACGTTATGAGCGGTGCGCCGGGGCCATCCCATGATTTCCCACGGGGCGTTCCATGATTGTATAAGTAGTAGAGAAGGCAGCTGCGCCCTCCCCGGCCACGATTCGATGGGAAGTGGTTCCACGCCCGTCATGGCCCGGGCTGAAATATGCCGCTCGGAACAGCGCGAAAAATCCGTTCAAACAGCCGAAAAAACGCATAAAAAGCAGGCAAATCCGGAAGCCATAGTTAAATAAATCAATGGATTACGGGACATCACCTCGTTCGCATGCAAATCGTCGTGTCGATCCATGCGATTGCTGCATAGCAGCATTGAAATTCTATCTATTGTGCAACTGCAGCATTTGCGTAAATTGGGGTCATCAGGTTGAGGCGGCAACCAGCGCCAAGGCCAACGGAATACGAAGGGGTCGCAAGGCTCCTGCCACTCGGAACCGGCCAGCAGGCCCCGTCGACGACGCAGTCGGCCGCGAACGGAACCGGAAGGCGAAGGACTAAAGAGATCAGGTGCTCCTCTCCTCCTCCCTGGAGCATCTGTGCTTAGCGGCGGCGTCACTCTCCTCCCCGACGCCGCCGCACCTAATACCCTCCGGCCCAGATGGTCGGATACGAGATACACCGAAGGCTGCTCCTCCCTTTGCCGACGGTGTTGTTCAGAGAATGATGGCGCCTCTCCTCCTCCCTGGCGCTTTCGCTTTCGCAAAACCGGGTGCGCATCACCTCCTCCCGATGCGCACCCGTTGAAATTCCGGCCTTCGTGGCCACATGAGATACATCGCGGCTCCTCCTCCCTTTGCCGTGGTGTTGCAAAGAGAACGGTGGCGCCTCTCCTCCTCCCTGGCGCCGCCGTTCCTCTCAAAACCGGGTGCTGCATCACCTCCTCCCGATGCACACCCGCCGAATTCAGGCCTCGCGGCCAAACGAGATACATCGCGGCTCCTCCTCCCTATGCCGTGGTGTTGCAAAGAGAACGGTGGCACCTCTCCTCCTCCCTGGTGCCACCGTTTTCGCTTTTCTGGGGGTCCCGATCAGAGATCAGCGCAGCGGTTCGAGCCAACCGCGATAGCGCACCAGCAGCCCGCCGACCGGCAGGGTCAGATTCACGTCGAACCATGCTTTCCCGTCCCGGTCGGATTCGGTCACCTCGCTGCGGGGCAGGAGTGCGCGCGGCAGGGGAAGGCCGAGAAGGCGTATCGACGATATCGGCCAGACCAGCCCTTGCCCGGTCAGGGCAAGCGGCACGGTGGCACGCACCGGGCCCATGCGTGCCGTCGCTGGTCATGGTCACGGTGACCGCCATGCCGCTTGCCGCGGGTGGCAGGCCGAACAGGCGGCCCGCGGTCCGCGCGATCAGGGAGGTGCCGCGCTCGACATCCGCGAGCCCGCGCCATACGCGGACGCCGGTGACGTCGTGCAGTGCGCGCAGGTTCGGAGGCAGCGCGGCGAAGGTCTCGGACCCGAGCGCCCGTTCGAACAGCGGAGAGGTCACGATTCGATCAGCCGCCCGCGCAGTTCGGCCGAGGGCAGATGGCAGCTGCGCCGCCCGAACACATAGCGGTTGCGCGCGATGCGGTCGTAGAGCCAGTCGGAGGGCGGATTCGGGATCGCCCCCAGCACCGAGAGCGCCTTCCACGGCCAACCGATCGCCCGCATCGCCGCCGCGAAGGCGGGCATCTTGGTGTAGGCGCGGCCGTCCACGATGATGATGTTGGTTTCCATCAGTTCGGGGTCGAGCCCGTGGCGATGGTAGAGCGCCTGTCCGAGAGCGCTCTGCGCGATGACGAAGCGGAAGCGGCCGTGCTTGTCGTGCCGGGACATGAAGCGCGCGAAGCCGGAGCAGAAGATGCAATCGCCGTCAAAGACGATCAGATCTCCCTCCGGCGCCCACGGTGAAGCTGCTGACGGCGGTGGCGTCGATCACCGTGTTGCGCGCCTCGCTCGGTTGCGCCATGCCGCGCTGGCCCGAGCGCTGTTGCAGGCGCTTCCAGCCGGGCGAGTTGTAGCCGTCGGCCTGGGCGACCTTTTCCTCGATGCTGGAGCGCCCGCCCCCGGAGAAGCCGGGGCTTGCCGCACCGTAGCCACCGCCGTAGAGGCCCGGAGGGGTCAGCACCTCGACATGGGCCTCGGGCAGTTCGTCGATGAAGCGGGAGGGCAGCGCCGACTGCCATTGGCCAAAGACGCGGCGGTTGGCGGCGAAGGAGATGGTGCAGACCTCCTCGGCGCGGGTGATGCCCACGTAGGCAAGGCGGCGCTCTTCCTCGAGCCCCTTGAGACCGGATTCGTCCATGCTCCGCTGCGAGGGGAACAGCCCGTCTTCCCACCCCGGCAGGAACACGGCGGGGAATTCGAGGCCCTTGGCGGCGTGCAGGGTCATGATGCTGACCTTCTGCTCGGAGTCGGACTGTTCGTTGTCCATGATCAGGGCGACGTGTTCGAGGAATCCCTGGAGGTTCTCGAAGCTTTCCAGCGCCTTGACCAGTTCCTTTAGGTTCTCCAGCCGACCCGGCGCCTCGGGCGTCTTGTCGTTCTGCCACATGGCCGTGTAGCCGGATTCGTCGAGGATGATCTCGGCCAGCTCCGTGTGCGGCACCTCCGGCGGGCCGTATTCGACGCGCTCGGGCGCCTGATCGTCGATCACCGCGTCGTCATCGCCGACCACGCGGCGCAGCGGGCCGCGCGTCATGTCGTGCCAGCGTGCGATGCGGTCGACGAGGTGGCGCAGTTCGCCCGCGCCCTTGCCGGTGATCTCGCCGTCCTGCAGCAGCAGGCGCGCGCCGTCGAGGAGGCCGACGCCGTTCTCGCGGGCCTTCATCTGTATCTTCTGCGAAAATAGGCCATGGCATCGCGGATTTCCAACCGCTCGTAAAAGCGCGGACCGCCAATGACGCGGTAGGGCAGACCGATGGTCAGGAACCGGTCCTCGAAGGCGCGCATCTGGTGTGAGGCGCGGACGAGAATCGCCATGTCGTCAAGGCTGTAGGGGCGCTGGCCCCGGGTGCCGCGCTGCATCGACTCGATTTCCTCGCCGATCCAGCGCGCCTCTTCCTCGCCGTCCCAATGGCCGATCAGGCGGACCTTTTCGCCCTCGTCTGCCTCGGTCCAGAGTTCCTTGCCGAGACGGCCCTGGTTGCCGCGGATGACGTTCGAGGCGGCGGCGAGGATATGCGGGGTCGAGCGGTAGTTCTGTTCCAGCCGGACCACCTTGGCCCCGGGAAAATCCTTTTCGAACCGCAGGATATTGCCCACCTCGGCCCCGCGCCAGCCATAGATCGACTGGTCGTCGTCACCGACGCAGCAGATGTTCCGGTGGGCGCTGGCCAGCAGGCGCAGCCAGAGGTACTGGGCGACGTTGGTATCCTGATATTCGTCGACTAATAAATATCTAAATTTTCTTTGGTATTGGTATATAAAATTTATTACATAAGTATTTACCAGTTATACTTTTTTCATTTTTA
>LUMS01000095.1_pt2 | contig 40914 bp, 39 predicted proteins | sample 729711 | NCBI WGS metagenome assembly LUMS01 (sample SAMN03860298, study PRJNA289734) | marine metagenome | biome: seawater column; feature: ocean; material: water; isolation source: Red Sea water column Station 192 - depth 25m | place: Saudi Arabia: Red Sea | collected 2011-10-15 | depth 25 m | reverse complement strand
CTCTTCGAGACCGGCGCGGGCGGCTCGGCCCCCAAGCACGTCCAGCAGCTGCTGGAGGAGAACTACCTGCGCTGGGACTCCCTGGGTGAGTTCTTCGCGCTGGCGGCCTCCTTCGAGCACCTCGCCGGGTACGCCGACAACGCCGGCGCCCAGGTGCTGGCCGACACCCTCGACGCTGCGACCGCGACGTTCCTGGAGAACGACAAGTCGCCGACGCGCAAGATCGGCGGCATCGACAACCGCGGCTCGCACTTCTACCTCGCGATGTACTGGGCCCAGGAGCTCGCGAAGCAGACGGCGAACCCCGAGCTGGCCGAGGTCTTCAAGCCGCTCGCGGAGAAGCTGACCGCCGCCGAGGAGACCATCGTCTCCGAGCTCAACGGCGTCCAGGGCAGCCCGGCCGACGTGGGCGGCTACTACCGCCCGGTCGACGAGAAGGCCGACGAGGTCATGCGTCCCTCGGCCACGCTGAACGAGGCGCTCGCCGCCTTCTGACGCACCGCTCGCACGACGAGCACACGGCTCCACCACGGCATAGCCCCGGGAACAACTCCCGGGGCTTTGTCGTTGCCGCTGAGGAACGCCATGCTTGACCGGTAAACCCAGCCTCCTCCGCACCGCCCCTCCTCTGCCCCCCAGGAGCACGATGACCAGCCTCGCCGAGCCCGATGCGCCGATCGCCGTCGGCACCGCCGTGCACCCGGTCTCGCGACTGCGGTTCGCCGTCGCCGTGACCGCGTTGGCCACGGGCGGGTTCGCGATCGGCACCACCGAGTTCGTCACGATGGGGCTGCTGCCCCAGATCGCCGACGGCGTGGGCGTGAGCATCCCGCAGGCCGGGCACCTGATCTCGGCGTACGCGCTGGGGGTCGTCGTCGGTGCGCCGCTGCTGGCCGCGCTGGGCGCCAAGCTGCCGCGCCGCGGGCTGCTGGTCGGGCTGATCGCCAGCTTCGGCCTGCTCAACCTGCTGAGCGCAGCGATGTCGCACTACGGCCTGCTGGCGTTCGTCCGGTTCCTCGACGGGCTGCCGCACGGTGCCTACTTCGGTGTGGCGGCGCTCACCGCGGCCGGCATGGTCGCCCCGGAGCGCCGGGGGAGGGCCCTGGCGCTGGTGATGATGGGCATCCCCGTCGCCAACGTCCTCGGCGTCCCCGCGGCGACGCTGCTGGGTCAGCAGCTCGGCTGGCGCGCGGCCTTCGTGGCCGTCGGTGTCATCAGCGCGGTGACGGTCGTGCTGATCCTGGCGTTCGTGCCGAGCACGCCCGGCGACCGCACGGCCTCGACCCGGCGCGAGCTCACCGCCCTGCGCCACCCCCAGCTCTGGTACGCCGTCGGCGCCTCGGGCATCGGCTTCGGCGGCCTCTTCGCGCTGGTCTCCTACATCGCCCCGATCACGACCGACGTCGGCGGGCTCGCCGAGTCCACCGTGGCGGTCTTCCTGCTCGTCATCGGGCTGGGCATGGTCGTGGGCAACATGGTCGCGGGCCGGATGGTCGACTGGTCGGTGCAGCACAGCCTGCAGATCGGCTCGGTCGGCCTGGCCGCGGCACTGCTCGCGTACTGGGTGCTGGCGCCGTACGGCTGGTGGGCGCTGGTCGCGGGCTTCATGGTGACCGTCGTCGGCTCCGTGCTGGCGCTCGGTTTCCAGGTACGGCTGATCGACGCCGCCGAGCACGCGCAGACCCTGGGCGCGGCGTTGAGCCACGCCAGCCTCAACATCGGCAACAGCCTGGGCGCCTTCCTCGGCGGTGCCGTGATCGCCGCCGGATGGGGCCTGCGGGCGCCGCTGCTGGTCGGTGTCGGCCTGGCGCTGGCGGGCCTGGTCGTCCTGGCGCTGGCCCGGCGAGCGGAGCGGAGCGCGCGTCAGGGAGAATGACGCGCATGTCAGCGACGACCGAGCCCGAGGTGGCCGTGCCCAGCGCACCCACCGGCGGAGCCCGTCCCCGTGTCCTGTCCGGCATCCAGCCGACCGCCGACTCGTTCCACTTCGGGAACTACCTCGGCGCTCTGCGCCAGTGGGTGGACCTGCAGCGGGACCACCAGCCCTTCTTCTTCATCGCCGACCAGCACGCGATCACCGTCGAGCAGGACCCCAAGGTCCTGCGCGAGCGGACGCTGCGGGCCGCGGCGCAGCTGCTGGCGATGGGCATCGACCCGACGCGCAGCGCGATCTTCGTGCAGAGCCAGGTGCCCGAGCACGCGCAGCTGTCGTGGGTGCTGCAGTGCCTGACCGGCTTCGGCGAGGCCCGACGGATGACGCAGTTCAAGGACAAGTCGGCCAAGCAGGGGGAGGGGGCCGCGAGCGTCGGCCTGTTCACCTACCCGATCCTGCAGGCCGCCGACATCCTGCTCTACCGCCCGCACTACGTGCCGGTCGGTGAGGACCAGCGCCAGCACCTCGAGCTGACCCGCGACCTCGCGCAGCGGTTCAACCACCGCTACAAGAAGACCTTCCGGCTGCCCGAGCCCTACATCCTCAAGGCCACCGCGAAGATCGCCGACCTACAGGACCCGACCTCGAAGATGTCGAAGTCGGCGTCCTCGCCGGCCGGCATCATCGAGATGCTCGACGAGCCGTCGCGCAGCGCGAAGAAGATCCGCTCGGCGGTGACCGACTCCGACGGCGACATCCGCTTCGACCCCGAGGGCAAGCCGGGCATCTCCAACCTGCTGACGATCTACAGCGCGCTCACCGCGCGCTCGGTGAGCGACCTGGTCGAGGAGTACGCCGGCCAGGGCTACGGCGACCTGAAGAAGGACCTCGCCGAGGTCGTGGTCAACTTCGTGACGCCGTTCCGGGAGCGGACCCTGGAGCTGCTCGACGACCAGACACATCTCTCCCAGGTGCTGCACCAGGGTGCCGAGCAGGCGCGCGCGGTCGCGGAGGCGACCCTGCGCGACGTGTACCAGAGGGTGGGATTCGTCGCCCGGAGCTCCGGCTAGGGTCGAGGGCGTGCCCACGATCGGAGTCGCCGTCGCGATCCCGGACCCCTGGGGCGAGCAGCTCCAGGCCTACCGGGAGTCGCTCGGGGACCCCTCGGCCTCGCTCATCCCCACGCACATCACGTTGGTCCCGCCGACGGTGCTGGCCGAGGACGGGCTCGCCGAGGTCGAGTCGCACCTGGCCGACGTGGCGGGGGAACGGCCGGCCTTCCGGGTGCACCTGCGGGGTACCGACACCTTCCGACCGGTCTCCCCGGTGGTCTTCGTGAGCCTCGCGGAGGGGGCCGAGCACTGCGCACGGCTGGCCGACGCCGTACGCCGGGGGCCGCTGGACGTGGACCTCGACTTCCCCTACCACCCGCACGTGACGGTCGCCCACGACGTGCAGGACGACTTGTTGGACCGGGCGCAGCACGAGCTCGAGGGGTTCGAGTGCGCCTTCGACGTGGAGGAGTTCCACCTCTACGTGCACGACGAGGTCGCCGGCTGGCGGCCCTACCGCGACTACGCCCTGGAGGGGGCGCCGGAGAGGGAGCGCTGAGATGGCGTCGATCAAGGAGCGGATCGCTGGTCTGCGCGAGCGCTACGGCTGGATCGACCACGTGGTGCGGATGCAGGAGCACTTCGGGTCGGTGAAGGCCGGGCAGCAGGCCGGCGCGATCACCTACTTCGCGTTCCTGTCGTTCTTCCCGATCCTGGCGCTGGCCTTCTTCACCGTCGGTGTCGTCTCGACGGTCGTCGACGGAGCCAACGACGCGCTGCGCAGCGCCATCGAGTCGCTGTTCCCCGGGATGATCGGCCAGGGCGAGGGGCAGCTGCAGCTCTCCGACTTCCGCACCTTCACCGGCCTGGCCGGTGTCATCGGTCTGGCCGGTGTCCTCTACTCCGGGCTCGGCTGGATCTCGGCGCTGCGGCAGGCGCTGGTGACGGTCTTCGAGCTGCCGGAGGACGAGCTGCTGGGCTTCGTGGCCGGCAAGCTGCGCGACCTGGTGGTGCTCGCCTCGATCGGCCTGACGCTGCTGGTGGCGGTCGGCGTGAGCGGGCTGGTCTCCGGCTTCTCGGCGGACCTGCTCGACTTCGTCGGGCTCGACCAGGAGCTCTCCTGGCTGGTCAAGCTGATCACCGTCGTGCTGGGCCTGGCGGCCAACGCGCTGCTGTTCTTCACGATCTTCAAGCTGCTGGGCCGGGCGGAGGTGCCGAACCGCTCGCTGTGGTCCGGCGCGATCCTCGGCGCGGTCCTCTTCGAGCTGCTCAAGCGGCTGGCGGGGCTGATCATCGCCCAGACCCAGGGCCAGCCGGCGTTCCAGGCCTTCGGGATCGCCCTGGTGATGCTGGTGTGGATCAACTACTTCTCGCGCCTCGTCCTGTACGCCGCGGCGTGGTCCTACACGGCGCCGGAGGCCCGGGCCGCCCGGGAGGCGGCCGCGCTGGCCGAGCCCGCGGAGCCGGTGCAGGGGCCGCCGCTGCCGTCGGGTGAGGACACATCGCTGACCGACGCCTCCGCTGGTGGACGCTCGTTCGCCAAACCCTTCCTGGCCGGAGTCGCCGCCGGAGCCGGCGTCCTCCTGGCCGCCCGACGACGCAAGGACGACGACTGATGCGCGCCAACCGCCCCCTCGCCTGGCTGCTCGCCGGCATCGCCGGCTGGAACCTGCTGACCTGGACGATGTTCGCCCGCAACCTCGCCGAGGCCCACGCCGCCGGCGAGGACCGGCCTCAGGGGTACTGGATCGCGCACACGGGGCTGATCATCGTGAACCTGGTGATCACCGCTGTGCTGGCTGGCATCTCCTGGCGGTCGCTGCGGCCGAGGGGTTGAGCGACGGGCTCGGCTCGCAAGGGTGCTCCGGACGGTCACGACAGGAGGTCCCGCTCGTAGCCAGACGGACCGAAAGGGGTCAGAAAGGCCGCCGTTCAACGTCGGACCAGGGTCTCGGCAGCGGTTCGGTCCGTCTGGCTACGGATGCGCTACATCGGTGCTGTGACCCGACAGGGCCAACTGGAGGGCCTGGTCGGCACCTGGTGCGGACGACGACCTCCAGATGCGGCGTGCACGTGCGACCAGCCGACTCCGTAGGGCCGATGTACCAGATGCAGAGAGCCGGGCCGCCCCGAACGAAGGGACGACCCGGCTCTCCGGTGGAGCTGAGGCTCAGAGACCCATGCGCATGGCGTCGCGCAGGTCCTTGTTGAGCTGGGAGATCACGTCGAGCGGGATCTCCTTGGGGCAGGCGCTGGCGCACTCGCCGATGTTGGTGCAGCCACCGAAGCCCTCGTGGTCGTGCTGGGCGACCATGTCGACCACGCGCGAGTAGCGCTCGGGCTGACCCTGGGGGAGCTCGCCGAGGTGGGTGATCTTGGCACCCATGAACAGCGACGCCGAGCCGTTGGGGCAGGCGGCGACGCAGGCGCCGCAGCCGATGCAGGTGGCGACGTTGAAGGCGCGCATGGCCTTGTCACGCGGCGCGGGCACCGAGTTGGCCTCGGGGGCCGAGCCGGTGTTCGCCGAGATGAAGCCGCCGGACTGGATGATCCGGTCGAAGGCCGAGCGGTCCACGATCAGGTCACGCACGACCGGGAACGCGTCCGCGCGCCACGGCTCGATGGTGATGGTGTCGCCGTCGTTGAACGAGCGCATGTGCAGCTGGCAGGTCGTGGTGACCTCCGGGCCGTGCGCCTCGCCGTTGATCATCAGCGAGCAGGTGCCGCAGATGCCCTCACGGCAGTCGTGGTCGAAGGCGACCGGCTCCTGACCCTCGCCCTGCAGCTTCTCGTTGAGGACGTCGAGCATCTCCAGGAAGCTCATGTCGGCCGAGATGCCGTCGAGGTCGTAGGTCTGCAGGGCGCCCTGGGCGCTCGCGTTCTCCTGGCGCCAGATCTTGAGGGTGAGTCTCACTTGTAGCTCCGCTGCTTCATCTCGATGGCCGTGTAGACGAGGTCTTCCTTGTGCAGGACGGGCTGGCCGCCCTCGCCGCCGAACTCCCAGGCCGCGACGTAGGCGAACTCGTCGTCGTGACGCAGCGCCTCGCCGTCCTCGGTCTGGGACTCGGCCCGGAAGTGACCGCCGCAGGACTCACGGCGGTTGAGGGCGTCGATGCACATGAGCTCGCCCAGCTCGAGGAAGTCGGCGACGCGGCCGGCCTTCTCCAGGCTCTGGTTGAGCGAGTCCGCGGTGCCGAGCACCTTGACGTTGCTCCAGAAGTCGGCCTTGAGCTCGCGGATCATGTCGATCGCCTTGCGCAGGCCGTCCTCGGTGCGCTCCATCCCGCAGTACTCCCACATGATGTTGCCCAGCTCCTTGTGGTAGCTGTCCACCGTGCGGGTGCCGTTGATCGAGAGGAACTTCTGGATCCGGTCCTCGACCTCGGTGCGGGCTGCGACGACCTCGGGGTGCGACTCGTCGATCGCGTCGAACGGGCCGTCGGCGAGGTACTCGCGGATGGTGTTCGGCAGCACGAAGTAGCCGTCGGCGAGGCCCTGCATCAGCGCCGAGGCACCGAGGCGGTTGGCGCCGTGGTCGGAGAAGTTCGCCTCGCCGGTGACGAAGAGGCCATCGATGTTGGACTGCAGGTCGTAGTCGACCCACAGGCCACCCATGACGTAGTGCACGGCGGGGTAGATGCGCATCGGCACCTCGTAGGGGTTCTCGCCCGTGATCCGCTCGTACATGTCGAAGAGGTTGTCGTACTTCTCGCGCACCGCGTCCTCGCCCAGACGCTTGATCGCGTCGGCGAAGTCGAGGTAGACGCCGCGGCGGAAGTCGCCGACCATCGGGCCCACGCCGCGACCCTCGTCGCAGACGTTCTTGGCCTGGCGGGAGGCGATGTCGCGGGGGACCAGGTTGCCGAAGGAGGGGTAGATCCGCTCCAGGTAGTAGTCGCGGTCCTCCTCGGGGATGTCGCGCGGGTCCTTGGTGCAGTCCTCGGCCTTCTTCGGCACCCAGATGCGACCGTCGTTGCGCAGCGACTCCGACATCAGCGTCAGCTTCGACTGGTGGTCGCCGGAGACCGGGATGCAGGTCGGGTGGATCTGCGTGTAGCAGGGGTTGGCCATGTAGGCGCCCTTGCGGTGCGCACGCCACGCGGCGGTGACGTTGGACCCCATCGCGTTGGTCGAGAGGAAGAAGACGTTGCCGTAGCCGCCCGAGGCCAGCACCACGACGTCGGCGAGGTGGGTCTCGATCGCGCCGGTGACCATGTCGCGGGCGATGATCCCGCGGGCCTTGCCGTCGACGATGATCAGCTCGAGCATCTCGTGGCGGGTGTACTGCGTGACCGTGCCGGCCGCGACCTGACGCTCCATCGCCTGGTATGCGCCGATCAGCAGCTGCTGACCGGTCTGGCCACGGGCGTAGAACGTGCGGGAGACCTGCACACCACCGAACGAGCGGTTGTCCAGCAGACCGCCGTACTCACGCGCGAAGGGGACACCCTGCGCGACGCACTGGTCGATGATGTTCGCCGAGACCTCGGCGAGGCGGTAGACGTTGGACTCGCGCGAGCGGTAGTCGCCGCCCTTCACGGTGTCGTAGAAGAGGCGGTACGTCGAGTCGCCGTCCTCCTTGTAGTTCTTCGCCGCGTTGATGCCGCCCTGCGCGGCGATCGAGTGCGCCCGGCGCGGGGAGTCCTGGTAGCAGAAGGACTTCACGTTGTAGCCGGCCTCGCCCAGCGTGGCCGCGGCAGCGCCGCCGGCCAGGCCGGTGCCGACGATGATCACGTCGAGCTTGCGGCGGTTGGCCGGGTTGACCAGCCGGTTGTTCATCTTGTGGGTGGTCCAGCGGTCCTTGATCGGACCGGCCGGGGCCTTGGTGTCCGCGATCTTCTCGCCCAGCGTGTAGTAGCCGTGCGCGTCGTCGGACTGCTGGTTCGGCGGCGTGGTCAGGACGGTGTTGCCGCTGACGTCGACGGTGGATGCCATGTGTCGGTCTCTCCGGTTCGGTGCTGTCGTGGGGCCGCGGTCAGTCGATGACGCCGAGGAGGACGAAGATCGGGACCAGCGAGAAGCCGCCCGCGATCACGATCGCCAGCACCCAGCCGGCGGTGCGGGCCCGCGTGCGGGCAGCCGCCGAGTTGGTCCAGCCGAGGGTCTGCATCGCGCTGAAGGTGCCGTGGTGCAGGTGCAGCGCCAGGGCGGCCATCGCGGCGAGGTAGATCAGTGTCATCCACCACAGGTCGAAGGTGTCGACCATGAGCTGGTAGGGGTTGTCGGTCTCGCCGCCGGACGGGTTCACCTTGACGATGGTGAAGTTCAGCAGGTGCCAGACCAGGAAGACCAGGATCGTCAGGCCGCCCCAGCGCATCGTGCGCGAGGAGATCGACGAGTGCTTGTTCTTCTTGACCGCGTACTTCACGGTGCGCGCGGCGCCGGCGCGACGCGCCAGGATCAGCGCGGACGACACGTGCACCACCAGGGAGACGATCAGGACGAGTCGGATCACCCAGAGCAGGCCGCTCTCGGGGAGCATGGGCTCGCCGATCGTGCGCAGGTGGTGCGCGTACTCGTTGAACGACTCCTCACCGGCGAAGGCCTTGAGGTTGCCGTACATGTGCGTGAGGACGAAGCCGATGAAGATCAGGCCGCTGACGGCCATCGTGATCTTCAGGGTGATCGTCGAGCGCGAGGCGCGCGCTCCTCGGACGAGAGTCGGGGTTGCCACAAGGGAGCACGGTAGCGCGAGGAGCGCGCGCCTTTGCCCCCCGGAGGTGTGACATATCCCCCTTCGTCGCCTACCCGGAGGCAAATGAGGGTACCCTCACCTGCCGCCCGACGCGCTCCACCAGCTCGTCCACCGCGAGCGTCCACGACCGCTGCTCGGCGAGCGCGCGGGCACGAGCGCCCATCGGCGCCCGCCGGCTGTCGGCCACCAGCGACGCCACCGCCCGACGCAGGTCGCTCCCGCTGCCCGGCGCGTGCAGCAGCCCGGTCTCCAAGTGACGCACCACCTCGGGCGCGCCGCCGGCCCGGGGTGCCACCACCGGTACGCCGGAGGCGGCCGCCGCACGCAGCACGTGGCAGCAGCCCTCCTCCTCGCCGGGGTGGACCAGGACGTCGAGGCTCGCCAGCGCCACGGCGAGGTCGCCGGTCCCCAGGGCGCCGGTGATCTTGGCCTGGGGGAGCCGCTGCGCCAGCCACTCGCGCTGCTGCCCGTCGCCGAGCAGCACCGGGCGCACGCCCGGCACGTCGGCCAGCGCCGCCAACCGTCGTACGCCGTGGCGCTTGCGGAGCTCACCGGCGTACCCGACGACCACCAGCGGCTCGGGCCGCGACGAGGCCCGTGACCAGTGCCGGTGCAGCCAGTCGTCGCGCAGCGCCGGGGTGAAGGCGCAGGAGTCCACGCCGGGCGACCAGACCTCGGCACGCACGCCGCCGGCCGCGAATCGAGTCTGCAGCCACCGCGAGGTGGTCAGCAGCAGGTCGGCCCGGTCGGCCACCCGGCTGCGCCACAGCGCCCACGCCGCGGTGGGGACCGCGCTGCGCTGGAGCACCACCGTGCGCACGCCGGTGCGGCCGGCCTGCGAGAGTGCCTTGCGCCCCAGGCCGCCGGGGCCCGGGAAGGGGTCGACGGCCAGGACCACGTCGGGGGAGAAGGAGTCGACCGCGGCACGCACCTGGCCGCCGGTCGCGGCCAGGGGGCTGACCCGCACGACCTCGGCGCCGCGGTAGTCCCGCAGGCCGGGCGCGGGGGCGACGACGCGCACCTCGCGGCCGGTGTCGACCAGCCGGTCGACGAGGGCCTTGAGGGTGCCGGAGGTGCCGTCGGGCGCGGGGAAGGCCGACTCGGTGACGAGGAGGATTCGGGTCATGACGCCACCGTGCCCCTGTCGTGGGGCACGACAGGGGCACGGCGGTTGCTGTGCGTCGGACAGAGGGTGAACCCTCCGTGACGGATCAGCCCATCAGGAGTCAGCCCAGCAGGGATCAGCCCAGTGCGGCGACCGCGGCGTCGTAGTCGGGCTCCTGGGCGATCTCCTCGACCAGCTGGCTGTGCAGGACGGTGCCGTCGGTGTCGATGACGACGACCGAGCGGGCGAGCAGGCCCTCGAACTTGCCGTCGAGCAGGCGCACGCCGTAGGCGTCGCCGAAGTCGGAGCGGAACGCCGAGCCGGTCGCGACCGACTCGATGCCCTCGGCGCCGCAGAAGCGGGCCTGGGCCATCGGCAGGTCGTTGCTGACGCAGACCACCGTGGTGTTGTCCAGGCCGGCGGCGAGCTCGTTGAACTTCCGCACGCTCGCGGCGCACACGCCGGTGTCGACGCTGGGGAAGATGTTGAGCACCGTGCGGGTGCCCTCCTCCAGGCTCACCTCGGAGAAGTCCGGGGCCAGCAGGGAGAACGCGGGAGCAGCGGAGCCGACGGCCGGGAGCTCGCCGGCGGTCGTGACGGGGTTGCCGCCGAGGTGAGTGGTAGCCATGGGAGTTGCCTACCAGGCCGCTGGTCGTCGCGGGGGCGCCAGGTCGGTGACGAGACGCCCGAGCAGGTGCTCGGTCGAAAACATCACACTCTGTAGCCGACGTCACTCCGCGCTCCTATGGTTCGCACCATGACTGGACCCGAGGGCGCGCTGGAGCTCGCCCACGCCGAAGACGCCTGGACCCGGGCGGACTGGGAGAAGGCCACCGCCGCCGTGCTGCGCAAGTCGCGCCGGATGAGCGAGGAGGACGCCGACTCCCTGGTGTGGGACAAGCTGACCCGCCGCACGTTGGACGGACTCGACATCACCCCGCTCGGCACCCCGAGCTCGCTGGAGGGCCTGGCGACCGCCGGCCGCCCGGCGCGCGCGGGCGACTGGGACGTGCGCTCGCTGGTCGAGGCCGGCCCGGAGAAGCAGCTCAACGAGGCGGCGCTGGTCGACCTCGACGGCGGGGTCACCTCGCTGTGGCTGCAGCTCGACGCCGGCGCCGACCTGGCCACCCTGCTCGAGGGCGTGCTCCTCGACCTGGCCCCGGTCGCGCTCGACGCCGCCGACCCCCTCGCGGCGGCGCAGGCCTTCCTTGAGCACGCCGGCGACACCGACCTGGCCACCGGCACCAACCTCGGCGCCCCGGCCACCGCCGACGACGAGACCCTCACCGCTGTCGCCCGGCTCGCCCGCGAGCGCGGGCTGCTGGGTGTCGTGGTCGACGGCACGAAGATCCACGACCGCGGCGCCTCCGACGTCACCGAGCTCGGCTGGGTCCTCGCGGCCGGAGCCCGCGTGCTGCGCGTCCTCGAGGCCGCCGGCATCAGCGCCGCCGACGCCGCCGGGCTCATCGAGCTGCGGTTGGCCGTCACCGACGAGCAGTTCGCCTCGATCGCCAAGCTCCGCGCCGTGCGCCGCCTCTGGGCGCGGGTGCTGGAGCTCTCCGGCGTGAGCGGCGTGGACGCCCGCGTCCACGCCGTCACCAGCCGCCCGATGATGAGCACCTACGACCCCTACGTGAACATGCTGCGCACCACCGTCGCCGCGTTCGCCGCGGGCGTCGGCGGCGCGGACAGCGTCACGGTGCTGCCCTTCGACGCGCCGCTGGGCCGCCCCGACGTCTTCGGGCGCCGGATCGCGCGCAACACCCACCACCTGCTCATCGACGAGTCCCACGTCGCGCACGTGGCCGACCCCGCCGGCGGTGCGTACGCCGTCGAGGAGCTCACCGACTCGATGGCCGTGGCCGCCTGGGAGGCGCTCGGTCGCCTCGACGGTGCCGAGGGTCCTGACGCCGCCGCGCTCGAGGAGATGGTGGCCGCGACCGTGGAGCAGCGCGACCGCGAGGTCGCCACGCGCCAGCGCCCGCTCACCGGCCTGACCGAGTTCCCCAACCTCGGCGAGGAGCTGCCGGTCCGCGAGCCCTACTCCGGCTGGGAGGGCGTGCGCTCCTACGGCGCCGCCTTCGAGGCGATGCGCGCCGAGCCGCCCGCCGCCAGGGTTTTCCTGGCGACGATGGGCCCGATCGCCCAGCACACCGCCCGCGCCACCTTCGCCACCAACCTGTTGGCCGCCGGTGGCGTCGCCGTCGACGTGGCGGGCGCGACCGACGGTCCCCAGGCCCTGGTGGCGGCCTACGACGGGCAGCCGGTCGTCTGCCTGGCCGGCGCCGACCCGACGTACGCCGAGTGGGGCGAGGCCGCGGCGACCGCGCTGCGTGAAGCCGGCGCCTCCCGCGTGATCATCGCCGGCAGGTCGACCGAGTGGACCGACGACTCCTGCGCGATGGGCGTGGACGCCCTCGCGTTCCTCACCCGCACCAGGGAGGCCCTCCGATGAGTGTCCCGTCCAGCTTCGCCGGCCTGCCCCTCGTGGGCGAGGGCGCGGCCCCGTCGACCGGCACCCCGGCCCACGACCTGTGGACCGCGCCGGAGGGCATCGCGATCAAGACGTCCTACGGGCCCGACGACCTCGAGGGCCTCGACGCCCTCGACACCTACCCCGGCCTCAGCCCGTTCCTGCGCGGGCCCTACCCGACGATGTACACCACCCAGCCGTGGACCATCCGTCAGTACGCCGGCTTCTCCACCGCCGAGGAGTCCAACGCGTTCTACCGCCGCAACCTCGCGGCCGGTCAGAAGGGCCTGTCGGTCGCCTTCGACCTCGCCACCCACCGTGGCTACGACTCCGACCACCCGCGCGTGCGCGGTGACGTCGGCATGGCCGGTGTCGCGATCGACTCGATCTACGACGCCCGCACCCTCTTCGAGGGCATTCCGCTGGACCAGATGTCGGTCTCGATGACCATGAACGGCGCCGTGCTGCCGGTGATGGCGCTCTACATCGCCGCCGCGGAGGAGCAGGGCGTCAAGCCCGAGCAGCTCGCCGGGACCATCCAGAACGACATCCTCAAGGAGTTCATGGTCCGCAACACCTACATCTACCCGCCGGCGCCGTCGATGCGGATCATCTCCGACATCTTCGCCTTCACCGCCGAGCGGATGCCGCGGTTCAACTCGATCTCGATCTCCGGCTACCACATGCAGGAGGCCGGGGCGACCAACGACCTCGAGCTCGCCTACACCCTCGCCGACGGCGTCGAGTACATCCGCGCCGGCCTCGAGGCCGGCCTCGACATCGACGCCTTCGCGCCCCGGCTGAGCTTCTTCTGGGCGATCGGCATGAACTTCTTCATGGAGGTCGCGAAGATGCGCGCCGCCCGCGCGCTGTGGTCGCGCCTGGTGCGCGAGTTCGACCCGAAGAACCCCAAGTCGCTCTCGCTGCGCACTCACTCCCAGACCTCCGGCTGGTCCCTGACCGCCCAGGACGTCTTCAACAACGTCGGCCGCACCTGCATCGAGGCGATGGCCGCCACCCAGGGCCACACCCAGTCGCTGCACACCAACGCGCTGGACGAGGCGATCGCGCTGCCGACCGACTTCTCGGCCCGCATCGCGCGCAACACCCAGCTGTTGCTGCAGCAGGAGTCCGGCACCACCCGCACCATCGACCCGTGGGCCGGCTCCTACTACGTCGAGCGCCTGACCCACGACCTCGCCGAGCGCGCCTGGGGCCACATCCAGGAGGCCGAGCGGGCCGGCGGCATGGCCAAGGCCATCGAGCAGGGCATCCCCAAGATGCGCATCGAGGAGGCCGCCGCGCGCACCCAGGCCCGCCTGGACTCCGGCGCCCAGAAGCTGATCGGCGTCAACACCTACCGGCTCGCCGCCGAGGACAAGCTCGACGTCCTGCGCGTCGACAACGACGACGTCTACCGCCGCCAGGTCGCCAAGCTCGAGCGGCTGCGCGCCGAGCGCGACGACGACGCCGTCCGGTCCTCGCTCGAGGCGCTCACCCGCTCCGCGGAGCAGGGCAGCACCGGCATGGACGGCAACCTGCTCGCCCTGGCCGTCGCCGCCGCCCGCAACAAGGCCACCGTCGGTGAGATCTCCGGCGCGCTGGAGAAGGTCTACGGCCGCCACCAGGCCGTGATCCGTACGATCAGCGGCGTGTTCCGCGACGAGTCCGGCGACGGCGAGGGTGCCACCCAGGTCAAGCAGGTGCTCGCCGAGACCGCGGAGTTCGAGGAAGCCGAGGGCCGCCGCCCGCGCATCCTGGTCGCCAAGATGGGCCAGGACGGCCACGACCGCGGCCAGAAGGTCATCGTCTCCGCCTTCGCCGACATGGGCTTCGACGTCGACGTGGGGCCGCTGTTCTCGACGCCCGAGGAGGTCGCGCAGCAGGCGGTCGACAACGACGTGCACATCGTCGGTGTCAGCTCGCTGGCCGCGGGCCACCTCACCCTGCTCCCGGCGCTGCGCAGCGCGCTGGCCGAGCAGGGCCGTGACGACATCATGGTCGTCATCGGGGGCGTCATCCCGCCCGACGACGTGCCGACCCTGCTGGAGATGGGTGCCGCCGAGGTGTTCCTGCCCGGCACGGTCATCGCACAGTCGGCGCTCTCGCTGCTGGCCACGCTGCGCGAGCAGCTCGGTCACTGATGGCGGCTCCCGACCGGGACAGGGACCAGGAGAAGGTCGACCGGCTCGTCGAGGGCATCCGCGCGCAGCGACGCGCGGCGGTCTCGCAGGCGATCACGCTGGTCGAGTCCTCCCGTCCGCAGCACCGTGCCCAGGCGCGGGCGCTGCTGACCGAGCTGGCCGAGGAGTCCGGAGGGTCCGACGTGGTCCGGGTCGGGATCTCCGGCGTGCCGGGGGTCGGTAAGTCGACGTTCATCGAGGCGCTCGGCACCCGGCTGGTCGCCGAGGGCCACAAGGTGGGCGTGCTGGCCGTCGACCCCTCCAGCGTGCGCACCGGCGGCTCGGTCCTGGGTGACAAGACCCGGATGGGCCGGCTCTCGGTCGAGCCGGACGCCTTCATCCGGCCCTCGCCGTCGGCCGGCACGCTCGGCGGCGTCGCCCGGGCGACCGTGCAGGCCATGGGCGTCCTCGAGGCGGCCGGCTACGACGTGATCCTGGTGGAGACCGTCGGTGTCGGTCAGTCGGAGGTGACGGTGGCCGGGATGGTCGACACCTTCTTGTTCCTGACGCTGGCCCGCACCGGCGACCAGCTGCAGGGCATCAAGAAGGGCATCCTCGAGATCGCCGACGTCATCGCGGTCAACAAGGCCGACGGCGACCGCGAGCAGGAGGCCCGCGCCGCCGCACGCGACCTCGCCGGCGCCCTGCGCCTGGTGCGAGGCAAGTCCGAGTGGGCGCCGCCCGTGGTCACCTGCTCGGGCCTGCACGACGTCGACGTCGACGACGTCTGGTCGCGCGTGCTCGCCCACCGCGAGCACCTCGGCCTCGACGGGCTGAGGGCCAAGCGGGCCGAGCAGCAGCTGGAGTTCACCTGGGCGATGGTCCGCGACGAGCTCGACCAGCGGCTGCGGCTCTCGGCCGGGGTGCGCGAGGTCCGCGAACAGATCCGCGACGCGGTGCTCGCCGGCGAGCTGCCCGCGACGGTCGCGGCCGACCGGATCCTGGAGGCGTACGACGCGGGGTGACCCGTCCGGGTGATGCCTTGGGGGTCGTCCGGGCTATTCCGGGGCGCGGTGGCGGGGAGCAGGATGCCGTCACCCTTTACTTCTTCACCTTGGAGGCATCGTGCAACGTCGCACCCGCCCCGCTGTGCTCGCCCTGGCCGCCGGTGCCGTCACCCTCTCCGGCCTGGCCGCCCCCGCGTCGGGAGCCACCGCCGAGGAGGTCGGCGACGGACTCGTCGCGCCGCTGAGCCTGGCGGTCGACGACGACGGGACCGTCTTCGTCGCCCAGAACTTCGCCGGCATCCTCACCCAGCTCGGACCGGGCAGCTCCCGCAAGGACCTGGTCACCGCCGAGGGCCAGGAGGTCGGCGGCGTCTCGGTCTCCGACGGCGTGGTCACCTACGTCACCACCGCCATGGGTCCTGAACCGGCCGCGGCCCTGTGGACCGTGGAGAACGGCGGCGACCCGGTGCAGGTCGCCGACCTCTGGGGCTACGAGCAGGAGGCGAACCCCGACGGCAGCACCCGCTACGGCGTGAAGGGGATGACCCGCCCGTGCCGCCGCAAGGTCGACCGCGAGCTGAGACCGCTCCTGAAGTACACCGGGGTGGTCGAGTCCCACCCCTACGCCACCCATGTCGCGGGTGGCACCACCTACGTCGCCGACGCAGCGGGCAACTCGATCCTTGCCGTGACCGACGGAGAGGTGTCGACCGTGGCGACCCTGCCGCCGGTGCGCATCGACATCACGAAGCGTCGCGCCAAGGTGATGGGTCTGCCCGGGTGCGCGAAGGGCTCGACGTACAAGGCCGAGGGCGTGCCCACCGACGTGGAGATGGGCCCGGACGGGAACCTCTACGTCACCTCGCTCCCCGGCGGTCCGGAGGACCCGCGGATGGGCGCCAACGGCGGCGTCTACCGGATCGAGCTCGCCACGGGCGACGTGACGCGGTACGCCGGTGGCCTGGTGTCCCCGGTCGGGCTGGCGATCGGCCCTGATGGCACGGCCTACGTCTCGATGCTGTTCGCCTCGGTGGTCATGGAGCAGAAGTTCCTGCAGGAGCCGACCGTCTTCGCCGAGGTCCCGTTCCCGGGTGACGTGGAGCTGGTCGACGGCGAGGTCTACGTCACCGAGACCGACCTGATGGGCGACCCCGCCGCCCCAGCCGGCCGGGTGCTGCGTCTCACGCCCGACGCCGGCTGACGTCGGGAGGACCCGTCGACATGTCCCGCCCCTCTACCCTGGGCGGGACATGTCGAACCCGATCGCCCCTTCACCGGGCCCCCTGACCGCCTCCGCCCTCATCGCGCAGGTCGTGGCCGACCACGAGGCCGAGCTGGTCGGCCTGCGGCGCGACCTCCACGCCCACCCCGAGCTGTCCTGGACCGAGCACCGCACCACCGACGTGGTCGCCGGGCACCTGGAGGCCATCGGGTGGCGGCTGCAGCGGCTGAGCCCCGCCGGGCTCGTCGCCGACCTCGGCACGGGGGAGCGGACCGTCGGCCTGCGCGCCGACCTCGACGCGCTCCCGGTCCAGGAGGTCTCCCACGATCCCTGGCGCTCGACGGTGCCCGGGGTGGCCCACGCCTGCGGGCACGACGTGCACACCACCGCCCTCGTGGGCGCGGCTCACGCGCTGGCCCGACTGCACGCCATCGGTGAGCTCGGCGGCCGGGTGCGGCTGTTCTTCCAGCCCGCCGAGGAGGTCATGCCCGGCGGCGCCGTGCACCTGATGGGCATGGGCGTCCTCGACGGCGTGGAGCGGGTCTTCGCCCTGCACTGCGACCCCGGGGTCGACGTCGGCCAGGTGGGGCTGCGGCTCGGACCCCTCACCAGCGCCGCCGACCGCATCGAGATCCGCCTCGAGGGCACCGGCGGGCACACCTCGCGCCCCCACCTCACCGGCGACCTCACCTTCGCGCTGGCCAAGATGACGACCGAGCTGCCGGCGATCCTGTCGCGCCGCCTGGACCCCCGCTCGGGCGTCAGCGTCGTGTGGGGGATGGTCCAGGCCGGGTCCGCCCCCAACGTCATCCCCGACCACGGCGTGCTGGCCGGCACCGTGCGCATCCTCGACGCCGTCGCCTGGGCCGAGTGCGAGAAGCTCGTGCGCGAGCTGGTCCACGAGATCGTGCGGCCCTACGGCGTCACCGCCCACCTGGACTACCAGCGCGGCGTGCCCCCGGTGGTCAACGAGTCGCCCCCCGGCGGCGTTACCTACGACCTGCACCAGGGCAACCTGCACATCGACGAGCGGGCCATCACCATCGGTGCGCGGCTGATGGCCGAGGCCGCCTGGCGGGCCCTGCGCGCCTGAGTCGGGACCGACTGCTCTGCGCGGCAGGTCACTGACAGGTAACAACCGTGGGAATTTCGGCTCGTGGCGTACGCCGCGGGCCGGGTGCGGCCCTAGGGTGACCCGTTGTGTCCCGCACCACGGGGCGCTACCGATCACCAGGAGGGTTGCCGTGAGGAAGACGGCTCGATTTGCAGCGGTGGCCATGGCCGCCGCGCTCACCCTGTCGGCATGTGGCTCCGACGAGGGCACCGACGAGGGCACCGACAACGGGGACGCCCCCACCAGCGACATCAAGGTCGGCATGGCCTACGACGTCGGCGGCCGTGGTGACCAGTCGTTCAACGACTCCGCCGCCGCGGGTCTGGACCAGGCCATCGACGAGTTCGGCATGGAGTCCCAGGAGTCCGAGGCCGAGGACGGCGAGGCCGAGTCCGCTCGCGAGGAGCGCCTGCGCACCTTCGCCGACGCCGGCTACGACCCGATCATCGCGGTGGGCTTCGCCTACGCCGCCTCGATCGGCAAGGTCGCCGAGGAGTACCCCGACGTCCACTTCGCGATCATCGACGACTCCAGCGTCGAGGCCGACAACGTCGCCAGCCTGGTCTTCGCCGAGGAGCAGGGTTCCTTCCTGGTCGGCGCGGCCGCCGCGCTGAAGACCGAGACCGACCAGATCGGCTTCGTCGGCGGCGTCGAGACCCCGCTGATCCAGAAGTTCGAGGCGGGCTACGTCGCCGGCGCCGAGTCGGTGAACCCCGACATCGAGGTCGACGTCACCTACCTCACCCAGGTCCCGGACTTCTCCGGCTTCGCCGACCCGGCCAAGGGCAAGACCGCGGCCGAGGGCATGTTCGACAACGGTGCCGACATCGTCTACCACGCCGCCGGCGGCTCGGGCGGCGGCGTCTTCGAGGCTGCCTCGGAGTCCGGCAACTGGGCCATCGGTGTCGACTCCGACCAGTACAACACCGCCGACCCGTCGGTGCAGGACTCGATCCTGACCTCGATGCTCAAGAACGTGAACGTCGCGGTCTACGAGTACCTCTCCCAGGTCAACGACGGTGACTTCCCGTCCGGTGTCACCACCTACGACCTCGAGGTCGACGGTGTGGGCTACTCCACCAGCGGCGGCTTCGTCGACGACATCGTCGAGCAGCTCGACGAGCTGAAGCAGCAGATCATCGACGGCGAGATCTCGGTGCCGACCGCACCGTGACCTGACCCGTCAGGCTCCACCTCGCAGGCCACGTCCGCTCCGGCGGGCGTGGCCTGCGGCTTCCCGCGCACGCGCCACCGTCGGATAGCGTGCTCGTCGGCGCGGACCGTCTGCGCGCCATCCAGTGAGATTTTCCCAGTGAGCTTTTCGGGACCGGAAGGGGTTCTCGTGTCCGACGTCGCACCTGCGGTGCGCCTGCGGGGGATCGGCAAGCGGTTCCCGGGCGTGATCGCGAACGACGACATCAACATCGACGTGGCTCGCGGCACGATCCACGCGATCGTGGGTGAGAACGGCGCCGGCAAGTCGACGCTGATGAAGATCCTGTACGGCGTCCAGGCGCCCGACTCCGGGACCATCGACATCGCGGGCACCCAGGTCAGCCTCGGCTCGCCCGCCGACGCGATCAAGCACGGCGTCGGCATGGTCTTCCAGCACTTCCAGCTCGCCGACAACTTCACCGTCCTGGAGAACGTCGTGCTCGGCGCCGAGAAGCTGCACGGCATCGGCTCGGCCGCCCGCGAGGAGATCGTGCGGATCTCCGACGCCTACGGCCTCGGCGTCGAGCCGGACCAGCTGGTCGAGGACCTCGGCGTCGGCGCCCGTCAGCGCGTGGAGATCCTCAAGGTCCTCTACCGCGGCGCGAAGGTGATCATCCTCGACGAGCCCACCGCGGTCCTGGTGCCGCAGGAGGTCGACGAGCTGTTCGGCAACCTGCGCGAGCTCAAGGCCGAGGGCCTCTCGGTCATCTTCATCTCCCACAAGCTCGACGAGGTCCTCTCGATCGCCGACGAGATCACCGTGATCCGCCGGGGTACGACGGTCGCGACCGTCGACCCGGCCGGCACCACCTCGCGCGAGCTCGCCGAGCTGATGGTCGGCTCGGAGCTCCCCAGCCCCTCCACCGAGGCCTCGACCGTCACCGAGCGCGTCACGCTGCACGTGGCCGACCTCGGACTGCCCGGTGAGAACCGCCCGCTGCTCGAGGCGGTCTCCTTCGACATCCACGCCGGCGAGGTCCTCGGCATCGCCGGCGTCGAGGGCAACGGCCAGGCCGAGCTCGTCGAGGCGATCATGGGCATGCGCCCGGGTGCGACCGGCACCGTCCGCCTCGCCGGCCAGGACCTCACCGAGCTCTCCACGCGCAAGCGTCGCGAGGCCGGCATCGGCTACATCCCCGAGGACCGCCACCGCCACGGCCTGCTGCTCGACGCCCCGCTGTGGGAGAACCGCGTCCTGGGCCACCAGACGCGCAAGCCCTGGGTGCGTCGCGGCCTGATCGACCGGGGTGCCTCGCGCACCGACACCCAGCGCATCGTCGAGGACTACGACGTCCGCACCCCGGGGGTCGACACCTTGGCCCGAGCCCTGTCCGGCGGCAACCAGCAGAAGCTGATCGTGGGCCGCGAGATGAGCGGCGACCCGATCCTGCTCATCGCCGCCCACCCGACCCGCGGCGTCGACGTCGGCGCCCAGGCGGCGATCTGGGGGCACATCAAGGAGGCCCGTCGCCAGGGCCTGGCCGTGCTGCTGATCTCTGCGGACCTCGACGAGCTGATCGGGCTCTCCGACCGCATCGAGGTCATCCTGCGGGGCCGCCTGGTCGGCTCCTTCGACCCGGGTCAGGTGACCCCCGAGCAGCTCGGCTCGGCCATGACCGGTGCGGGAGGTGCCGCGTGACCAACCTCGACCCACGACTGCAGAAGATCGGCCTGGGCCTGCTGGCCCCCGTCCTGGCCCTGGTGCTCGCCTTCCTCATCACCAGCCTGGTGCTGGTGCTGGCCGGCGACCCCGTCGGCGAGGTGTGGTCGACGCTGCTCGGCGTGCCCGCCGAGCGCAACGTCGCCAACATCCTCAACAACGCCACGGTGCTCTACCTCTCCGGCCTCGCCGTCGCCGTCGGCTTCCGGATGAACCTGTTCAACATCGGTGTCGACGGCCAGTACCGTGTCGCGGCCTTCGTGGCCGCGGTCGTCGCGGGCGAGGCCTGGCTGCCGGGTGCGGCCAACACCGTGCTGGCGATCCTCGCCGCGATGCTCGCGGGCGCTGCCTGGGCCGGCATCGCCGGTGTGCTGCGCGCGAAGCGGGGCGTGAGCGAGGTGATCTCCACGATCATGCTCAACTTCATCGCCACCGGCCTGGTCGCCTACTTCCTGCGCCGCGTCGCGGTCCGGGAGGAGGGCAGCAACGACATCGGCACCAAGGAGATCCCCGAGGGCTCGCGCATCCCCGGCTTCCAGATCGGCGAGGGGTCCACGACCGAGGTCTACGGCTTCATCTTCCTGGCCGCGCTGGCCGGGTTCACCTACTGGTTCCTGCTCAACCGCACGCGCTTCGGGTTCGACCTGCGGGCGACCGGCAAGTCCACGACCGCGGCCGTGGCCAGCGGCATCTCGGTGACCCGGATGACGATCGTGGCGATGCTGCTCTCGGGTGCGGTCGCCGGCCTGGTCGGCCTGCCGCTGCTCTTCGGTGACTCCTACAGCTACGGCTCGACCTTCCAGTCCGGCCTCGGCTTCGCCGGCATCGCCATCGCGCTGCTGGGTCGCAACCACCCGATCGGGATCGCCATCGGTGCGTTGCTCTTCGCCTACCTCGACGAGCAGTCCAACCCGCTGCAGATCCTCGTCGGCGTCTCGCCCGACATCGTCGCCATCACCCAGGGCGTCATCGTCCTGACCGTCGTCATCTCCTACGAGGTGGTGCGCCGCTACGGCGTGCGCCTCGAGCAGCACGCCGTGGCCCGCGCCCTCGAGGCCGGCCGCCCGACGGCGGGGGACAAGGAAGAGGAGGCCCGCGCATGAGCGCCGTCACCCGTCGTCTGCCCCGGCTGTGGTGGCTCGGTGCCGCCGTGCTGGTCCTGCTGGCGATCTCGGTGCTCCGGGTCGTCACCGGCGCCGAGGACCTCGCGTCCTCCGGCACCGTCCGCGCCACCCTCATCGCGCTGGTGCCGATCATGCTCGCCGGTCTGGGCGGCCTGTGGTCCGAGCGGGCCGGCGTGGTCAACATCGGACTCGAGGGGATGATGGTGCTCGGCACCTACGGTGCGGGCTACTTCGGTTACCACTACGGCGCCTGGGCCGGTGTAGCCGGCGCGCTGCTGATGGGCGCCATCGGCGGCCTGATCCACGCCACCGCGACCGTCGTGTTCGGCGTCGACCACATCATCTCCGGTGTCGCCATCAACATCATCGCCGTCGGTGCGGTGCAGTACCTCGCCTCGCTGACGTTCGTGGGGCTCCCCGGCGGCGGCCAGACGCAGTCACCGAAGCTCGACAACGTCGGGTCGATCACCATCGGACCGCTCAGTGATGCCCTGGGCGAGGTCGAGGACCAGAACATCTTCTTCGTCTCCGAGCTGGCCGCCGTGGCCCGCGCGATGGTCACCAACCTCTCGCTGCTGGTCGTGCTGGCCTTCGTGCTGCTCTTCGTCACCTACTGGGTGCTGTGGCGCACCTCCTTCGGCCTGCGCCTGCGCTCGACGGGCGAGAGCCCCTCGGCGGCGGAGTCGCTGGGCGTGGCGGTGCTGCGCTACAAGTTCGTCGCGGTGCTCATCTCCGGTGCCCTCGCGGGCCTGGCCGGCGGCTTCCTGGCGATGGTGGCCTCCTCGAACTACCGCGACGGCCAGACCGGTGGTCGCGGCTACATCGGCCTCGCGGCGATGATCTTCGGCAACTGGCGACCCGGCGGGCTGCTCGCCGGGTCCGGCCTCTTCGGCTACACCCAGACCCTCGGCCTGCGCCAGGGCGGCACCTCGGTGCACGCGCTGCTGCTGGCGGTCGCGGTGCTGGCCATCGGGCTCGCCGGCTACCAGCTGTGGCGCAAGCAGGTCCGGCTCGCGGTCGGCATCCTGGTCGCCGCAGCGGCGCTGATCACCGTCTACGCCGCGATCGACGTCGTGCCCGGCGACTTCGTCAACATCACGCCGTACGTCGTCACGCTGCTGGTCCTGGCCTTCGCCTCGCAACGACTACGCATGCCGGCGGCCGACGGGCAGGTCTATCGACGAGGGAGCGCGGGCTAGCGATGTCGACCGAAGGGACGGGCGTCGACTGGGACGCCCTGCAGGCAGAGGCGGTCGCCGCCTCGCGGCACGCCTACGCGCCGTACTCCTCCTTCGCGGTGGGTGCCGCCGCGCTCGTCGACGACGGGCGACTGGTGACCGGCTGCAACGTGGAGAACGCCGCCTACGGTGTCGGTCTCTGCGCCGAGTGCGGGCTGGTCAGCCGGCTGCACCTCGAGGGCGGCGGACGCCTCACGCACTTCGTGTGCGTCGGCGGTGCCGTCGGCACCGAGCCGGTCGTGGTGATGCCGTGCGGTCGCTGCCGCCAGCTGCTGTGGGAGAACGGCGGTCCGGAGATGGAGATCCTCACCGTCTCGGGGCTGCGTCGGATGAGCGAGGTGCTGCCGGATGCCTTCGGCCCCGACGACCTCGATTGACCTGACCGACCCCGCCGTCGTCGCCGACCCCTACCCCCACTTCGCGCGGGAACGGGCCCGGCACGCGGTGGCCTGGCACGAGCCGTCGGGCTCGTGGTTCACCTTCAGCCACGCCGCGGTCTCTGCGGTCCAGCGCGACCGTCGGTTGGGGCGGCTGTGGACCGACCGGGAGCCGGCCGAGCGGCTGGAGCCGTTCAACCTGCTGCACCGCAACCAGATGATGGAGAACGAGCCGCCCGAGCACACCCGGCTGCGGCGGCCCGTCGCCTCGGCGTTCAGCCGCGGCCACGTCGAGCGGCTGCGGCCCCGCGTGCGGGCGCTGGCCGCCGAGCTGCTCGACGAGGTCGACACCTCACGCCCCTTCGACGTGGTGGAGGCCTACGCCGAGCCGCTGCCGGTCCTGGTGATCGCCGAGCTGCTCGGCGTGCCGCGCAGCCACGCCGACGACCTGCGCGACTGGTCGCAGGCGATCGTGCGGATGTACGAGCCGGCGCCCGACGAGGCGGTCGTCTCCGCCGCGGTGGGCGCCGCCGAGGACTTCGCGGCCCTGGTGCGCGACCTCGTCGCCGTACGCCGTCGGCAGCCCGCGGGCACCCACGAGGACCTCATCACCGACCTCGCCGCCACCGAGCTCAGCGAGGACGAGGTCGTCGCCGCCGTCGTGCTGCTGCTCAACGCCGGTCACGAGGCCTCGGTCAACGTCTTCGGCAACGGCCTGGTGGCGATGCTGCGCCGCGGGCTGCGCCCCGGCCCCGACGTGGCCGCGTGCGTGGAGGAGATGCTGCGCTTCGACTCCGCGCTGCAGCTCTTCGAGCGCACCGCGACCGCCGAGGTCGAGCTGCCCGGCGGGGTCGTGGTCGAGCCCGGCCAGAAGGTCAGCGCCCTGCTGGGCGCCGCCAACCGCGACCCGGCCGTCTTCGAGCGGCCCGACGAGTTCGACGTCGCACGAGCGACGAACCCGCACCTGGCGTTCGGGGTCGGGGTGCACTTCTGCCTGGGCGCGCCGCTGGCGCGCATGGAGCTGACCGAGTCGGTGGCACTGCTCTTCGAGCGGATGCCGGGCCTGGCCCTCGCGGGCGAGCCGGAGAGCCGGGGCACCTTCGTGCTGCGGGGGCACCGACGAGTGGAGGTGACCGCATCGGGCGGTCGCCGGGAGGAGAGGCACGCATGAGCCAGCACGACGCCGTGGAGGTGATCACCGACAAGCGGGACGGCGGGGCCCTGAGCGCCAGCCAGATCGACTGGGTGGTCGACGCCTACACCCGTGGCGACGTCGCCGACGAGCAGATGTCGGCGCTGGCGATGGCGATCCTGCTCAACGGCATGGAGCGCGAGGAGATCTCGCGGTGGACCGCGGCGATGATCGCCTCCGGCGAGCGGATGGACTTCTCCTCGCTGTCGCGCCCCACCGCCGACAAGCACTCCACCGGCGGCGTGGGCGACAAGATCACCCTGCCCCTGGCGCCGCTGGTCGCCGCCTGCGGCGTCGCGGTGCCCCAGCTCTCCGGGCGCGGCCTGGGCCACACCGGCGGCACCCTCGACAAGCTCGAGTCGATCCCCGGCTGGCGCGCGGCGCTGTCCAACGACGAGATGATGCGCCAGCTCGAGGAGGTCGGCGCGGTCATCTGCGCCGCCGGCGACGGGCTCGCGCCGGCCGACAAGAAGCTCTACGCGCTCCGCGACGTCACCGGCACCGTCGAGGCGATCCCGCTGATCGCGTCGTCGATCATGAGCAAGAAGATCGCCGAGGGCACCGGCACGCTCGTGCTCGACGTCAAGGTCGGCACCGGCGCCTTCATGAAGGACCTCGAGCGGGCCCGCGAGCTCGCCGAGACGATGGTGGCGCTCGGCAAGGACGCCGGCGTGCGCACCACCGCGCTCCTCACCGACATGTCCACGCCGTTGGGCCTGACCGCCGGCAACGCCGTGGAGGTGGCCGAGTCGGTCGAGGTGCTGGCCGGCGGCGGCCCGGCCGACGTCGTCGAGCTCACCGTGGCGCTGGCGCGCGAGATGCTCGCCGGCGCCGGTCGCGACGGCGTCGACCCCGCCGACAAGCTCGCCGACGGCTCCGCGATGGACGTCTGGAAGGCGATGATCCGCGCCCAGGACGGCGACCCGGACGCCGAGCTGCCCACCGCGAAGGAGTCGCACGTGGTCACTGCGCCGAGCACCGGCGTGCTGACCCGCCTCGACGCGATGGCGGTCGGCATGGCCGCCTGGCGCCTCGGCGCCGGTCGCGCCCGCAAGGAGGACCCCGTGCAGGCCGGTGCCGGCGTGGTCTGGCACGCGCGCCCCGGCGACGAGGTCACCGAGGGGCAGCCGCTGATGACGCTGCTCACCGACGAGCCCGAGCGCTTCGACCGCGCCCTGGCCAGCCTCGAGGGCGGGTACGACGTGGAGCCGGCCGGGTCGGCGTACGAGCCCGGTCCGATCCTGCTCGACCGGATCAGCTGACCCTCACGCCAGCAGCAGGACCACCGTCTCGGCGACGCAGGCCGGCTTGGCCTCGTCCTCGATCTCGATCGTGTAGCGCAGGGTGATCTGCTTGCCGGCCGGCAGGTCGGTCACCTCGCCCATCGCGACGTGGGCGCGCACGCGCTTGCCGACGCGGACGGGGTGGGGGAAGCGGACCTTATTGACGCCGTAGTTGAGCTTGGCGCCGGGGGTGTCGAGCGCGAAGACCTCGCTGCCCAACCAGGGGACCATCGAGAGCGTGAGGTAGCCGTGGGCGATGGTGCCGCCGAACGGGCCCTCGGCGCTGCGCTCGGTGTCGACGTGGATCCACTGGTGGTCGCCGGTGGCGTCGGCGAAGGTGTCGACGCGCTCCTGGGTGATCTCGACCCACGCGGAGGTGCCGAGCTCCTGGCCGGCCGCGGCCGCGACCTCGTCGAACGTGGTGAACGTGCGCATCGCCTGCTCCTGGAGGTCGTGCCCGGTGGACGGGTCTCGGGTGGAAGGATGGCGCCATGGTCGACGCCGTCCCGCAACCTACCGCCCTGACCCGTGACGACGTGCTGCGGGCGCCGAAGGTGCTCCTGCACGACCACCTCGACGGCGGGCTGCGGCCGGCCACGGTGCTCGAGCTCGCGCGCGAGGTCGGGCACGAGCTGCCCACCGACCCCGACGGCGACGCCGCCGCGCTGGGTCGCTGGTTCGCCGAGGCGGCCGACTCGGGCTCGCTGGAGCGCTACCTGGAGACCTTCACCCACACCGTCGCGGTGATGCAGACCGCCGACGCGCTGACCCGGGTCGCGCGCGAGTGCGTCGAGGACCTGGTGACCGACGGCGTGGTCTACGCCGAGGTCCGCTACGCCCCCGAGCAGCACCTCGAGCAGGGCCTGTCCCTCGATGAGGTGGTCGAGGCGGTGCAGCGCGGCTTCGACGAGGGCGTGGCGGCCGCCGACGGGCGCATCGTGGTGCGCCAGCTGCTGACCGCCATGCGGCACGCCGCCCGCTCGATGGAGATCGCCGAGCTGGCCGTGCAGTGGCGCGACCGCGGCGTGGCCGGCTTCGACATCGCCGGCGCCGAGGCCGGCTACCCCCCGACCCGTCACCTCGACGCCTTCGAGTACCTCCAGCGCGAGAACTTCCACTTCACCATCCACGCCGGCGAGGCCTTCGGCACCCCGTCGATCTGGGAGGCGCTGCAGTGGTGCGGCGCGGACCGGCTCGGCCACGGCGTACGCATCGTCGACGACATCACGGTCGCCGAGGACGGCTCCGTCGAGCTGGGCCGGCTCGCGGCGTACGTCCGCGACAAGCGGATCCCGCTGGAGCTCTGCCCGGCCAGCAACGTCCAGACCGGCGCGGCGTCCTCGGTCGCCGAGCACCCGATCGGGTTGCTGACCGACCTGCGCTTCCGGGTCACCGTCAACACCGACAACCGGCTGATGAGCGGCACCTCGATGACCGACGAGATGTGGTCGCTGGTGCAGGCCTTCGGGCACGACGCCTCGACGCTGCGCTGGTTCACCATCAACGCGATGAAGTCGGCCTTCCTGCCCTTCGACGAGCGGCTCGCCCTCATCGACGAGGTCATCAAGCCCGGGTACGCCGCGCTCACGGACGCCGCCACGTCGTGATCATCACCAACCACGTGTGGACCGGCGCGGTGATCGGCGCCGTGGCGCCGGGGCCGGTGTCGGCCTTCGCCGCGGGGGTCGTCTCGCACTTCGTCCTCGACCAGGTGCCGCACTGGGGCGACGACTCGATCTTCATGGAGGTGGCGGTCCCGGACGGGCTCGTCGGGCTGGCCGCCCTGGGGGCGCTGGCCCGCACGGCCCGGGGTGACCGGCGCGCGAGCGTCCTCGCCGGGATGCTCGGGGCGTGCCTGCCCGACGCGGACAAGCCCTCGAACCTCTTCTTCGGGCGCTCGCCGTTCCCGTCCGCGCTTGACGAGTGGCACGTGTCGATCCAGCGCGAGCACACCGACCGGCTGCCCCAGGAGGTCGTCGTCGCCGCGGTGGGCCTGCTCGCGGCGCGCTGGGTCCTCCGCCATGATCGTCCCCGAAGGAGGGTCCGATGATCCTGAGCGTGGTCATGCTGGGTGCGGCCGGTGTCGCCCTGGTCCTCTCGGTCGTGCTCGCCCTGCGCGGCGTCCGCGAGCGCAAGGCGGCCGACTCCTTCACCGAGCGCGCCGTCGTCACCACCGCCGACGTGCTCGAGACCCGGCCCAAGGACGTCGCGATGTCCGGGGAGCCGGTCACCATCTACTTCCACCTCGTGCGCTACGACGTCGACGGTGAGCCGGTCACCGCGGAGACGATGTCGGGCATGGAGCCACCCATCCCGCACGTCGGGGAGCGGGTCGAGGTCCGCTACGACTCCGCGCACCCGCGCCGGGTCGTGCTCGACCAGGTCGACCAGCGGATGGGGGCGGGCGCCACGGCGCTCGGGCTGGCCCGGGTGATGCTCGGCGTCGCCGTGTCGCTGCCCGTGGCGTGGGCGCTGATCGTGCTGATCACCGAGTTCGCGGTGTAGCTCCCGGGGTGGCCCCCGGGGTGGCCCGCGGGAGGAGCGCGAACCACGCACGGTGCCAGCGGCCGAACGGCAGCCGGTCCTGCGCGGCCTGCTCGGCGTCGACGGTGACCAGCCCGCCGCGGGCCGGGTCGTCCAGGACCTCGGCGAAGTCGGCGCGGGCCAGCCGGTGCCTGCCGGGCAGGTGGCGCAGCAGCGCCCACGGCGGGGTGCCGAGCGCCCGCGGCCACCAGCCGACGACCTGCCGGTGGGTCGCGAGGACCTCCTCGGCGAACCGGGGCAGCACGCGACCGGCGTACACCTCATCGGAGAGCATGCGGGCGACCACCAGGACCGCGGCGCCGCAGCTGAGCCGGTCCGGCTGCTTGAGCCGGCCCCAGGGCAGTCCGTCGGGGGCGATCACAGCGCGGCGACCGCCTCGACGGTGCGATCGGGGGAGAGCGGCTCGCAGCCCTTGGCGACGGCGTCGGCGACGACACCGCGCTGCGCACGGGCCAGGACGAGCCCGCGGCGCACCAGGACCAACGGCGGCTTCCGGCGCTCCTTGAGGTCGCGCACGAGCCGCAGGACGAACGTGGTGGCGGCCGAGCGGCGCACGCAGTACGCCGCGGCCAGCACACCGGCCTCACGGGCCGGCCCGACCACGTCGGGGGCGAAGATCCCCTCGGCCACGAAGAGCCGGGAGCCGCCCAGGTCGAGGGTGCGGGCGCCGCAGCGGCCGTTCTCGGAGATCTCGTAGACCGGCACCTCGGCGGTGCCCGTGTTGGCCAGCTCGACCATCGTCGCGAGCGCGTCGTCGGGGAGCGTCGCGCCCACTGGCTCGTCGACGCCGAGCCGCGAGGCGGGACTTGCCGGATCCCGACGGACCGGCCAGGACGATCACCCGCGCACGCACGGCGCACAGTCTAGAAACCCCGGCTCCGCAGGATTGGACCGGGCGCTGCGGGGCAAGGGTGCTCCTCGCGCTCTCGCTGGTGCTCGCGTGGTTCCTCGTGTACCTGCTCGTCCTGAGCTCCTTCGAGCAGGGCCACGCCCAGAACGGGCTCTACGGCGAGCTGCGCACCCAGCTCGCCGCGGGCACGGCACCGACGGGCGCGCCGGTTCGCGCCGGCGCGCCCGTCGCTCTGCTCGCGATCCCCAGGGCGGGTCTCGAGGGCGAGGTCGTCGTGGTCCTCGGGTGGGTCGGCGGGCTGCGCGAGCTGCACGCCGACGAGGGCTTCCTGCGCTCCACCTCGCCCGACCTGCTCCGCTACGCCCTGACCGAGGCGTTCACCGCCGCCCAGGAAGGACCCCGCACGTGACCGACCCCGAGCCGATCGTCCACGGCCCGTTCGTGCCCCCGCAGCCGGCCGAGGCCGACACCTCGCCGGGCTACGGCGTACCGCACCCGCCGGGCGGCCCCGGTGGCCTCTTCTCCGCCGACGCGCGGCTGCTGGTCGAGGCCGGCGCCGCCTGGGAGGGGCTCTCCGACGCGTTGGGGCGGGTCTGGTCGCTCGCCGCCGAGGGCTGGGGGTACCCCGGGCTGTTCGGCTTCGCCGACACCCTCGGCGTCGCCGGCGCGCTGCACCTCGAGCTCAACCGCGTGCTCGTCGACGCCGCGGCCGACGGCACCGCGGTGACCCGTTCCCTGGCCCACGGCCTGGTCGAGACCGCCAACGACGTCAGCGGCACCGACCGCACCGCCGGCGACAACTTCCGCGCCCTGCGCACCCGGGCCGGGTCATGACCGAGGCCAGCCGGGACCCGGAGGTCTTCCTGACGCAGGTCAACGACGCGATCGAGGACGTCAACTCAGCGATCGGGGAGTTCGTCGAGCGCTCGGCCAACCTGATCAACAGCCACCTGGCCGAGGCCGGCGGCATCCTCGGCACGCTGGTGGCCGGCCCTCTGGGCGGGCTCGTCGGCGGTTACCTCGGCCACGAGCTGGAGGAGCAGTTCGAGGAGGGCGTCGACCGGATCAACGAGACCTGGGAGGTCGTCTCGGAGACCATCCGCCAGTCGATCGGCGGCATGCTCGGCGACCCGCTGCGGATGTCGAGCATCGCCAGCCGCTACCGCGAGTGCGTCGACGAGCTCGGCCAGGTGCAGCAGCAGATCGAGTCGGCCGACCACTACCTCGCCGCCACGTGGACCGGCCTCGCGCACACCGCCTACGAGAACACCAGCCGCAACCAGCTCGAGGCCCTGCACGGGATGATCGAGTCCTTCGAGGGAGCCGCCCAGCTGCTCGACGACCACCAGCTGGCGCTGGTGACCTACTGGACCCGCCAGCTGGAGAACCTCGTCGGGCTCTTCACCGACATCGTGGGCAAGACCGCCGAGCTCGGCGACGTCGGCAACTGGTTCACCGGGGGTGCCGGAGTGGTCGTGTCCATCATCGCCACCGCCGGCGAGTCCGCGTCGGCCATCCTCGGCGAGGCCGTCACCTACTGGGCGGACCTGAACATCGGCAAGGCGGGGGACTGGCAGAGCCTGGTCTCCCGCCTCGGCGACCGCGGTCTCCAGGGCGACCGCTGGCCCGACCTCGTCGCCCAGGACCGCGGCTACCTCAACGACCCCTGGACCCCCGTCTGAGGCTCACAGGTCCGCACGGCCGGTGAGCTCGACCGGCTCGCCGTCGATGCCCGCCGAGCGGCGCACCTCGAGGGTGTCGTCGTCGCCGGGCGTGAAGACGAGCACACGTCGCACCACGAGCGGGTCGTCGGTGAGGTCGACGGTGCGCAGCGCCTCCTGGCCGCCCAGGGTCACCGCCAGCTCCGGGTCGCTGAGCCCCGAGCCGTCCGCGGGGCCGAGGCTGCTCTCGACGTCGACCAGTCGCCAGCCATCGCCCTCGGCCCAGCCCAGGTCGGGCAGCCACGGCCACCGGGTCAGCCCGGCACGGCAGGAGACCACGAGCTCGGTCCTGGGCTCGTCGAGGCAGGTGGCGGGCGGGGCGCCTGGCTCGGCGTCGGCCATGAGCCGCACCCGGCCGTCGCCTGCTGCGGAGCCGTCGTGGGCGAGGACCAGCTCGCTGCCGTCGTACTCCACGACGAAGGAGAGGGCGTCGGGGTCGGCCACCGCGGCCCACACGAAGCCCTCGGTGCGGTCGAGGCCCTCGACGTCGAGGCGGGTGCGGTCGGTGCCGTCGTCGAGCCAGAGCTCGGTGTCGAGGTCGGGCAGCTGCACGACCTGACGCGCGGCAGCGGGCAGGCCGGCACCGAGCTCGAGCTGCCACGAGACCGCGGTGAGCGAGCCGTCGGCGACGCCGACGTCCTCGCCCTGGAAGGTGTCGATCGCGGGGACCTCGGAGCGGTCCAGGGTCACGGTGCTCACGGTGAGCAGCCCGTCGGGGAGCTGGAGCTCGCCGTCCCAGGTGCTGGTGGCGCCGTCGAGGGCCGCCGGGGGAGACAGCGTGTCCGCGCGGACCGCGTCACCGCCGGGCTCGAGGTCGCTGCCGAGCAGCGAGCAGCCCGCGAGGGCCGCCAGGGCGGGGAGGAGGAGCAGGCCGGGCCTCAGGTGATGCACGGCCTGCTCCTACCCCGCAGGTCGGGGGTCACACCCCCATCGGGTGCCAGACCGTCTTGATCTCCAGGAACGACGTCATCGGCTCCAGGCCGGGGTCCTCGGACCAGTCCGGCTCGGCGGCCGGCGCCCGGCGTACCCGCTTGAGGTTGTCGGCGGCCGCGACCTCGAGGTCCGCGGCGAGCGCCGCGTCACCGGCGATGCCGGTCAGGTCGATGGCGTTGACGTCCATGTGCGAGGCCAGCCACGGGGCGACCGTGGCCGCTCGGCCGGTGAGGATGTTGACCACGCCGCCGGGCAGGTCGCTGGTCGCGAGCACCTCGGCGAGGTTGACCGCGGGCAGCGGGCGGGAGTACGACGACACCACGACGGCGGTGTTGCCGCTGACGATCACCGGCGCGATGACCGAGACCAGCCCGAGCAGCGAGGACTCCTCGGGGGCGAGGACCGCCACGACGCCGGTCGGCTCGGGGGTGGATAGGTTGAAGAACGGGCCGGCCACGGGGTTGGCGTTGCCGACGACCTGGGCGAGCTTGTCGGCCCAACCGGCGTACCAGACCAGGCGGTCCACGGCGGCGTCGACGACCTTGTCGGCCCTGCTCGCCGAGAGCCCCTCGGACTGCTGCACGGCCTGGACGAACTGCGGGCGGCGGTCCTCCATGACCTCGGCGACGCGGTAGAGGATCTGCGCCCGGTTGTAGGCGGTGCGACCGGACCAACCGCCGAAGGCCTTGCGGGCGGCGACGACGGCGTCGCGGGCGTCCTTGCGCGAGGCGAGGGCGGCGTTGGCCACGAAGGCCCCCTTGTGGTCGGTCACGACGTAGGAGTAGCCCGACTCCGAGCGGGGGAAGGCCCCGCCGATGAAGAGCTTGTAGGTCTTGCGGACGTCGATGCGGTTGCTCACGCCTGGCCTCCCTTCAGGTAGGCGGCCAGGCCGTGGCGGCCGCCCTCGCGGCCGTAGCCGGACTCCTTGTAGCCACCGAACGGGCTGGTGGGGTCGAACTTGTTGAACGTGTTGGCCCACACGACGCCGGCGCGCAGCTTGCCCGCGACGTCGAGGATGCGCGAGCCCTTCTCGGTCCAGATGCCGGCGGAGAGGCCGTACGGCGTGTTGTTGGCCTTCTCCACGGCCTCCGAGGGCGTGCGGAAGGTCAGCACGGAGAGCACGGGGCCGAAGATCTCCTCGCGGGCGATCCGGTGGGCCTGGGAGACGCCGGTGAACAGCGTCGGGGCGAACCAGTAGCCGCTGGTGGGCAGCTCGCACGGGGCGGACCAGCGCTCGGCGCCCTCGGCCTCGCCGGCCACGGAGAGCTCGCGGATGCGGGCCAGCTGGGCGGCGGAGTTGATCGCGCCCACGTCGGTGTTCTTGTCCAGCGGGTCGCCGAGGCGCAGCGTGGCCATCCGGCGCTTGAGGCGCTCGAGCACCTCGTCGGCCACCGACTCCTGGACCAGCAGGCGCGAGCCGGCGCAGCAGACGTGACCCTGGTTGAAGAAGATGCCGTTGACGATGCCCTCGACCGCCTGGTCCATGGGGGCGTCGTCGAAGACGATGTTGGCGGCCTTGCCGCCGAGCTCCAGCGTCACCTTCTTGTCGGTCCCGGCGACGGCCCGGGCGATGGCCTTGCCGACGTCGGTGGAGCCGGTGAAGGCGACCTTGTCGACGCCGGGGTGCTCGACGATCGCGCGGCCGGTCTCGCCGGCGCCGGTGAGGATGTTGACGACACCCGGCGGGAGGTCGGCCTGCTGGCAGATCTCGGCGAAGAGCAGGGCGGTCAGCGGGGTGGTCTCGGCGGGCTTGAGGACCACGGTGTTGCCGCAGGCCAGGGCGGGGGCGACCTTCCACGCCAGCATCAGCAGCGGGAAGTTCCACGGGATGACCTGGCCGGCCACGCCGAGCGGGGTGGTGCCGTAGCCACTGTGCTCGAGCTTGTCGGCCCAGCCGGCGTAGTAGAAGAAGTGCGCGGCGACGGTCGGGACGTCGACGTCGCGGGCCTCCTTGATCGGCTTGCCGTTGTCGAGGGTCTCCAGGACGGCCAGCTCGCGGCTGCGCTCCTGGATGATCCGGGCGATGCGATAGAGGTACTTGGCGCGCTCGCGGCCCGGCATCGGGCCCCAGACCTTGTCGTAGGCCTTGCGGGCGGCCTTCACCGCACGGTCGACGTCGGAGGCGTCGGCCTCCGCGACCTCGGCGAGGACCTCCTCGGTGGCGGGGTTGACGGTCTTGAACGCGGTGCCCGCGCCGCTGGTGAACTCGCCGTTCACGAAGAGTCCGTAGGACTCCTTGATGTCGACGACCGCGCGCGACTCGGGGGCCGGCGCGTACTCGAAGATGCTCATCTCTTCTCCTGCCGGTCTCAGTCGAGGGTGACGTAGTCGGGGCCGCTGTAGCGGCCGGTGCGCATCTTGGTCCGCTGCATCAGCAGGTCGTTGAGCAGCGTGGAGGCGCCGAAGCGGAACCAGTCGGGGTCGAGCCAGTCGGGGCCGGCGACCTCGTTGACCATCACGAGGTACTTGATGGCGTCCTTGGCGGTGCGGATGCCGCCGGCCGGCTTCACGCCGACCATCTGGCCGGTCGCGAGGCGGTAGTCGCGGACGGCCTCGAGCATGATCATCGTGACCGGCAGCGTCGCTGCCGGCTGGACCTTGCCGGTGGAGGTCTTGATGAAGTGACCGCCGGCCATCATCGCCAGCCAGCTGGCGCGCCGGACGTTGTCGTAGGTCTGCAGCTCGCCGGTCTCGAAGATGACCTTCAGGTGGGCGCTGCGCTCACCCTGGGTGCAGGCCTCCTTGACCGCGACGATCTCCTCGAAGACCTCGAGGTAGCGGCCGGAGAGGAAGGCGCCGCGGTCGATGACCATGTCGATCTCGTCGGCGCCGGCCTCGACCGCGTCGCGGGTGTCGGCCAGCTTGATGTCGCGGGCCGCGCGCCCGGACGGGAACGCGGTGGCGACGGCCGCGATGTTCACGCCGGAGTCACCCAGGGTGTCCTTGGCGACGCCGACGAGGTCGGGGTAGACGCAGACGGCCGCGGTGGCGGGGCACGTGGGGTCGGTCGGGTCGGGGCGCATCGCCTTGCTGGCCAGGGCCCGGACCTTGCCGGGGGTGTCCTGGCCCTCCAGGGTCGTCAGGTCGACCATCCGGATGGCCAGGTCGAGGGCCTGCTCCTTGGCGGTGGTCTTGATCGAGCGGGTCCCGAGGGCAGCGGCACGGGCCTCAGCACCCACCTGGTCGACGCCGGGCAGGCCGTGCAGGAAGCGGCGCAGCGCAGCGTCGGACCGGGTGACGTCCGAGAGGTCCCAGCCGACTCCGGGCGTGGAGGTCGTGGGCATTGGATCAGCATAGGCTTGTCGACGGGTCTGGCCCCAACCCTCGATCCGGCCGCCCACCCGCCTGGCCACCCGCCTGCCGATCCCTGGAGGAGCCCGCTTCGATGGAGCACGACCCGCACGGCGAACGCCTGGACTTCGACCCCACCAGCGGTCGGTTCATGGGCGCGCTCACCGCCGTCCTCGGTGCGGTCGGCGTCCTCGTCACGCTGGCGTTCCCCGGGGACTACCCGCCGCAGGTCGCCACCGGCGGGCTGCTGGCGATCGCGCTGGCCTGGTCGGCGATGCTCCGTCCCCGCGTCTGGCTCGAGGGGCACCGGCTGGTGCTGCGCGGCATGCTCTCCACGCTGCACCTCCCGCTTGCCCGCCTCCAGTCGGTCGTCGTGCAGCAGGTCCTCGTCGCCACCGTCGACGACAAGCGGCACGCCAACCCCGGCGTCGGCCGGTCGCGGTTCCGTGCGATGCGCAAGCCGCGCTCCACGCGCGACCTGACGATGACCCCGGTGCCTGGTGAGGGCTGGACCCCCGACGAGGGGGCTGACTACGCCGACTTCGTCGAGGACCGGATCCGCGACGCCGCCAAGGCCGCCCAGCGGGTCCCCGATGCGCCCAGCGACGTACGACGGGAGTGGGCGTGGCCCGAGGTCGGCCTCGTGGTCGGCACCAGCCTGCTGTTCGTCGTCAGCTTCTGGTTCTGAGCGCGGCCGCCCGTGACTGAGCGCCCCGAGGTCGTGTGCCTGTGCGGCTCCGCCCGGTTCATGGCGCAGATGCACGACCTGGCTCGCGAGCTGGGCATGGCGGGAGTCGTCGTCCTGACCCCCGTCGACGCGGAGGACGCGCCGACGCCGGAGCAGAAGGAGACGCTCGACGCGTTGCACCGGCACAAGATCGACCTCGCGGACCGGGTGGTGGTCGTGAACCCGGGCGGCTACGTCGGTGAGTCGACGGCGGCTGAGATCGCCTACGCCCGGGCAGCAGGCAAGCGCGTCGACTTCACCGAGCCGCAGTAGGCAGCACGCAGGGCGCTCGGAGCGCGCCGTCAGACTTCCGTGGTGCCGTCGGGGTGGACGAGGAACCGGAGGCCGTAGGGGCTGGTCCAGAGCCAGGTGGTGGGGGTGAGCTGCTGGTAGTCCCATCGTCCGTCGGGGGATGGGTGGGTCTTGGCTCGGTGGTGTCGTCTGCACAACGGGGCGAGTCGGTCGGTGTCGGTTTGGCCGGGTGGTCCGCCCTGGTCGGGTGGGACGTACTCGTCGGTGTGGTCGAGGTCGGTCCTGGCTGAGGTGCGGGTGCAGTGGGGGAAGACGCAGGGGGGGCGCTTGAGCTTGACCCGCTGGCTGATGCGGTCGGGGATCTCGTAGGAGTCGACGGCGATCTGGTCGGCGAGGTCGATGACGGGCTTCACGGTGACCTGGGTGCCGGGCACCGACAGCCACTCGCGGACCGCGTCGGCGGTGAGGGTCTGGTGGTGGTTCTCGACGCGGGCGAGGTGGAGGCCGAGCATCCCGGTGTCGGGGTCGACCTCGGGCGAGGACTTGAGGGCGGCCTCGGAGAGGTGGATGTGGAGGACGACCTGGCGGGTGCGGCTGGTGGGCTTCGTGGTCTCGAGACGGTGCTGGCGCGCCTCCTCGACCGGCGAAGCCTCGCTGGCGCTCGTCGCTGCTGAACCACCTGCGTCGGGGGCGTTGGCTGCTCGACCACCTTCGGGAGCCAGGTCGAGGGTGAGGTCGCCGCGGCTGAGGTAGCCCAGGGCTTTGGCGCGGCGGACGTCGAGGGGGTCCTGGGATCCGGCTGCGAGGAGTTGGTCGGCGATGGTGCGGATGGCGTGCTCGAGCTCTTCGGCGTCGGCCCGGTCGAGGAGACCACTGAGGTGGACGCCGTTGGCGGTGCCGATCGTCCAGGCGGTGGAGAGGTCGAGGGTGACGTGGAGCGTCGCTTGGGTGTCGGCCTCTTCCATCTCGGTCGCTTCGGGGTCGAACCGTGCGGCTGCTTCGGCGACGAGTCGTTTGACGGTGGTGAAGGAGGCGGTGTGGATGACGTGGGCGAGGTGGGCGTCGACGAACGCCGCTGCTTCTGCGGTGAGTGCGCGGGTGAGGTCGGTGACGCGGCGTACTCGCCAGACCTGGACCTGGCCGTCGAGGAGGCGCTGCCAGATCTTGGGGAGTCGGTAGCGGGCTTCGACGGCGTCTGAGAGCAGCATCCGCCCGGAGTCGGTCGAGCGTTCTCGGCCTCGGTGTGGGCGTCGTCGTCGGGCAGCCCGAACGTGCCGTAGAGGTCGGGCAGCAGGGCGCCGGTGGTGTGGCGCTCAGCCCACTCGGCGATGGCGATGAACCGGTCCCGGTCGGCCTGGTCAGCGGCCTGGTCGAGGTCGCGAATCTCGGTCAGCAGGTCACCGGTCGGGACAGGAGAGTCCTGTGCCGACTGATCCTGGTGTCCGAGTGCCATGACCAGATTCTACTAGAACACCAGTTCGAAGGAAACCCTGTTGCGGGCCCCGGATCGAATGTGGGGAGGACGAATCAAGCGCAACCCAAGCGAGCACCCCAGCGGGCCGAAGGGGTCGAGCGAACCGCGACCAGCCTCCTCGACCGGCGGTGCGTTGGGTCAGCCAGCGGTGGGTCAACCGGCGGCGTCGGCGAGGTGGAAGGCGGCGCGGACCAGCGCGAGATGGCTGAGCGCCTGGGGGAAGTTGCCGGCCATCCGGCCCTCTCCGGGGTCGTACTCCTCGGCTAGCAGGCCGACGTCGTTGACCAGGCCCACGAGCCGGTCGAAGAGCGCGTGCGCGTCGTCGAGACGGCCGGCGGCGGCGTAGGCCGAGACGAGCCAGAACGAGCAGGCCAGGAACGGGTGCTCGTCGCACTCGATGCCGTCGACGCCGGAGGAGGTGCGGTAGCGCAGGACGAGCCCGTCGCGGGTGAGGTCCTCCTCGATCGCGCGGATGGTGCCCAGCATCCGCGGGTCGTCGCCCTCGATGAACCCGAAGGCGACCAGCTGCAGCAGCGAGGCGTCGACCTCGGTGCCGCCGTAGTGCTGGACGAAGGTCCCACGCTCCTCGTCGTAGCCCCGCTCGAGCACCTCTGCACGCACCTGGTCCCGGACTTCGCGCCACCGCTCCACGTCGCCCTCGAGCCCGTGCTCCTCGACCCCGCGGACCGCCCGGTCCAGGGCGACCCAGACCATCGCCTTCGAGTGCGTGAACTGCTGCGGCTCTCCGCGGATCTCCCAGATGCCGTTGTCCGGCTGGTCCCAGTGCTCGAGCAGGTCGCCGACGAGCGCCCTCTGCAGGGCCCAGGCGAAACCGTCGGGGTCGACGTCGTGCTCCCGGGTCTCGGACAGGGCGTCCATGACCTCGCCGAGCACGTCGTGCTGCAGCTGGCTCACCGCGCCGTTGCCGACGCGCACCGGCAGCGAGCCCTCGTAGCCGGGGAGGTGGTCGAGCTCGATCTCGGGCAGGCGGCGGGCGCCGTCGACGCCGTACATGATCTGCAGGTCCTCGGGGTCGCCCGCGACGGCCCGCAGCAGCCAGTCGCGCCACAGCATCGCCTCGTCGGTGAAGCCGGCCTCGAGCAGGGCGCCGAGGGTGAGCGCGGCGTCGCGGAGCCAGCAGTAGCGATAGTCCCAGTTGCGGGAGCCGCCGAAGCTCTCGGGCAGCGAGGTCGTCGGCGCCGCGACGATGCCGCCGGTCTCCTCGTGCGTCATCAGGCGCAGGGTGAGCAGGGAGCGCTTGACCACGTCGAGGTGCGGCAGGTCGTCACGGCACGCGTCGACCCAGCCCTCGTCGGCCTCGACGGTCTTGTTGACCACGTCCTCGTGCGTGGCGAGGTCCTGTAGCGGTCGGTGGGAGGGGACCCAGATCATCGAGAAGCGCAGCTCGTGGCCCTCGACGACCTCGACCTCGCCCTCGTGCGTGTGGTCCACGGCGACCGGGAGGTGGGGACCGCGCAGCACCAGGGTGTCGGGGCCGGCGACCGCGGTGATGACGGGCTCGTCGCCGACCTTCCGGCGACGCACCCACGGCCGGATCTGGCCGTAGTCCATCCGCACCCGCCAGGTGTGCTTGAAGCGGACCCGCCCGGTGACCCCCCACAGGACCCGCACCACGTCGGCGCGCCCGGCGGTGTGCGGCATCAGGTCGGTGAGCGTGGCCTCGCCCTCGTCGGTGCGGAAGGTGGTCTCCAGGACCGCCGAGTCGCCGACGTAGCGCCTCTCGACGGTGTAGTCGCCGATCGGCTCGAACTGCCAGTGGCCGTGCTCCTCGGTGCCGAGCAGGGCGGCCAGGCAGGCGGGGGAGTCGAAGCGCGGCAGGCACAACCAGTCGATCGACCCGTTGGTGCCGACCAGTCCGGCGCCGCGGCGGTCCCCGATGAGGGCGTAGGGCGGCGTACGTCGGTGGGCTGGTGACCTACGCGACCGAGCTCAAGCAGCGGCTCCTCGACGTCCCGGCAGAGGTGATCGCCTCCGAGGGCGTGGTGTCGGCGGGGTGCGCGGTGGCCATGGCCCGCGGCGCAGCGAGCGGCACGGGTGCGGACTGGGCCCTGGCCACGACCGGGGTCGCGGGGCCGGACCTGCAGGAGGGCAAGCCCGCGGGCACCGTCTTCGTGGGCCTGGTCGGCCCTGGCGTCGAGACGTATCGACGGCTCGCGCTGGACGGTGATCGGCAGGACGTGCGTGCGGGGACGGTCGTCGCGGCGCTCGACATGCTGGGCGAGGTTCTGCTCTCAGCGAACACGCCGGGCTCCTGAGCGCCGCTGCACCGCCCGTCGGCGCCCGTCGGCGCCGATGGAGGCGGGAGGAACGTGCAAAGACTGCTCCCGGGCGGTCCTCGAGCGGGGGATGGCCACCCGGGAAGGTGTGGGCGTCCGGTAGCGTTGAGCCATGGTGCTGTTCCGACGTCTCCTGGGTGAGGTGCTCCGCGCCCACCGCGTGGACCGGGGCATGACGCTGCGCGAGGTCTCCGCCGAGGCGCGTGTCAGCCTCGGTTACATCTCCGAGATCGAGCGGGGGCAGAAGGAGGCATCCTCCGAGCTGCTCGCCTCGCTGTGCGGCGCGCTCGACGTGCCGCTGTCCTCCGTGCTGCGCTCGGTGTCCGACGCCGTGGCGCTCGAGGAGGCCGCGATGGCCCCCACGCCGATCCCGGTGCTGCCGGTCGACGCCCGCGTGGCCGCCTCGGTCGCCTCCGCCGCCTGACCGCCGTCCGCCCGGCCGCTCCGCCTGGGACCCTCCGTCCCGCGGTCGCTTCGTGGCCTGTTCGTGACGTAACCGCGTGCCCGCACGCGTCGTTGCGTCACCGTGCCCCCCACGCGTCCGCGCCTGCTGCCCCTGCTCCTGCTCATCGCCCTGTGCCTGGGCGTGGGGCTGCCCACCACGGCACTGTCAGCGTCGGCCGACGACGAGGGGCGTGAGACCGGGCGGCGCATCGGGGCGTTCACCGCTCTACGGGGCTTCGCGCTGCCGTCCGCCGACCGCGTCGACGGTGCGCCGGTGCGGGTGCGGCCGGTGCGCTACCGGGCCTTCGAGGTCGACGTCGCGGCCATGGCCGACCGACTGTCCGTCTCCTCACCCGGTGCCCGCGCGGTCCGGGTCGAGGTGCCCGGGCCGGACGGCGCCCCGCGCACGGTCGAGGTCGTCGAGGACCCCGTGCTGCAGGCCGGGCTCCAGGCCGCGCACCCCGAGATCCGCACCTACGCCGGCCACGTGCTCGGTGACCCGTCCTCCACGGTCCGCCTCAGCGTCACGCCGGTCGGCTTCCACGCCTCGGTGCGCGGGCCGGGCGGTGCCTGGTCGGTCGACCCGGCGCTGGCCGAGCGCGGCGCGACCACGCACGTGGTCTACGAC
>LUMS01000124.1_pt1 | contig 42204 bp, 44 predicted proteins | sample 729711 | NCBI WGS metagenome assembly LUMS01 (sample SAMN03860298, study PRJNA289734) | marine metagenome | biome: seawater column; feature: ocean; material: water; isolation source: Red Sea water column Station 192 - depth 25m | place: Saudi Arabia: Red Sea | collected 2011-10-15 | depth 25 m | reverse complement strand
CCCTCGCAAGGAGCGCAAGGAAAACGCCGACAAGCGTCGGCGGCAGGTGCTGGACGCCACCTATCGCTCCATCGTGTCCAACGGGCTGGTCAAGACCACCCTGGCCACCGTGGCACAGCAGGCGGGCCTGTCGCAGGGTGTCGCGGTGTTCTACTTCAAGTCCAAGAACGGGCTGCTGACCGAGGCGCTGCGCGCCACGGGCACCGCCGTGGTGCAGTCCCCGCCCGGCTCCGGCAAGACCACGCTGGTCCCGCCTGCGGTGGCGCTCGCCGTCGCACCGGGAGGGGACGGCCGGGTCGTGGTGACCCAGCCGCGCCGGATCGCCGCCCGAGCCGCCGCGTCCCGGCTCGCCCATCTGCTCGGGGAGCCGGTGGGGCAGACGGTCGGGTACGCGGTACGCGGGGACCGGCAGACGTCGTCCTCGACCCGGATCGAGGTCGTCACCAGCGGGCTGCTCCTGCGCCGTCTCCAGGGCGACCCCGGGCTCGACGGGGTGGCGGCCGTGGTGCTCGACGAGGTGCACGAGCGGGCCCTGGACTCCGACCTTCTCCTGGCGCTGCTGCTCGACGTGCGCAGCGCTCTGCGCGAGGACCTGTCGCTGGTGGCGATGTCGGCCACCGTCGAGGCCGAGCGGTTCGCTTCGTTGCTCGGTGGGGCCGGGGTCGTCGACGTCCCTGGAGCGCTGCACCCGGTGGGGACCGTCTGGGCTCCGCCGCCCGCCGGGGTGCTGCCGGTGGACGAGCGGGGGGTCACGCCCGCCTTCCTCGACCATGTCGCCGCCACCGCCCTCCGCGCGCTGCGCGAGCAGGAGGGCGACGTGCTGGCCTTCGTCCCGGGCGCTCGCGAGGTCGACCGGGTCTGCCGCGCGCTCGCCGGCAACGGGGTGGACGTGCTGCCCCTGCACGGCCGTCTCGACGCCGCGGCGCAGGACGACGCCCTCCGCGAGCGTGCGGGGCGACGTGTCGTGGTGGCCACGGCGGTCGCGGAGTCCTCGCTGACCGTGCCGGGCGTGCGCGTCGTCGTCGACGGAGGCCTCTCCCGTGAGCCGAGGTACGACGCGGCGCGCGGCCTCGGCGGCCTGGTCACCGTCCGCGTCAGCCGGGCGGCTGCGGACCAGCGGGCCGGCCGCGCGGGACGGCTCGGCCCGGGCCGGGCCTATCGGTGCTGGAGCGAGACGGACCATGCGCACCTGGCCGCGCACCCGGCGCCCGAGATCGCGGTCGCCGACCTGACCGGGCTCGCCCTCGACCTCGCCGTGTGGGGCACGCCGGACGCCGCCGGGCTCCGGCTCCCCGACCCACCGCCGGCCGCCGCGCTGGACGCGGCCCGACTGACCCTGCGCGACCTCGGCGCGATCGACGACGACGGCCGCGCCACCGAGCGGGGCCGGTCCCTGGCCGACGTGCCCGCCGACCCGAGGCTGGCCCGGGCGCTCCTCGACGGGGCGGCCGAGGTCGGTCCCCGCCTGGCCGCCGAGGTCGTCGCGATGCTCCAGGAGGACCTGCGGGCTCCCGGCGGGGACCTGGTGGCCGGCCTGCGGCGCGCCCGTCACGAGCAGCCGCGCCGCTGGGCCGCCGACGTGCGACGGCTCGAGCGGCTGGCCGAGGGGCGGGCCGGGTCCGGTGGTCGAGCAGCGACGGGCGTCAGCGAGGAGCGGGCGTCGAGACCACCCTCCCTCGACACGGCAGTCGCCCTGGTGGTCGCGCTGGCCCACCCCGACCGGGTCGCGCGGCGCCGCCCCGACGGGCGGTTCGTCATGGTCGGCGGCACGGGCGCCCGCCTGGCCGACAGCACGCTGGCCGAGCAGGAGTGGTTGGCGGTGGCCGACGTCGAGCGCCGACCGGGGGAGAGGGAGGCCCGCATCCGGGCCGCGGCCGTCCTGGACGAGGTGACGGCACTGCGCGTCGCCGCAGCCCGGCGCAGCGAGTCCGACGAGGTGACCTGGCGTGCCGGCCGGCTGCGTGCCCGACGCGTGGTCCGCCTGGGCGCGATCGAGCTCTCGAGCACCCCGATGCCGCGGCCGGACCCGGCAACGGCCGCCGACGCCGTACGAGCCGGGCTGGCGCGGGACGGCCTGGGCGTCCTGCCGTGGACACCGGCCGCCGAGGCGATGCGGGCGCGGCTCGCGTTCGTGCACGGGGCGCTGGGGGAGCCGTGGCCCGACGTCTCGGACGAGGCGCTGCTCGTCGAGCCCGCGACCTGGCTGGACCTCACCACCGACACCCCGGACCTGGCCTCCGGGCTCCGGGCGCTCGTGCCGTGGCCGGAGGCCGGGCGGCTCGACGAGCTGGCGCCGGCCCGACTGGAGGTGCCGAGCGGGTCGACCCACGCGGTGGACTACGCCGACGCCTCGGGCCAGCCGGTGCTCAGGGTCAAGCTCCAGGAGTGCTTCGGGTGGGGCGAGACCCCTCGGTTGGCGGGGGTGCCGGTGCTGCTGCACCTGCTCTCGCCCGCGGGTCGCCCGCTCGCGGTCACCGCCGACCTGGCGTCGTTCTGGGAGAACGCCTACCCGGGGGTGCGGGCCGAGATGCGCGGGCGCTACCCCAAGCACCCGTGGCCCGAGGACCCCTGGTCGGCGCCCGCCACCAGTCGCACCCGCCGCGGTCAGCAGCGCTGAGGACCGTCCGCGTGGGGAGCGAGGCGCCTCAGCCGCGCTGCACCTCCACCTCGGAGGTGCCGGAGAGGTCGGTGACCTCCAGCCGTGCCGGGGCGTCGTCGAGCCCGTCGACGAGCACGGCGTAGTGGGTCGCCTGCATCGTGCACATGTCGGGTCCGGCGTACGGCGTCACCACCAGCTTCAGCACCCCCTGCTCGCTCGCCAGCCGGGCGGTCGGTGCGCACCCGCTGTAGCCGAGCTCGGTCACGTAGACCAGCCGCGAGTCCTCCGGGACCCAGGTGGCGCTGGCGCCGCCGGAGGACTCCAGCGCCCGTTGCCCGGGGCCGCTCGACATCCCGGTGACCTCCACCTCGGGCTCGGAACCGGGCTCGGAACCGGGCTCTGAACCGGGCCCGGTCGAGCTGGTCACGGGCTCCTCGGGCGCGGGGTCGGAGGTGGTCTCGGGGTCGTCGCCGGGACCGCACGCCGTCAGCAGGGCCACCGGCAGCAGCATCGCGGGGACCAGGAGCAGCAGAGAGGTGCGCATGTCAGGTCCGACGTGCGCGCGGGCCCAGGAGTTCCACGGGCGGGTGATCATCCGGGCGGGTCGCTGAGCGACCCCCGCACGGGCAGGTCGGCGGCCGCCGTCAGCTCGGGTGCGTCCGCCGGCAGGCGGTCGACGAAGTGGCCGTAGCGCTGCACCAGCGGTCGCGCGGTCGCCCCGTGCAGCACGGTGCTGGCCAGCACGGTCAGGGCCATCGCGGCCATCACCACGTCGAGGTGGGGCAGGTCGGGCGCCTCCTCGGCCACGACCAGCGCCAGGATGATCGAGGCGAGGCCCCGGGGGCCGAACCAGCCGAGGAGCAGCACGGTGGACGGCCGGAGCCCCGACCCCAGCAGCGCGATCGCCACGGGGAGCATCCGGAGCACCGTCAGGCTGAGCGCGGCGTACACGACCACGGCGGGGGAGACCGCCTCCAGGAAGCCGGGGGCCGCGACCCCGAAGACGAAGAACACGACCGCAGTGAGCAGCTGGCCCTCGTCCTCGGTGAACTCCAGCAGGTCGTCCCCGCTGTCTTGGATCACTGCGCCGGTGGCCAACCCGGCGACGAAGGCGGCGATGAACCCGTTGCCGCCGACCGCGTCGGCGCCGGCCCACGCGAGCACCGCCAGGGCGACCACGGTCAGCTGCCGGAAGGGGGCGTTGACCCATTCCCGTCGGTCGGCCGCTTCGAGAGCGGCGCCCCCGGCCAGCCCGACCACGACGCCGGTGGCGACCCCGAGCCCGATCTGCTGCCCGGTGAACGCGACCCAGTCCAGGGCCTCACCGGCCTCCTCCACGGCGAGCGCGACGAACAGCGTGAGGAACGGGACGGAGAGCCCGTCGTTGAGCCCGCTCTCCACGTTGACGGCCTGGCGGATGCGGACCGGCACCAGGCGGCTCGAGACCACCTCGAGCAGCACGGCCGCGGCCAGCACCCCGAGCCCGATGGTGAGCGGCATGCCGAGGCCCAGCAGGCGCAGGGGAATCGTCCCGCCCGTCCGGCGTACGGCGCCGAGGTCGATGCGTGCCGCATCGGAGAAGAGGACCACGACCAGCGTCAGCTCGAGGAGCGTGAGCACCGGCCCACCGGTCAGGTCCTGCTCGACCAGGCCCAGCCCTCCCGCCGCCATCCCGGCCGCGGTGAAGGCGAGCGGCACCGTCAGCGGGGTGCGCTCCAGCAGTCGCGACACCAGCCCGTACGCCACCACCACGACCGCGACGACTCCGACCTGGTCCACGCCCGCGAGGTTAGCGACCGCTGGACCCACCCCTGGGTGCGAGCGGGTGGCCGGACCGGCGTGTGAGCGGCCCCACCTGTGACCTGCGCCGCTCGGTGACCTCTCGGTAACAACCGCGCCGCACCCTGGGTGGACAGCCGGCCACCGAGGGAGACCACCATGGAGCTGACCACCTGTCCCGAGTGCCACGCCCCCGCCGAGATCGTCGGGCGCGAGGTGTGGTCAAGCACCGACGGCCCCGTCGAGCACGCTCGCGTGCGCTGTGTGCGCCGGCACTTCTTCTGCCTGCCCACGGAGCGACTGCGCCTGGCGTCGGCACGGCAGGACCGGACGGGCGCGCCCGTGGTGGACGGGGATCGCGAGGTCGCGTGAGCCGCTGATAGTCTCGGGCCCGCTCGAACATCCTTTAACCACCGTCCCGTGAGGCGGAGAAGGAGGTACGGCGTGCCCTCGCATGCCCCCACGCAGCCGGCGCCGGCGATCCTGGTCCTCGAGGACGGACGCACCTTCCACGGCGAGGCCTTCGGAGCCGAGGGTGAGACCTTCGGCGAAGCCGTCTTCAACACCGGCATGACCGGCTACCAGGAGACGCTGACCGACCCGTCCTACCACCGCCAGGTGGTCGTGATGACCGCGCCGCACGTCGGCAACACCGGCGTCAACGACGAGGACCCCGAGTCCCGCCAGATCTGGGTGGCCGGGTACGTCGTCCGCGACCCCTCCCGGGTCTCCAGCAGCTGGCGTGCACGTCGCAGCCTCGACGACGAGCTGCGCGACCAGGGGGTCGTCGGCATCTCCGGCGTCGACACCCGCGCCCTGACCCGCCACCTGCGTGAGCGCGGTGCGATGCGGGTCGGGATCTCGAGCACCACCACCGACGCCGACGCCCTGCTCGCGCGGGTCAAGGAGTCCGGCGAGATGGCCGGCTCCGAGCTGGCCGGCGAGGTCTCCACCGCCGAGGCCTACGTCGTCCCGCCGCAGGGCGAGAAGAAGCTCACCGTCGCGGCGCTCGACCTCGGCATCAAGACGATGACGCCCTACCGGATGGCCGAGCGGGGCATCGAGGTCCACGTGCTTCCGGCCACCGCTTCGCTGGAGGACGTGCTGGCCGTGGAGCCCGACGGGCTCTTCTACTCCAACGGGCCCGGCGACCCGGCGGCCACCACCGCCCAGGTCGAGCTGCTGCGCGGCGCGCTCGAGCGGGGCCTGCCCTACTTCGGTATCTGCTTCGGCAACCAGCTCTTCGGTCGCGCGCTGGGCTTCGAGACCTACAAGCTCAAGTACGGCCACCGCGGCATCAACCAGCCGGTGATGGACCGCACCACCGGCAAGGTCGAGGTCACCGCCCACAACCACGGCTTCGCGGTCGACGCACCGCTGGAGGGCAGCACCACGACGCCGTACGGCGAGGCGAGCGTGAGCCACGTGTGCCTCAACGACGACGTCGTCGAGGGCCTCGAGCTCCGGGCCTCGACAGGCTCGACCGGTGAGCCGGGTGCCCTCAAGGCGTTCTCCGTCCAGTACCACCCGGAGGCCGCGGCCGGCCCGCACGATGCCGCCTACCTCTTCGACCGTTTCGTCGCGCTCATGGAGGGTGGTCTCTGATGCCGAAGCGCACCGACATCAAGTCCGTGATGGTCATCGGCTCCGGCCCGATCGTCATCGGCCAGGCCTGCGAGTTCGACTACTCCGGCACCCAGGCGTGCCGCGTGCTGAAGGCCGAGGGCCTGCGGGTCATCCTGGTCAACTCCAACCCGGCCACGATCATGACCGACCCGGAGTTCGCCGACGCGACCTACGTCGAGCCGATCACCCCGGAGTTCGTCGAGAAGGTCATCGCCAAGGAGCGCCCCGACGCGCTGCTGCCCACCCTCGGTGGCCAGACCGCGCTCAACGCCGCGATGAACCTCCACGCCGCCGGCACCCTGGAGAAGTACGACGTCGAGCTCATCGGTGCCTCGGTGGAGGCGATCGAGAAGGGCGAGAACCGCGAGCAGTTCAAGCGGATCGTCGAGGGCCTGCCGCCCGAGTGGGGTGCGGAGGTCGCGCGCAGCGTGATCTGCAACGGCGAGGACCTCGCCCCGGGTGCCCGCAAGGAGGAGAAGGTCGCCGCGGCGCTGGAGAAGGCGCTCGCCGGAGCCGAGGACCTCGGCTACCCGGTCGTCGTCCGCCCGTCGTTCACGATGGGCGGCGCGGGTTCCGGCCTGGCCTACGACGAGGCCGAGCTGCGCCGCATCGCCGGCCAGGGCCTGACCGCCAGCCCGACCACCGAGGTGCTCCTGGAGGAGTCGATCCTCGGCTGGAAGGAGTACGAGCTGGAGGTGATGCGCGACAAGGCCGACAACGTCGTCATCGTCTGCTCGATCGAGAACGTCGACCCGCTCGGCGTGCACACCGGTGACTCGATCACCGTGGCACCGGCCATGACGCTCACCGACCGCGAGTACCAGCGGCTGCGCAACATCTCCATCGGCGTCATCCGCGAGGTCGGCGTCGACACCGGCGGCTGCAACATCCAGTTCGCCGTCAACCCCGTCGACGGCCGCATCGTCGTCATCGAGATGAACCCGCGCGTCTCGCGCTCCAGCGCGCTGGCCTCGAAGGCCACCGGCTTCCCGATCGCCAAGATCGCCGCGAAGGTCGCCATCGGCTACACCCTCGACGAGATCCCCAACGACATCACCGCCGAGACACCGGCCTCCTTCGAGCCCACCCTCGACTACGTCGTGGTCAAGGTCCCGCGCTTCGCGTTCGAGAAGTTCCCCGGGGCCGACCCGACGCTGACCACCCACATGAAGTCGGTGGGCGAGGCGATGGCCATCGGCCGCAACTTCACCGAGGCCCTGCAGAAGGCGCTGCGCTCCCTGGAGTCCAAGGACGCCGTCTTCGACTGGGCCCAGGAGTGGGTCGACCTCGACAAGGAGACCCTGCTCCGCGAGATCGCGACCCCGCACGACGGTCGCCTCAAGAAGGTCATGGACGCGATCCGGGCCGGCGCGACGCCGGAGGAGATCTTCGACGCGACCGCCATCGACCCGTGGTTCGTCGACCAGCTCGCGCTGATCAACGAGATCGCCGTCGAGGTCACCGCAGCCGAGGAGCTCACCCCGAGCCTGCTGCGCAAGGCCAAGCGGCACGGCTTCTCCGACGCGCAGATCGGCAAGATCCGCGGCATGAGCGCCGACGTCGTCCGCGGCGTGCGCCACGCCCTGGGCATCCGGCCGGTCTACAAGACCGTCGACACCTGCGCGGCCGAGTTCGCGGCCCGCACGCCCTACCACTACTCCTCCTACGACGAGGAGACCGAGGTGGCGCCGCGCGAGAAGGAGGCGGTGATCATCCTCGGCTCCGGTCCCAACCGGATCGGCCAGGGCATCGAGTTCGACTACTCCTGCGTGCACGCCTCGCTGGCGCTGTCCGAGGCCGGCTACGAGACGGTCATGGTCAACTGCAACCCCGAGACCGTCTCCACCGACTACGACACCTCCGACCGCCTCTACTTCGAGCCGCTCACCCTCGAGGACGTCCTCGAGGTCGTCGCCGCCGAGCAGGCCGCCGGTCCGCTGGCCGGGGTCATCTGCCAGCTCGGTGGTCAGACGCCGCTCGGCCTGGCCCAGGGCCTGGCCGCGGCCGGGGTGCCGATCGTCGGCACCAGCCCCGACGCCATCGACCTCGCCGAGGAGCGCGGCGCCTTCGGGCGGGTGCTCGCCGCGGCGGGCCTGGTCGCCCCCAAGCACGGCACCGCGACGTCGTACGCCGAGGCGCAGCGGACCGCCGCCGAGATCGGCTACCCGGTGCTGGTCCGCCCCTCCTACGTCCTGGGCGGTCGCGGCATGGAGATCGTCTACGGCGACGACGCCCTCGAGGCCTACCTCGAGAAGTACGTCGCCGCCGGCCTGATCAGCCACGCCGCGCCGGTCCTGGTCGACCGGTTCCTCGACGACGCGGTCGAGATCGACGTCGACGCGCTCTTCGACGGCGAGGACCTCTTCCTCGGCGGCGTCATGGAGCACATCGAGGAGGCCGGCATCCACTCCGGTGACTCCTCGTGCGCGCTGCCGCCGATCACGCTGGGCCACCGGGAGATCGAGCGCATCCGCGAAGCCACCGAGGCCATCGCCCGCGGCGTGGGCGTGCGCGGACTGCTCAACATCCAGTTCGCCCTGGGCTCGGACATCCTCTACGTCCTCGAGGCCAACCCGCGCGCCTCGCGCACGGTGCCGTTCGTCTCCAAGGCCACCGCGACCCCGCTGGCCAAGGCCGCGGCGCGCGTCATGCTCGGCGAGTCGATCGCCGAGCTGCGCAAGGCCGGGGTGCTGCCCGAGGAGGGCGACGGCGGCACGCTGCCGGGCGACCAGCCGATCGCGGTCAAGGAGGCCGTGATGCCGTTCAACCGGTTCCGCACCGCCGACGGCTCGCAGGTCGACACCGTGCTCGGCCCGGAGATGAAGTCGACCGGCGAGGTCATGGGCTTCGACCGCGACTTCGGCACGGCCTTCTCCAAGAGCCAGGCTGCCGCCTTCGGACCGCTGCCCACCTCGGGCAAGGTCTTCGTCTCGGTCTCCAACCGGGACAAGCGGTCGATGATCTTCCCGGTGAAGGTGCTGGCCGACCTCGGGTTCGAGATCCTCGCCACCCAGGGCACCGCGGAGGTGCTGCGGCGCAACGGCGTCCCCTGCCAGGTCGTGCGCAAGCACTACGAGGGCGTCGGTCCCGACGGGGAGCCGACCACGGTCGACCTGATCCGCGACGGTCGCATCCAGCTCATCGTCAACACGCCCTACGGCGCCGGCGGCGGGCACGCCCGCCTCGACGGCTACGAGATCCGCACCGCCGCGGTGATGGCCAACGTCCCGTGCATCACCACGGTGCAGGGGCTCGGTGCGGCCGTGCAGGGCATCGAGGCGATGCGTCGCGGCGACATCGGGGTGCGCAGCCTGCAGGAGTGGGCTGCTCGGTGACTCTCTACGACCACCTCTTCACCCACGTCGCGACCCGGATCGACCCCGAGCGGGCGCACCACCTGGGCTTCCGGGGCGTGCGTCTCGGGGCGCCGGTGCTGCGCGCGACGCACGCGATGCTGGGTGCGGTGGGGTCGCCGGTGGAGGCGATGGGCCTCCGCTTCCCCCACGTGCTGGGGCTGGCGGCCGGCTTCGACAAGAACGCGGTCGGCATCGATGCGCTCGGGGCGCTCGGCTTCGGGCACGTCGAGATCGGCACCGTCACGGGGCTCGCCCAGCCCGGCAACCCGCAGCCGCGGCTGTTCCGGCTGCCCGCCGACCGGGCGGTCCTCAACCGGATGGGCTTCAACAACGACGGGGCGCACGCGGTCGCCGAGCGGCTGCGCAGGCGGGCAGCCCGTGCCCCCGGTGCGGACGCCCCGGTCCTCGGCGTCAACATCGGCAAGTCCAAGGTCGTCCCCGACGACGACCAGGCGGCCGTGGAGGCCGACTACGAGACGAGCGCGCGGTTGCTGTCGCCGTACGCCGACTACCTCGTGGTCAACGTCTCCTCGCCCAACACCCCGGGCCTGCGCAACCTGCAGGCGGTCGAGAAGCTCCAGCCGCTGCTGGAGCACGTACGCCGGGTGGCCGACGCCGCCACCGGCGACCGTCGTGTGCCGCTGCTGGTCAAGATCGCCCCGGACCTCGCCGACGAGGACGTCGACGCGGTGGCCGACATGGCGCTGGCGGGGCGGAGCGACGGGGTGCTCGACGGCGTCATCGCGACCAACACGACCATCTCCCGGGACGGGCTGGCCACCCCGGCGGCCGACGTCGAGGCGATCGGTGCCGGCGGCGTCTCCGGCCGACCGCTGACCCAGCGCTCCTGCGAGGTCGTGCGACGGCTGCGCGGGCGCATCGGCGACCGGGAGACCTCCGGCCTGACCCTGGTCGGCGTCGGCGGCATCACCACCGTCGAGGACGCCCGCGCCCGGCTCGAGGCGGGTGCGGACCTGCTCCAGGGCTACACCGCCTTCATCTACGAGGGGCCGGGCTGGCCCCGCCGCATCGTGCGCGGACTGGAGGACTGACCCGCCGGATGTGCCGCCGATGAGTCCCGTCCACGTCACCGCGGAGGTGCTGGCCTCCAAGCGGATCGGTGCCTTCCAGCACGTGACGCTGGTGGCACCGGGCGTGGGGGAGCGGTTCCGGCCCGGGGCGTTCGTGGCGGTCTCGGTCGGCACCGGCGGCTACCACCTCGCGCGCCGTGCCTTCTGGATCCACCGGGTGCGCCCCCTGGGCGGCTACGCCGCCACGGTCACGCTCGTCGTCGAGCCGCGGGGCGAGGGCACCCGCTGGCTGGCCTCGCGCCAGCGCGGTGACCGGGTCGAGGTCACCGGGCCGCTCGGCGGTCGCCCGTTCGCGCTGCCGAAGGAGCCGGTGCCCGTGCTGCTCGTGGGCGAGGGCTACGCCGCGGCGCCGCTCTTCGCGCTGGCCGAGCGGCTGCGCGAGCGCGACTGCCCGGTCAACCTGGTGCTCGGCGCACCCGACGAGGCGCACCTGCTGTCGGCGCTCGAGGCCCGTCGCACCGCCCGCGCGGTCACGATCGTCACCGGCGACGGCTCGGTCGGGGCACGCGGAGCCGTGGCCGAGGTGCTGCCCGAGGCGCTGCGCCGCTCCGGTGCCGCGGTCGTCTACGCCGCCGGACCCGCCCCCACCCTGCACGCCGCCGCCCTGGCCGCGGAGGAGCACGGCGCCTGGAGCCAGGTGGCGCTGGAGCAGCGCACCCCCTGCGGCACCGGCCTGTGCCTGGGCTGCCCCGTGCCCGTGGTGGGCGAGGACGGCGTCGCCCGGACCGCCCGTGCCTGCACCGACGGTCCGGTCGTCCGCGGCGACCGGGTCCGCCGGGACGACCTGGCCGGGGGAGCGGGCGCATGAGCACCCGGGTCGCCGGCCTGACGCTGGCCTCGCCCGTGCTGGTGGCGTCGGGGTGCGGCGGGACCGGCCGGGAGCTGTCGGCGTACGCCCCGCTCTCGACGTACGGCGCCTTCACCACCCGCTCGATCAGCCGTGACGCCCGGCCCGGTGCCGGCGGCGCGACGCTCGCGGAGACGCCGGCGGGGCTGGTGCACGCCACCGGGCTGCCGAACCCCGGGCTCGACGTCTTCCTGGCCACCGAGCTGCCCTGGCTGCTCACCGAGGGCGCGCGGGTGGTCGTCTCGATCGTCGCGCGCGACCTGGGGGAGTACGCCGAGGTCGCCCGCCGGCTCGCCACGGCCCCCGGCGTCAGCGCGGTCGAGGTCAACCTCGCGGTGCCCGACGCCGCCGAGCTCGGGGTCCTCGACGCGCGCGAGCCCTTCCACGTGGGCGCTGCCGTCTCGACCGTGCTGCGCGAGCTCCCGCGCGGCGTGCCGGTCCTCGCCAAGCTGCGCCCCGCTAGCCCTGCGCTGCGTCACCGACGCCCGCGCCGCGCTCGACGCGGCGGGGGCCGAGTGCGACGTCGTCGCCTGCGGGGGCATCGGCACCGCCGAGGACGCACGCACCGCCCTGCGCCTGGGTGCGGTCGCCGTCCAGGTCGGCTCCGCCCTGTTCCACGACCCCACCACCGCCGCGCGGCTCGCCGCCGCCCTGGACCCCGATGAGGGAGCATGAGCCCGATGACCACGGACACGACCACGGACACCCCTGAGGACCGCCCCACCCCGTTCGGAGCCCGGCTGCACGCAGCGGTCGAGCGGCGCGGCGCCTTCTGCGTCGGCATCGACCCTCACGCGGCGCTGCTGCACGACTGGGGCCTGCCCGACGACGTCTCCGGGCTCGAGCGCTTCGCCCTCACCGTCGTCGAGGCCGTCGCGCCGCTGTGCTCGGTGGTCAAGCCGCAGTCGGCGTTCTACGAGCGCTTCGGCTCCCGCGGCGTCGCGGTGCTCGAGCGGGTCGTCGCGGAGTCCCGTGCCGCCGGCGCCCTGGTGCTGCTCGACGTCAAGCGCGGCGACATCGGCTCGACCTCGCAGGCCTACGCCGACGCCTACCTCGACCCGACCTCGCCGCTGGCCTCCGACGCCATCACCGCCAGCCCCTACCTCGGCTTCGGGTCGCTCGACCCGATGGTCGAGACCGCCGAGCGGCACGGCGCCGGGGTCTTCGTGCTCGCGCTGACGTCGAACAAGGAGGGCCCGGAGGTCCAGCACGCGCTCACCGACGACCACGGAGGGAGTGCCCCGGGGGAGCGCGTCGCCGACCGCGTGCTCTCGCACCTGGCCCGCCTCAACGAGGGCGCCGAGCCGCTGGGCTCCTTCGGCGCGGTCGTGGGCGCCACCATCGGCTCGACCACCGCCGACCTGGCGTTCAACGGCCCGGTGCTCGCACCCGGCTTCGGTGCCCAGGGTGGCACCGTCGCCGACATCGCGCGGATCTTCGGCACGCAGGCTCGGCACGTGCTGCCGAGCTCCTCGCGCGAGGTCCTGCGGCTCGGCCCCGACGCCGGCGCCATGGCCGACGCCGTACGCCGCACCAACGAGGCGCTGGCCGACCTGTGACCCGACCGCTGCCCGTGCTGCTCGGGCTCACCGTCGCCGCGCCCCTCCTGCTGGGGCTCGGCGGCTGCTCGTCGGACCCCTACGAGACCTACTGCGAGCGGGTCGAGGAGCACCAGGCGGCGCTGGGAGAGGCCGTCGCCGCCGGGGGTCCGGACGCCCTGCTCGACGTGCTGGCCGAGCTGCGGGACCTGCGCGACGCGGCGCCGTCCGACATCGCCGACGAGTGGCAGCAGGTGGTGGGCCGGCTCGAGGCGCTGCAGCGCGCGCTGGACGACGCCGGTGTCGACCCGGCGGACTACGACCGCGACGACCCGCCGGAGGGGCTGGACCCCGCCGATCGCACCGCGATCGATGCCGCCGCGCGGGAGCTGGTGCGCCCGGAGACGGCCCAGTCGATGGCGTCGGTGGAGACCCAGGCCCGGGACGTGTGCCAGACGCCGTTGTACCTCTGACCCCCCAGCACAGCACGCCGCAGAGCGCTGGACCACGGGACCGTCGAGTGGCGGGACGTTTGCCGGGCTCTGAGAGTTCTGACTAGATTGCCCACTTCAGGCCCACCCCATCTCGTGCTCCCATCTCGCACTCGCAGTCGAAGGACGACCACCTGTGGCACTCCCACCACTCACTCCCGAACAGCGTCAGGCGGCACTCGAGAAGGCCGCAGCGTCTCGACGGGAGCGGGCCGAGGTGAAGAACCGCCTCAAGAACTCCGGCGCTTCCATCGTCGAGGTGCTCCACGAGGGTCAGACCAACGAGGTCATCGGCAAGATGAAGGTCGTCGACCTGCTCCAGTCGATGCCGGGCCTGGGCAAGGTCCGCGCCCGCCAGGTGATGGAGCGGCTCGGCATCGCCGAGAGCCGGCGGGTCCGCGGGCTCGGCACCAAGCAGGTCGCCGCCCTCGAGAAGGAGTTCGGCGGCACCTCGGCGTGAGCGCCCCGAACCACCCCGAGCAGCAGCGCCGCAGCCGGCTGGTCGTGCTGGCCGGCCCCACGGCCGTCGGCAAGGGCACCGTCGCGGCTGCCGTGCGCGACTCGCACCCCGACGTGTGGATCTCGGTCTCCGCGACGACGCGCGCGCCGCGACCCGGCGAGGTCGACGGGGTCCACTACCACTTCGTCTCCGACGACGAGTTCGACCGGATGGTCGCCGACGACGACCTGCTGGGGTGGGCGGTCGTGCACAAGGCGGCCCGCTACGGCACGCCGCGCGGTCCGGTCGAGCAGGCGCTGCGCGCCGGACGACCCTCCATGCTCGAGATCGACCTGCAGGGGGCGCGTCAGGTGCGTCGCACCATGCCCGACGCGCTGTTCGTGTTCCTCAAGCCCCCGTCGTGGGACGAGCTGGTCCGCCGGCTGGTCGGCCGGGGCACCGAGACCGAGGAGGAGCGCGAGCGGCGCCTGGTCACCGCACGCGAGGAGCTGGCCGCCGAGCCGGAGTTCGACGTGACCATCGTCAACCACGAAGTTCGTGCCGCCGCCGACGACTTGGTAACCTTGATGATGCTCGACCCCGAGGCCGCCGTCCCGGCGCCCCGCGGGTCCACATCTTTGTCCAACGACTCGTGAGGAACGCCAGACCTGTGTCTGCTCCCAACATCGCCGCCGAGGGCGTCACCAACCCCTCGATCGACGACCTGCTGACCAAGACGGACAGCAAGTACCAGCTGGTCCTCTACGGCGCCAAGCGCGCCCGACAGATCAACGCCTACTACTCCCAGCTCGGCGAGGGCCTGCTGGAGTACGTCGGTCCGCTCGTGGAGACCCACGTGCAGGAGAAGCCGCTCTCGATCGCGCTGCGCGAGATCAACGAGGACCTCCTGACCTGCGAGCACGTCGACCCCGCCGAACTCGCCGCCGAGGAGGCCGCCGCCCAGGCCGCCGCCGCGGACGCTGCGACCGGTCTGGAGTGACGCTCCGCCTGTGACGGAGCCACGCACCACCGCTGAGGCCGCTTCCCCGACGGGGGAGCGGCTCTCTGCGATTTCTGAGGGCGCTCCCCACGACGTCGCGGCCGACCGGCCCCGCGTGGTGCTGGGCGTGGGCGGCGGCATCGCGGCGTACAAAGCCTGCGAGCTGCTGCGCCGCTTCACCGAGTCCGGCCACGACGTCACCGTCGTGCCGACCGCCTCGGCCCTGCAGTTCGTGGGGGCGCCCACGTGGTCGGCGCTGTCCGGCAAGCCGGTCAGCGACCAGGTCTGGGATCGCGTCCACGAGGTGCCGCACGTGCGCATCGGTCAGCAGGCCGACCTCGTCGTCGTGGCCCCCACCACCGCCGACCTGCTGGCCAAGGCCGCGCACGGCCTGGCCGACGACCTGCTCACCAACACCCTGCTCACGGCCCGCTGCCCGGTCGTCCTGGTGCCGGCGATGCACACCGAGATGTGGGAGCACCCCGCCACTCGCGCCAACGTCGCCACCCTGCGCGAGCGCGGCGTCCTGGTCGTCGAGCCCGCCGAGGGTCGACTGACCGGCGCCGACACCGGCAAGGGCCGGCTGCCCGAGCCCGCGGAGGTCTTCGCGTTCTGCCGCGAGGTCCTCGAGCGTGACGGCGAGACCGGTCGTGACCTCGAGGGACGCCGCGTCGTGGTGAGCGCCGGTGGCACGCGGGAGTACCTCGACCCGGTGCGCTTCCTCGGCAACCGCTCCTCGGGGCTGCAGGGCTACGCCCTGGCCCGGGCCGCGGCCAGCCGCGGCGCCAAGGTCACGCTGGTGGCCGCCAACACCGCGCTCGCCGACCCGGCCGGGGTCGACGTCGTGCCCGTGGAGACCACCGCCGAGCTGCGCGAGGCCGTCCTGACGGCCGCGGCCGGTGCCGATGCGGTCGTGATGGCAGCCGCCCCTGCCGACTTCCGCCCGCTCGCGCGCAGCGACGCCAAGATCAAGAAGGCCGAGGACGGCTCGGCCCCGGCCATCGAGCTGGAGCAGAACCCCGACATCCTGCGCGAGCTGGCCGCCGAGCGCTCCGTGGCCGGCCAGGTGGTCGTCGGGTTCGCCGCCGAGACCGGCGACGCCACCGGCTCGGTCCTCGACCTGGCCCGCGCCAAGCTCGCCCGCAAGGGCTGCGACCTGCTCGTGGTCAACGACGTCAGCGGGGGAGCGGTCTTCGGCAGCCCCGACAACGAGGCCGTGATCCTCGAGGCCGACGGGTCCTACGTCGAGGTCCCGCACGGCTCCAAGGGCGCCCTCGCCCACGCCATCTGGGACTGCGTCACCGCACGTTGGGCCGCCGTCTAGGCTGTCCCGCATGACGGGACGCCTGTTCACCTCCGAGTCCGTGACCGAGGGTCACCCGGACAAGATCGCCGACCAGATCAGCGACGCTGTCCTCGACGAGATGCTGCGCCAGGACGCGCACTCGCGGGTCGCCGTCGAGACGCTGCTGACCACGGGACTGGTGGTGGTGGCTGGCGAGGTGACCACGACCGGCTACGTCGACATCAAGTCGATCGTGCGTCAGAAGATCCTCGACATCGGCTACGACCACTCCGACAAGGGCTTCGACGGCACGACCTGCGGCGTCATGGTCGCGATCGGCGGCCAGTCCGGTGACATCGCCCAGGGCGTCGACACCGGCTACGAGTCGCGCCTGGAGGAGTCCGTCGACGCGATGGACAAGCAGGGCGCCGGTGACCAGGGGCTGATGTTCGGCTACGCCTGCGACGACACCCCCGAGCTGATGCCGCTGCCGATCAAGATCGCCCAGACGCTCTCGGAGCGGCTCACGGCGGTCCGCAAGGACGGCACGCTGCCCTACCTGCGTCCCGACGGGAAGACCCAGGTCACCATCGAGTACGACGACCAGGCCCGCGCGGTCCGCGTCGACACCGTGGTGCTCTCCACCCAGCACGAGGCCGGCATCGACCTCGACACCCGCCTGCAGCCCGACATCGCCAAGCACGTCATCGCCCCGGTGCTCGAGCAGTTCGACATCGACTCCGACGGCTACCGCCTGCTGGTGAACCCGACCGGCACGTTCGTGGTCGGTGGTCCGATGGGTGACGCCGGTCTGACCGGGCGCAAGATCATCGTCGACACCTACGGCGGCATGGCCCGTCACGGTGGTGGCGCGTTCTCGGGCAAGGACCCCTCGAAGGTCGACCGCTCCGCGGCGTACGCGATGCGCTGGGTGGCCAAGAACGTCGTGGCCGCGGGCCTGGCCCGCCGCTGCGAGGTGCAGGTCGCCTACGCGATCGGCAAGGCGCAGCCCGTGGGTGTGTTCGTGGAGACCTTCGGCACCGGCACGGTGGCCGACGAGAAGATCCAGGCCGCGGTGCTCGAGGTCTTCGACCTGCGTCCGGCCGCGATCATCCACGACCTCGACCTGCTGCGGCCGATCTACGCCAAGACCGCCGCCTACGGCCACTTCGGTCGCGAGCTGCCCGACTTCACCTGGGAGCGCACCGACCGCGCCGAGGCCCTCAAGGCCGCCGTCTCCGCCGGCTGAGACCGCACAACCCGTCGAGCCGGCGTATCAATACGCCGGTTCGACGTGCCTGCCGGCAGCGGGTCGGGGGACGTCGGTGAGGGCTGGTAGAACTCGCCCATGCCCAGCACGCCCGAGGACCAGCCCGAGCTGATCCCAGGCATGGTGCGCTCGAGCGTCAAGCAGGCCCAGGCGAAGGCGCGCGCCACCCGGGAGCGCAAGGCCGCCGGCGCCACGATCACCGACGTCGACCCCGTGGCCCGGGTGCTGCTCGACCTCCCGCTGGCCCACCTCGACCGGCCCTTCGACTTCTCGGTGCCGGAGACGATGGCGCAGGCCGCCCAGCCGGGCGTGCGGGTCAAGGTCCGCTTCGCCGGCCAGGAGGCCGACGGGTTCGTCCTGCAGCGGCTCGCCGAGAGCGACCACCCCGGTCCGCTCCAGCCGCTGCGCCGCGTCGTCAGCCCCGAGCAGGTGCTGACCCCCGAGGTGCTGGGGCTGGTGGGCGAGGTCGCCACGAGGTACGCCGGCACCCGCGACGACGTGCTCCGGCTGGCCGTCCCGCCGCGGCACGCCACGACCGAGCAGGAGCCGCCGGGCGAGCCCGCCGGCGTCGTGCCTCGCGACCCTGCGGCGGCAGCCGCCGCCTGGGCCGACCACCCGCTGGCGGGTGCCTGGTTGTCGCACCTGCGCGAGGGCGCCGCACCCCGCGCGGTGTGGAACCCACCGCCCTCGGCGGACTGGCCGCGGCTGGTGGCGGAGGCGGCCCTGAGCGCACCCGGCGGCGTGGTCGTCTGCGTCCCGGACGGGAAGGACGTCGAGCGGGTCGACGCCGCGCTGCGCGCGACGCGGGAGCCCGAGCAGCACGCCGTGCTCACCGCCGACTCCGGCCCGGCCGCGCGCTACCGCTCCTTCCTGCGGTTGCTGCGCGGCGAGCGCCGCATCGCCGTCGGAACCCGGGCGGCTGCGTTCGCCCCCGTGCGCGACCTGGCGCTCGTGGTCGTCTGGGACGACGGCGACGACCTGCACGCCGAGCCCCGGGCGCCCTACCCCCACACCCGCGAGACCCTGCTGCTGCGCGCCGACCGTGCGGGGGCGGCCGTGCTCGTGGGCGGGTTCTCGCGCAGCGTCGAGTGCCACCACCTCGTGCACAGCGGGTGGGCCCACGAGCTCACAGCGCCGCGCGAGGTCCTGCGCCGCTCGGTGACCACCGCCGTCGCGGGCGCGACCGAGCACGACCTCGCCCGTGACACCGCCGCCCGTGCCGCGCGCATCCCCAAGCAGGTGCACGACCTGCTCCGGGAGGCCGCGCAGGAGGGGCCGGTGCTGGTGCAGAACCCCCGCCACGGCTACGTTCCCGCGCTGGCCTGCGAGCGCTGCCGCACCCCCGCCCGGTGCTCGGCCTGCACGGGCCCGCTGCGACTGGGCTCGCCGACCGAGCCACCCGCCTGCCGCTGGTGCGGCGAGGCGGCGCCGGCCTGGGCGTGCCCCGAGTGCGGGCACCGTGGGCTGCGTGCTCCGGTCATCGGGCAGTCCCGCACCGCCGAGGAGATCGGTCGTGCCCTGCCGCGGGTGCGGGTGCGCACCTCCGCCCGCGACGGCGTCCTCGCCCACATCGACGGGCGTCCGCAGGTCGTGGTGGCCACGCCGGGCGCCGAGCCGGTCGCGGAGGGCGGCTACGCCGCGGTCGTGCTGCTCGACACCTGGCTGCTGCTCTCGCGGCCCGACCTGCGCACCGAGGAGGAGGCCTTGCGTCGCTGGGCCAACGCCGTCGCCCTCGTCCGGCCCGGCGGTCGTGCGCTGGTCGTGGGCGACCCGACCCATCCCGCCGTGCAGGCGCTGGTGCGCTGGGACGTCGCCGGGTACGCCGCTCGCGAGGCATCGAGTCGCGTGGAGGCCCACCTGCCCCCGGCGACCCGGCTCGCGACCCTCACCGGGGCCCCCGGTGCACTGGACGACGCGCTCACCCTGCTCGACGTCCCGGAGCCGGTGGAGGTCCTGGGTCCGGTCGACGTCGCCGACGGCCCCGGGGCCGGGGCCGGGGCCGGCGAGCCGGGGGAGCGCCAGCGGGCCGTCGTCCGCGTCCCCCGCGCCCACGGGTCCCGCCTCTCGGCCTCCCTCGGCGAGCTCCAGCGACTCCGCTCCGCGCGCAAGCTCGACCCCGTCCGCATCCAGGTCGACCCGCCCACCCTCTGACCGCCGAGAGGTCGCTGGCGCACGGCCGAGAGGTCGCTGGCGCACGGCCCAGAGGTCACTCGCGCACGCCGGAGTTCGGAGTGCCCCACCCGGCGCACCTACACTCCGGCCCATGGCAGTCCAGCCGATCCGCCTCTTCGGTGACCCGATCCTGCGCAAGCCGGCCATCGAGGTCGTCGACTTCGACAAGGAGCTGCGCCGTCTGGTGCAGGACCTCACCGACACCATGCTCGCCGCACCCGGAGCCGGTCTCGCCGCGCCGCAGATCGGCGTCGGCCTCCGGGTCTTCACCTGGAACGTCGAGGGCGAGGTCGGCCACCTGGTCAACCCGACGCTGGAGCTCTCGGAGGAGCAGCAGGACGGTCTCGAGGGCTGCCTGTCGATCCCCGAGCTGACCTTCGAGTGCCTGCGTGCGCTGTCGGTGGTCGCCAACGGTTTCGACATGCACGGCGAGCCGGTCACCATCCACGGCAGTGACTACCTGGCTCGGGCGATCCAGCACGAGACCGACCACCTCGACGGCGTGCTGTTCGTCGACCGGCTCGACGAGCAGACCCGCAAGGCCGCCATGAAGGAGATCCGCGAGGCGGAGTGGTTCGGTGCCGCTCCGCCGACCGTGAAGCTCTCCCCGCACCCGATGAGAGGACTGGGCATCTAGTCATGCGCGTCGTGTTCGCCGGCACCCCCGAGGTCGCCGTCCCCGCCCTGGACGCCATCGCCGAGTCCCGCCACGAGCTGGTCGGCGTCGTCACCCGCCCCGACGCGCCCGCCGGCCGGGGCCGCAAGCTGGTCGCCAGCCCCGTGGCGCAGCGCGCCGAGGAGCTCGGCGTCCCGCTGCTCAAGCCCGAGCACCCGCGCGACCCGGAGTTCCAGGAGGCGCTGAAGCAGCTGCGCCCCGACTGCTGCCCCGTCGTCGCGTACGGCGCCCTCCTGCCCCAGTCCGCGCTGGACATCCCGCCCCACGGCTGGGTCAACCTGCACTTCTCCTGCCTGCCCGCGTGGCGCGGCGCCGCCCCGGTGCAGCACTCGATCTGGGCGGGCGACGAGGTCACCGGCGCGACGACCTTCCGCATCGTCAAGGCGATGGACGCCGGTCCGACCTTCGGGGTGATGACCGAGCGGATCCGCGAGACCGACACCGCCGGCGACCTGCTCACCCGCCTCGCCGAGGGCGGCGCCGGTCTGCTGGTGACCACGCTCGACGGCATCGAGGACGGCGTGCTCGTCCCGCGCGAGCAGCCCGAGGAGGGCGTCTCGATGGCCCCCAAGATCCTCGTCGAGGACGCCAGGATCGACTGGACCGAGCCGGCCCAGGCCGTCGACCGGCGCATCCGCGCCTGCACGCCGTTCCCCGGCGCCTGGTCCACCTTCGAGGGCGAGCGCATCAAGATCGGCCCGGTCACCCAGGCCGCCTCGAACCTCGAGCCCGGCGAGATCGCCGTCGGCAAGAACCACGTCCTCGTCGGCACCGGCACCTCCGCGGTGCGCCTCGGCGAGGTCAAGGCGTTCGGCAAGAAGCTGATGTCGGCGGCCGACTGGGCCCGGGGCGCGCGCCTGGAGGACGGCGCGCGGCTGGGCGACTGAGAGGTGACCGACCCGGCCCGGCAGGCGGCGCTCGAGGTCCTCACCGCGGTCCGCGAGCAGGACGCCTACACCAACCTGGTGCTCCCGGCGGTCCTGCGCCGCCACGGGCTGACCGGCCGCGACGCCGGCCTGGTGACCGAGCTCGCCTCCGGCACCGTACGCCGGCAAGGCACCTACGACGCGGTCCTGGCCGCCTGCGTGGACCGGCCACTGCGCCGGCTCTCACCCGACGTCCTGGACGTGCTGCGCTTGGGCACCCACCAGCTGCTGGCGACGCGCGTGCCGCCGCATGCGGCGATCGACACCTCCGTCGAGCTGGCCCGCTCCGTCGCTGGTAGCCGTCCCGCGGGGCTGGTCAACGCCGTGCTGCGCAAGGTCTCCGAACTCGACCTGGAGGGTTGGCTGGCCGAGGTGGCCCCGCCGCGCGAGTCCGGGAGCGACCAGCACGACGCGGTCGTGCACAGCCACCCCGCGTGGGTGGTGGCCGAGCTGCGCAAGGCCGTCGGGGCCGACGAGGTCCAGGCCCTGCTCGCCGCCGACAACGACCCGCCCCGGGTGACCCTGGTCGCGCGGCCGGGGCTGGCGACACGCGACGAGCTGCCCGGGGAGGCGACGCGGCTCTCCCCGCACGGGGTCGTGCTCGACGGGGGTGACCCCGGGAGCGTCCCCGCGGTGGCCGAGGGCCGAGCCGGGGTGCAGGACGAGGGCTCCCAGCTGGTCGCGCTCGCCCTGGCGGGCGCCGACCTCGACGGGGACGACCGGCGCTGGGCCGACTGGTGCGCCGGCCCCGGTGGCAAGAGCGCGCTGCTGGCGGCGCTCGCCGCGCAGCAGGGAGCCGCCCTCCTGGCCGTCGAGCGCGCCCACCACCGCGCCGGGCTCGTGCGCCGCAACCTGGCGACCAGCCCAGCGTCGTACCTCGTGGTGACGGGGGACGGCACCCGCCCGCCGGTGCGACCCGGCAGCCTCGACCGGGTGCTGGTCGACGCGCCGTGCAGCGGTCTGGGGGCGCTGCGGCGTCGTCCGGAGGCGCGCTGGCGCCGCAGTCGTAACGATCTGCGGGGCCTGGTGCCGCTGCAGCGCAGCCTCCTCGACAGCGCGATCACGTCGACGCGTCCGGGCGGAGTGGTGCTCTACGCGACCTGCTCGCCGGCGCTGTCGGAGACCGGGGGAGTCGTCTCCAAGGTGCTCGAGCAGCGCGACGACGTCGAGCTCGTGGACCTGCGTCCGGTGCTGAGCCAGGTCGAGGACTGCGACGGCCCGCTCGAGGGCACGCTCCAGCTCTGGCCGCATCGGCACGGGACCGATGCGATGTTCATGGCGCTGCTGCGCCGCAAGGGCTGAGGACGCTGAGGACGCTGAGGACGCCGCGATGACCGACGAGCACCCGAGCACCACGACGCGCACGAGCCGACCCGGCGGGGTGCTCGTCCTGCTGCTCCTCGTGCTCGCGCTGGCCGCCGCCCTGCTGTGGGCCCGCCCGTGGCGCCCGGCGGTCGAGGCCGTCTCCACCGGGGAGGTGTCCTGCGCGTGGGACGACGGCGCCGCGGTGGTCCGGGTGCCGGTGCGCGTCGAGGGTCGCGGCGACGTCCCGGTGATGGTCCGCGCGTTCGTGCACCGGGTGCGCGACCCTCGCACCCAGCCCTACGTCGCGACGGTGGACACCGAGGTCGCTGCCGGCAGCCGCCGGGTGGTCGAGCTGAGCATCCCGATGACCCGTCGCGAGTGGCGCGAGGGTCGTGCGGCCTGCAGCGTCGCCGTCGCGGTCGGCGAGGACCCGCCTCCTCTTCCCTGAGGCCCACTACGCTCGCGGCATGCCCTCGAAGCCGCCCGCCGTCGAGATCGAGGTCGACGACAAGGTGGTGCGGGTCTCCAACCCCGACCGGGTCTACTTCCCGGAGTCGGGGGCCACGAAGCTCGACCTCGTCGAGTACTACCTGGCCGTCGGCCCGGGCATCGTGAACGCGCTCTACGAGCGCCCGTGCATGCTGCACCGCTTCCCCAAGGGCCTCGCGGGCGACAAGGTCCACCAGAAGCGGGTGCCGGCCGGCGCGCCCGACTGGATCGACACCGTCGAGCTGCAGTTCCCGCGCTGGAACCGCACCGCCGACGAGCTCTGCGTCACCGAGCTCGCCCAGGTGATCTGGGCGGTGCAGATGTCGACCGTCGAGTTCCACCCCTGGAACAGCCGGCGCGCCGACACCGAGAGACCCGACGAGTGGCGCATCGACCTCGACCCCGGCCCGGACTGCGACTACGCCGCGGTCCAGCGGGTCGCCCACGTCGTCCACGAGGTGCTCGACGAGCTGGGCGTCGAGGGGTTCCCCAAGACGAGCGGCTCCAAGGGGCTGCACGTCTACGTGCGCATCCGCCCCGACCACGGCTTCCAGGACGTACGCCGCGGGGCGCTCGCCTTCGCCCGTGAGGTCGAGCGGCGCAGCGACGACGTGACCACCACGTGGTGGAAGAAGGACCGCGACCCCTCGCAGGTCTTCGTCGACTACAACCAGAACGCCCGCGACCACACCATCGCCGCGGCGTACTCCGTCCGCGGGCTGCCCGACGCGCGGGTCTCCACCCCGATCCGCTGGGCCGAGGTCGATGACGCCGACCCCCGCGACTTCACGATCTTCACCGTGCCGCAGCGCTTCGCTGAGCTGGGCGACCTGCACGAGCGGATCGACGAGAGAGCCTGGGACATCACGCCGCTGCTGGAGTGGGCCGACCGAGACGAGGCCGAGGGCGCGGATCCCCCGGCCGGGCCCGAGGGACCGGGGGAGAGCGACTGATGCGCGGCACCTGGGACGACGTCAACCGCCGCCTCGCCGGCGCGATCCTCGCGCTCGACCTCGACGACGTGCTGGTCGTCGCCGAGCAGGTCGAGCAGCCCCGCAAGGCCTTCTTCAGGAAGCAGGCGCCCACCCCGCCGCACCGGTGGGCCTCGGTGACCGCCGCCCGCACAGCACTGATCGCCGAGGTCGTCGGCTCGACCAGCTTCGGCGGCGAGTGGGACACCGCCGCCGAGGTCGAGGCCCTCCTGACGAAGCAGGGCTGGCAGAAGCCGTGGTCGCCCGACCTGAGCGCGTGGATGCGCGAGGCCCCGCTGCAGAAGGCGCCGGTCATCGCCCTGGCGATCGTCCGTGCGCTCCAGGCGCTGGGCTGCGAGGTCGCCGACCTCGAGGTCACCCTGCGCCGTGAGGAGTCGGCACCCGAGGTGTGAGGAGCGCCCCGGGCTGGGGCGGGGGAGTGAGCGACGATCTGGGAGGATGACCGCTCGTGGGTATCCAGATCACGCCGAGCATCCTCAACGCCGACTTCGCCGCCCTCGGGGCCGAGGTGGCCCGCATCCCCAGCGCCGACTGGATCCACGTGGACGTCATGGACAACCACTTCGTCCCCAACCTCACCTTCGGGCCGACGATGGTCGAGGCGCTGGCCCGCTCCACCGACATCCCGCTGGACGCGCACCTGATGATCGCCGACGCCGACCGGCACGCCCCGACGTACGTCGAGGCCGGCTGTGCCTCGGTGACCTTCCACGTCGAGGCGGCGGCTGCGCCGGTCCGCCTGGCCCGCGAGATCCGCGCTGCCGGCGGTCGCGCGTCGATGGCGCTCAAGCCGGCCACCCCGGTCGAGCCGTACGAGGACATGCTCGGCGAGCTCGACATGCTGCTCCTGATGACCGTCGAGCCCGGCTTCGGCGGCCAGAAGTTCCTCGACCTCGTGCTGCCCAAGATCCGCCGTGCCCGGGCCCTGATGGACAAGCACGGCGTCGAGACCTGGCTCCAGGTCGACGGGGGAGTCTCGCTGGAGACAATCGAGCGCTGCGCCGAGGCCGGTGCCGACACCTTCGTTGCCGGCTCCGCCGTGTTCTCCGCCGACGACCCCGACGCCATGGTCAACGCCCTGCGCGCGAAGGCGTCCGACTCGCGCGACTGACCGCGGCATCCTGCCCTCGGCCCGTCGCCCGTCGCCCGTGGGGTGCCGATCAGCTTGGACGGACGTCCGTTCATAGGGCCGGCAGCACCCGTGAGCGGACGTCCGTCCAAGAGACCCGGTCACCACCCTGGACGGACGTCCGTCCAACCGGAGACCACCCCCCTGAGGGGCACCCGGCTGGCTGTGGATGACCACCGCCCGCGAACGCACATCCGTGGTGGCATGGACACATGCCGAAACGCACCGATGTCGACGGACGCGCGTTCGGCCTGCTGGGCGTCTCCGAGCTGATCCTGGAGGAGCGCGGCCCACGCGGGCTGTCGCTGCGTGCCATCGCGGGCCGCATGCGGATGAGCCTGGGTTCGTTGTGCGACCACTACGGTTCGAGGCGGCGCCTCATGCACCTCATGTGCCAGATGGCGTCGCAGGCCTGGGTGAAGGATCTTCGGTGCCAGGTGGTGGACCGTGGGGCCCAGGGGTTCCTGCCGGCCGACGATGACGGCGTCCTGGCCGCCCGGCTGTGGGCCTCGTGGGTGGAGCTGAGCCGATCGGACCCTGAGCTACGTGGCACCGTCGGGGACATGCGCCTCGAGGAGCGCGCCATCCTCGCCGAGGCCACCGGTGAGCGCGACGACGACGTCCTGGACACGTGGCTCGCCATCGCCGACGGGTTGCGTTACCGCATCATCGCGCCGGTGGATCCGCTGGACCGCGATCGGGCCCACTGGCTCTGGGCCCACGCGGTCGGCGACCACGCCGAGGCGGCCTGAGGGGCGACGTGACCACGGTCACCGGGAACAAACGCCGAGCGCTGTGGTTGACTACCGCAGACGAGTGAACATGCTCGCGTGCTCTGGGGGCGGTGAAATTCCGCACCGGCGGTGAGTGGCCGAGAGGCCGCGCAGCCCGCGACCCGGTGACAGCCAGTCACCGGTGGACCAGGTGAGATTCCTGGGCCGACGGTCAAAGTCCGGATGAGAAGCGCACGCAGCGGCAGGTCACCCGCGCGCCGTCGCGAGACGGCCGCGAGCGCCCGCCGTCCCCCAGGGTCCGCGACCGGACCGAGGACGAGCGATGAGCGACCAGGGCACCCCCACGTGGACCGCCGCCGAGGAGACCGCCATGCGGCGCGCCCTCGAGCTCGCAGCCACCCCGGGCGTGCCCACCGGCCCCAACCCCCGCGTCGGCTGCGTCCTGCTCGACGACGACGGCCGCACCGTGGCCGAGGGGTTCCACCGCGGTGCGGGCTCGGCGCACGCCGAGGTCGACGCCCTCACCGCTGCCGGTGACCGCGCCCGAGGCGCCACCGCCGTGGTCACCCTCGAGCCCTGCAACCACACCGGCCGCACCGGCCCCTGCGCCCAGGCGCTGATCGCTGCCGGCGTACGCCGCGTGGTGCACGCCCAGCGCGACCCCAACCCCGACGCCGCAGGCGGCGCGGAGACCCTGCGGGTGGCCGGCATCGAGGTCGTCGACGGGTTGCTCGCCGACGACGCCCACGCCCTCAACCGGGTCTGGACCTTCGCGGTCGAGACCGGCCGCCCCTTCGTCACCTGGAAGTTCGCCACCACCCTCGACGGTCGCAGCGCGGCCGCCGACGGCACCAGCCGCTGGGTCTCCGGCACCGCCGCGCGGCGCGACACCCACCGGCTCCGGGCGCTCGTCGACACGATGCTCGTCGGCACCAACACCGTCGAGGTCGACGACCCGCAGCTGACCGTGCGCGACGCCCACGACCGGCCGCTGCCGCACCAGCCGCTGCGCGCCGTCATGGGCCTGCGCGACCTCGCCCCCGATCGCCGCGTCCTCGACGACCAGGCGGAGACGGTGCACCTGCGCACCCGCGACCCGCACCTGGCGCTGCAGGCGCTGCGCGAGCGCGACCGCCAGCACGTCTTCCTCGAGGGCGGCCCGACCCTGGCCGCTGCCTTCGTGCACGAGGGCCTGGTCGACGAGGTCGTCGTCTGAGGAGCCGAATGTCCGGCTCACCCTCGAGCCGCCCTCGTCGGTCGAGGTGCGAGCGCAGCGAGCCACGAGACCCCACCGAGAGGACCACTGACATGTTCACCGGCATCGTCGAGGAGCTCGGCACCGTCGAGTCCGTCGAGGACCAGGGCGACGCGATCCGCCTCACCGTCCGCGCCACCACCGTGCTGGAGGGCACCGGCCTGGGCGACAGCATCGCCGTCAACGGCTGCTGCCTGACCGTCGCCACCCGCACCGACGACACGTGGACCGCCGACGTCATGCAGGAGACGCTCGACAGGACCAGCCTGCACGGCGTCGCCCCCGGCGACACCGTCAACCTCGAGCGGGCCGTCACCGCCGACAAGCGTCTCGGCGGCCACATCGTGCAGGGCCACGTCGACGGTGTCGGCACCGTCCTGGCCCGCACCCCCAGCGAGCACTGGGAGGTCGTCGAGGTCGCGATGCCCGAGGAGATGGGCCGCTACCTCGTCGACAAGGGCTCCATCACCGTCGACGGCGTCAGCCTCACCGTCGTCGAGGCACGCCCCACGAGCTTCACCGTGAGCCTCATCCCCGAGACGCTCGCGCGCACCACCCTCGGTCACCGGCAGGTCGGCGACCGGGTCAACCTCGAGACCGACGTGATCGCCAAGCACGTCGCCAAGCTCGTCGCGGCCTACCTCCCCACGGCGGCCGGCGAGCAGCACAGCAAGGAGCAGCAGGCATGAGCACCATCGACGGCGCCAAGGACGGCCACGAGGCCGACGCGCCCCACGACAACCCCACCCTGCGGACCATCCGCCTCGACACCGTCGAGCGCGCGCTCGAGGACATCGCCGCCGGGAAGGCCGTGGTCGTGGTCGACGACGAGGACCGCGAGAACGAGGGCGACATCATCTTCGCCGCCTCCAAGGCGACCCCCGAGCTGATGGCCTGGACGATCCGCCACTCCAGCGGCGTCATCTGCGTGCCGATGCCCGGCGAGATGCTCGACCGCCTCGAGATCCCGCTGATGACCCCGCACAACAAGGACGCCTACCGCACGGCGTACACGCTCTCGGTCGACGCCCGCGACGGGGTCTCCACCGGCATCTCCGCCGCCGACCGTGCCCGCACCGCCCGCGTGCTCGCCGACTCCGCGACCGAGCCGTGGGAGATCACCCGCCCCGGACACGTCTTCCCGCTGCGCTACCGCGAGGGCGGTGTCCTCGTACGCCGCGGGCACACCGAAGCCGCCGTGGACCTGGCCCGGATGGCCGGCCTGACGCCGGCCGGCGTGCTGGTCGAGGTCGTCAACGACGACGGCACCATGAAGCGCGGCCCGGAGCTGCGCGAGTTCGCCGACGAGCACGGGCTGGCGATGATCAGCATCGAGGACCTCGTCCGCTACCGCCGTCGCCACGAGAACCTCGTGGAGCGCAGGGCGGTCACCCGGCTGCCCACGCGGGCGGGGGAGTTCACGGCCTTCGGCTACCGCATCACCGTCGACGGGTCCGAGCACATCGCCCTGGTGCACGGCGACCCCGAGTCGCTGCGCGACGGCGCGCCGGTGCTCACCCGGGTGCACTCGGAGTGCCTCACCGGCGACGTCTTCGGCAGCCACCGCTGCGACTGCGGACCACAGCTCGAGGAGGCGCTGGAGCGGGTCGTGGAGGAGGGCCGCGGCGTCGTCATCTACCTGCGTGGCCACGAGGGCCGCGGCATCGGCCTGCTGGCCAAGCTGCAGGCCTACCAGCTCCAGGACGGCGGCCGCGACACCGTGGACGCCAACCTCGAGCTCGGCCTGCCCGCTGACGCCCGGCACTACGGCACGGCCACCCAGGTCCTGCGCGACCTCGGTGTCGAGCAGGTGCGGCTGATGACCAACAACCCGGACAAGATCAGCAACCTCGAGGACTTCGGCATCACCGTCACCGAGCGGGTGCCGCTCACGCCGCACCCCAACGACCACAACCTCGCCTACCTGCTGACCAAGCGCGACCGGATGGGCCACGTGCTGCCCGGCCTGGCCGACGAGCCGCACCACCGCGACAACGACGAGCTGATCAAGGACGGAGCCTGAGATGGCCGGACACGGAGCCCCCACCACCGAGCCGGTCGACTGCAGCGACCTGCGCGTCGCGGTCGTCGCCGCCTCCTGGCACACCGAGGTCATGGACGGCCTGCTGGCCGGCACCCGGCGCGCCCTGGAGGCGCACGGCGTCGCCGAGCACCGTCTCGAGCGGGTGCCGGGCACCTTCGAGCTGCCGGTCGTGGCCTCGGCGCTTGCCGGCAAGGGCTACGACGCGGTCGTCGCCCTCGGCGTCGTCATCCGCGGCGGCACCCCGCACTTCGAGTACGTCTGCTCCGCGGCCACCGACGGCCTGACGCGCGTCGCGCTGGACCACACCGTCGCGATCGGCTTCGGCGTCCTCACCTGCGACACCGACGAGCAGGCCTTCGACCGGGCCGGCCTGGAGGGGTCGAAGGAGGACAAGGGCTACGAGGCCACCTCGGCCGCCCTGCTGACGGCCCGCTCGATCAAGCAGATCCGCGGCTGACCACGACCGGCGGGCTCGACCACGACGTCCTGCAGGGAATCCGACCCGATCTCCTGCAGGACGTCGTGGTCCGCCTCACGTACGCCGTCCCACGAGGCACGCGGATATCGGGGCGTGCCGCGTGAGCGCCTAGGCTCTGAGCCGTGAAGACGTTCGACGAGCTCTGGTCCGAGCTCAGCGAGAAGGCGCGTACCCGTCCCGACGGTTCCGGCACCGTCAAGCAGCTCGACGCCGGCGTCCATGCGATCGGCAAGAAGCTGGTCGAGGAGGCCGCCGAGTCGTGGATGGCCGCCGAGCACGAGGGCCGCGAGCGGGCGGCCGAGGAGATCAGCCAGCTGCTCTACCACGCCCAGTGCCTGATGCTCGCCAGCGGCATCGAGCTCGACGACGTCTACGCCCACCTCTGAGAGGTCACCCATGACTGCCCTCACGCCCGGCACCACGACCGGCGACACCGACCAGCGGCTGCTCCGGGTCGCCGTCCCCAACAAGGGGTCGCTCTCGGAGTCGGCCACCGAGATGCTGCGCGAGGCCGGCTACCGCCAGCGCAGCGACTCCAAGCAGCTGACCCTCGTCGACGCCGAGAACGGCGTCGAGTTCTTCTACCTCCGCCCCCGCGACATCGCGCTGTACGTCGGTGAGGGCACCCTCGACGTCGGCGTCACCGGCCGCGACCTGCTCGCCGACTCCGGGGCCAAGGCCGAGGAGGCCCTGCAGCTTAGCTTCGGGCGCAGCCGCTTCCACTTCGCCGGTCCCGCCGGTCGGTTCTCCGACGTCGCCGACCTCGCCGGCATGCGGATCGCCACGTCGTACGTCGGCGTCGTCCGCGCCTTCCTCGAGGAGCGCGGCATCGAGGCGACCGTCGTCCGGCTCGACGGGGCGGTCGAGACCAGCATCCAGCTCGGCGTGGCCGACGCCATCGCCGACGTCGTGGAGACCGGCTCGACGCTGCGCCGCGCCGGCCTGGAGGTCTTCGGCGAGGTGATCCTGGAGTCCGAGGCGGTGCTCATCACCCGCAGCGGCGAGGCCCCGGCCGGGCTGGAGGTCTTCCGCCGCCGGCTCGAGGGCGTCCTGGTCGCCCGCAGCTACGTGATGATGGACTACGACATCCCGACCGAGCAGGTCGAGGCCGCGGTCGAGCTGACGCCGGGCATCGAGAGCCCGACGGTCGCGCCCCTGCACAAGGAGGGCTGGTCCGCGGTCCGGGCGATGGTCCCCAGGGACGGCGCCCAGCGGCTGATGGACGAGCTGTACGGCCTCGGCGCCCGCGGCATCCTCCTCACCGACATCCATGCCTGCCGCCTCTGAGCCCGCGGCCCAGGTCCCGGCCCTGCCGGTGACCTGGCGCCCGCTGGGCCCCCGGATCGTCGGCGCCGTCCTCGGCGTCGGGCTGCTCGTCGTGTTCGCAGCCGCGTGGCTCTCCTTCGACCAGGAGACCCAGGACAGCTTCACCGGCCTGCAGATCTTCACGGTGCTCGCCGTCGCCGGGCTGGGCTTCGCCTGCCTCAACGCCCTGATGCGCTCGCGGGTCGTGGCCACCCCCGAGGCGCTGGTGGTGGTCAACGGCTACCGCCGCCGCGTGCTCGCGTGGGAGCAGGTCGTCGCGGTGCGTCTCCCTCCCGGGGCGCCGTGGGTCACCCTCGACCTCGCCGACGGCACCACCTGCTCGGCCATGGGCATCCAGGGGTCGGACGGGTCCCGGTCGGCCACGGCCGCCAGGCAGCTGCGCGCGCTGGTCAACCAGCCTCGGGACTGACCGCCACGTCCGTCGTGTCGAGGCGCAGGTCGGCCCGGTCACGGGTCCGGTCCCGGGCGAGCACCTCGCCCTCGGACGCGGCCCACGCCTCCCAGTGCGGGGCGAAGTCGTCGCCGTCGCGCGCCAGGGCCCGCTCGCGACGCAGCGCCAGCGGCGCCTCCAGCCACACCAGCAGCGTGCTCAGCGCGTCGTACGTCGGGTGGCCGGACCCCACACCCTCGAGCACCAGCAGCGGCACGGGCGGCACCTCCACGGTGCGGCGGTAGCGACCCAGTCGCCAGTCGGGCCAGCTGGGTGTGCACCTCGGGCAGGCCGTCCCACCCGTCGTACATCGCGTCCATGTGCAGCACCCGGCACCCGACGCCTCGGCGCAGGGCCAGCCTCGAGAGCTCGCGCGCCAGCGTCGTCTTGCCCGAGCCGGAGGGGCCGTCCAGGCGCAGGAGCCGAGCCTCCCCGCACGATGCCGGGCGCCGCAGGACCTCCTCGAGGACCCGCTCGGGAACGGCGGAGGAGTGGGCCGTCAGGAGATGCCCCGGCGACGCAGCAGCGCCTCGATGTCGGCCAGGTCGTCGTCGATGGCCGGCTCGCCCTTCGCGCGACGCTCGGCGGGGCCGACCTCCTTCGGAGCGCTGCCGGCCCCCGACCCGGAGCGTGCGGTCGTGCCGAGCTGGCGCGAGGTGAGGATGCCGCTGACGACGAGCAGCGCAGCCCCCAGGCCGCCGAGCACCACGCCGACCCAGACTAGCGGGGAGAACACCAGCCCGAGCGCCCAGTCGCCCACGGCGTCGACGATCCGGGTGAACATCCGCAGCGTGTCGGTCAGCCACGCCGCCGGCACGAGCAGCGTCAGACCGGCACCGCGCATGCCGGCGGTCAGCCCGCGACGGCGGTAGGCGCGCCAGGTGTAGAGGCCCCCCACGATCGTGAGGGCCAGGGCGAGGGCGGTCCAGGCGGCGTCGTCCACCCCTCAACCCTGCCACAGGAACGGCTGGCAGCGGCGGCTGAGCAGACGACTGAGAGGATGGCCGCGTGAGCGCACCGGACAACGCCCGCCGCCTGCTGGGCAGCGAGTTCCCCGACGACGAGGGGGGCGACGACCCGCGGTTGCGCTCCGCGCTCACGGCGTACGCCGCCGCCCACGACCCCCAGGAGCGGCGTGCCCTGCTCCCCGCCTGCCTCGAGGCGCTCCAGGGTGCCCGTCTGCTCGTGCCGGTCGTGGCGGTCCTCGGCGAGGTGGAGGTCGGCGACGACGGGCTGGCCCGGGACAAGTCCAGCGACATGGCGGCGGTCCTGCTCACCGGTCGGGACGGGCGCACCGCGCTGCTGTCCTTCACCCACACCGCCTCCATGCAGGCGTGGGACCCCGAGGCGCGACCGGTCCCGGTGCGCGCGCAGCTGGCGGCGCAGGCGGCGATGCAGGAGGGCGCGGCCGCGCTGCTCGTCGACGTGGCCGGCCCGGCCCGGCTGGTCGTGGAGGGTGTCGACCTCGAGGGACTGGCGCGCGGGTGGCGGCTCGCCCGGGTGGGTGACCAGGGGGCCTGGGTGCGCGACGGGAGCCGGGGGGGGCACCCGGTTAGGTGCTCGCATCCCGGCGCGGGAGGCGGCACAGTTGCGGACACGAGGTGTCCGTGACGGTGCGTGACACCGTGACCGAGGAGCCCTCCTTCGTGAGTACCGCCGTCCGCCGGCAGTCCGAGACCGAGCGCGAGCAGGTCGTCGAGACGCGATCGACCGAGGTGCGCTGGCGTTCGGGCGCGCGCGAGCTGCTGGTGGTGGCGCTGCTCTACGCCGGCTACTCCGTGGGCCGGCTGCTCGCCGACGACGACCTCGCCGCCGCGAGCGACCGGGCTGCCCAGATCCTCCACGTCGAGCGCCTGGTGGGCCTCGACCTGGAGTGGGCCTGGTCGACCTGGCTGGCCTCCCACCACGTCCTGGCCGTCGCCGCCTCCTACTGGTACTCCGTCGGCCACTACACCGTCACGCCCGCGGTGCTGCTGTGGCTGTGGTGGTCACGGTCATCGGCGTACTCCAAGGAGCGCTGGACGCTGGTGCTCGCCTCGGCGATCGGGTTGGTGGTCTATGTCGCGCTGCCCGTCGCCCCGCCGCGGCTGATGGGGTACGTCGACGTGCTGGCCACCACCGCGACGGCCGGTTGGTGGACCGACCACGCGTCCGCGCCCGCCGGTCTGGGCCACCTCACCAACGAGCTGGCAGCCATGCCGTCGCTCCACGTGGGCTGGGCGGTGTGGGTCGGGCTGGCGGTGTGGCGGCTCAGCCGCCGGCCGGTGGTCCGTCTGTTGGCGGTCGCCCACCCGGTGGTCACGTCCGTCGTGGTGGTGGCGACGGCGAACCACTGGCTGCTGGACGTGGTGGCGGGTGCGATGCTCGTGCTGGTCGTCGACGCAGCCGTGTCGGTCTGGCGGGACCGACGTGCGCGGAGGCCCGAGGCCCTCGAGGCCCTCGAGGCCGCCGGAGGACGCTGAGGCCCCGGAGGGCCCTGAGCGTGCGACACGCACGGCCCCCGGGGCACCGCCTCGCGCCACGATTGGTGAGGGCGGGGAACACCGGGGTAGTCTTCGGTGTTGACCGATCAGTTCCGCCTGCCCCGGGCTCGCCCGAGGTGGACGGGAGTGATCTCCAAGCGGGGACCAGCACGATCCGTCTCCCACCCGCACCGACCGCCGTCCGCGAGGACACCAGGTCGTCGGGTCCGGTCCGCGAGAGCCACGCGCCCTCGCTGATGCACCCCCCGGGTGACGGGGAGGGGTGTCCTGACTGGGTTCCGCTTGTCATCGAGCCCCAGGAGGACACATCAGCACCGAGCTGCGAATCAACGACCGGATCCGGGTTTCCGAGGTCCGCCTCGTTGGCCCCAACGGAGAGACCGTCGGCATCGTGCCGACGGCCGACGCGCTGCGCCTGGCGCAGGAGGCCGACCTCGACCTGGTCGAGGTCGCCCCGACCGCGCGCCCCCCGGTCTGCAAGCTCATGGACTACGGGAAGTTCAAGTACGAGAACGCCCAGAAGGCCCGCGAGGCGCGCCGGAACCAGACCAACGTCATCATCAAGGAGATGAAGCTCCGGCCGAAGATCGACGCGCACGACTACGAGACCAAGAAGGGTCACGTCGTGCGCTTCCTCAAGGCCGGCGACAAGGTCAAGATCACGATCATGTTCCGCGGTCGCGAGCAGCACCGCCCCGAGCTGGGCTTCCGGCTGCTCCAGCGGCTCGCCGAGGACGTCACCGACCTCGGCTTCGTGGAGTCGGCCCCCAAGCAGGACGGCCGCAACATGATCATGGTCCTCGGCCCGCACAAGAAGAAGGCCGAGGCCAAGGCCGAGGTGAAGGCCGCCAAGTCGGCCGCCGCCGCGGAGAAGGCCGCCAGCGACGCGGAGGAGAAGGCCGAGCGCACCGCCGCGAACGCCACCCGCAGCACCGAGGCCAAGCCGCGCGGTCGCTCCGAGAACCTCGACCCCGAGATCGACGCCTGACCCACCGGTCAGGCAGGACAACGAAAGGCACCACCATGCCCAAGAACAAGTCGCACTCCGGCGCCGGCAAGCGCTTCCGCGTCACCGGCTCCGGCAAGATCCTTCGTGAGAAGGCCGGCAAGCGCCACAACCTGGAGAAGAAGCCCTCCAAGGTCACCCGCCGGATGACCGGCACCGTCGAGCTGGCCAAGGCCGACGTCCCGCGCGCCAAGAAGCTGCTGGGTCGCTGACCCACCCCTGAACCTCACGAGCACCAAGGAGTACTGACATGGCACGCGTCAAGCGCGCAGTGAACGCCCAGAAGAAGCGTCGGACCACCCTCGAGCGCGCCAGCGGCTACCGCGGCCAGCGCTCGCGCCTGTACCGCAAGGCCAAGGAGCAGGTCACCCACTCGCTGGTCTACAACTACAACGACCGGCGCAAGAACAAGGGCAACTTCCGTCGCCTCTGGATCCAGCGCATCAACGCCGCCGCGCGTGCGCAGGGCATGACCTACAACCGCTTCATCCAGGGCCTCAACCTGGCCGGCGTCGAGGTCGACCGCAAGATCCTGGCCGACCTGGCCGTCAACGACGTCGCCGCGTTCAACGCGCTCGTCGAGACCGCCAAGGCCGCCCTGCCCGAGGACGTCAACGCGCCCAAGGTCTCGGCCTGAGTCACCCCGTGACGCAGACCCCGCTGGCCGCGAGCAACCCTCGCGTCAAGCAGCTGCGTCGGTTGAGCCGCCGTTCCGAGCGATCGGAGCGGCGGCTCTTCCTCGCCGACGGTCCGAAGGCCGTCGAGGGGGCCCTCGCAGCCGGCTGCGTCGAGGAGGTCCTGTGCCGCCCGGACGCGGTCGGGCTGGTGCCCGACCTGCCCGCCGACGTACGCCGCACCCTCGTCGACGAGCGTGCCCTGGCCGCGCTCAGCGACTCGGTCAGCCCGGCGGGCGTCGTGGCCGTGTGCCGCTTCGTCGACGTGCCGCTCGAGCGAGCCGTCACCGAGCAGTCACGCCTCGTCGCCATCTGCGCCGACGTCCGTGACCCCGGCAACGCCGGCACCGTCGTGCGCTGCGCCGACGCCGCCGGCGCCGACTCGGTCGTGGTGGCCGGCAGCTCGGTCGACCTCTACAACCCCAAGACGCTGCGTGCCAGCGTCGGCAGCGCCTTCCACCTGCCCGTCGCGGTCGAGCCCGACCCCTTCGCCGCCGTGCGCGCCGCGCAGGCCGCCGGCCTGGTCGTCCTCGCCGCTGACGGCGCCGGTGAGGTCGATCTCTTCGAGGCCGACGAGCTGCTCGCCCGCCCCACCGCCTGGCTCTTCGGCAACGAGGCCTGGGGCCTGCCCGACGACCTCGCCGCCGCTGCCGACCACCGGGTCGCCATCCCCATCCACGGGAAGGCCGAGTCGCTCAACCTCTCCACCGCCGCAGCGCTCTGCCTCTACGCCTCCGCCCGCGTCCAGCGCTGACCGACCGCCGAGCCGTCACCCACGCACGGCCGACCCGTCACTCACGCACGGCCGACCCGTCACTCACGCACGGCCGAGAGGTCTCTCACGCACGCGGCTAGGGTGACGGCGTGGAGCCGAGTGCGCAGCAGGTGGTCGACGCCCTGCCCGACGGGGTGCTCCTCGCCGGACCCGACCAGCGCGTCGAGATGGTCTCCTCCGTGGCGGCCCGGATGCTCGGCATCGACGCGACCGCGGCGGTGGGCCAGCCGCTGGCCGACGTGCTGCTGCTGCGCGACACCGAGGGCTGTCGCTGGTACGACGCCCATCGGCCGTACGACGGGCTGACCACCCGCACCGGCGTGCCCGAGCAGTCCTGGACCCTGCCGGACGGCAGCGAGGTCCTCGTCGCAGCGCGCATCCACCGCACCGCCACCGATCGACCGGTCGACCGGGTCGCGATCAGCATCCGCTCCGGCCGTGGACGGGCCCGTCTGGATCGCGAGCGCTCCGACCTCGTGGCGACCGTCGCCCACGAGCTGCGCTCGCCCCTGACGGGGGTCAAGGGCTTCGTCCAGGCGATGCTCAACCGCTGGGACCGCCTCAGCGACGAGCAGAAGAAGCTGATGCTCACCACCGTCCACTCCGACTCCGACCGGCTCAGCCGGCTCATCGCCGAGCTGCTCGACGTCGCCCGCATCGACACCGGCCGCCTCCAGCTGCACCCGCGGCCGACCGACGTCACGGTCCTCGCGACCAGGGTCGTCGACTCGGTACGCGCAGCCACCTCGCGGACCGTCGAGCTGGCGGCGGACGACGAGCTGCCGCGGGTCTTCGCGGACCCCGACAAGCTGACCCAGGTGCTGACCAACCTCGTGGAGAACGCCGTGCGCCACGGCGACGGCCACGTCCGCGTGACCCTCGAGCACCAGCCGGGACGGGCCGGCAGGGCGGCGTACGTCGTCGTGACGGTCGACGACGAGGGCGAGGGCATCGCCGAGGCGCTGCGCCGGCAGGTGTTCACCAAGTTCTGGAAGCACGGTGCGCGCGGCGGCTCGGGCCTGGGGCTCTACATCGTCGGTGGCCTGACCCGGGCGCACGGCGGTGAGGTCGTCATCGACGACGCCCCCGCGGGCGGGGCGCGGGTCGTCGTCCGCTGGCCGGTCGAGGACCACCGCGCATCCGGTTCGCGCCCGGCCGGCAGGCCTTCCTAGACTGACCGCGCCCCCGGCCCGTCCGGGGGCTCTGGACGCCCACCCGAGGAAGGCGCTGCATGTCGGGCCCGAACACCGAGTACGACCCCGTCGAGGTCACCCCGCTCCAGGCCGAGCAGGTGGCGGAGGCCCGCGACGCGGCGATCGCCGCGATCGAGGCGGCCGCCGACCTCGAGGCCCTCAAGCAGGTGCGCCTCGAGCACGCGGGTGACCGCTCGCCCCTGGCCCTGGCCAACCGCGAGATCGGCGCGTTGCCGCCGCAGGCGCGCAAGGAGGCCGGCCAGCGCGTCGGCCAGGCCCGCGGTGCGATCAACCAGGCCATCGCCGCGCGCCAGGCGGTGCTCGAGGCCGAGCACGAGGAGCGGATGCTGGTCGAGGAGACGGTCGACGTCACGCTGCCCACCGACCGCCGCCGCCGTGGCGGGCGGCACCCGATCACCCTGCAGTCCGAACTGATCGCCGACATCTTCGTGGCGATGGGCTGGGAGATCGCGGAGGGCCCGGTCGTGGAGGCGGAGTGGCTCAACTTCGACGCCCTCAACCTCGGCCCCGACCACCCGGCGCGCACCATGCAGGACACCTTCTGGACCGAGCCGGCCGACCGTCACGTCGTGCTGCGCACCCAGACCTCGCCGGTGCAGGCCCGCACCATGCTCACCCGCACCCCTCCGATCTACGTCGCCTGCCCCGGGCGGGTCTTCCGCACCGACGAGTACGACGCCACCCACAGCCCGATGTTCCACCAGGTCGAGGGCCTCGTCGTCGACGAGGGCATCACCATGGCCCACCTCAAGGGCTCGCTGGACCACCTGGCCGCGCTGCTTCGTCTGCCGTGGTGTCGACGCCGCCGCCGACGCCTGCCGCACCTGCCGTGGCGAGGGCTGGATCGAGTGGGGCGGTTGCGGTGTCGTGAACCCGCGCGTGCTGGTCGCCTGCGGCGTGGACCCGGAGCGCTACTCCGGCTTCGCGTTCGGCATGGGCATCGACCGCAGCTTCATGTTCCGCCACAACCTCGAGGACCTGCGCCCCCTCTTCGAGGGCGACGTCCGCTTCAGCGCCGCGTTCGGCACCGAGATCTGAGCTGGGAAGAGACACACGATGAAGGCCCCCAAGTCCTGGATCCTCGAGTACGTCGACGTCCCCGACGGCACGACCACCGACGAGCTCACCGCGCGACTCACCCTCACCGGCCTCAAGCTCGAGGCCATCGAGTCGGCCGGCGCCGACATCTCCGGCCCGCTGGTGGTGGGCCGGGTGCTCACGATGGAGCCCGAGCCGCAGAAGAACGGCAAGACCATCAACTGGTGCACCGTCGACGTCGGTGACGCCAACGGCACCGGCGAGCCCCAGGGCATCGTCTGCGGCGCCCACAACTTCGAGCCGGGCGACCTGGTCGTCACCGTGCTGCCCGGGGGAGTGCTGCCCGGCGGCTTCGAGATCAGCGCGCGCAAGACCTACGGCCACGTCTCGGCCGGGATGATCTGCTCGGCGCGCGAGCTCAACCTCGGCGAGGACCACGACGGCATCATCGTGCTGCCCGAGGGCGCCGGTGAGCCCGGTCAGGACGCCCGCGGCGTCCTCGGTCTCGACGAGGAGGTCATCGAGTTCGAGGTCAACCCCGACCGCGCCTACGCCCTGTCGTTGCGCGGCATCGCCCGCGAGGTGGCCGTCTCGGTCGCCGGCGCCTCCGGCTTCGCCGACCCGGCGCTGCGCGACACCCCGGCCGCGGACGACGCCGGCTACCCGGTCCGCGTCGAGGACCCGTCGGGCTGCCCGGTCTTCGTCGCGCGCACCGTCTCCGGCTTCGACCCCTCCGCCCCGACCCCGGACTTCATCGCCCAGCGGCTTACCGCTTCCGGCATGCGCCCCATCTCGTTGGCCGTCGACGTCACCAACTACGTCATGCTCGAGACCGGCCGCCCGATCCACGGCTACGACGCCGACAAGCTGCAGGGCCCGATCGTCGTGCGCCGCGCCACCGACGGGGAGCAGCTCACCACGCTCGACGGCACCCGTCGCACCATGAGCGTCGAGGACCTCGTCGTCACCGACGACTCCGGCCCGATCGGCCTGGGTGGCGTCATGGGCGGAGAGTCCACCGAGATCTCGGAGACCACCACCCGCGTGCTCGTCGAGTCGGCCCACTGGGACGCGGTCTCGATGTTCCGCCCCCGCGCGGGTCTCGGGCCTGCCGATCGACACCGACACCGTGGTCGCCCACCTCGAGGCGGTCGGCTGCGGGGTCACGGTCGACGGTGCGACGCTCACCGCGACGCCGCCGCCGTGGCGTCCCGACGTCACCGACCCCCACGACCTGGTCGAGGAGGTCGTGCGGCTGGTGGGCTACGACACCATCCCGTCGGTCCTGCCCCCCGCCCCCGGTGGGCGAGGGCTGACCCGTCCCCAGCAGCTGCGCCGTCGCATCGGCCGCACGCTGGCCGGGGCCGGTTGGGTCGAGGTCGTGGACTTCCCGTTCGTGGGGGAGGGCGACCTCGACGCGCTGGGCCTGGAGGCCGACGACCCGCGGCGCACGGTGCTGCGGCTCTCCAACCCCCTCAGCCACGAAGCACCGGCGATGACGACCACGTTGCTGCCGGCGCTGCTGCGCACCGCCGGTCGCAACGTGGGCTTGGGGGCCGGCTCGGTCGCGCTCTTCGAGACCGCCACGGTGACGCTGCCGCGGGCCACCGAGGGCGCCCCGATCCTGCCCGTCGACCGCCGGCCCACCGACGCCGAGCTCGACTCGCTGCTCGAGGCACTGCCCGAGCAGCCGCTGCACCTCGGACTCGTGGCCGCGGGCGAGGCCGACCCCTCCGGCTGGTGGGGCGAGGGACGTCCGGTGGAGTGGTCCGACGCGGTCGAGGCCGTGCGCCAGGTCGCCGACGCCCTCGGTCTCGAGCTGACCACCCGTCCGGCCGCACTGGCCCCGTGGCACCCCGGTCGCTGCGCCGAGCTGCTGCTCGGCGGCACCTCGGTCGGCCACGCGGGGGAGCTGCACCCCCGGGTCTGCACGACCTTCGGACTGCCGGCCCGCTCGGTGGCGGCCGAGGTCGACCTCGACGTGCTGATCGAGCACGCCGTGCACCTGCGGCAGGCGCCGACGTTCTCGACGTTCCCCGCGGCCAAGGAGGACGTCGCCCTGGTGGTGGACGAGTCCGTCGCGGCCGCCGACGTGGAGGCGGCGCTGCGCGAGGGCGCCGGCGAGCTGCTGGAGTCGATCCGGCTCTTCGACGTCTACCGCTCCGAGCAGCTGGGTGAGGGACGCAAGTCGCTCGCCTTCGCGCTGCGCTTCCGTGCACCCGACCGCACCCTCACCGACGAGGACACCACCTCGGCCCGGGAGGCCGCGGTCGCCCTCGCGGCGGAGCGCACCGGGGCCAGCCAGCGCGCCTGATCCCGGCTGGCCGCACGGCACTCAGGTCAGCGGCTCACCGACGGCTCCGCGGAACGCGCGGTAGGCCTCGGGGGAGCCGCTGACCTCGATGCCGCTGTCGTCTCGGCGGTTCCACAGCCAGGCGTCGAGGTGGGCGGCGGTGCCCGTCACGGTCGCGTCCGCCGGGACGTCGTCCTCGACCCGCACCAGGTGCGCCACGTCCAGGGCGGTCCCGCTGTCGGGGTCGGTGCCGACGAAGCGGCCGGTCCGGACGACGAGCCGGTGGCCGGTGTCGGTCAGCTCGAGTGCGGTGAGGTGCCCGTCGGGCGTGAACACGCCCCAGGTCGGTGGCTCGCCGCCGTACATCACCTCGACGAGCTCGGCGACGCCGTCGGCAGCGAGGTCGGCCGGCAGGGCGGTGACCTCGCCTCCGGACGCAGCCGCGCACAGCTCGGCATCGAGTCGGTGGATCATCGCTTCGTGCGCCTGACGGCGCTGGGTGAATCCGACGGTCTGCTCGTCGGCCCACGACCAGGCCTGCTCGTACGGCCCCGCGGTCGAGAGCAGCGAGCACAGACGATCGGAGACCTCGTCGAAGAACGTCAGCAGTGCCTCTCGCGAGCCCGGTCGCTCGGGGTGCTCCTCGGGCGGGCCCGCGGGTCGGCCCGCGACCACCTCGCCCCAGAACCACTGCACCTCGGTCAGGTGCCACAGCAGGTCGTCGGCGTCCCAGTCCGGGCACGACGGCACGCGGGCCGCCGCCGGGGTGAGTGCCAGCACGTCACGGATCCTGGTTGACTCCCGGCGCAGGTGGGCACAGTAGGAGTCGGCGTCGAGTCGGGTCACGACGCTCAACGTAGGGCGGGGCAGCGACACCGAGCACCCGCTTTCCGTCGGAGCGGGACCCCGATTCACATATCCATGCAGGGCTTTGTATAGTCATGCACATGACTCGGACACGCGTCGCCGTCGCCGGAGCCAGCGGGTACGCCGGAGGTGAGCTGCTGCGCCACCTCCTCGCGCACCCCGACGTGGAGATCGGGGCCCTGACCGGGGCCTCCAACGCCGGGCAGCCGCTCGGCGGCCTCCAGCCGCACCTCGTGCCGCTGGCCGACCGCGTCCTGGAGGAGACCACCCTCGAGGTGCTCTCCGGCCACGACGTCGTCTTCCTCGCGCTGCCGCACGGTCAGTCCGGCCCGATCGCCGCCCAGCTCGGTGACGACACCGTCGTCGTCGACTGCGGCGCCGACTTCCGTCTCCAGGACGCCTCGGCGTGGGAGGCCTTCTACGGCGGCGAGCACGCCGGCACCTGGCCCTACGGCATGCCCGAGCTGCCCGGCCAGCGCGACCGGCTGCGCGGCGCGAAGCGGGTGGCCGTCCCCGGCTGCTACCCGACCGTCTCCACGCTGACCCTGGCGCCCGCCGTCGCCGCCGGCCTCGTCGA